>Ga0222424_100120_pt1 | contig 102921 bp, 89 predicted proteins | sample 2B2ome_FD_182468 | JGI IMG/M metagenome (GOLD analysis project Ga0222424, IMG submission 182468) | Enriched microbial communities from leaf-cutter ant dump, University of Wisconsin, Madison, United States - 2B200A (version 2) | ecosystem: Environmental > Terrestrial > Nest > Insects nest > Nest... | reverse complement strand
CGCAGACCGGCATCTCCTTCCTGCTGCTGGACATGAAGTCCAAGGGCGTCACCGTGCGCCCCATCAAGCTGCTGGACGGCGAGTGCGAGGTCAACGAGGTGTTCTTCGACAACGTCGAGGTGCCCGCCGAGAACCTCATCGGCGAGGAGAACAAGGGCTGGACCTATGCCAAGCACCTGCTGAGCCACGAGCGCACCAACATCGCCGACGTGAACCGCAGCAAGCGCGAGCTGGAGCGCTTGAAGCGCATCGCCAAGGCCGAAGGCGTGTGGGACGACCAGCGCTTCCGCGACCAGATCGCGCTGCTCGAAGTGGACATCGTGGCGCTGGAAATGCTGGTGCTGCGCGTGCTCTCGGCCGAGAAGAGCGGCAAGAACTCGCTGGACATCGCCGGCCTGCTCAAGATCCGCGGCAGCGAGATCCAGCAGCGCTATGCCGAGCTGATGATGCTGGCCGCCGGCCCCTTCAGCCTGCCCTTCATCGAAGAGGCCATGGAAGCCGGCTGGCAAGGCAACTTCCCGGGCGGCGTGGCGGCCAACGCCCCGCTGGCATCGACCTATTTCAACCTGCGCAAGACCACGATCTACGGTGGTTCCAACGAAGTGCAGCGCAACATCGTGGCCCAGACCGTCCTCGGCTAAGGAGACAAGAACATGGATTTCGATTTTTCCGACGACCAGGAACAGCTGCGCGACGCCGTGCGCAAGTGGGTGGACAAGGGCTACAGCTTCGAGCGCCGCCGCGCCGCCGTGGCCGCGGGCGGCTTCGACCGTGCCGCCTGGAACGAGCTGGCCGAGCTGGGCCTGACGGCGCTAACCGTACCCGAGGCGCACGGCGGCATGGGCCAGGGCGCCATCGATGCCATGGTGGTGGCCGAGGAACTGGGCCGCGGCATAGTGCTGGAGCCCATCGCCCAGGCCTTCATCGCCAGCAGCGTGCTGGCGCACCACGCGCCCACCGCCGTGCAGTCCGCCTGGCTGCCCCGCGTGGCCAGCGGCGAGGCCCTGGTGGTGCTGGCCCAGCAGGAGCGCAAGGCCCGCTACCGCCTCGACGTTTGCGAGGCAAAAGCGGCTCCAGCGCAATCTGGGTATGCGCTGACAGCTACCAAAAGCATAGTCCCTGCCGGCGACCAGGCCGACGCCTACCTCGTGCCCGCCCAGCTCGACGGCAAGATCGCCCTCTTCCTGGTGGAACGCGATGCCAGCGGCGTCGCCGCGCGGGGCTACGTCACGCAGGACGGCAGCCGCGCCGCCGAGGTGGTCATGGACGGCGCCGCCGCCACCCTGCTCACCACCGACGGCCTGGCCGCGCTGGAGCTGGCCGTGGACACCGGCATCGCCGCCACCTGCGCCGAAGCCGTGGGCGTGATGGACAAGACCGTGGCCATCACCGTCGAATACATGAACCAGCGCAAGCAGTTCGGCGTGTTCATTGCCAGCTTCCAGGCCCTGCGCCACCGCGTGGCCGACATGAAGATGCAGCTGGAGCTGGCCCGCTCGATGAGCTACTACGCCAGCCTCAAGCTCGGCGCCCCCGCCGACGAACGCCGCCGCGCCCTCGCCCGCGCCAAGGTGCAGTTGGGCCAGTCCATGCGCTTCGTGGGCCAGCAGGCCGTGCAGTTGCATGGCGGCATCGGTGTGACGGACGAGTACATCGTGAGCCACTACTTCAAGAAGCTCACGCTGCTGGAGATGACCTACGGCGACACCCTGCACCACCTGGGCGAGGTGAGCGAACGCATGCAGGAGACGGCAGGCGTGTTCGCCTGAACACCAGCGCCCTCCTTCCGATCAAAGCCCCGCAAGCCTCGTGCCTGCGGGGCTTTTGTCTTTCCAATGTGAAAAACTGTCACCGCTAGGGCCTGGATGCCCCACAACCCAACGGGCGTGCATACTGCGCCTTTTCATCCATCCGCCACCACGCCGAGAGGACATTCGCATGAACACACAGCAATCCATGGTCGATGAACTACTGGGCCAGCTCCAGGGCGCACCCATGCAACAGATGGCGCAGCAATTGGGCGCCAACAGCCAGCAAATCCAGTCCGCCGTCGGCGCGGCCCTGCCCATGCTGCTGGGTGCGCTGGGCAACAACGCATCGCAGCCCGAGGGCGCAGCCGCCCTGTTCGGCGCGCTGCAGCGCGACCACAGCCAGGCCCTGCCCCAGGGTCTGGGCGGACTGGGCGGAATGCTCGGCGGCGGTGGCGGCAACGCGGGTGGCCTGGGCGGCCTGGGTGGCCTGGGTGATGGCGCGGCCATCCTCGGCCACATCCTGGGCGGCAGCCAGCAGCGCGCCGAAAACCAGCTCGGCCAAGCCACGGGCCTGGGCAACAACGCGGGCCAGCTGCTGGCCATGCTGGCCCCCATGGTCATGGCCTTCCTGGCCAACCGCGTCAAGGCCGGCAACCTGGATGCATCCGCCCTGGGCCAGACCCTGGGCCACGAACGCGCGCAAGTGCAGCAGCAAGGCGGCCTGGGCGGCGGCTTGCTGGACAGCCTGCTGGACCAGAACGGCGACGGCAAGCTGGACGCGGGCGACCTGTTCAAGCTGGGCGCGGGGCTGCTGGGCGGGCGGCGCTGACCCGCGCAGCAAGCTCACCGGCCGCGAACGCCAGCAACTCACCCAGCGCTACAAAAGATCATGACCACATGGAGCCAAGCCCTGCTGACCCAGGGCCGCCAGGAAGGCGAAGCCGCCGTGCTGCAGCGCCAGCTCGTGCGGCGTTTTGGGCTGCTGGGTGCATCATCGACCATCGAGCGGGTGCAAAAAGCGGACCCTGCCGAACTGGAGCAGTGGGCCGACAATATTCTTGACGCCCGCGGCCTGGGCTAGGCCTTTGGCGACAACTGATACCAGCCACGCACCCCCACCAAGCAAAAACCCCGCAGGCGCCATGCCTGCGGGGTTTTTGCATTTGCTACCAAGTTGGTAGCTGCCAGCGCTTGATACACAAGCGCTGGCAGCCGTTTTGGCTTATACCCGGCGGCGACGCGCTAGGCCCGCCAAGGCCATCAGGGCCGACAGGATGATCACGCCCCACTCGCTCAGGGTTGGAATCGCTGCCGGACCCACCGGCGCAGCCGCTGCCACCTGCACACGGACCACGGCTTCATCGCACACCGCTGCATTGGGTGCAGCCAAGCACACCTTGTAGGTGAACTGGTCGGGGCCCGTAAAGCCGGGGTTGGACGTGTAGCGGCACACACCAGGGGTGGCGCCACAAACCACCGTGCCATTGCCAGGGCCGGATGTGACGACCGCACTGCCTAGGTCAATCGTCCCGCCGCCCGTAACAACGTCATTGGTGGTGACCGGCACATTCACGGCCGCGCCCGCCGTGGTGTTGGCCGTGTCATCCGTTGCATCCACCCCAGGCCCGCCCGCTGCAGTCACCGTGACCGTCACCTGTGCCTCGTCGCACACCGCTGCATTGGGCGCAGCCAAGCACACCTTGTAGGTAAAGGTATCGGTGCCCGTATAACCGGCATCGGGCGTATAAACGCATTGGCCGTTGGCGCAATTCACCACGCCATGGGCCGGGTCAGAGGTCTTTGCCACGCTGGCCGGGTCAATCACCCCGCCGCCCGTCGTGGTGTCGTTCTGGGTCACCGGAATCGTCGTGGCCGTGTTCAGCGGCGTGTTGGTCACGTCGTCCGCCGCACTCACCCCAGGCCCGCCCGCTGCAGTCACCGTGACCGTCACCTGTGCCTCGTCGCACACCGCTGCATTGGGCGCAGCCAAGCACACTTTGTAGGTAAAGGTATCGGTGCCCGTATAACCGGCATCGGGCGTGTAAACGCATTGGCCGTTGGCGCAATTCACCACGCCATGGGCCGGGTCAGAGGTCTTTGCCGCGCTGGCCGGGTCAATCACCCCGCCGCCCGTCGTGGTGTCGTTCTGGGTCACCGGAATGGTCGTGGCCGTGCCCTCAGGCGTGTTGGTCACGTCGTCCGTCGCCACCACACCGTTGCTGCCTACGGTCACCGTCACCTGCGCCTCGTCGCACACTGCGGCATCGGGTGCCGCCAGGCACACCTTGTAGGTGAAGGTATCGGTGCCAGTGAAGTTGTTATTGGGCGTGTAAACACATGCGCCAGCCGAGCAGTTCACCGAGCCATGGGCGGGTTCAGAGGTCTTGGTCACGCTGGCCGGGTCAATGGTGCCGCCCGTCGCCGTGTCGTTCTGAACCACGGGAATGGTCTTGGCCGTGTTCAGCGGCGTGTTGGTCACGTCGTCCGTCGCCACCACGCCGGTAGCGCTGATGTTCACCGTCACCGTTGCGGTGCTGCACACTCCGCCGTTCGGCGCGGCAAGGCACACCTGGTAGGTGAAGGTGTCCGTGCCCGTTTGCCCAGCCGTCGGCACATAGGTGCACACACCTGTTGTTGCATCACAAGTCACGTTGCCCTTGGTCGGGGGGGTTCCCATAATGGTCACGGAAGCGGGGTCGAGCGGCGTATCGCCACGGTCGTTCTGCAGGACGGGAATGTCCACCGGAACGTCCGGCGGCGTGTTGGTCACGTCGTTCACGGGGGTGATCGTCAGCGGCGACAGGGTCACCGTCACCGTGGCCGTGTCGCACACCGTCGGGGCGGCCGTCAGGCAAATGGTGTATTCGTAGCTGTCGCTGCCCGCAGTGTTCGGGTTGGTGGGCGTGTAGGTGCAGACGCCCGCAGCGGTGCAGCTCACCGTGCCCTTGGTGCCATTGGTAGAGCTGGTCACGGTGTACGCGGGCGAGCCGGTCACGGTGCCAGCGGCGTCATACGTTTCGGACTTGTCGTTGCCCACCACGTTGGTGGCGATGCTCGCCGTGCCAAGGGCTGCCGTGGCCGTGTCATTCACCGCGTCGATCAGCACCTTGGGAATGGTGTACATGGCGGTGTTGTCGGACTCGTCGCTGTCGTCGTCGATCGCCTTGAAGGTGAACACCGCCGCCGCCGGGTCGGTGCCGGAATACCACAGCTCGGTCGTGGCCTCCACTGCCAGACCGCCAGTGGGAATGCTGGTGATGGCCACGGGCAGGCTGCCGTCCAGGTAGTACAGCGTGCCGTTGGTGGGCAGGGACATGATGCGGTAGGCCACCACGGTGCCGTCGCTGTCCGTACCATCCATGGGGGCAGCGGTCGAGGTGTTGGGCAGCAGCAGGCGCACCGGCGTGGTGCCCAGGCCGACGGGCGCGGTGGTCACGTCAACGGCCACGGGCCGCACGTTGTCAGCACCGCCAGACTTCATCACGCGCACACGGTGGTCTTCCATTTCGCCGTCCAGGGCGAAGCCCAGCGCGCGAGCATCTTCATTCGTTCGAATGGTCACGTTCGCTGCAGGAAAGCTCTTGTTGTAGTCCTGGGGGTTGTTGACCAAATCGACCGCCGTCGCCGTGGTAATGCGCAAGCGAATGTAGCGGTAACCTTCATCCAGATTGCTCAAGCCCGTCCAACTGAGAACGGCCTCGCCATCAGTGGTATTGGCCACGGCGACTGCCGAGGTGTATTCGCTGGCCTGGAAGACGCCGTCGTTGTTCCAGTCCACCCAGGCGTGGATGGTGCCTGCCACGTAGGTACCACCCGAAACCTGGGTCGTGTTGGTGTAGCGCACCTTCAGGCTGTATTCCGTCGTCGTGTCCAGGATGGTCGGCAACTCATCGCCAGGGGTAGTCACCGCAGTCCAGCTACCGGCACCACCGACAAGGGCATATGTTTCGGTGATGCCGTCTTCTTCCAGGATGACCGCCGGGCTGGCGATGTAGTCGCCGTACTCGCCCACATTCTTGGTGCCGCTGACGACATTCTTGGGGTTGTCGTCATTTTTCTGGGGTGCCTTGGCGCCGAGGAACAAGGGGTTGTTGTTGGGGTCGTCGCCGCCGTTGGCGTAGAAGTGCATGGCCTGGTTGCTGCCGCCGCCGTTTTCGTAGCCCTTGGGCGCATCGCCGTAGTCGAAGCCGGAAGCGCCGCAGATGTTCAGAACCGGGGTGGCCTTGCAGTTGAATCCATACTGATAGTTATCGGTGATCACGCCATCGCCCATGCTGCCACGGATCTGGTGACCTACATAGCAGAACTGCGGGCTACTCTTGGGCAGGAGCACCGTGGTGTGCCCGCCGACCTCGACTAGGCGCACCTTGCCTGTGCCAAGCACATAGGTGCTTGCCGAGCCATCGGGGTTGTAAGTGGCAATAGAACGCGGCTCGCCCACGTGGAAGCTGCCGTTTACCAAGTCGGTTCCACCCTGGGTGTTCCGGCGCGCAATCATGTCGCCATTGTTGGACCCCCACGTGTACACGAGGTCATCCGTGGTGATCAAGGCGCCCGCGGCACTGCCCGCATCGTGTTCCTGAACGCTGAAGAAGGCCACCTTGCCCATCAGGCTCACGTTGGTTGAGCCATCCGCAGCCTTCGCCGCAACGGTCTGCCAACTGGTTTCCGCTGCCGTCGTCAGGTTGGCGCCCAATTGCCGCTGGCTGTTGGCCCCCACCGAGTACAGCGTTCCCGTGGTCGAGAGAACGAACATGGTGTTGTTGGCCGACGTGCCGTTGCCGGTCACGCCGATCATCTTGGGCGTGATGTCGGCACCGCTCTCCTGCGGCAGCGTCATGGGCAGGGCATAGCCGGTGGACGTAGGCACGCCGAGGGCATTGCCCAGATAGGGCGTACTGCCCCAAGCGTAGAGTTTGCCGCCGGAAGTCTGCGCCATCAGGGCGCCGCGACTGTTGCCGCCCACCTGCCCCCGGATGGCGACCACATTCGCAAGGTTGGTCGCCGCGTCAGTCTTCACGCGGTGCCATTTGTTGTCGCCCGCGCCCGATGCGAAGCCATCGCCCTGCAGTCGCGCGCCGTCGGTCAGCGAGGAATTGACCAGCACCCAGGCCTGTCCGCTTTTCGTCACCAAGGCCAGCAGCTTGTTGGTGGCGAACATCTGCGCCACGTCCTCTGGCTCGACGTTCAGCGGCAAGCCTTTCGCGGTGCCATCGGCCACCGTGATGATACCTGCCGGTGTTGTGCTTTTGTTGGCCGTGTTCAGCACGGCGCCCACTGTGCCCCAGGCATGCAAGCCCGCGGAAGTGAGGGCGATGGTCTGCTCTGTATTCGATGTGCTTCCCACCGCCATCAGGAGCGGATAGCCCGTCAGGCCCGTCTGGCCATTGGCCCAGGTGCCGCCAGGCCCGATATCCATGGGGCGGGGCACAGATTGCCCTGCATAAGTCGCATTGGGGCTGTTGTAGAGCCCGGTAACTCCCATGGTCTGCCCCCACCCTGCCCAGGAGCCATCGGTGCGCTGCGCTGCCGACTGGTGGAACGAGCTGACGATGATGTCGTAGAGCTTCTCAGGCTGGCAGGTCTGCGCCGCCGCCTGCTGCACCCCAAACAACGACGCGACCAAGACGGCCACGACACCGCCCATCGGCAGCCTACCCGGCAACCTCCGCAACGCCTTGGCAATACTCATAGTGTCTCCTTGATTCGATGCAAAACTGAAAGAGCCGGTACCACGTGGGCAGCGGCGCATGTTTTTAGTGGGCTAAGCAGAGCCGACAGCTCATGGCATAAACACCAACCCTTTTCCAAATACCGCCCGCACCGGCAGCGCCATGCCCGTCGCGTCCTGGGTCTTGCGGCGCAAACGAGTGAGCTGCGATTCAATGCGATGAAAACCGTCTTCCACCTCGCCCGCACCCATGGCTTCGGCAAGGGATTGTTTGGTGACAAGTGCCCCCTGGGAAGCTACCAGGCATGTCAACAGCTCCAGTTCACGGCTGGTCAGTGCCACGGTGCTCAGGTTGGGCGCAACGAGGCAGGCGGCGGGCCGATCCAGGCGCCAGGGCGCCAACATATCGCCTTCAGTTCTTCCGCGCGGCGCGGCGCGGCGCAGTTGCGACCGGATACCAGCCACCAGTTCATGCAAGTCTGTGGGCTTTACGAAGTACTGCAACGCACCAGCGTCCAAGCCTGCGATGCGGCTTTCCAGGTCTCCCCTAGCGGTCAGCACCACTACAGGCATCTGCTGCGCTGCCAAGCGTTGCACCAGACTCATCCCGCCTTCTCCAGGGAGGCCGAGATCCACCACGACCAGATCGGCGGTTTCACGCAGCAGGCGCACATAAAAATCTTCCGCCGACTCGGCGCCCCAGGCCTGCAGTCCCGATTTACGCAAGAAGCTGCAGATATTTCCGCGAATGTCTTCTTCGTCTTCCACCACGGCAATGGTGTGTTCGTCGAAGGGAGCGGGTCTTTGCTGCATGGTGAAATCAGGCGTCGGACGAATTGTTCCAGCCTGCCAGTACGCACGCCATGCACAGAAACTCACAATTACTCACAAATCCGCGAATTTCACCATTGTTGGCAATTCCGGTTTTCTTTGTCTGGGTCATCGCGCTCGTGGGTCTGGTGGGTTTTTTTATCCTCGGCCCGTCACTGCTATCGCAACCCAGGCAGAGCTGGCGGCTGGGAACGGACGTGCCGATGCAGGTTCTGGTCGACCCCGGTGGCAAATTGACCGTGGAGGAAGTGGCAGCCCTACCCGACAGTGCGTTCACCCTGCAGCGCCGGCCGTTGAACAAAGGCTATACGCGTGACGTGTATTGGGTGCGGCTGGATTCCGAGGCCATTCCATATCCGCAGGGCCAGCGGCTGTGGCTGGAAGTGATGCCGACCTACCTGGATCGGGTCACACTGTACCAGCCAACCACGCTTGGCCCGGGGCCCTGGCTGGCACATCACAGCGGGGACTCCGTCGCGATGGCGCAGCGCGTGCATGTCAGGCAACTGGTGTTCCCGTTCATGGCGGGGCAGCGCGCCATCCTGCGGCTACAGACCACCAGCAGCATGCAAATGTATGCAGCGATCTGGCCCGCGACCGGGTTGATGGCGCATCTCTCGGGGGTGGAATGGGCGTCAGGCGCGCACCAGGGGGTTCTCCTGCTATTGGCCTTGCTGATTGGCGGGGCCGCGATGGCCTTGCGCACGCGCAGGCTGATTGCCATGGCGGTGCTGGCCGTGGTGGGTTTGGTGCACGGCATCAACGTGGGCGGATATGGGTTGCTTTGGCTGCCGGAGTCCTGGGGCCGGTGGAGCGATCTATGGGTGTGCTTTGGGGTGTTCATCCTTCCTGCAGCCTTTGTCTGGCAGGGACGGGAACTGCTCACACGCGGTACACCCTGGCGCCGCATCGACCGCGCCTTGCTGGTGTTGATGTGGATTCCGCTGCTGGCCATGGCCAGCATCCCCCTGGGGCTTTTCACCGAATGGGCAGGCCCGATTGTTTTCATGCCCTGGGCAGGAACCACGCTGTGCGCCGTGGTCGCATGGTGCAGCCTCTGGCGCCACGGGTGGTCTGTCGTGGGGGTGCTGATGGCGGTGCCTTACACGCTACACAGCCTGCTGGGCCTGCACATCGCGACCGCATACACGGGGCTGGCGCCCGCTTCGGTGGAGATCGAGTTCCTCTGGCAGGTTGAGGCCCTGCTGCTGTTCATCCTGACCGCGGTGGCGCTGGGTGTCGATCTGGTACGGAGGTTCCAGCACTCCATGACCCGGCAGGCTCAGTTGGTGGCATCGCTGGCCCAGTCCGAGCATGACCTGGACGACCGCGTCCGCCAACGCACGGCAGAGCTGCTGCACACACAGAACGCTCTTCAGGCTGCATTGCACAGCGAACGCGCTATGCGACAGGACCAGCGGCAATTCTTCAACATGGTGAGCCATGAATTCCGTACTCCGCTGACGGTGATCGACAGTGCAGCAACGGAGCAGCTTTCCTTTCCGACCGATGACGCTCAGGGCCAGATGGCGCGAGCTGCCCAGATACGGCGTGCATGCCGGCGGCTGACGACGCTGGTGGAGAACTGCCTTGTAAGCGAGCGGCTTGAGGGCACGGGCTTTCAGCTGCAACTGGCGCCGGTGCAAACGGCAGAGGTCCTGCAGGAAGCCGCCCAGTTGGTGCACTGGTCGCCCCGGCATCGCCTCGCGCTGCACATGGGCAACGCCCCCAAGCTGTGGACCTGCGATCCAACGCTGGTACGCATCGCGCTGTCCAACCTCGTGGACAACGCCGTCAAATATGCGCCCGCTGGCGAGATCTCCGTCACTGCAAGCCTGACCCCGCAGGGTTCGCTGGAGGTAAGCGTGGCCGACGCCGGAGCGGGGCTGGCGCCCGAAGCTTTGCAGCGCATTTTTGAGCAGTTCGAGCGCGGCAACCGTTCGGACGAGACGCGCGGCTTTGGGTTGGGACTGTGGGTCGCCCGGCGGGTAGCGCGCCTGCACGATGGCGACATCACCGTGGACTCTCTCCCTGGCCAGGGCACTCGCTTCACGCTGCACCTGCCACACCTGAGCTCCGCCGATGGCGACGCACTGCCGTAACAGGCAAGCGTGGCAAATGCAGGATAATCATAGGTTGTCTTGCCGGCCCTGCAGGCCGGCCCTTCTATTGCAGAGACTTCCGCTTTCATAGCGGACTCGCCCGCATCGTCCTTCCATGAGCACTACCGCCCTCCAAGCCGATCCTATCCGCAAGCACCTCGAAACCGCCCGCACCCAGATCGCCAAGGGTGAGCTCAAGCAGGCCGCCGATACCCTGAACCAGGCCCAGAAGAAGTCGCCGGGCGACGCCCGCATCTTTATGCTGGCGGGCCTGATGGCCGAGAAATCCGGCAACGTGAAGGGCGCATTCGAGGCCTTGCGCAAATGCGTGGCCATGGCCCCTGACTGGGGCCCCGGCCTGCTGGAACTGGCCTTGCTGCTGGCACGCCAGAACCAGTTCAATGAAGCTGTGGAGACCGCGGAGAAAGTCGCTGCACTGGAGCCCAAGAACCTGCTGGTGCTGGCCGGCGTGGTGGACATTGCCCACCGCGCGGGCCACAGCGAGATGGCCGTGCGCCACCTGCGCCGCGGCCTGGAACTGGTGCCGGGCGACGTGCAGTTGCGCCGCCTGCTGGCGCACGACCTCGAAACCCTGGGCCAGCATGCCGAGGCCCTGGACGTGTGGAACGGCCTGATCGCCCAGGACGCGAAGGACGCGCAAGCCCTGCTGGGCCGCGTGCAGACGCTGCTGGCCGCCGGCCAGCCCGCGCAGGCCGTTGCCGACACCACCGCGCTGCTGGAGCTGGCGCCGGGCGATGCGGTCTATGCCTACTATGACGCACTGGCCCACGGGACTACGCCGGCCCACCAGCCCGTGGAGCTGAACCGCAGCCTGTTCGACGGCATGGCCGAGGTGTATGACCAGCACACAGTGCGCGGCCTGCGCTACCAATTGCCCAAGATCGTGGCCGACAAGATCCTGGCGCGCTTTCCCGACAAGAAGCTCAACCTGCTGGACCTGGGCTGCGGCACAGGCCTGCTGGGCGTGTGCCTGGGGCGTCTGGATGGCTTCCTCATCGGCGTGGACGTGTCCACCAAGATGATCGAGCAGGCAGCCCGCCACAACGTGTACGACCGCTTCCACACGGTGAACCTGCTGGACGCGCTGAGCGAGACGCCGGGCGATCTCTACGACGTGATGACCGCGCTGGACGTGTTCATCTACATCGGGGACCTGACCGAAGCCATTCCCAACGCCCACCGCATCCTCAAGGGCCTGGGCGAGCTGGTCTTCTCGTGCGAGACCGCTCCCGAAGACGGCCCCGACCTGGTGCTGCAGGCCAACGGCCGCTACGCCCACAAGCGCAGCCACGTGCTGGCGCTGTGCCGCCAGGCGGGTTTCGAGACCGTGGACGTCGAGGACATGGTGCTGCGCTACGAGAACCATGAGCCCGTGCAGGGCTTCCTCGTCACGGCGCGCAAGAAGTTCTGATTCAGGTCAGCCGGTAGTTCACCGGCAGCAACGGCGGCGGCAGGTCGGTTTCACCCAGCGACTCCAGCAGACTGATTTCGATGCCACGGCAAAGGGTGTCGAGCGGCAGGTCGTTGTTCTCCAGGCCGAAGGGTTCTTCGAGTTCGTCGCCCAACGCGTCGAGCCCGAAGAAGGTGTAGGCCACGATGGCGACCACGAAGGGCGTCATGAAGCCGATAGTGTCCACCAGGCCGAAAGGCAGCAAAAAACAGTACATGTAGGCCGTGCGGTGCAGCAGCAGCGCGTACGAGAACGGCACGGGCGTGTTCTTGATGCGCTCGCACGATGCCGCGTCGCCCGTCAGGGCCGACAGCGTGGCATCCACCGACGCCGCCAGGCACGGGTCGATGCGCCCCTCGCGCACGCAATCGCCCAGGTCGCGGCCCATGGCCAGCAGCAGGGCGTCGGTGCGCTGGGTGGCGTGGCGCAGCCGCTCCCATTCGGCGGGCGTGACCCAGCGCTGCAGTACCGCGTCGTCGTGCTGGTCGCGCAGCTGCAGGCGCAGCGCATGGGCGAAGGCGATGGCACGGTGCACCATGCGCACGCGCACGTCGGTGTCGCGCTGGCCGAGGGGGTCGCCCGCGGGGCCGATCAGACTCTGGCACTGGCGCGAGAGCGAGCGGGCGCGCAGCGTGATCTCGCCCCAGAGCTTGCGCGCCTCCCAGTAGCGGTCGTAGGCCGTGTTGTTGCGAAACCCCAGGAAGATGGCCAGGGGCAGCCCGATCAGCGTGAACGGCACGGCCGTGACCGTGATCTTGAGCGTGAACAGGTTGCCGTGCACCACGGTGACGACGATGGCCAGCAGGGTGTTGAGCAGCAGCGTAAGCCAGATGCGCTGCAGCACGGAGCCCCGCAGCATCAGGAAGAGCTGGAGGCCGTTGGGCCGGTCGCGGACGATCATGGTGGGACGGATCGGGGAAGGAGCCCCGATTGGACCATGCCGCCCGTCAGTTCAGCAGCCGCGACGACTTGGGCACGTGCGCCATCAAAAACTCCATCTGGTCGGCCAGGATGCGCCGGTTGCGCAGGATGAAGTCCTCCCACAGGCTGGGCACGTAAGGCGCGTACAGCAGCGGCATGTGCGCCTGCTCGGGCGTGCGCGGGCCCTTGCGGTGGTTGCAGGGGCGGCAGGCAGTGACCACGTTCATCCAGTGGTCCTGCCCGCTGCGCGCGAAGGGCACGATGTGCTCGCGCGTCAGATGCTCTTCATGGAAATGCCCGCCGCAGTAGGCGCACACGTTGCGGTCCCGGGCGAAGAGCTTGCTGTTGGTAAGGCTGGGCTTGAGGTCGAACGGGTTGATGCCCGGCACGCCCTTGGTGCCGATGATGCTGTTCACGGCGATCACCGATTGCTCGCCCGTGATCGCGTTGTGCCCGCCGCGGAACAGGGCGATGCGGCCGCCGGACTCCCAGCGCACCTCGTCGGCGGCATAGTGCACGACCGCCTGTTCGAGCGAAATCCAAGATTGGGGCAGCCCCTGGGCCGACAGCTTCAAGACCTTCAAAACACGCCTCCTGGAACGGTGGGATCACAAGGATTCGGAATGCGGATGTCTCGCGGGCGCCCTGGCACCAGGAAGCCCGTGGGTCACAATATACTCCGATTTCATGACAAATTGGCGTCCTGCGCTTGATGGACGCGCGCATGCTGCTATCAAAAAGATAACAAACTGATGAAGATCTTTCGCGGATTCCACCACCCCGGCATCGCCAGCGCGTGTGCGCTCACCATCGGCAACTTCGATGGCGTGCACCGGGGCCACCAGGCGATGCTGGCCCTGCTGAGCAGCGAGGCGGCGCACCGGGGCGTGGAGAGCTGCGTGCTCACCTTCGAGCCCCACCCGCGCGACTATTTCGCCGGCGCCCACCACAAGCCCGAGCTGGCGCCCGCCCGCATCGGCACGCTGCGCGACAAGCTCACCGAGCTGGCGCGCTGCGGCGCGCAGCAGACCGTGGTGCTGCCCTTCGACGCCCGGCTGGCCGCCCAGTCGCCCGAGGCTTTCATCGACGAGGTACTGGTGCGGGGCCTGGGCGCGCGCTACGTGCTGGTGGGCGACGACTTCCGCTTCGGCCGCCAGCGCGCCGGTGACTACGCCATGCTGGACGCCGCGGGCAAGGCCAAGGGCTTCGACGTGGCGCGCATGAACAGCTATGAAGTGCATGGGCTGCGCGTGTCCAGCTCCGCCGTGCGCGAGGCGCTGGCGCACGGCGACATGGACGGCGCGGCGCGCCTGCTGGGCCGCCCGTACGCCATCAGCGGCCACGTGGTGCATGGGCGCAAGCTGGGCCGTCAACTGGCCGAGTCGCGCACGGGCGCGGGCGATGGCTTTCGCACGCTGAACCTGCGCTTCGCGCACTGGAAGCCGGCCGCCAGCGGCATCTTCGCGGTGCGGGTGCATGGGCTGGATGACCAGCCGCTGCCGGGCGTGGCCAACCTGGGCGTGCGGCCTTCTTTGGACCCCGACGACGTGAACGGCGGGCGCGTGCTGCTGGAGACGCACTGCCTGCAATGGCCGGCGCACCTGGGCGCCGAAGGGGCCTACGGTAAAATCATCCGCGTGGAACTGCTGCACAAACTGCACGACGAGCTGAAGTACGACAGCCTCGACGCCCTGACCGCCGGCATCGCGCGCGACTGCGACGACGCCCGCGCATACTTCGCCTCCACCCGCCGCCAGACCACGCGCGACCGAATTTGACGCGGCCCCCGCCTCCGTCAAAACGCTCCCATTTCCATAGCTGTTTGCGCTTGGTGCAAGCGGCCCACAAGGTCTTTTATGTCTGAAAAAACCACCCCCGCCAGCGCCTACCGCGCCACGCTGAACATGCCCGACACGCCCTTTCCCATGCGCGGCGACCTGCCCAAGCGCGAGCCGGGCTGGGTGAAGGAGTGGGAGGACAAGGGCCTGTACAAGCGCCTGCGCGACGCCCGCAGCGGCGCGCCCAAGTTCATCCTGCACGACGGCCCGCCCTACGCCAACGGCCAGATCCACATGGGCCACGCGGTGAACAAGATCCTCAAGGACATGATCACCAAGGCGCGCCAGCTCGAGGGCTTCGACGCGCTCTACGTGCCCGGCTGGGACTGCCACGGCCTGCCGATCGAGAACGCCATCGAGAAGAAGCACGGCCGCAACCTGAGCCGCGACGACATGCAGGCCAAGAGCCGCGCCTACGCCACGGAGCAGATCGCCCAGCAGATGGCCGACTTCCAGCGCCTGGGTGTGCTCGGCGAATGGGACAACCCCTACAAGACCATGAACTTCGCCAACGAGGCCGGCGAGATCCGCGCGTTCAAGCGCGTGATGGAGCGCGGCTTCGTGTACCGGGGCCTCAAGCCCGTGTACTGGTGCTTCGACTGCGGCTCGTCGCTGGCCGAGTTCGAGATCGAATACGCCGACAAGAAGAGCACCACGCTGGACGTGGCCTTCAAGGCGCACGAGCCCGCCAGGCTGGCCGCCGCCTTCGGCCTGCCCGCCCTGGCGAAAGACGCCTTCGTGGTGATCTGGACCACCACCGCCTGGACCATTCCCGCCAACCAGGCGCTGAACCTGAACCCCGAGATCCGCTACGCGCTGGTGGATGCCGGCGAACGCCTGCTGCTGGTGGCCGAGCCGCTGGTCGAATCGTGCCTGCAGCGCTACGGCCTGCAGGGCAGCGTGCTCGCCACCACAGAGGGCAAGAACCTGGGCGGGTTGGAGTTCGAGCACCCGCTGTACGACGTGGACGCTGGCTACCGCCGCCTCTCGCCCGTCTACCTGGCCGACTACGCCACGGCCGACGACGGCACCGGCATCGTGCACTCCTCGCCTGCCTACGGCCTGGAGGACTTCAACTCCTGCCGCGCCCACGGCCTGGCGCTCGAAGACATCCTGAACCCCGTGCAGGGCAACGGCGCCTACGCGCCGGACTTCCCGCTGTTCGGCGGCCAGCACATCTGGAAGGCCGTGCCCGTGATCATCGAGGCGCTGCGCAGCGCCGGCCGCCTGATGGCCACCCAGGACATCACCCACAGCTACCCGCACTGCTGGCGCCACAAGACGCCGGTGATCTACCGCGCCGCCGCGCAGTGGTTCATCCGCATGGACGAAGGCGAGGGCGTGTTCACCAAGCCCGGCGAAAAGCCCGCCAAGACGCTACGCCAGATCGCCCTGGACGCCATCGAGCACACCAGCTTCTACCCCGAGAACGGCAAGGCCCGCCTGCACGACATGATCGCAGGGCGGCCCGACTGGTGCATCTCGCGCCAGCGCTCGTGGGGCGTGCCCATCCCGTTCTTTTTGCACAAGGACTCGGGCGAGCTGCACCCGCGCACCATGGAGATCATGGACCAGGCGGCCGACATCGTGGAAAAGGGCGGCATCGAGGCCTGGAGCCGCGTGACGGCCGAGGAGATCCTGGGCGCTGCCGACGCGCCGCACTACACCAAGAGCACCGACATCCTGGAGGTGTGGTTCGACTCCGGCTCCACCTTCTTCCACGTGCTGCGCGGCACGCACCCCAGCGTGCACCACGACACCGGCCCCGAGGCCGACCTGTACCTCGAAGGCCACGACCAGCACCGCGGCTGGTTCCACAGCTCGCTGCTGCTGGCCTCGGCCCTGGAAGGCCGCGCGCCCTACAAGGGCCTGCTGACCCACGGCTTCACCGTGGACAGCCAGGGCCGCAAGATGAGCAAGTCGCTGGGCAACGGCATCGACCCGCAGGAGATCAACAAGAAGCTGGGCGCCGAGATCATCCGCCTGTGGGTGGCGGCCAGCGACTACTCGGGCGACATCGCGGGCGACGAGAAGATCCTGGCCCGCGTGGTGGACGCCTACCGCCGCATCCGCAACACGCTGCGCTTTTTGCTGGCCAACGTGAGCGACTTCGACCCCGCGAAGGACGCCGTGCCGTTCGACCAGATGCTGGAGATCGACCGCTACGCCCTCACCCGCGCCGCCGAGTTCCAGGCCGGGGTGCTGGCGCACTACAAGGTGTACGAGTTCCACCCCGTGGTGGCCAAGCTGCAGCTCTACTGCTCGGAAGACCTGGGCGGCTTCTACCTGGACGTGCTCAAGGACCGCCTGTACACCACCGCACCCAAGTCGCTGGCGCGCCGCAGCGCGCAGACCGCGCTGTACCAGATCACGCACGCCATGCTGCGCTGGATGGCGCCCTTCCTGTCCTTCACGGCCGAGGAGGCGTGGAAGGTGTTCGGCGCGTCCGATTCCATCTTCCTCGAAACCTACGGCTCCATCGCTGGCGCTGACGAAGGCCTGCTGGCCAAGTGGGCGCGCCTGCGCGAGATCCGCGATGCGGTGAACAAGGAGATCGAGGCCCTGCGCGCCGCCGGCCAGGTGGGCTCGTCGCTGCAGGCCGTGGTCACGCTCACGGCCGCGCCCGAGGACCACGCGCTGCTCGCCAGCCTGGGGAACGACCTGAAGTTCGTGTTCATAACGTCCGCTATTGAATTGGTAGCTGGTAGCGCGCTCCAGATAAGCGTCAGGCCCAGTTCCGATGCCAAATGCGAACGCTGCTGGCACTACCGCCCCGACGTGGGCCAGGACGCGGCGCACCCGACAATCTGCGGCCGCTGCACCAGCAACCTGTACGGCGCCGGCGAAAGCCGGGCCCACGCGTGATGGCGTACGGTGCCAACAACAGCCGCGCCGGGGGCGGGATGTGGCCCTGGCTGGCCTGGGCCGTGGTGCTGCTGGTGGCCGACCAGGTCACCAAGACGCTGATCCTGAACCACTACCGGCTGGGCGACGCCACCTACATCACCAGCTTCTTCAACATCGTGCGGGCGCACAACACGGGGGCGGCGTTCTCGTTCCTGGCCAGCGCGGGCGGCTGGCAGCGCTGGCTGTTCACGGGCATCGGCGTGGCGGCTACGATCTTCATCGTGTGGCAACTGCGCGCGCACCCGGGGCAAAAGCTCTTTTGCTTCGCGCTCTCCAGCATCCTGGGCGGCGCCGTGGGCAACGTGGTGGACCGCATGATGCACGGCTACGTGGTGGACTTCCTGGACTTCCACGCGGCGGGCTGGCACTTTCCGGCCTTCAACATCGCCGACTCCGCCATCACGGTGGGCGCGGCCTGCCTGATCCTCGACGAGCTGCTGCGGGTGCGGCGCGAGCGCTGACGGCGCGGCCCGCACCCTGCCCTTCCCGCGACACGGCCCGCCAGAGAGCGGGCCGTGTGCATTGGGGCCGCCCGCACGCGCCCAACCCACCTGAGCCAGCGTGGGCATCCGAGCGCTGCTATGGAATCGGGAGTATGCTCATATGTCAGTTTTGTGACAGAACCGGGCTCCAGCCCGCCCGGCGACGAGAAAAGAACAACAGCTATCCATGAAACACCTTTTGAACCTGCTGGCAGCCGTGGCGCTGCTGGTCTGGGGAACGCACCTCGTGCGCACGGGCGTGCTGCGCGTGTTCGGCGCCAACCTGCGCGCCATCCTGGCCCGCAGCATGGGCAACCGCTTCACGGCCGCGCTCACGGGCATGGGGGTGACGGCGCTGGTGCAGTCCAGCACGGCCACTTCGCTCATGACCTCGTCCTTCGTGGGCCAGGGGCTCATCACGCTGCCCGCCGCGCTGGCGGTGATGCGCGGGGCCGACGTGGGCACGGCGCTGATGTCGGTGCTGTTCTCGTTCGACCTGTCGTGGCTGTCGCCGCTGTTCATCTTCGTGGGCGTGGTGCTGTTCATCTCGCGCCAGGCCAGCACGGCCGGGCACGTGGGGCGCGCGCTCATCGGGCTGGGCCTGATGCTGCTGGCGCTGGAGATGGTGGTGCAGGCCAGCGGCCCCATGCTGGCCTCGCCCATCATCAAGGCCATGCTGGGCTCGGTCAGCAGCGACATCGTGATGGAGATCGTGCTGGGCACGCTGCTGGCGGTGCTGGCGTATTCCAGCCTGGCCATCGTGCTGCTGATCGCGGCCATGGCGGCTTCGCAGGTAGTGCCGCTGGACGTGGCGCTGGGCTTGGTGCTGGGCGCCAACCTGGGCAGCGGCCTGCTGGCCGTGCTGACCACGGCCAAGTCGGCCGTGGAGGTGCGCCAGGTCACGGTGGGCAACATGGTCTTCAAGGTGCTGGGCGTGCTGCTGGTGGCGCCGTTCATCGGCCTGTGGCTCCAGCACGTGCAGCCGCACATGCCGGGCACGGCGCAGGGCGTGGTGCTGTTCCACCTGGGCTACAACGTGATCATCAGCATCGGCTTCATCGGCTTCACGCAGTGGGTGGCGCGCTGGGTGGCGCGCCTGCTGCCGCAGCCCATGGGGCCGCAGAACCAGCGGCCGCACCACCTGGACCCGTCCGCCCTGTCCACGCCGTCGCTGGCCATCTCGTGCGCGGCGCGCGAGGCGCTGTACCAGGCCGACGTGGTGGAGACCATGCTGCGCGGTGTGCTCGACGTGATCAAGAAGAACGACCTGCAGCTGGCCGAGCGCCTGCGCAAGATGGACGACGAGGTGGACGGGCTGTATTCGTCCATCAAGTACTACCTGACCAAGATCTCGCGCGAGGCGCTGGGCGAGGAGGAAAGCCGGCGCTGGACGGACATCATCAGCTTCACCATCAACATGGAGCAGGTGGGCGACATCATCGAGCGCGTGCTGATCGACATCGAGGACAAGAAGATCAAAAAGGGCCGCCAGTTCTCCGAGGCCGGCATGGACGAGATCAACGAGCTGCACGAGCGCCTGATCGACAACCTGCGCCTGGCAATGAGCGTCTTCCTCAACGGCAACGTGCGCGACGCACAGAAGCTGCTGGAGGAGAAGGCGCGCTTCCGCGACCTGGAGCGCGCCTATTCGGCCACCCACCTCGCGCGCCTGTCGGACAAGACGGTGCAGAGCATCGAGACGAGTTCGCTGCACATCGACCTGATCAGCGAGCTCAAGCGCATCAACTCGCTGCTGTGCTCGGTGGCCTACCCCATCCTCGAATCCGCGGGCGCGCTGGCGCCGAGCCGGCTGCGGCCCACGGCGGACCAGGCCTGATTCTTTCAAGCCTTTCTGGCCTCCAGCGCTTTTCCATCAAGCGCTGGCAGCTATCAATCAAGTAGCATCCACGCCGTCCACGTACTGCTGCAGACCCTGCAGCAGCGCGTCGAAGGTGCACTTGCACCGGGGGCTGGCGCGCAGGTCCTCGTGCATCACCACCCAGGTGTCCAGCGCCAGGCCGAACTCGCCGGGCAGCAGGTGCACCAGCGCCGGTGCGCGCCGCGCCAGCCCCACCTGGCACACGCCGATACCGCCGCCTGCCCGGATGAAGGCCAGCTGCGCCAGGTCGCTGTCGCTGCGCACCGCGAAATGGTCGCGCAGCCACGCCGGCACGGCCTTCTGCGCCGAGCGCACAAAGGGCGTCTCCGCGTCGAAGCCGATCAGCCGGTGCTGCCGCAGGTCCGCCAGCGTGCCGGGCGTGCCGTGGGCCTCCAGGTAGCGCGGGTGCGCGTGCAGGCCCAGTGCCACCTGGCCCACGCGCCGGGCGACCAGCGCGTCCTGCCGGGGCTCGGTCATGCGCACGGCGATGTCGGCCTCGCGCTGCAGCAGGTCCTGCACGCGGTTGCTGAGCACCAGCTCCACCTTCAGCGCCGGGTGCGCGGCCTGCAGCCGCGCCAGGATGGGCGGCAGCACCTCGGCCCCCATCACCTCGCTGGCCGTCACCCGCACCGTGCCGCGCACGCCGTCGCCGTGGCTGCTGGCGGCGCGCACCAGGGCCGCCGCCGAGTGGCCCATGGCCTCGGCATGCGGGCGCAGCGCCAGCGCCGCCTCGGTGGGCAGCAGGCCCTGCTGCGAGCGCGTGAACAGCGTGAGCCCGAGGGCCTGCTCCAGCGCCGCGATGTGGCGGCCCACCGTGGGCTGGGTCACGTCCAGGGCGCGGGCCGCGCCGGAGAGCGAGCCCTCCTGCAGCACGCCCAGGTAGGAGCGGACCAGCTCCCAGCCGATGCGCCGTTTGTCCAGGGGATTCGTCATACATAAATGTATAGCTACCCGGCGATTTTCGGCAATTCCATTTCACGGGCGGCGCGCCCACACTGCCGGCATCGCAACTGACAGGGAGCATCCCATGGCAAACAGCAGCAACGGCAAGGTTCTGGTTCTCGGCGCAACCGGGGGCATCGGCTCGGAGGTGGCGCGCCAGCTGCGCGACCAGGGGTGGGAGGTGCGCGCGCTGCACCGCGGCGCGGCGCCGGGCGGCGAGTGGCGCGACGGCATGGCCTGGGTCCGCGGCGACGCCATGCGGCGCGAGGACGTGGTGGCCGCCGCAAAGGGCTGCGATGCCATCGTGCACGCGGTCAACCCGCCGGGCTACCGGCGCTGGAACGAACTGGTGCTGCCCATGGTCGACAACACCATCGCGGCCGCCACGGCGGCGGGCGCCACCGTGGTGCTGCCCGGCACGGTCTACAACTACGGGCCCGACGCCTTCCCGGTGCTGCGCGAGGAATCCCCGCAGCACCCCCGCACCCGCAAGGGCGGCGTGCGCGTGGAGCTGGAGCGGCGCCTGCGGCAGGCGGCCCAGGCCGGCAGCTGCCGCGTGATCATCGTGCGGGCCGGCGACTTCTTCGGGCCGCGCGTGGGCAATAGCTGGTTCTCGCAGGGGCTGATCCGGCCGGGGCGGCCGGTCGCCACGGTGCAGCAGCCCGGCCGGCCGGGCGTGGGCCACCAGTGGGCGTACCTGCCCGACGTGGCGCGCACCATGGCGCTGCTGCTGGGGCATCGCGCCGCCCTGCCCGCCTTCGCGGCCTTCCACATGGCCGGGCACTGGGACGCGGACGGCACGCAGATGGCCGGCGCCATCGGCCGCGCCGTGGTGCGCAGCGGCGGCCCGGCGCCCCGGGTGCGGGCGTTCCCGTGGTGGCTGGTCCGGCTGGCCGCGCCGCTGGTGCCCCTGTTCCGAGAGCTGGGCGAGATGCGCTACCTGTGGCAGCAGCCGCTGCGCATGGACAACGGCGCCCTGCGCGCCGTCCTGGGCGCCGAGCCCCACACGCCGCTGGACGCGGCCGTACAGGCCACGCTGGAGGGCCTGGGCTGCTGCACGCCGCCCGTGCCGGACAGCGTCACCGCCCCAGGAAGCCCGCGATCACCAGGCCGGCTTCCAGCGTGAACAGGCCCTGCGCCACCTGGGCGCGCACGGTGTCCAGCGGCAGCAGGTCGAAGCGCTCCACCTCGCCGTCCTGGTTGGCGGGCACGAGGCCTGCGGGCACCTCGGCGCGGAACCAGTCGATGCGCTCGCGCATGTAGCCCGCGCCGCCGCCTTCGCGGCTGGGGCGGCTGAAGTCCACGTGGCCGCCGTGCCGCACGCCGGCCAGGGCCTCCACGCGCAGGCCGGCTTCCTCCCAGGTCTCGCGCGCGAGCGCCTGGGGCAGCGAGTCGGCGGCCGAGACCATGCCGCCCATCAGCGTGTCCCACAGGCCCGGGTTGTTGGGCTTGGCCAGGGAGCGCTTCTGCACCCACATGCGGCCGTCGGGCGCCAGCCCCACCAGGTGCACGGCGCGCGTGGCGATGCCCAGCACGCGCACGGCGCCGCGCTCCACGGTGCCGACCACCGCGCCGGCCGGATTGCACACGGCCAGCTGCTCGTCGCGCCAGGGGCCGCACAGGCCGTGCGCGCGCAAGGCGGCGGCCAGGGCGTTGAGGGCGCCGGTGGCGGAGTCGACCGGCGCGTCCAGATGCCAGGCCGCGCCGCCCGCATCAAGCTCCTGTTTCGATAGCTGGTAGCGCTTATCCAGCAAGCGCTGGAGGCCGATTTGGCTCAAAACCCCGTCTTCCACCGAGCCCACCGCCTGCCCCGCCACCACCAGCGCCTGGCGCGGCCGCGCGGGGGGCTGCTGCGCGGCCTGCCGCGCGCCGGCCAGCCACGCATCGAAGGCGGGCGGCTTCACAGCGTGAGGATGGTGCAGCCCGTGGTCTTGCGCGCCTCCAGGTCGCGGTGCGCCTGCTGCACGTCGGCCAGCGGGTAGCGCTGGTCGATGTGGATCTTCACCTGCCCGCTCTCCACCACGGCGAACAGGTCGTCCGCCATGGCCTGCGTGGCCTCGCGCGTGGCGATGTGGGTGAACAGCGTCTGGCGCGTGACGTAGAGCGAGCCCTTGGCGCCCAGGCTGCCCGGCGCGAACGGCGGCACGGGGCCCGAGGCGTTGCCGAAGCTGGCCATCAGGCCGAAGGGGCGCAGGCAGTCGAGCGACTTGTCCCAGGTGTCCTTGCCCACCGAGTCATAGACCACCTTGACGCCACGGCCGCCAGTGATCTCCTTCACGCGCGCGGCGAAATCCTCTTGTTGATAGTTGATGGCGTGCGCCGCGCCGTTGGCCAGCGCGAGCTGGCACTTGGCATCGCTGCCCGCCGTGCCGATGAGTTGCAGGCCCAGGGCCTTGGCCCATTGCGTGGCGATCAGGCCCACGCCCCCGGCAGCGGCGTGGAACAGCACGTGGTCGCCCGGCTGCAGGCCTTCCACGGGGCGCGCCTTCTTGAGCAGGTACTGCGCCGTGAGGCCCTTGAGCATCATCGCCGCGCCGGTCTCGAAGCTGATGGCGTCGGGCAGCCTGCACACGCACTTGGCGGGCATCACGCGCAGCTCGGCATAGGCGCCCGGCGGGTTGCTGGCGTAGGCGGCGCGGTCGCCCGCCTTCAGGTGCGTGACGCCCTCGCCCACGGCCTCGACCACGCCCGCGGCCTCCATGCCGATGGTGGCGGGCATGCCCAGCGGGTACAGGCCCGTGCGGTGGTACACGTCGATGAAGTTCAGGCCGATGGCATGGTGGCGGATGCGGATCTCGCCCGGGCCGGGCTCGCCCACGGCGACATCGACCAGGTGGAGTTCTTCGGGACCGCCGTGCTGGCGGATCTGTACGGCAAGGCTCATGGCAAGGGGCTCCTCGTGAAACGGCGGCCATCCTGCCATGAATCCGCCAGGCTTGCCCGGCAAGGGACGATACCCGGGGCGATACAGTACGCGCCATGACGCAAAGACTCACGCCCGGCACGGCGGCGCTGCTGGTGATACCGCCGCTGCTGTGGGCCGGCAACGCCGTGACGGGGCGGCTGGTGCACCACCTCATCTCCCCGCTGACCCTCAATTTCATCCGCTGGGTCCTGGCCTTCGCCATCCTGCTGCCGCTGGCCTCGGCCGTGCTGCGCGCGGACAGCCCGCTGTGGCCGCACTGGCGCCGCTACGCCCTGCTGGGGCTGCTGGGCATCGGGCTGTACAACGCGTTCCAGTACATGGCGCTGCAGACCTCCACGCCCATCAACGTGACGCTGGTGGGCTCCAGCATGCCCGTGTGGATGCTGGCCGTGGGCGCGCTGTTCTTCGGCGCGGCCGTCACGCGGCGCCAGCTGGCGGGCGCACTGCTGTCGGTGTGCGGCGTGCTGATCGTGCTCAGCCGGGGCGAGTGGGCGCAGCTGCTGGCGTTCCGCCTGGTGCCGGGCGACCTGTTCATGCTGCTGGCCACCAGTGCGTGGGCCTTCTACAGCTGGCTGCTGTCGCGGACCGGCGAGCCGGCGCGCATCCGCGGCGACTGGGCGGCCTTCCTCATGGCGCAGATGGTGTTCGGCCTGGCCTGGTCGGGCAGCTTCGCGGGCGTGGAATGGGCTGCGGGCCGCGCGCACGCCGAATGGGGCTGGCCGCTGGTGGCGGCGCTCGTGTTCATCGCCGTGGGGCCGGCCGTGCTGGCCTACCGCTGCTGGGGCGTGGGCGTGGAGCGCGCGGGGCCGGCGGTGGCGGGGTTCTTCGTGAACCTCACGCCGCTGTTCGCGGCCATGCTCTCGGCGGCGTTCCTGGGCGAGACGCCGCAGGCCTTCCATGCCGTGGCGTTCGCGCTGATCGTGGGCGGGATCGTGGTGTCCTCGCGGCGCTGACCTTCACTGTCCGGCGGCTGCCTGCCGCAGCAGGGCTTCCAGCTCGGCCACCGGGCCGGGCAGCCCGAGCAGGTAGCCCTGGAAGAGCAGGCAGCCGTATTCCGCCAGCACGGCCTTCTGCGCCGGGGTTTCCACGCCTTCGGCGATCACGTCCAGCTCCAGGTTGCGGGCCATGCCGATGATGGTCTGCACGATCACGTCGTCGGTGTGGCGCACGCCCAGGTTGTGCACAAAGGACTGGTCGATCTTGAGCTGGTCCAGCGGCAGCCGCGTGAGGTAGGCGAGCGACGAGTAGCCGGTGCCGAAGTCGTCCACCGAGAAGCGCACGCCCTTGGTCTTGAGCAGGCCCATCTTGGCGATGGTGTCGTCCACGTTGTCCAGCACCAGCGACTCGGTGAGTTCGAGCTTGAGCAGGTGGGCCCGCGCGCCGGTCTCGCGCAGCACCTCGACCACGCGCGCCACGAAGTCGCGCTGGCGGAACTGCCGCGCGCTCACGTTGACCGAGAGCTGCACGTGGCGGTAGCGCGGGTCGCCCTGCCACGCGGCCAACTGCTCGCAGGCGGTGCGCAGCACCCAGTGGCCCATGGGCACGATGAGCTCGCTCTCCTCGGCCACGCCGATGAACGCGCCGGGCGCGATCAGGCCGCGCTCGGGGTGCTGCCAGCGGATCAGGGCCTCGGCGCCGATGATGCGGCCGTCCAAATGGAACTGGGGCTGGTAGTACAGCACGAACTGCCGGCCCGCCAGCGCGGCCTGCAGGTCGCTTTCGAGCTGCGCGCGCACGCTGATCGCGATCTGCATCTGCGGGTCGAAGAAGCACAGCGCGTTGCGCCCCTGCGACTTGACCTGGTACATGGCGATGTCGGCCTGCTTGAGCAGGTCCACCGTGGGCTGCAGGCTGCCGCCCATCAGCGTGGCGCCGATGCTGGGCGTGCTGTGGTGGGTGTACCCGCCCAGCGAGTACGGCACGTTGAGCTTGCGCAGGATCTTCTCGCCCACGCGGCGCGCATGGGCGGCCGCCTCCTCGCTGTGGGTGGACAGCTCGTGCAGCATGACCACGAATTCGTCGCCCCCGAGCCGCGCCACGGTGTCCTCGCGGCGCACGCAGGTCTTCAGGCGCTCGGCCACCTGCTGCAGCAGCAGGTCGCCCACCTCGTGCCCCATGGTGTCGTTGAGGGTCTTGAAGTGGTCCAGGTCCAGGAACAACAGGGCGCCGTACTGGCCGCTGCGCACACTGGCCGCGATGAGCTGCTGCATGCGGTCCATGAGCAGGCGGCGGTTGGGCAGGTTGGTCAGCGGGTCGTAGAAGGCCAGGCTCTCGATCTCGGCGCTGGCGCGGCGCAGCGCGGTCACGTCGTGGTAGGTGATGACCAGTCCACCTTCAGGCGTGCGGCGCTCGGTGACCTCGATGGTGCGGCCGTCTGGCAACGTGTCTTCCATCGCTTCGTGCGGCTCCGTCAGCAGGCGCATCCGCAGCTCCAGCCAGCGAGCGCGCTCCTCGTCGGTGACTGAGGGCATACGATGTTGCAAGATTTCCATCACCACGGTGCTAAACGGTACCAGCGGCGCCAGCACGGGGTGCCGCAAGGGGTACATTTCTTCGAAGCGTCTGTTCCATTGCAGCACGCGGTGTTGGCTGTCGAGCAACAAGAAGCCGCTGACCATGGATTCGAGCGCCTGCTCCAGCGTGGCCTTGGACTGGGCGATGGCGATGCGTGCCTGCGAGATGCGGTCCAGGTAACGCAGCGCCAGCACGCCGGCGGCCACGATCATGGCCATGAAGAGCAGGCCCGTGAGCGCGATGGCGTTGCGCTGCTCGCGCCAGCCGGCGAGCGCGTCGCGCAGCGGAATGCTCGCGGAAATGCGCAGGTCCTGGTAGAGGATGGGCCGGTAGACCACCAGCGCGGGGTCGCCGCTCAGGCGGGCCGGCGCGCTCCACTCCTGCCCGCTGGCCGCGAGCTCCGCCAGCGGCGGGGCCAGCGTGGGGGCCACGTTCTCCTCGCGGTGGGGCACGCTCAGCAGCAGTTGGCCGCCCGCGCGCTCCAGCGTCACCTGCAGGCCGCTGATGTCCACCCCCTGCACCAGCACCGAGCTCAGCGCACTCACCGGCAGCTCGGCGATCGCCACCACGCGGGCGCTGTCGGCCATGCGCAGGTGGCGCGCGAAGTACAGCACGCGCTCGGCCGAGGCGAAGCTCACCACCGGCGCGCTGATCATCAGCGTGGAGACGGGCTGCTCGAGCACCGACGCCAGGAAGCCCGGCGGCAGCTGCACCGACAGCGCGCTGCCGGACGCGTCGGACGACGCGATGATCCGCCCCCCGGCATCGAGCAGCGCCACGTAGCGCACCATGAGGTTCTGCCGCGCCGAGCTGCGCAGGCGCTGGCTGGCGACCTCGGGGTCGATCCATTCGCGCCGGGCGCCCGACAGGCCGAGCAGTTCGTCGAGGCTGGCGAGCAGCACGTCCACCGATAGCAGGGAGCGGTTGAGCGCCGCCTCGGCCCCCGCGACGAAGCGGGTGGCCTGGGCCGCGTTGTCGTCCAGCGCCACGCTGCGGGCGTTCCACACCAGGACGGCCGACACCAGCGCCACCGCCACCATGAACACCGAGATGCCGGCCCACACGAAGGCCCTGATGCGCAGCGGCGTCGTGGATTCACTCATTGTTTCGCGGGGACGGCCGCCAGGCCGCGCACGGGGCCGATCGTCTGGTTCCAGACCTGGGCACAGCGCGCCCCGCAACGCTGCACCCAGCGGGGCAGCACGGTGGACGCCAGGATCTCCTGGCGGCTGCGTTCGTCCTGCGGCGACACGGGCACCACCACCATCCCGCCCTTGCGGCCGCCCACGCAGCTGGGCGCCCCGCGGTTGCAGGCCATGCCGTCGGAGGTCTCGCGCTCGGACTCCTCCCAGATGGCCGCCTCCAGCCGCGGCAGCTCCCGCCGCAGCAGCGTCCGCAGGTCGGGCGGCAGCGACTCCCACGCGGCCTGGTTCGCCCCGAAAACCGCCAGGCCCCAGGTCACCGGCAGGGCATGCATGTGCGTGGTAATCGACGGCAGGCCCAGCGTGTTGCCCGACATAGTGCCGGTGATCGCGCACTCGGTATTGCCCGAGGTGAGGCTGGGCACGATCTGCGCGAACCCGGTGAGCACCGGCACGCCCCCCAGCGCGCCGACGAAGTCGGCCTGCGTGGACGACGACACGCGCGTGCGGCGGCCCTGCAGGTCGGCCAGGTTGCGCAGCGGCTTCTTGCAGAACACCACCTGGGCCGGGTACACGTAGACCGCCAGCGCCTCCACGCCGTGCTGCTCACGCAGGGCTTTTTCCAGGTAGGGGCGGAACGCCGCCAGCGTGGACTTGAGCGTGGCGATGTCCGGGTTGAGGCCGGCCAGGTCTGGCGCGGTGTATTCAGGGTACTGCGCCGTGAAGGAGCTCATGAGCGTGGTGCCGAACGGCACGACGCCCAGCTGCAGCAGGCGCAGCATCTCGGTGCCGGGCACGCCGGCCCGGTCGAAGGGCACGATCTCGGCCTCGAACCGGCCGCCGCTCAGGCGCGAGAGCTCCTTGCTCCAGAAGGGCTCTTCCTGGCGCGTGTACTGGTTGATGCCGGCCAGGCCGCCCACGATGCGCAGCCGGTACGGGGCCGCGCCCGATGCCTGCGCAGCCGCCGGCTGCGGCAGGCATGCCCAGGCGGACAGCGCGGCGCACAGCAGCGCCGCGGCGCGGCGGCGAATGCGGTGGACGAAGGGGGGCGTGGGGTGCTGCGGCATGGCGGGTGACAGGCCCCATTCTTCACCAAGTTTTTCCGCCCGGCGGGTAGGCTGTCGGCAAAACACCACGTGCCGACCCACCGCACACGCAGCGGGTCAGAAGGTGCCGGGGTACGCGCCGCCGTCCGCCAGCACGTTCTGTCCCGTCATGTAGCCCGCCTGCCGGCTGCACAGGAAGGCGCAGATGGCGCCGAACTCCTGGGCCGTGCCGTAGCGGCCGGCGGGGATCTGCGCCTGCTGGGCGGCGCGCAGGTCCTCCACGCTCTTGCCCGCCTTGCTGGCGGCGGCGTTCACGGTGGCGGCGAGCCGGTCAGTGTCGAACTTGCCGGGCAGCAGGTTGTTGATGGTCACGCCGCGCGCCGCGACCCGGCTGCGCGACACGCCCGCCACGAAGCCCGTGAGCCCGCTGCGCGCGCCGTTCGACAGGCCCAGGATGTCGATCGGCGCCTTCACCGCGCTCGACGTGATGTTGACGATACGCCCGAACCCGCGCTGCGCCATGCCGTCCACCATGGCACGGATGAGTTCGATGGGGGTGAGCATGTTCGCGTCCACGGCCCGGATCCAGGCCTCGCGGTCCCAGTCGCGGAAATCGCCCGTGGGCGGGCCGCCGGCGTTCGTCACCACGATGTCGAAATCCCGGCCCGGACCGCCGGCCACGGAGAACACGGCGTCGCGCCCGGCGGGCGTGGTGATGTCGGCAGCCACCGCCAGCACCTGGGGCCTGGAGCCATTTTGGCCTCCAGCGCTTGCTGCACCTGCGCTAGCAGCTATCAAACGGGTAGCAGCCTCCTGCAACGCGCCAGCGTTGCGGGCATTGATGACCACGTTCACGCCTTCCTGCACCAGCGCCTGCGCGCAGCCGTAGCCCAGCCCCTTGCTCGCGCCGCACACCAGCGCCCATTTGCCTGCGATACCTAAATCCATAACAATTCCGTGACAATCTTCAGGTTGTACCTGGATACATGGTGAACTTGCGCGCAGGAATGGCGCGGAATGTGTTCCCATACGGCCAATGCCTTGCCCGAACCCGCTTTGCGCAAGCCATGATCCACTCGAATAAATAGCACCGGGAAATCATAAATGGAGAGCACAACCATGAAATGGCTGCACCGCGGAGCCCTTGCCGCCTGGCTGGCATCGGCAGCGCTCGGCACCCTCGGCAGCGCCCACGCGCAGGAATCGGCCGTGGTCAAGCGCGCCACCCAGTTGCGCGACACGCCCGCCGACAGCGGCGCGAGCGTGGCCCCGCTGGAGGCCAACACCGTCGTCACGCGCAGCAACGAGCGCAAGGGCGCGTGGACCAAGGTGAGCACGCCGCAGGGCGCCACCGGCTGGGTGCACATGTTCGACCTGGGGCCGCAGTCGGGCTCGGCCTCCGCCGGCGGCGGCACGGCCTCGGGCGGACTGCGCAGCCTGGGCGGTCTGTTCGGCGGCAACAGCGGCTCCACCACCACGGCCACCTCCACGGTGGGCATCCGCGGCCTGGGCGCCGAGGACATCGCCAACGCCCAGCCCAACCCGGCGGCCGTCGGCAAGGCCGAGGGCCTGCGGGTGAATGCGGACCAGGCGCGCCAGTTCGCGTCCAACGCGTCGCTGCACCCACGCCAGGTGCCGACGCTGGCCGCCCCGCCCCGCCCCTCGTCCAGCGGCTCGGGAGCCACGGGCTCCTCGTCCAATCCGTCCGACCCTAACTTCAGTCCTAACTGAGGAACGCCGCCATGCGACAACGACTGTCTTCTTCTTCCGCCCGCACGCGGCTGCTGGCCTCCGCCTGCGCCGCGCTCGCCCTGGCCCTGCTGCCCGCCACCGGCCAGAGCCAGAACGTCATGAACCTGCTCAACTCGCTTGGCGGCGGGGGGAGCAACAACAGCGGCGGCGCGGCCGGCCTGCTGGGCGCCGTGACCGGTGCCGGCAACGCCCCGGCCCAGGGCGGCGGCGACCTCATCAGCCTGCTCAAGGGCTCGATCGAAAGCATTGACGAGCCGCGCGAGATCGAGATCGGCCGCCAGCTCGCGGCCGTGCTGCTGGGCAGCAAGCCGCTGCACCCGGACATGGCGCTGCAGCGTTACGTGAACCAGCTCGGGCGCTGGATCAGCCTGCAGTCCGAGCGCCCCAACCTGCCCTGGACCTTCGCCGTGCTCGACGACCCGGGCTACAACGCCTTCGCCGCGCCGGGCGGCTACGTGTTCGTGACCAAGGGCCTCATCGACCGCTGCGCGGACGAGGCCGAGCTGGCCGGCATTCTCGCGCACGAGATCACGCACGTGACGGCCAAGCACCACCTGCACGCGATGCGCAAGACGGCGCAGTCCGGCATGTTCACGCAGCTGGTGGCCTCGCAGATCAAGACCAACGCCGTGGGCAACCTGGTGGCCTCGCAGGTGCTGGCGCTGGGCCGCAACCTGTACGCGCGCGGCCTGGACCAGGCCGACGAATACGACGCCGACCGCACGGGCGTGGCCCTGGCCACGCGCGCGGGCTTCGACCCCTACGGCCTGGTGGCGGTGCTGCAGCAGCTGCGCACCGCCACGCCCGACAATCCCATGTTCACCCTGGCCCTGGCCACCCACCCGCCCGCCCAGTCGCGCCTGGAGCAGCTGGAGCTGGCCATGGGCAAGAACCTCGACGGCTTCACCGGCGCCGCGCCCGTGGCCCTGGCCCAGCGCCTACACACCCGGGCTCCCGCGCCCGCTGCCACCGCGCCGGCAGCGCCGGCCCCTGCGGCAGCGCCGGCGCGCAAGCCCGCTGCGCAGCCCAAGAAGAAGGCCTCCTGAGCCCGCGGGTGGCCCCGGTCACCCCTTCGCCGTCTTGGTGAACACGAAGATGCCCGTGAGCACCAGCGCGGTGCCCGCCGCCACCCAAACCGTGAAGGGCTCGCCCAGGATCCAGATGCCCATGAGGATGGTGGACAACGGCCCCACCATGCCGGCCTGCGCCGCCATGCCCGCGCCGATGCGCTCGATGGCCATCATCACCATGAGCACGGGCGCCGCCGTGCACAGGGTGGCGTTGAGGATGGACAGCCAGATCACCTCGGGCGCCACCAGCGCCGCGGAGAGGGGCCGCAGCACCGCGAACTGCGCCATGCAGCACAGGCAGGCCACCGTGGTCGCCAGCCCCACGAGCCGCAGCGCGCCCAGGCGCTGCACCATCTCGCCGCTGTAGACCAGGTAGACGGCGTAGCTCGCCGCGCTCAGGAACACCAGCAGCGTGCCCCACGCCACGTGGGTGCCCTCCAGGTTGGCCTCGTGGCCGAACACCAGCACCACGCCGCAGTAGCTGATCAGCATGCCGCCAGCCTGCGCCCAGCGGATGCCGCGCCGGTACAGCACCCATCCGAGCATCACCACCAGCGTGGGGTTGAGGTACAGGATCAGCCGCTCCAGACTGGCGCTGATGTAGGCCAGCCCCGCGAAGTCCAGGAAGCTCGCGAGGTAGTAGCCCGTGACCCCCAGGCCCACCACCCCCAGCCAGTCCTTGCGCGTGAGCGGCGGCTTGCCCCGGCTGGCCCACCAGGCCATCACGGCGAAGACCGGCAGGGCGAACAGCATGCGGTACATGATGAGCGTGACCGCGTCCACGCCATGGCGGTACGCCAGCTTGACGATGATGGCCTTGCCGCTGAAGGCGATGGAGCCGCACAGGGCCAGCATCACTCCGGTTGCTATGTTTTTTCTAGCTGCTTGCGCTTGTGGGGATTGCGTTGGAGGCACTTTTTATTCAAATCCTTGGCCGGGCGAAGCCGCACCGTGCCGCTTGAAGATCCGGTGGTGCAGCCGCCGCAGCGACCACCACACGCCCGCTGCCGCCACCGGGATCGCCAGGGCGGCCGTGGTTTCGGGGGACAGGGGCCAGCCCAGCTTCTGCGCGCCCTTGGCCAGGTAGCTCACCAGGCCGACGATGTAGTAGGTGATGGCCGCCACCGACAGCCCTTCCACCGTGGACTGCATCTTGAGCTGCAGGTCCTGCCGGTGGTTCATGGTGGTGAGCAGCGCCTGGCTGCTTTGCTGCTGCTCGATCTCCACGCGGGTGCGCAGCAGGTTGCTCATGCGCGAGACGCGCTGCGACAGCGCGTCCTGCCGGCGCGCGGCCCATTCGCAGGTGCTGCGCGCGGGCGTGAGGCGCCGGTCCATGAATTCGCGGATGGTCTGCATGCCGGCCAGGCGCGATTCCGCGATGTCCTGGATGCGCCGGTCCAGCAGCTCGAAGTAGGCGCTGCTGGCCGAGAAGCGCGAGTGCGTGGCGGCGTACTGGCTCTCCACCTGCCCCGCCAGCCGCGTGAGGCGGTCCAGCAGGGCCGGCTCGGCGTCGCGGTTGGCGGTGCGGATGGCGTCGGCCAGCTCGGCCAGTTCGCCCTCGGCGGAAGCCAGGACGCTGGCCGCCTCGCGGGCGGCGGGCAGGCCCAGCAGCGCCGCCATGCGGTAGGTCTCGATCTCCAGCAGGCGCTGCACCAGGCGCCCCAGGCGGCGCGGCGTCATGCCGCCGGCCAGCAGCACCATGCGCGAAAAACCGTCGGCATGGATGGCGAAGTCGGTGTAGACCTCGCCGTGCCCGTCGGCCACGGTGGAGGCCACCAGCGTGTCCTCGTGCAGCACGTGCTTGACCAGCGAGCCGGAGCCGAAGGTGTGGGTGGGCAGCACCCACAGGTTCAGGCCGCACAGGCATTGTCCGGGCAGGGCCGCCAGCCACCCGCGGGGCACGGCGTCCACGGCGCTCGCGGGTTCGCGCTCGCCGAAGGCTTCCACGGGCGTGGGCACCATGAAGGTCCAGGTGACGAACTCCGTGTGCATTTCCCAGCGCAGACGGTAGGCCCCCAGGTCCATGCGCAGGTGGGTGGTGCGCTCGTCGGGCAGGGCTAGGTGGTGGTCGCGCAGCAGCGCCGCCACGTGGGCGCGGCTGGCCGCGCGCCCGGCGGCGTCGGCCAGCATCACGATGTGGGCAATGGCCAGCGGGGCCGTCATGGCCTCGGGCGGGCGGGCGTGGATCTCGTTGTGCAGCATCGCCCGGTGGGGGTGCTGCGGGGGAAGGACGGAAGTGGGCATGCGAACCTCGGTCCGCGATTGTGTACCGGCGCCGCGGGCGCCCCGCCATCCCGATTGCCCAAAAAACAACGGCACCCTAAGGTGCCGTTGCTCCGAAGCCGGGACAAGCCGGCCGTGCCCGGTCGGTCACTCCTCGACGAAGGCTTCCTCGCGTTTGCTCTTCACCGCGGGCAGCAGCACGATCACGAGCAGCAGTGCAGCAGCCGCCAGCAGGCCGGCCGACAGCGGACGGGTGACGAACACGCTCCAGTCGCCGCGCGAGAGCAGCAGCGCACGGCGCAGGTTCTCTTCCATCATCGGGCCCAGGATGAACCCGAGCAGCAGCGGCGCGGGTTCCACGCCCAGCTTGTAGAACAGGTAGCCGACGAAGCCGAAGGCGCCCACCAGCCACACGTCGAAGGTGTTGTTGTTGGTGGAGTACACGCCCACGGCGCAGAACAGCACGATGGACGGGAACAGCCAGCGGTAAGGCACCGTCAGCAGCTTGATCCAGATGCCGATCAGCGGCAGGTTCAGCACGATCAGCATGAGGTTGCCGATCCACATCGAGGCGATCAGGCCCCAGAACAGCTCGGGGTTGCTGGTCATCACCTGCGGGCCGGGCTGGATGTTGTGGATGGTCATGGCGCCCACCATCAGCGCCATCACGGCGTTGGGCGGAATGCCCAGCGTCAGCAGCGGGATGAAGGAGGTCTGCGAGCCCGCGTTGTTGGCCGATTCGGGCGCCGTCACGCCGCGGATGTTGCCTTGGCCGAAGGGCACTTCGCCGGGCTTAAGCTTGGTCTTCTTCTCGATGGTGTAGGCCGCGAAGGCCGACAGCAGCGCGCCGCCGCCGGGCAGGATGCCCAGGGCCGAACCCAGGGCCGTGCCGCGCAGCATGGCGGGGAACATGCGCTTGAAGTCCTCCAGGGTCGGGAACAGGCCCTGCACCTTGGCGGTGAACACCTCGCGCTCGTCGGACGGCTTGGACAGGTTGGCGATGATTTCGCCGTAGCCGAACACGCCCATGGCGATCACGGTGAAACTGATGCCGTCGGTGAGCTCGGGGATGTCGAAGCTGTAGCGGGCCACGCCCGAGTTCACGTCGGTGCCCACCAGGCCCAGCAGCAGGCCCAGCACGATCATGGCCACGGCCTTGAGCAGCGAGCCCGAGGCCAGCACCACGGCGCCGATCAGGCCCAGCACCATCAGCGAGAAGTATTCGGCGGGGCCGAACTTGAAGGCCACTTCGGTCAGCGGCGGCGCGAAGGCGGCCAGGATCAGCGTGCCCACGCAGCCGGCGAAGAACGAGCCGATGCCGGCGGCCGCGAGCGCGGGGCCGGCGCGGCCCTTGCGCGCCATCTGGTAGCCGTCGATCACGGTCACCACCGAGGACGATTCGCCCGGCAGGTTCACCAGGATGGCGGTGGTGGAGCCGCCGTACTGCGCGCCGTAGTAGATGCCGGCCAGCATGATCAGCGCCGCCACCGGGGGCAGCGCATAGGTGGCGGGCAGCAGCATGGCGATGGTGGCCACGGGGCCCACGCCGGGAAGCACGCCGATCAGCGTGCCCAGCAGGCAGCCGATGAAGCAGTAGATCAGGTTCTGGAACGTAAACGCTACGCCAAAACCCATTGCAAGGTGGTCAAACAATTCCATGGTCAGCGCCTCTCAATCAACCCGCAATGAAACTGGGCCAGACGGGGAACTGCAGCTTGAGCCCCCACACGAAGGCCGCATAGCTGAGCACGGCCAGGATGGTGGCCAGGATGAACACTTCCTTGAACCGGAAGTGGTCGCCCGCCAGGCTGGACACGAAGGTCAGCCCGTAGATGGCGACGATCAGCCCCATGGCCGGCACACCGAAGCTGGGCAGGCCGGCCAGCAGCACGCCGAACAGCAGGTTGGCGCCGATGATGAAGAACAGCTGCTTCCAGGCCCATTTGCCGACCTTGTCGCCGTCCTGCGTCTCGATGGTGATGGAGAAGAAGGTCACCGCGGCGCCGATGAGCGCCAGCAGGATGCCCAGCAGCAGCGGGAAGTAGCCCGGCCCCATGCGGGCGCCGTTGCCGACGTTGTACGTGGTGGCACCCCACGCAAACGCCACGCCGACACCCATGAACATGAGGCCGGAGAAGAAGTCTTTCTGACTTTTGATTTTCACGTATGTCTCCTTGGCGGAAATCTCGACTGCGCGATTGTGCGGGCTGGAACCCCCGCCGCGCATGTGGATTCCACCTACATCCGGTAACGCTCCGGCCGGTGGTTTCCCGGTAGTCCCCAAGGCGACTGCGCCCTACTCCAGGGGCGGCGTGGCCGTCAGCACCTCTTCCAGCGTGGTGAGCCCTTCGGCCACGCGCAGGGAGCCGGCCAGGCGCAGCGGCCGCATGCCGTCCTGCACGGCCTGGCGGCGCAGCGTGTCGATGGATGGGGACTGGTTGATCCGGTCCTTAAGCGCCTCGCTCACGGTGAGCAGCTCGTACAGGCCCATGCGCCCGCGGAAGCCGCTCATGCGGCAGTCCACGCAGCCCACCGGCTTGTAGGGGTGGTAGCCGCCGCTGAGCTTCCAGGGCTTGACGGCCGCCGTCAGCACCTCGCGGTCCGAGGCCTCGTCCTTCTGCTTGCAGGCCTTGCATAGCGTGCGCACCAGCCGCTGGGCCAGCACGCCCAGGATGGTGGCGTTGAGCAGATAGGGCGGCACGCCCAGCTCCATCAGCCGCGTGATGGCCGAGGGCGCGTCGTTGGTGTGCAGGGTCGAGAACACGAGGTGGCCCGTGAGCGCGGCCTGGATGGCCATCTCAGCCGTCTCCAGGTCGCGGATTTCGCCCACCATGATGATGTCCGGGTCCTGGCGCATCAGCGCGCGCAGCCCTTCCGCGAAGTTGAAGTCGAGCTGCGGCTGCACCTGCGTCTGGTTGAAGCTGGGCTCGATCATTTCGATGGGGTCTTCCACCGTGCTGACGTTGACCTCCTCGGTCGCCACGCGCTTGAGCGTGGAGTACAGCGTGGTGGTCTTGCCCGAGCCCGTGGGGCCGGTCACCAGGATGATGCCGTGCGGGCGCCGCACCAGCGACTCCCAGCGGTCGGCGTCGTGCTGCGCGAAGCCCAGCGCGTCCAGGTCCTTCACGGCGTTGTCGGGGTCGAAGATGCGCATCACCATCTTCTCGCCGAAGGCGGTGGGCAGGGTCGAGAGGCGCATTTCCACCTCGTCGCCACGCTGGTTGCGCGTCTTGATGCGACCGTCCTGCGGGCGGCGCTTTTCCACCACGTCGATGCGGCCCAGCAGCTTGATGCGCGAGACCATGGCGTTGTGCACGCCCATGGGCATCTGGTAGACGGGGTGCAGCACGCCGTCGATGCGAAAGCGGATCACGCCCTGGTCGCGGCGCGGTTCCAGGTGGATATCGCTCGCGCGCTGGTCGAAGGCGTACTGCCAGAGCCAGTCCACCACCTTGACCACGCCCTGGTCGTTGGCGTCGAGCTGCTTGTTGCTCTTGCCCAGCTCCACAAGCTGCTCGAAGCTGCTGCCGCCCGAGCTGCTGCCCGCCTTCTGCGCGGCCCGCACCGACTTGGCCAGGGCGAAGAACTCGGCGGTGTAGCGGTGGATGTCCAGCGGGTTCGCCACCACCCGGCGCACGGTGCGCCGCGACTGGCGCTCCACCTCGGCCACCCAGTCGTCGATGAAGGGCTCGGCCGTGGCCACCACCACTTCCTTGGGCGTCACCTGCACGGGCAGCACCTTGTGCCGCTCGGCATAGGTGGCGCTCATGGCGTCCGCGACACGGCCCACGTCCACCTTGAGGGGGTCGATGCGCAGGTAGGCCAGGCCGGCCCGCTGCGCGAGGTATTCGGACAGCATCTCGATGTCGAGCGGCTTGCCGTCGCTGGCGCGCTCCATGGCCACGTTGGCCAGCCGCACCAGCGCAGGCTGGGCGCTCTCGGCCTGCGAGCAGCGGGCGATGGTGCGCTTCGCCTCCTCGGCGGAAATGACCCTGTCCTCGCTCAGCCACTGCACCACGCGCCGCCAGTCCAGCGGGCCGACATGGGCCGACGCCGCGGCGCGGTCCGGGGAAACGGCGGATGCGTTCATCGCAAGAGTCCTTTCAGAGGGTGGCCACCACGGGCTTGAACGCCCGCAGCCATTTGGCGGTGGGTAGGTCCCACCGGGCCTGGATCGCCTCGGCCCGGGCGGCCAGCTCCGTGCGCTTGGGCCGCGTGGGCGTGCGCTGGGCCAGCACCACAGTATTGCCCTCACGCGTGGGCTTGAAGGCCCAGAGCGCCGTCTCGCCGAAGGCCGCCGCCATGCTCCGCAGGCTGCGCTCGTAGCTTGACGCGCGGCCGAACAGGTTGACCGTCATGCTGCCGGTTTCGGTCAGCAGCGCACGGCAGTCGGCGTAGAACTCCGCGCTGTCGAGCACGGGTGCGGCGGCCTCGTGGTCGTACAGGTCCACGCACAGGCCGTCCACCGTGCCCTGCCACATGGGGTTCTTGATCTCCTGCGCGGCATCGGCCAGCACCACGCGCAGCTTGGGGCCGTCGGGCGGCAGCTTGAACCACTGGCGGCACACGGCCAGCACCTGCGGGTTCAGCTCGATGGCCGTGGTGCACACGCGCAGCTTCTTGTGGCAGAACTTGGTGATGGCGCCCGCGCCCAGGCCCAGTTGCATGGCGTGGCCCTTGGAGACCTGGGCCGGGTCGGCGAACAGCAGCCAGGCCATCATGCGCTGCACGTATTCCAGCTCCAGCTCGAAGGGCTCGGCGACGCGCATGGAGCCCTGGATCCAGGGCGTGCCCAGGTGCAGGTGGCGCACCTCGCCGTCGTCGGAGACGCTGACTTCGGGAAGCTCGATAGGGGTGGTTTTCTTGCGGCTCATGTCAACAGCCCATGGGACGCCATCAGCGCCGCCCAGGCATTCAGTTTGCGTTCGAAACTCCACGAGGCATTCGCGGGGCTGGTGGAGGGCAGGCGCACGGATTCGACGCCCTGCGCCGCCCCCAGGCTGGCACGCACGGCGCGCGCATGCCGGAAGCTCTCCCCGCCATTGTGGGCGACCGCCGCCAGCCGGGGACAGCGGCCGTGCAGGCGGGCGAAATCGTTGACCTGCGCGTTGCGGATGCTGGTGTCCAGGCTGCCCTCGCGCTCGCAGCTCGCATACACGTCCCACACGCCCAGGCCGCGCGCCAGCAGCCAGGCGCAGCGGGCCTCGTAGCCGGCCGGCAGGGGGTGGGCAGGCCACAGCGCCTGCAGGATCTTCCAGAAGTGGTTCTGCGGGTGGGCGTAGTACTGGCCAGCCCGCAGGGATGCCGCCCCGGGGAAGCTGCCCAGCACCAGCACCACGGTGTCCGCGGAGGCCACGGGCGGCAGGCCCTGCCAGCGCGGGGCGGGAGTGGGCGGGGCAAAGGCGGACATGCGCCCATTGTGCACGATGTCCGTCGTAAAAAAGATAGCTGCTTGCGCTTGTGCAGCAAGGGCTGGAGGCCAAAAACACTCTTAGACCAGCAATTCCTTCAACCGGGGCAGCGCCGCCAGGGCATTGGCCGTGGTGGCCTCGGCCAGCGTCTGCACCGGCTGGCCGCGCAACTGCGCCACCTCGGCGGCGATGCGCGGCAGTTCGCCGGGCGCATTGCGCCCCTGGGGGCGGCCGGCGGCCCGCTCTGCCGCAGTGGCGTAGAGCCAATGGGGCGGAATGTCGGGCGCATCGGTTTCCATGACCAGCGCGTCCTCGGGCAGCTCTGCCGCCAGCCGGCGCAGCTGCAGCGCACGGTCGTACGTCGCCGCGCCGCCGACGCCCAGCTTGAATCCCAGGGCGATGAAGGCCTGCGCCTGCTGCAGGCTGCCGTTGAAGGCGTGTGCGATGCCGCCCTGCACCGGCAGTTCGCGCAAGCCCTTGAGCAGCTTGTCGGCCGAGCGGCGCACGTGCAGGATCACCGGCAGGCCGAAGCGGCGCGCCAGCTGCAGCTGCGCGCGGTAGAAGCGCTCCTGCCGGACTCCATCCAGTCCCGGCACGAAATAGTCCAGGCCGATCTCGCCAATGGCGGCGAGGCGCGGGTCGTCGCGGTAGCGCTCCAGCTCCTGCGCCAGGCGGTCCAGGTCTTCCTCCTCGGCCCGCCCGGTGAACAGCGGATGGATGCCCAGCGCATAGCTGTCCCCATGTTGGTGCGCCAGCGCCCGCACCGTGGTCCAGTTGTCGCGCTCCACGGCCGGGATCACACAGTGGGCCACGCCCTGGGCGCGGGCCTGGCGGCGCACCGCGTCGCGGTCGGGGTCGAATTCCGGGGCGTCCAGGTGGCAATGGGTATCGATCCAGATGGGCATGCGGGGATGATGCCCCATCCCATGGCGAACCGTGCTAACGTGAATCTACGCGCTTTTTTAACGGCGCCACGCCCAAGGTGACAGGATGCCCCGGACCGCCCGCTACAGCAGCAGTTCCCGCCCCGCACGCCGCCCCGCCGCCGAGACGGAGGCCCCGGCGCCCGCGCCCGTAGCGCAGGCCCCGACAGACGGCGCGCCCCCGGCCGCCGCCTTGTCACGGCGCCACCTGCGCGGCCTGTGGGGCACCATCGTGCTCCTCGCCGCCCTGCTTGCCGCCAGCCTGTGGCTGCACCAGCGCCCCGCGCCGCACCGCATCACGCAGGAAGACATCGACGCCGCCGTGCTGCGCACGCTGGAGACCACCACGCCGCCCTCCGCCGCAGCACGGGCCGTGGAGGCGATCGGCCCGTCGGTGGTGCGCGTGGTGGGCTATGGCCGCAGCAAGAACGGCAAGGAAGAGATCGAGCGCGGCGTGGGCACGGGCGTGGTCATCGTGGACAAGGGCGTGATCCTGACCAACCTGCACGTGGTCACGGGCGCGGACCGCATCGGCATCACCTTCTACGACGGGCTGGAGACCACGGCCAGCATCACCGGCGCCCAGCCCGAGAACGACCTGGCCGTACTGCAGGCCCACAAAGTGCCCGACGACCTGCAATCAGCGCCGCTGCGCTCCACGCAGGACCTGCGGCCGGGCGACCACGTGGTGGCGGTGGGCTTTCCGTTCGGCATCGGCCCCTCAGCGTCGGCCGGCGTGGTCTCGGGCCTGGAGCGCGAATTCACCTCGCCCGAGGGCAAGCGCCAGCTCAGCAACCTGATCCAGTTCGACGCCGCCGCCAACCCCGGCAATTCCGGCGGCCCGCTGGTCACGCTGGACGGCGAGGTCGTGGGCATCGTCACCGCCATCCTCAACCCCACGCCGGCGCGCACCTTCATCGGCATCGGCTTTGCCGTGCCCATCGAGAACGCCGCGTCCGCCGTGGGCATGCCGCCCTTCTGAAGAAAGAAAGGAACACCATGGAAAACACCGCCACGCTGATGGAACAAGTGCTCTACGAGGTCAAGCGCGTGGTGGTCGGGCAGGACCGCTTCCTGGAGCGCGTCATGGTCGCCATGCTCGCCCAGGGCCACCTGCTGGTCGAGGGCGTGCCGGGGCTGGCCAAGACGCTGACGGTGAAGACGCTGGCCAGCACCGTCCAGGGCAGCTTCAAGCGCATCCAGTTCACGCCCGACCTGGTGCCCGCCGACCTCGTGGGCACACGCATGTACAACCAGAAGACCGGCGAGTTCAGCACCTCGCTGGGCCCGGTGTTCACGCATCTGCTGCTGGCCGACGAGATCAACCGCGCGCCCGCCAAGGTGCAGAGCGCGCTGCTGGAGGTGATGCAGGAACGGCAGGTGACCATCGCCGGCGAGACGCACCGCGTGCCCGAGCCCTTCCTGGTCATGGCCACGCAAAACCCCATCGAGACCGAGGGCACCTACGCCCTGCCCGAGGCCCAGGTGGACCGCTTCATGATGAAGGTGCTGCTCGGCTACCCCACCGAGGAAGAGGAATTCGTGATCGCCCAGCGCGCGCTGGAGGCGCCCGTGCAGGTGCTGCCGGTCGCCACCACGCAGCAGCTGGCGGCGCTGCAGGCCGAATGCCGCGCGGTGTATGTGGACCCGTCGCTGCTGCAGTACGCGGTCAAGCTCGTGGCGGCCACCCGCGTGCCCGCCCGGCACGGCCTCAAGGACCTGGCGGACTACATCGCCTGCGGCGCCAGCCCGCGCGCCACCATCGCCCTGGCCGAAGGCGCGCAGGCCCTGGCCATGCTGCGCGGGCGCAACTACGTGCTGCCCGAGGACATGACCGACCTGGCCGCCGACGTGCTGCGCCACCGGGTCGCGCTGTCGTACGAGGCGCTGTCCGAAGGGCTGGACGCCGACGCGCTCATCACGCGCATCATGGCCAAGATACCGGCGCCCGCGCGCCCGCTGCACCATGAACGCCAAGCCGCCTGATTCCACGGCCCTGCCCGGCAAGGCCGACCGCCTGCTGCGCGAGCTGGAGTGGAAGGTCATCCGCCGGCTCGACGGCCTGCTGCAGGGCGACTACCGCACGCTGATGCGCGGCAGCGGCCTGGACCTGGCGGACCTGCGCGAATACCAGCCGCACGACGACGTGCGCCACATCGACTGGAACGTCACCGCACGCCTTGCCACGCCCCACGTGCGCGTGTTCACCGAAGACCGCGAGATGTCCGCCTGGTTCCTGCTGGACCTGAGCCCGTCCGTCGCCTTCGGCCCGGAGGGCAACACCAAGCGCGACATCCTCACGGGCTTTGTGGGCGTGCTCGCGCGCCTGCTCACGCGGCACGGCAACCGCGTGGGCGCCATGCTCTACGGCGGCGACGCCGTGAACACCGTCCTGCCGCCCCGCAGCAGCCGCGCCCACGTGCTGCACCTGCTGCACGGCCTGCTATCGCGCGACTCCGCGCCACGGCAGGGCAAGTCCACCGAGCTGCACCGGCTGCTGCAGACCGGCCTGGCCACGCTGCGCCGCCGCTGCGCCGTGTTCGTGGTGTCCGACTTCATCAGCGCCCCCGGCTGGGAAAAGCCCCTGGCCCAGCTCGCGCAGCGCCACGACATGGTCGCGGTGCGCCTGCTCGACCCGCTGGAGCTGGAGCTGCCCGACGTGGGCCTCATCACCCTGCGCGATGCCGAGAGCGGCGAGCAGTTGCAGGTGGACACGCACGACGCCGCCTTCCGCCGCCGCTTCGCCCGCTTGGCGGCCGAGCGCGAGACCGCCCTGCGCGACGGCCTGGTGCGCGCGGGCGCCGACACGCTGGAACTTTCCACCGGCGACGACCTCACCGACGCGCTGCTGCGCTTCATGGACCTGCGCGGACGCCGCGTGCGCACGCCCCGGGCCGCCTGAAAGGAAACGCCCATGGTCTTCCTCTGGCCCACCCTGCTCTGGCTGCTGCTGATAGCGCCCCTGCTGGTGCTGCTGTACTGGTGGCTGCTGCACCGGCGCAAGAAAACGGCGCTGAGCTACTCCAGCCTCGCGCTGGTGCGCGAGGCCCTGGGCCCCGGCCAGCGGCTGCGCCGCCACATCCCGCCCGCCCTCTTCCTGATGGCGCTCATCGCCCTGCTGCTCGCGGCGGCGCGGCCGCTGGCGGTCATCACCCTGCCCTCGCAGGACCAGACCATCATGCTGGCCATGGACGTCTCGGGCAGCATGCGCGCCAGCGACGTGGAGCCCGACCGCATCACCGCCGCCCAGAACGCCGCCAAGGCCTTCATCGCCGAACTGCCGCGCCACGTGCGCGTGGGCATCGTCGCCTTCGCCGGCAGCGCGCAGCTGGCGCAACTGCCCACGCAGAGCCGCGAAGACCTGGTGAAGGCCATCGACAGCTTCCAGCTGCAGCGCGGCACGGCCACGGGCAACGGCATCATGCTGTCGCTGGCCACGCTGTTCCCCGACGCGGGCATCGACATCGCGGCGCTGGGAGGAAGGCAGGCCATGCGGCCCCGGTCCCTCGACGAGATCGGCAAGCAGGACCCGGCCAAGCCCTTCACGCCCGTGGCGCCGGGCTCGTACAGCTCGGCCGCCATCATCATGCTCACCGACGGCCAGCGCACCACGGGCGTGGACCCGCTCGAAGCCGCCAAGTGGGCCGCCGACCGCGGCGTGCGCGTGTACACCGTGGGCGTGGGCACGGTGCAGGGCGAGACCATCGGCTTCGAGGGCTGGTCCATGCGCGTGCGGCTGGACGAAGAAACGCTCAAGGCCGTGGCCGCGCGCACCAACGCGGAATACTTCCACGCGGCGACGGCGGAGGACCTGCGCAAGGTCTACGAGACGCTGAGCACGCGGCTGACAGTGGAGAAGAAGGAAACCGAGATTTCTTCGCTGCTGGCGCTGCTGGGCGCCGTGCTCGCGCTGCTGGCCGCGGCGCTGTCGGTGTGGTGGTACGGGCGGATTTTATAGCCATTTTGGCCTCCAGCGCTTTACCAGATTGCGCTGATAGCTATCATTTTTGATCTTCAGCAAGCAGCCTGGCGGCCCTGTTGCCCACCTCCATGAGCGTCCTGTGCGTTGCCTCAAGATCGGCTTGTGGCAGATCACCGTAGAGTGATGCAGTGATGCTTTCGACTGCCTTGCTGATGTCGGTGAAAGTAGCGCGCCCCTTCTCTGTCTGCTGCAGCGAACCCGCAGGGTTGGCAAATAGCAAGCCTTGGCGAACCAACTCATCGACGGCTTCACCTGTTTCGACCTCGGTTGCGACGACCCGACCCGCAAGCTGTCGCTGTGCAATGAGATGCTGAGGAAGGCCCTCTTCAGCGGCGAAGACGAGCGCAGTCCAGTGGGGGAATGAGAGCCCATAGCGGGACAGCTCCCGATCAAGCAAGGCCCGCATCGAGCGTTCGGCAGCTCCGATGGAGCGGGTCAAGGGTGGAATAGCCATCGCGTTGCTCCGTAGTACTAACCGGCCGGTATCAACCGGCGACATACGGCGTCTCGGGAACGGGCGTGTGGAAGCTGGCGTTGAGCATGTTCCACGCTCGGATGGCACCGACCGCGAACGTCAGCTCCGCGATGGCCTCGTCGGGGAAGTGCCGCCGCAGGTCCTCGAAGTCGGCGTCGCTCGGCACGCGCTGCGGCAGGGCATTCACCGCCTCGGCCCAGTTGAGCGCGGCGCGCTCCGCCTCGCTGAAGAAGCGCGCCGCCTCGCGCCAGCCCGCCACGGCGTTGATGTGTCGCGGGTCCATGCCCTGGCGCACCAGGTCCGCCCAGTGCATGTCGATGCAGAAGGCGCAGCCGTTGATCTGGCTGATGCGCAGGTTCACGAGCTCCTTCAGCCGCTTGTCCAGCGTGGCACCCGCAGCGTAGGAAAGCTGGCCAAGCGCCTTGGCGGCCTTGGGTGCCAGCGCGAAGTAGTCGAGTCGGGGAGAGGACATCATAGGCTCCTGTGAAGTAAGAGAAGAAAAACAGAAAACGGATTGCACACCTTCCAAGACGTTTGGCCGACGCCGTTTGTGACAGGCCCGCCGGCTCACAGTTGGGCCTGCGGCACCCTGGCGTGCACCCGCCACCGCACCGTCCACGCCATCGCCAGCGCCGCGGCAACCACCCAGGCCGCGGCCGCTGGCCAGCCGTGGCGGTCCACCGCGCTACCGACGAGCACCGGCCCGAGCGCCTGGCCCAGGTTGCTGCCCTGCATCAGCAGCCCCACCGCCAGGGCCGCCTGCGCCGGCGTCGCGGTCACCCGCGGCACCGACGACATCAGGCAGGCCGGCACCAGGCCGCCCACCGCCGAGAACACCAGGCACAGGGCGAACGCCGGCCCCGGCCCCAGCACGGGCAGGAAAATGCCCAGGCCGCACAGGCCCATCACGACCGCTGCGCCGGCCCCCAGCGCTTCGCGGCTCACCTTCTTCAGCAGCACGCCGGCGGCCAGGTTGCCCGCGATGTTGGCCGCGCAGGCCAGCGCCGCGAGCAGGCCCACGGCCCCGGGGCCTGCCTGCAGGCGCTGCTGCAGCAGCACGGGCAGAAAGCTGAACAGCGCGAAGAACATCAGGCTGTAGAGCAGGAAGGTCGCGGCGATCGCCAGCGGCGCGGCGCGCCAGACCTCGGCCATGCGGGCCGCGGGTGCCACCGACGCCTGGGCTGGCCCACGCGGTACCGCCCACGCCACCAAGGCCGCAAGCACGCCGGCCGCCAACGCGGCGCCGGCCCACAGGCCGCGCCAGCCGCCAAACCACGGCCCGGCGAGCATCGCCAGCGCCATGCCGGCCGGCATGAAGCAGCTCCACAGCACGAGCGCGGTGTCCTGGTCGTGCGCGCGCACCACGCGCGCCAGCACCGGGGGCCCGGCCACCGTGATCAGCAGAAAACCCAGTCCCTCGACCACGCGCGAAGCCAGCAGCACGCCGAAACTGCCGGTGACCAGCGCCATCGCCGCGCCCAGCGCCGTGGCCAACAGCCCCAGCAGCAGCATGCGGTGGTCGCCGGCGCGCGCCACCACCAAGCCGGCCGCCACGCCGCCCAGCGCGCCCAGCATCGCAAAGGTGGCACCCAGGCCACCCAGCATGCCCAGGCCGAGCCCGAGTTCGGCCTGCAGATACGGGGCGGCGATCGCCACCTTGCCGAGGTGGAAGGCCGAGACCACGCCGGCGGCCACCACAACCCACACGGCCCGCCAGTCAGTGCGCGCCGCCGGGGACGGAGCCTCGCCGCGCCTCACGCCGCCACCGCCATCGGCTGCGATTGCGCGAGTGCCCGGGCCACCCGCGCCACGTGGGCCCCCTGGTAGCGGGCCGCCTCGATCTCGTTGGGGCTGGGCTGCCGGTCGCCACCGTGACCGTCTTCGGCAAGGGTGGTGGCACCGTAGGGCGAACCGCCGGTGATCTCGTCCATGCGCAACTGGCCCTTGAAGCTGTAGGGCAGGCCCACCACCACCATGCCTAGGTGCATCAGCACGACGTGCGTCGAAAGCAGGGTGGATTCCTGCCCGCCATGCTGGCAGCCCGTGGACACAAAGACGCTGCCTACCTTGCCCACCAGCGCATCCCGCGCCCACAGGCCGCCGGCTTGGTCGAGGAAATTCTTCATCTGCGCCGCCATGCTGCCAAAGCGCGTGGGCGTGCCCAGCACGATGGCGTCGTAGCCGGGCAGTTCGTCCACCGTGGCCACGGGCACGTCGGGCGCCGGCGCGTGGTAGCCCGCCTTGCGGGCCACGGCTTCGGGCACCAGTTCGGGCACGCGCCGGATGGCCACCTCGGCGCCGGTGCCGCGCGCGCCCTCGGCCACGGCGGCGGCCATGGCCGCGATGTGGCCGTAGGAAGAGTAGTAGAGGACAAGGACCTTCGTCGTCATGGCATGGATACCTTTCATGCAGGAATGGGGACGAGTATCGGCAGACATCCTGATCGATGGAAGACCTAAAATTTCGACTTCTTTGATCCATGAAATCGATCAATCCATGTTGGATGCCCTCACGCTCGACCAGATCCGCATGTTCGTGACCGTGGCCGAGGCCGGCAGCTTTCGCGCCGGGGCCGCGCGCCTGCGGCGCGCGCAGTCGGCCGTGAGCCACGCCATCGCCAACCTCGAACACCAGCTCGACGTGCACCTGTTCGACCGCAGCGGCCACCGCCCCGCGCTCACGGCGGCGGGCCTGGCCCTGCTGGAAGACGCGCGCGCCGTGCTGCTCAAGGTGGACTTCATGCGGGCGCGGGCGCGCGGCCTGGGCGAAGGCGTGGAGATCGAGCTGTCGCTGGTGGTGGACACGCTCTACCCGCTGCCCGTGGTGGCCGCCGCGCTGAAGGAGCTGCGCGAGGCCCTGCCTTCGGTGCGGCTGCGCCTAGCGGTCGAGCCGCTGGGCGGCCCGCTGCAGGCGCTGCGCGACAAGCGCTGCGACCTGGCCATCCTGGCCGGCGAGGATTTTCTCGACCCGCGCATCGAGACCGAGGCCCTGCAACGGGTGCCCATCGTGGCGGTGGCAGCCGCCACCCATGCGCTGGCCCGGCGCCGCAAGGCCCTCGCCAGCGTGGATCTGGCCGACCACCTGCAGATCGTGCTGGAAGACCCCACGCCGCTGTCCGAGGGGCAGGACTTCGGCGTGCTCTCACCCCAGACGTTGCGCGTGGGCTCGCAGGACGCCAAGCGCGCCTTGATCCTGGGGGGCGTGGGCTGGGGCCGCCTGCCCCGCTGGACGATCGAACGCGAACTGGCCGACAAGCAACTGGTGCCGCTGGCCGCAACAGCTCTGGGCCCGCAGGGCGTGGCGCACAGCCAGACCTACCTGGCCCGCCGCACCGACCGCGCCCTGGGCGTGGCGGCGACGGCCTTGCGCGAAGCCCTGCACCGGCACGCGGTGCAACGCCGTCTCAATCGGCGGTGATCAAAATCACCCCAACACTCCGGACACCAGCCGCAGCGTGCGCCCACAGCGCGCCGCCAGCGATTCATCGTGCGTGACCATCACAAACGCCGTGCCCTGGCTGCGCGCCAGTTCCAGCATCAGCGCGAACACGCTGTCCGCCGTGCCCCTGTCGAGGTTCCCCGTGGGTTCATCGGCCAGCACGCAGGCAGGGCGCGTGACCAGCGCCCGCGCAATGGCCACGCGCTGGCGCTCGCCGCCCGACAGCTCCGCCGGGCGGTGGTGCAGCCGCTCTTTCAAGCCCACGGAGGCAAGTACGCGCTCCGCCTCGGCATGGCATTGCGCCAGCGGCATGCGGCGGATGCGCAGCGGCATCGCTACATTGTCCAGCGCGCTGAACTCGGGCAGCAGGTGGTGGAACTGGTAGATGAAGCCCAGGTGCTGGTTGCGCATCTGGCCCTGGCGTTCGGGCGACAGCGACGACATGACCTCGCCCTGCAGACGCACGGTGCCAGCGGTGGGCGCGTCCAGCCCGCCCAGCAAGTGCAGCAGCGTGCTCTTGCCCGAGCCCGATGCGCCGACGATGGCGAGCGTCTCGCCCGCGCGCACCTGCAGGTCCACGCCCTGCAGCACGCTCACGTCCAGCCGGCCTTCGGTGAAGCGCTTGGTCAGGCCCTGGGCCTGCAAAACAACGGTGTCATTCATAGCGCAGCGCCTCGGCGGGGTTCACGCGGCTGGCGCGCCAGCTTGGATACAGGGTGGCGACGAAGGCCAGCACCAGCGAGATCACGCCGATGGGCACGATGTCGCTGCTCTGCGGCTCGCTGGGCATCTTGCTGATGAGGTAGATGTCCTTGGGCAAAAAGCTCGCGTTCAATGCGCGCTCGATGGCGGGCACGATCACGTCGATGTTGAACGCGATGCCCAGGCCCAGCAGCAGGCCTACGGCGGTGCCGATCACGCCCACCATGGCGCCCTGCACCACGAAGATGCCCATGATGCTTTTCGGACTGGCGCCCAGCGTGCGCAGGATGGCGATGTCGGCGCGCTTGTCGGTCACCGTCATCACCAGCGTGGAGACGAGGTTGAACGCCGCCACGGCCACGATGAGGGTGAGGATGATGAACATCATGCGTTTTTCGAGCTGCACGGCCGCGAACCAGGTGCGGTTCTGCTGCGTCCAGTCGCGGATCAGCAGCTGGCCGCTCAGGCTGCCCGCCAGCTGCAGCGCCACCTCGCGCGCCTGGTGCAGGTCCTTGAGCTTCAGGCGCACGCCCGTGGGGCCTTCGAGGCGGAAGATGCGCTGCGCGTCCTCGTGGTGCAGCAGCACCAGGGCCGAGTCGTATTCGTAGTGGCCGGAGTCGAACGTGCCCGCCACCGTCATCTGCTTGAGGCGCGGCACCACGCCGGCGGGCGTCACCTGCCCGGCAGGCGCGATCAGCGTTACCACGTCGCCCGCGCGCACGCCCAGGGCGCGGGCCAGCTCGCCACCCAGCACCACGCGGAACTCGCCGGGCACGAGCTGCTGCAGCACCTGCTCGTTGGTGGCCGCCAGGTCCGTCACCGCGCCTTCCAGCGCCGGGTCGATGCCGCGCACCAGCGCGCCCTTCATGTCTTCGCCGCGCGCCAGCAGCGCCTGCGCGGCCACGAAGGGTGCCGCGCCGACCACGTTGGGGTTCTGCTTGGCCTCAGCCAGCGTGCGCGCCGGGTCGGGGAGCGCCGCGCCCTGGGGCGCGAAGATCTCGATGTGCGAGACCACGCTGAGCATGCGGTCGCGCACTTCCTTTTGAAAACCGTTCATCACGCTCAGCACGATGATGAGCGCCGCCACCCCGAGCGCGATGCCCAGCATGGACACGCCCGAGATGAACGAGATGAAGCCGTTGCGCCGCGTGGCGCGGCCGGCGCGCGTATAGCGCCAGCCCAGGGCCAGTTCGTAGGGAATTTGCATGGATAGGAAAGAAAGGGCCCGTGCTGGATGCGCGGGCCGGGGCCGATTGTGGCATCCCGGACAATAGGGGGATGTCGGACGCCACCCATTTGCTCATCCCCTGCGCCGCGAGCACCGCCGAAGGATGCCAGCAAGCCCTGCAGGGCCTGGCCCTGCCTCACCTGGACCGGCTGCTGGCCCGGCTCAGCCCCCACCCCGCCCAGAGCGACAGCGGCGAGGAAACCAGCTTCTCCGCCCCGCACGAGCGCGCCCTGGCCCGCGCACTGAACCTGCCGGCCGAGGACGGCCGCATCCCCTGGGCCGCCTGGCACCGCCGCCAGCAGGGCCTGCCGGCCGACGGGCAGGCCTGGGCCTTCGTCACGCCCTGCCAGTGGCAGGTCAGCACCGACCACGTGACGCTGCGCGACCCCGAGGCGCTGGGCCTGGACGAAGCTACATCCCGCGCGCTGCTCGCCATCGTGTCCCCCTGGTTCGCCGAGGACGGCATCGCACTGCACTACGACCAGCCCGCGCGCTGGCTGGCCAGCGGTGCGCTGTTCGACGGCCTCGCCACCGCGTCGCTGGAGCGCGTGCTGCTGCGCGACGTGCGCGCCTGGATGCCCGATGCCAAGCAAGCACGCACGCTGCACCGGCTGCACAGCGAGATGCAGATGCTGCTCTACACCCACGCCTTCAACGACGAGCGCACGGCGCGCGGGCTGCCCGTGGTCAATTCCTTCTGGGTGCACGGCGCCGGCACGCTGCCCGAGCAGGTGCCCGCCGCCACGCCGCCCGAGATGCCCGCCACGCTGCGCGATGCCGCACTGCATGAGGACTGGCGCGCCTGGGCCCAGGCCTGGACGGCGCTGGACGCTGGCCCCGTGGGCGGGCTGCTGCGCCGCGCCGAAGGCGGCGCGCCCGTGCAGCTCACGCTCTGCGGCGAGCGCAACACCCAAGCCTTTCACACCGCGCCGCGTTCCCTCGCGCAGCGTTTTCAAAGACTTTTCAAGCCCCAGCGCTTTATGGATCTGCGCGACAAGCTATGAAAATAATAGCTAGAGACATTCCCCCGCGCGCCGCCTGGGCGCTGGAGCAGGCCGGCATCCACCCGCTGTTGGCGCGCCTGTACGCCGCGCGCGGCGTCTGCGCCAAGGATGAGCTGGACGACGGCCTGGCCCGCCTGCTACCGCCCGCCGGCCTCCTGGGCATCGGGCGGGCCGCCCGCCTGCTGGCAGACGCCATCGCGGCCCAACAACGCCTCGTCATCGTGGCCGACTACGACTGCGACGGCGCGACGGCCTGCGCCGTGGGCGTGCGCGGCCTGCGCCTGCTGGGCGCGCGCCATGTGGACTACCTTGTGCCCGACCGCGTGGCCGACGGCTACGGCCTCTCGGCCCCCATCGCGCGCCGCGTGAAGGAACGCGGCGCCGACGTGCTCATCACCGTGGACAACGGCATCGCCAGCGTGGACGGCGTGGCCGAGGCCAAGGCGCTGGGCCTCTCGGTGCTCGTCACCGACCACCACCTGCCCGGACCCGAGCTGCCGGCGGCGGACGCCATCGTCAACCCCAACCAGCCCGGCTGCACGTTCGAGAGCAAGTCCATGGCCGGCGTGGGCGTGATGTTCTACGTGCTGCTCGCGCTGCGCTCCGAGCTGCGCGCGCGCGGCATCTTCGACGCGGCCCATCAACCCAAGCTCGACCCGCTGCTGCCCCTGGTAGCGCTGGGCACGGTGGCCGACGTGGTGCGGCTCGACGCCAACAACCGCCGCCTGGTCGCCCAGGGTTTGAAGCGCATCCGCGCAGGCGCCATGCCCGCGGGCATTGCCGCGCTGTTCCATGCGGCGGGCCGCAAGGCGCCGCAGGCCACCACCTTCGACTTCGGCTTCGCCCTGGGCCCGCGCATCAACGCAGCGGGGCGGCTGGCCGACATGACGCTGGGCATCGAGTGCCTGCTGACCGACGACCCCGCCCGCGCCGCGCAACTCGCCGCGCAGCTCGACGGCATCAACCGCGAGCGCCGCGAGATCGAGGGCGGCATGCGCGAGCAGGCCATGCTGATGGCCGAGAGCCTGTTCGACGAGAGCGAGACGCCGCCGCCCGCCGTGAGCATGTTCAACCCCGACTTCCACGAAGGCGTGGTGGGCATCGTGGCCAGCCGCATCAAGGACAAGCTGCACCGTCCCACCTTCGTGTTCGCGGCCAGCAGCGAGGGCGGCAAGCTCAAGGGCTCGGGCCGCTCCATCCCCGGCTTTCACCTGCGCGATGCGCTGGACCTGGTGGCCAAGCGCCACCCCGGCGTGGTGCTGAAGTTCGGCGGCCACGCGATGGCGGCGGGCTGCACGGTGGCCGAGGAGGCCTTTACTGTCTTCGAGCAGGCCCTGGCCCAGGTGGCGCAGGAGTGGCTGGATGCCTCCACCCTCACCCGCCGCATCGAGACGGACGGCCCGCTCGCGCCCGAATACTGCCGCGCCGAGATCGTGGACACGCTGCACCGCGAGGTCTGGGGCCAGGGCTTCGCGCCGCCCACGTTCAGCGAGGAGGTGCAGGTGGTCAGCCAGCGCCTGGTGGGCGAGGCGAAGAACCACCTGTCGATCAAGCTCGTGCACCAGGGCCACCCCATCGACGCGATCTGGTTCGGCCGCACCGAGCCCCTGCCCGCGCGCGTGCTGCTGGCCTTTCGCCTGGACGTGAACGAGTGGAAGGGCGAGCGGCGCGTGCAGTTCCTCGTCGAAGGCGCGCAGCTCTAGGTTTCAGGCCAAATCAGGCTCTAGCGCTTACCAGTCAAGCGCTGGCAGCTATCAAATCAGAAGTTTTCCCAGTCATCGTCGTCCGCCTTGGCCGCCGCCGGGCGGGGCGCTGCCGCTGCCGCTGGCGGCGTGGCCGAGGGCAGCCACGCGGCGGCCGGGGCCTTGGCCGGGGGCTTGTGGCCCACGGCGCGGGATGCCGCCGCCGGGGCCGGCCTGGGCTTCGCCGCGGGCGCGGCGCGCGGGGGCGCCGCCGGTGCGCGGACCGCCACGGCGCCCACGTTGAACACCGCCACCACTTCCGCCAGCCTTTGCGCCTGGTCCCGCATGGAGGCCGCCGCCGCGGTGGACTCCTCCACCAGCGCCGCGTTCTGCTGCGTCATCTGGTCGAGGTGCGTCACGGCCTGGTTCACCTGCGCGATGCCGTCGCGCTGCTCCGTCGAGGAGGCCGTGATCTCGCCGATCAGGTCGCTCACGCGCTGCACGCTGGCCACGATCTCTTCCATGGTCTGCCCGGCCTGCGCCACCTGGGCCGAGCCCGATTCGACGTTCTCCACCGAGGCGCCGATGAGCTGCTTGATCTCCTTGGCCGCCTCGGCGCTGCGCCCGGCCAGGCTGCGCACCTCGCTGGCCACCACGGCGAAGCCGCGGCCCTGCTCGCCCGCGCGGGCGGCTTCCACCGCAGCGTTCAGCGCCAGGATGTTGGTCTGGAAGGCAATGCCGTCGATCACGCCGATGATGTCGTTGATCTTGCGCGAGCTGTCGGTGATCTGCTGCATGCTGGTGACCACCTGGCCCACCACTTCGCCGCCCCGCGCCGCCGCCTGGGCCGCGGTGCTGGCGAGCTGGTTGGCCTGGCGGGCGGTGTCGGCCGACTGGCTCACGGTGGCCGTGAGCTGCTCCATGCTGGCGGCGGTCTCCTCCAGGTTGGAGGCCGTCTGCTCGGTGCGCGCCGACAGGTCGTGGTTGCCGTTGGCGATCTCCACCGAGGCGGAGGACACCGAGTCCACCCCCGAGCGCACCTCACTCACCACGCCGCGCAGCCGCGCCGACATCGCGGAGAGCGAGCGCAGCATGTGGCCGAACTCGTCCTTGCGGGTGGACTGCAGCTCGCGCGTGAGGTCGCCGGCGGCGATGGCGTCGATGGTCTCGACCGCCTGGTCCAGCGGGATGGTGATGGAGCGCACCAGCTTCCAGGCCATGAAGAGGCCCGCCGCCATCAGCACCATCGAGCTGAGCAGGCCCGAGATCGCGTATTCCACGCGGCGCGTCGTGGCGTCGGCGCGGACGACGTCGCGGCGCTTTTCCAGCGTGGCCACGAAGTCGTCCTGGGCCTTGAGGTACTTGGTCACCAGGGGCGCGAACTCGTCGTCGGCAAATCGCTGGGTGGCCACGCCGTCCCCCGCGCCCTTGAGCTCCCAGGTCTTGGCGGTGGCGGCCAGCACGGCCTTGCGCGCCTCCAGCACCTTGTCGAGCGCGGCTTTCTCCTCCGGCGCGGTGGCCGAGGCGATGATGGACTCCTGCACCTTGTTGATGGTGCTGATGATCTCCTTGACCTTGGCGCCGTACTGCTCGGCCAGCACGGCATCGGTGGTCACCGCTCCGCCCATGACCATGGTGACGGCGGTCTCGGTGGCACCGCGCCAGCGCACGGCCTCGACGATCCGGCCTTCGATTTCGATCACCCCGTCCATGGCGTTGGACATGGAGGTGTTGCCCCGGTTCTGCGCAAAGGCGGAGAGCAGCAGCATGGCGATCATCAACCCCAGGAATGCGCCCCACAGCTTGCGGGAGACGCGGACATTGTCGAGTTGCATGGTGGTTTTCCTAGTGAGCCTGTTGTGTTTTCATGCGGAGCGATGCATCGGCTGAAACATTCGATTACACCAGCTGCAGGCCATAGCCTACGCCAGACGGGCGGGGCTGCGCCCGGGGCCTGCCCCGGGAGAAACCCGCATTCCGAAACGAAACCCGGCCCCCTGCAGGGTGGCCGCGCCGGGCGGGGCACGTTATAGGTACAAGCCCTAGAATGGCCCGGTGACAAGCATTCTCAACGCCGACCTGCACTGCCATTCCGTGGTATCCGATGGAACCCTGACGCCCGAGGCCCTCGCGGCCCGGGCCAAGGCCAACGGCGTCGAGTTGTGGGCGTTGACCGACCACGACGAAATCGGCGGCCAGCACCGCGCCATCGCCGCCGCGCAGGCGCAGGGCATGGCCTACCTCACCGGGGTGGAAATCTCCGTCACCTTCGCCGACACCACCGTGCACATCGTGGGCCTGGGGTTCGACCCCGACGACGCCCAGTTGGCCCAGGGCCTGGCCGCCACGCGCGGCGGCCGGGGCGAACGCGCCATGGACATGGCGGCGCAGCTGGCGCAGGTGGGCATCCGCGGCGCCTACGAAGGCGCGCTGCAATTCGTGGGCAACCCGGCGCTGATCTCGCGCACGCACTTCGCGCGCTTTTTGGTGGAGACCGGCGTGTGCAAGGACACGCCCGAGGTGTTCCGCCGCTTCCTCACCGAAGGCAAGCCCGGCTACGTGCCGCACCGCTGGGCCACGCTGGGCGACGCCGTGCGCTGGATCACCGGGGCCGGCGGCATGGCCGTGATCGCCCACCCCGCGCGCTACAAGTTCAGCGCCAACGAGGAATACGCGCTGTTCTCCGAATTCAAGCAGCACGGCGGGCGCGGCGTGGAGGTGGTCACTGGCAGCCACACCGCGGCCGAGTACGTCACCTACGCCGGCATGGCGCAGGAATTCGGCCTGGCCGCCTCGCGCGGCAGCGACTTCCACAGCCCCGACGAATCCCACACCGACCTGGGCACGCTGCCGCTGCTGCCGGGCCAATTGACCCCCGTGTGGGAGCTGCTGGCCGACCGCATCCGTCGCCCCGCCCACGCCTGAGGCGCTTCACCGATGGCCCAGTATTTCGAAGCCCACCCCGACAATCCGCAGCCCCGCCTGCTCAAGCAGGCCGCCATGCTGCTGCAAAAGGGCGGCATCGTGGCCGTGCCCACGGATTCGAGCTATGCGCTGGTCTGCCACCTGGACGACAAGGACGCGGTGGACCGCCTGCGCCGCATCCGCCAGGTGGACGAGAAGCACCACCTCACGCTGCTGTGCCGCGACCTCTCGGAACTGGCCAACTACGCCCGCGTGGACAACCGGCAGTACCGCCTGCTCAAGCAGGCCACGCCGGGGCCCTACACCTTCATCCTCGAAGCCACCAAGGAAGTGCCGCGCCGTGTGAGCCACCCCTCGCGCAAGACCATCGGCCTGCGCGTGCCCGACCGCAAGGGCACGCAGATGCTGCTGGAACTGCACGGCGCGCCGCTGCTGGCCACCACGCTGATCCCGGCGGGCGAGACCGAGCCGCTCAACGACCCGCAGGAAATCCGTGCGCGCTACGAGAAGCTGCTGGACGCCATCGTGGACGCAGGCCCCTGCCCGCTGGAGCCCACCACGGTGGTGGACCTCACGCCCATGGGCACGGGCGGCGACCCGGAGGTGGTGCGCGAAGGGCGTGGCAGCCTGCAGGCGCTCGGCCTGTAATTAGAGCTTGAAGGCTCCCACGGCCTGATCCAGGTCGCGCGCCTGGGCCGACAGCGCCGAGGCGGTGTCCACCGCATGCTGCACCAGCGCCGCGGTTTCCTGCGTGGCGCCGTCCATGTGCGACACGGCCGTGTTCACGTGGCTGATGGCTTCGCTCTGCTCGCGCAGGGCGGTGGAGATCTCGCCCAGCAGGGCGCTCACCTGGCCTACGGCGGACACGATCTCCTCCATGGTCTTGCCGGCCTTGCCCACCTGGCCCGCGCCGCTTTCCACCTGCTCGACCGAGGCACTGATCAGCGCCTTGATCTCGCGCGCGGCCACGGCGCTGCGCTGTGCGAGGCTGCGCACCTCGCTGGCCACCACGGCGAAGCCCCGGCCCTGCTCGCCCGCGCGGGCGGCTTCCACCGCCGCATTCAGCGCCAGGATGTTGGTCTGGAACGCGATGCCTTCGATCACCTGGATGATGTCCACGATCTTGCGCGAGCTGCCGCTGATGGCCTGCATGGTCTGCACCACCTCGCCCACCACCGTGCCGCCCTCTTCGGCAATGGCCGACGCCTTCACGGCCAGCCCGCTCGCGGAATGGGCGCGCTCGGCGTTCTGGCGCACCGTGGCGGTCAGCTCTTCCATGCTGGCTGCTGTTTCGGTCAGGGTGGAGACCTGGTCCTCGGCGCGGCGCGACAGGTCGGTGTTGCCGCGGTCGATGTCCGCGGCCGAGGCGGTGATGGAATCGGTGCTCTGCTTGATGCGCGAGACCAGGTCGGTCAGCGTGTCCTCCATGGTGCCCATGCCGTCCAGCAGCCGGCCGAAATCGCCCTGCAGGTCGGAGCTGAACTCCTGGCTCAGATCGCCCGAGGCCACGGTCTCGGCGATCAGGATGGCCTGGTTGAGCGGCGCCACGATGCTCTGGCGCAGGATGAGCACAGCCGCCAGCGCCAGCACGAAGACCGCGCAGCCGCAGCCAATGATCCATGCCCGGCCGCTTTGCAGATGGGCCAGCGCGGCCTGGCCCGCGCCCTGCGGCAGGGCCTGCTCGGCGCTGCCGATCGCCGACAGCCCCATCGCCATCAGCAGAGCCACCAGCAGCGCGATGCCGCCAAACGCCAGCATCAGGCGCGTTCCGATCTTCAGGTTGTTCAACGCCACGGCAAATATCTCCAGAACTGTTGTTTTGGTTTTTGGAACAACCCGCACTCCGATCCTTCGCGGATGCGCAATGGGGGACCCAGGCGGAGGCTGAGCGGCCAATGCTAGCAACTATTGCCGCCCCTGGGGGTGCCCCGGCATACGTACATCCCACAATCGCCCGCCCCGGCCCTGGGGCGGGCAGGAAGGATGCGGGCGGTCTGAGACAATGCCCGGGTGGACATCTCCAATCTCATCCAAACCGTTCTGATCTACGCCCTGCCGGTGCTGTTCGCCATCACCGTGCACGAGGCAGCCCATGGCTACGCCGCACGCCACTTCGGCGACAACACCGCGTACATGATGGGGCGCATCACGCTCAACCCGCTCAAGCACATCGACCCCGTCGGCACCATCCTGATGCCGCTGCTGCTGTACTTCGCCACCTCGGGCGCCTTTTTGTTCGGCTACGCCAAGCCGGTGCCGGTCAACTTCGGCCACCTGCGCAACCCCAAGAAGCACATGGTGTGGGTGGCGCTGGCCGGGCCTGCGTCCAACTTCCTCCAGGCCATCGGCTGGGCCGTGCTGCTGGTGGCGCTGGTGGGCCTGGGCGTGCAGGAGCGCTTTTTTATCGAGATGGCGCGCGCAGGCGTGCTGGTCAACCTGGTGATGTGGGCCTTCAACCTGTTTCCGCTGCCGCCGCTGGACGGCGGGCGCATCCTGGTGGGCCTGCTGCCGTGGAAGCAGGCCCACCTGGTGTCCCGCATCGAGCCCTGGGGCTTCTTCATCGTGATGGCCCTGGTGATCGCCGGCATAGTGGGGACGCTGTGGCTGCGTCCGCTCATGTCGCTCGGCTACGGCGCCATCAACCTGCTGCTCACGCCGCTCACCGCGCTGCTGCGCTGATCCCTTCCTCTTCTTTTTCTGCTTGTTTCCGATCCCATGAGCACCACGCGCTTTCTCACCGGCATCACTACCACGGGCACTCCCCACCTGGGCAACTTCGTCGGCTCCATCCGCCCCTCGGTGGCGGCCAGCCTGACGCCCGGCGTGCAGAGCTTCTACTTCCTGGCCGACTACCACGCGCTCATCAAGTGCGAGGACCCGGCACGCATCCAGCGCTCCACGCTGGAGATCGCCGCGAGCTGGCTGGCGGCGGGCCTGGACCCCGAGAAGGTCACCTTCTACCGCCAGTCCGACATCCCCGAGATCCCCGAGCTCACCTGGCTGCTGACCTGCGTGACCGGCAAGGGCGTGCTCAACCGCGCCCACGCCTACAAGGCCAGCGTGGACAAGAACACCGCCGCCGGGCGCGAGCAGGACGACGGCGTGACGGCGGGCCTGTTCATGTACCCCGTGCTCATGGGCGCGGACATTTTGATGTTCAAGGCGCACAAGGTGCCCGTGGGCCGCGACCAGATCCAGCACATCGAGATGGCGCGCGACATGGCCGCGAGCTTCAACCACCTGTACGGCGAGCACTTCGTGCTGCCCGAGGCCGCCATCGACGAGCACGTGGCCACGCTGCCCGGCCTGGACGGCCGCAAGATGAGCAAGAGCTACGACAACACCATTCCGCTGTTCAGCTCGCGCGAGCAGCTCAAGAAGCTCATCGGCAGCATCCTGACCGACTCGCGCGCGCCCGGCGAGCTCAAGGAGGTGGAAGGCTCCGCACTCTTCCAGATCTACCAGGCGTTCGCCACGCCCGAAGAGACCGAAGCGCTGCGCAGGCAATACGCCGAGGGCATAGCGTGGGGCGACGCCAAGCAAGTGCTGTTCGAGCGTGTGGACAGCGTGATCGCGCCCATGCGCGCAAGGTACGAGGACCTGATCCACAACCCCGCCCGCATTGAGCAGACCCTGCTGGCCGGCGCCGAGCGCGCCCGGACACTGGCCACGCCCTTCATCCGCGAACTGCGCGCCGCCGTGGGCCTGCGCAGCCTGGCGCAGGGCACCACGCCCCACAAGGCGGCCAAGGCCGCCAAGGCTTCGCTGCCCAGCTTCAAGCAGTACCGCGAGGCGGATGGCAAGTTCTACTTCAAGCTGGTGGCCGCCGATGGACGCCTGCTGCTGCAAAGCTCCGGCTTCGATGCGCCCAAGGATGCGGGGCAGGCCATTGCGCGGCTGCAGCGCGAAGGGCTGGGGGCGTTGGCCGGGCAGGCTGCGCTGGCGGAGGGAGTGGCGGAGGCCGTGGTGACCGCAGCACTGGCGGCGCTGGCGGAAGCCGCCGCTGCATGAACGCTCGGCTTTCCCCCAACGCTCTTCATTTGATAGCTTCTAGCGCTTTCTGCATAAGCGCTGGAGGCCAAAAACACCACTAATCGCGGTAGCGCGCGCGCAGCCAGAACGTGGGTTTCACCCGGCCGTCGAGCGGGGTCTGCACTGTGCCGATCAGCGACCAGCGCCGGTCTGCGGAATCCAGCGAATGCGCCAGCGCAATATCCCAGCCCGGCTCCTCGCGCCGCCCGTTGATCATGGTGGCGTAGCGCGCACTGCGGTAAACCAGCGAGGCATAGGTATAGTCACGCCCGCCATGCCGCCACACATTCACCAGCACCAGCGTGTGGCGCGGGAACCCTGGCAGCTCATTGCCCGTCACCCAATCTCCGGTATTGCGCGTGTGGGTCCAGGTGTAGCTCGCCAGCATGCTCCAGCGCGGTGCCAGGATGCGGTTGTAGCCCAGGCCCAGCCGCTGCAGACGCCCTCGGTCGAACACAGGGTTTCCGTTGTAGGCTTCGACGGATGTCTCCGCCATCTGGATCAACGGGCCGAGAGAACCTACCTTGTCGCCTTCCAGCACATTGAGGAACTGGAGCAGGCTGCCATCCGAATACATGGCGTTGGCGATGTCCTGCCGCGATACGGCCACAAAGCCGAAGCTCTTGGCATCGAACTCCCAATCCAGCTGCAGCGCGATCTTGCGCGCCAGGCTGCCCGGCGTCTGGAAGTGGTAGTCGATGGGAATGGCGCCCACCGCGACCGGCGCGAGTGTGTGCGTCGCAGACGCATACATGCTCTCAGCATAGGCTGCATGCAGTGCGCGCCCCGGGCCAAAGCGATAGGACAGGCCCAGGCGCGGCCGCACGCGCCGTGCATGGCCACCGCCATCGTCATACGGATCGCGCAGATCTTCGCCGGTGCTTCCCAACAGGGTTCGATACCGGTAGTGCATGTCGAAGCGCGGCCAGAAGGCCTGGGCTTGCCAGCTCCAGGGGCCATGGCTGCCCTCCAGCCCCAGCCATGGCATGTCGAAGCGCAGCCGCGTGTCCTCGGCACCGGTGACGAGGGAATACACACGCGCCGCCTGCAAGCGCACGCGGCTGTGCTCCCAGCCTGCACTCAGGCGCAGGCTGCCCCACTGCACCGTGTGGCGTAGCATCACACCCTCGTCGGTATCGTCATGGAGTTGGTCATAGCGTCCCGACACTGGATCAATGGGCGACATCGCATCGCCATAGCGCCCTCGATGGAAGGTCAACCAAGTCTGCTCATCAGCCGACCAACGCCAGGCGCCGCCCAGATCGGTACGGCGCGACGGCTGGCGCAAGGCCCCATCCAAGCGTACTCCATCGCTATCCACCAAACCGCCAGGGTAGTAAGAACGCGCCCTGTCCTGGTAGTGCTGGAACAGCAGGCCCAGACGGTCCGTGGGACGCATGCCCACCCCCAGGCGCACGTCCTGGGCTGACATGCGATAGTCGCCCGAGCCGGCCCGCGGCTCGTGCTGCTGCACGTCCACACCCAGGCGCCATGCCACGGGCAAGGGAATATCGGCCAAGCCGCGATGGCCCACGTCCAGCACCCCCGTGTCATGCCGCGCGTCGCGCTGCACGCTGCCTCCTACCAGCCATTCTCCGCCCACGGCAGACAACACCGATGCCCGCTTTTCGCTGGCGCCGAAAGCCAGCGGGTCGGCAAGATACCCTTGGTGAAACTCCGAGTTCTTACTGAAATTGCTCTCATACCGGTTCGCCATGAAAAAGTGGCTCCCCGCCCACAGCGGGTAGTACGACTGCTGCGCATATGCCCGCGCCCAGTGCTCCAATCCGAAATCGCCCAACGCCTTGCCCAGGTTGGCCGAGCCCTGGCTGTCGCTGGCCAGCGGGTTCATCGACTTGAGGTAGGGCAGCCGCGTGAGCGCCTCGCGCGCCGCGGCGATGGCGGACTCGGGCTCGCCGCTGTCGTTGCGCAGGATGGATTCGACCTGCCAGGGCAAAGGGTCGTTGGGATCGGCCAGGCGGGCGCGTTCCAGCGAATCGAACGCCGCGGCCAGCCCGCCCAGCTGGTACTCCGCCACGGCGAGCCAGATGTGGGCCTGGGCATAGCGCGGCTCGATCACCAGCGCCTTGAGGAGCTGGGTGCGCGCCGCCTCGGGGTCGCCCTGCTTGAGCGCGAGCAGGCCCGCGCCCGCCAGGCTCACGTAATCGTCGCCAGCCAGCCCAAGGGCGGCGTCGAAGCCTGCGCGGGCCTCTGAAAGCCGCAATGCCTCGGTGGCGGCGGTGGCCTGTTCGCCCCGGTAGGTGGGGTTGTCGGGCGCCAGCTCTACGGCGCGCATCAGTTCCGTGCGGGCGGCGTGCAGGTCGCCGCGCTCCTGCAGCGCGCGGCCCAGGCCCCAGTGCGCGGCGGCCTGCTGGGCGCTGCCCTCGGCACGGGCCACCGCCTCGCGGTACAGCGCCAACGCCGCATCGCCCCGGCCTTCCAGGCGATGCCAGTCGGCGTCGGCCAGCAGCAGTTCCACCGAGGCGGGCGCTGCGGCGCGGGCGGCGTCGAGCCAGGCGCGGGCGTCGGCGCCGCGGTCCTGCGCCATGAGGAGTTCCGCCCGGCGGGCGGCCGCGCGCGGGTCTTGCGTGCGCCGCCAGGCTTGCTCCAGACGGGCCTGGGCAGCGTCGAGCTGGCCGCCAGCGACTTCCTGGTCCGCCAGCACCAGGTCCGCCGCCGCACCGCCCTCTGCCCAGCGCGTGCCGCTGCCGGGGTAGGCCGTGACCCATTGCACACGCTCGCGGGGGCGTACCAGCACGCGCTTGATGGGAACCTGGCCGGGCTCCACGTAGCCTTGCTCGGCGGGGCCCAGTTGCACGCTGCCCTGGGCGTTGGACAGCTCCACCTGGCCCGAAAGCACGGTCAGCGTGGTGCGCCCGGCGGTGTCCACCTCCACGTCCCAGTCCGTGCCGCGCACCACGGCGAGCGCGGCGGGGGTCTGCAATTGCAGCGCGGCCGGGGTCTTCTTGGTACGGGCCCACAGGCGGCCGGCGGCCAGCTCCAGCAGCGTGCGCTCGGGCTGCGATTCGCACAGGCGCAGTTGGGCATTGGCCGACATGCGGATCTGCGTGCGGTCGGCCAGCAGCAGCGCCGCCGACGACAGCGCCAGCGTGCGCACGTCGGCGCCCTGGGCCAGTTGCTGCGACAGCGCAGCGGGCGACCAGGGTTCCACGCCCGGGGCACGGGTCTGCCCCTGCCCGGCCAGCGCCACGATCTGCGCGGCGGAGGCGCCGGGCGCTAGTGCGCTCCCCGCACACTGCGCCCAGGCGGCATGGCTGCCGAACGTCCCGAGGGCGCAGATGGCCAGGCTGACGGGCGTTTTCCAGAAGAAGAAGCGCGTGGCGGTCATGGAGCGGCCTTTCCTTGGGTTGCGTTCATGGCTTCACTTGTCCAGCGCCCGTGCGCTGAACGGTGTGGGCGTTGCGGCCTCGGCCAGCGCCTGCACGCGGGCCTGCAGGCGGTCGGCCTGGGCGATCCACTGCGGCGCATGCCGTTCGGCATGCGCGCGCCATTGCGTGCAGCATTGCAGCGCCGGCGTCCATTCGCCCGCCTGCAGATGGCTGCGCAGCGCGGCGCCGATGGCGGCCAGGGCCGCGTCGCCGCAGGGCGTATACACGTCGATGCCCGTGTGGCGCCCAGCCAGCACCACGGCGTCCAGCCAGAGCAGCTGTTCCCGCCGGAGGTCGCCAAGAGGCAGGGCCTCGCGCACGGCCTGCGACAGCAGGATGTCCGTGCCGAAGGCCTTGTTGGCGCCTTCCAGGCGCGCGGCGGTGTTCACCGCATCGCCCACGGCCGTGTAGGTAAAACGTTCGTGCGAGCCTAGGTGTCCTACCGCCGCCTCGCCCGTGTGCAGGCCGATGCGCAGTTGCACGTCCGCGAACGGCGTGCCTTGCCATGCTTCGCGCAGCGCGGCCATGTCGGCCTGCATGGCCTGGGCGCAGGCCAGCGCGCGCGCGGCATGCGCGGGCTCGGGCAGCGGGGCGTTCCAGAACGCCATGACGGCGTCGCCGATGAACTTGTCGAGCGTGCCGCCGTGCGCGTGCACGGTGTGCGTCATGCGCGAGAAATAGGCGTTGAGCGCCTGGGCCACGGCTTCGGGCGGCAGATGCTCGCTGGCCGATGTGAAGCCCGCGAGGTCGGAAAACAGCAGCGTGAGCACGCGGCGCTCGCCCTGCATGGCGGGTGCCGCGGTGCCCGCGGCGGCCAGGGCATCCACCACGGCGGGCGGCACGTAGCGGGCGAACTCGCTGCGCAGATGCTCGCGGCGGCGGCGCTCGCGCCAGTAGCTGCCGGCCGCGCCCACATTCAAGTGCAGCGCCAGGCCTGCCAGCGTCGGCAATGCGCTCCACCACACGCCCACCAGGTACGCCCAGAACGCGCCCAGCAAGGCCAGCAGCGACAGGGCCACGGTCAGCCAGGTGGCGCGCCAGCCGCTCCAGCGGCGTGTGAGCCAGGCTGCCAGTGCCAGCGCCAGCACGGCCTGCAGCACGGGACCTGCGGGGTGGGCGGGCACGATCCAGTCACCCGTCAAACCGTTGATGAGCGCCGTGGCGTGCATGAAGACGCCGGACTGCGTGCCCTCGCCCAGCACGCGCTGTGGCGTGGCGAACTGGTCCACGCCGCCCACAGGAGTGTTCTGGCCCAGCAGCACCAGCCGCCCCTGCAAGGCCCCGGCAGGCAGGCTGCCGGCAGGCTCCAGCGCCTGGGTGTAGTGCGCGTAGGGCAGCGGGACCTCGGGGGCGTAGTAACGCAGCAGGGCACCCGGCGGCGGTGCGGTGACGCTGCGGCCGGCACTGAGCGCCAGCACGCGCCAGAAGGCATCGTCGCCCACAGGCGCGCGGCGCAGCACGCCATCGTCGTCCAATTCCATCGCCACATTGCCATGGCGCGCCCCGTTGAAAACCGAAGGCACGACCTGACGGTACTGCGCCACCTGCGAGCTTTGCACCGCGACTTCGGCACTGGCCAGCACCACGGGCATGCGCCCCTGCAGTGCCTGGGCCAGGGCGGCGTCATCCGCCGGCGTTTGGGGAGCGCCGAACAGCATGTCGATGCCCAGCGCAGCGGCCCCGGCGGCCGAGAGCGCCTCCACCAACTGCGCATGCAGGCGACGCGGCAAGGGGGGCGACTGGTTCAGCTGCGCCAGGCTGGGCTCGTCCAGGCCCACCACGAGCACGCCGGCATCCGGCCGCACGGGCGCGGTCAGGCTGCTGAGCAGGTCGTATTCCAGGCGCTGCAGCGGCAGCCAGGCGGGCAGCAGATGGAGCAGCGCCAGCAGCACCAGGGCAGCCAGCACCCGCAGCGCCCAGGGCTGCCATGCTTCCTTCTCCCCAACCGGTGTCCGCCTGCCCGCCATGACCGCCATGTCCTCCCCGAACCATTGCGTGTAACGCACTGTATCGTTCTGCAATCCTCCTGCACAGCGTGGATGCCCTGAAAAACACCGCCAGCAGGTCGTGTCATCACCTTGAAATGGCACGGCCGGGCGAAAATCCCTGGCGCTGCGGGGAAGACGCGACACGCTCTAAACTGGACCATCCGATTTTCTGGAGATGACCATGAAGCTGCTGACTGCCTCTCTCTGCGTGCTCACCGTGCTGGCGGGCTGCAACGCCGCCACCACGCATCCTTCCGGCCCCATGGCCTCGGGCCGCGACCGCACCTTCAGCGTGCCCGTGTACGGCACCGACACCTCGCTCGCCCACGCCGCCGCCACGCGCGAATGCCAGCGGATCGCGCTGTTCCCCAAGCTGCTGCGCAACGATGGCTCGCGCCTGGTCTTCGAATGCGTGAGCGAAGCACCTGACCGCCAGCCCTGACGCCTGGGGGTCGTCTCAGGCCCGATACAGTTAACAAATGTCAACCAACGGCGGGCCATGCGGGGCTGCCGGCGCAGAACGCCACCGTTCTCGCGAATAATAGAAGGTTGGTTTTTTGGATGGGGGGACACCATGCGCATAGCCGCGTTGGACGACGATGCGCTTCAGCTGGATCTGATCAAACAGGCCACGGAGGCGATGGGGCATGTCTGCCACACACATCTCAACGGCGCGTCATTTCAGCGCGAAATGCGCCGCGAGACCTTTGATCTGCTGATCGTGGACTGGCACCTGCCGGACACTACGGGGCCGGAGATCGTTCGCTGGGTACGCCAGAACATGGGCACCCAGCTGCCCATCCTGTTCGTCACCCACCGCCAGGAAGAACGCGACATCGTCGAGGGCCTGGGCAGCGGGGCCGACGACTTCATGGTCAAGCCCGTGCGCATCGGCGAGCTCAATGCCCGCGTCTCCGCCCTGCTGCGCCGCGCCTATCCCGACACGGCCGGCGGCGTGATGGAGTTTGGCCGCTATCGATTCCTGCCCGAGAGCCGCGCGCTGCAGATCGACGGCGTGCCGGTGGAGCTCAAGAACCGCGAATACGACCTGGCCCTGTTCCTGTTCCAGAACATGGGCCGGCTGCTGTCGCGCGACCACCTCAAGGAAATCGTCTGGGGCCAGGTGGCGGACGTGATGTCCCGCTCGCTGGACACCCACATCTCGCGCCTGCGCACCCTGCTGGACCTGCGCCCGGCCAATGGTTTCATCGTCTCGGCGGTGTACGGAGTGGGCTACCGCTTCGAAGCCGTCGAGGTTCCACCCAAGGCCTGAGAGTCCCCTGCCCATGCCCGCTCGCCACGCAAACCCGCTTCCACGAACCGCAAGCCTCGCCCTTGCACTTGGCCTGCTGGCTGCTGGGGCCCACGCCGGCCCCGCCGTGCCCCAAAGCGACGAGATAGCCCACACGGTGCAGGAGGGCGACACCCTGGAAGGCCTGGCCCGGGCCTATCTGGATGCGCCCCGGCAGTGGCCGCTGCTGCAGGCGCGCAACAAGGTGGCCAATCCACGGCGCCTGCAGCCGGGCTCGGTGGTGTGGATTCCGGTGCGCCTGCAGCCTGCGGAGTCGGCCACGGTGGCGTTCGTGCACGGCCAGGTGACCGCACAGGCGCGCCCGGGCGATGCGCTCGTCCCGGTCGCCAAGGGCGGCAGGCTCGACGAAGGGACCGCCCTGCACGTGGGGCCCGATGCGTTCGTGGCCGTCGAACTAGCCGACGGCACCGTGGTCAGGGTGCAGGCGCAGTCCGATCTGCAACTGCGCCAGCTGCGCCGGCGTGGGCGCGCCGGCAGCCTGCAGTCGGTGCTGGAGATGCGCAGCGGCGCCGTCGAATCTTCCGTGCCGCCGAGCGCCGAGCCGTTTCGCCGTTTCGAGCTGCGGACCCCGCTGGCAGTGACCAGCGTGCGCGGCACCCGTTTCAGCGTGGCCATGACCGAGTCCGGCCAGACCACCGCCTCGGTGCTCAACGGCTCCGTGGCCGTGCAGCAGCGCCAGCAGGAAACCGCAGCTGCCGCGCAGGCACCCTCCCCGGCCTCCACGGCCCTGCTGGCGCCCGGCCAGGGCCTGGCTGTGGCGGCCGACGGCACGGTAGGCACGCCCCGCGCCCTGCTGCCGGCCCCCGACACTTCCGGCGTCCCGGCCACGCTGGGCGATGCCGGCCTGCTCGCCATCGACGTGCCCACGCTGCCTGGCGCCGTGCGCTACGAGGCCCAGGTGGCGCGTGACACGGACTTCACCCAGGTCCTGCGCCATGGCCGCTTCGCCGATGGCCGGCTGCGCTGGCAGGCGCTGGACGACGGCCGCTACTACCTGTCGGTGCGCGCGGTCGATGATGCTGGGATTCCCGGCGTGCCCGCCGTGCAGCCCTTTGCCGTCAAGACCCGGCCGGTGGCCCCGCTGCACCAGAATCCCGCGCCGGGCGCCATCGTCGCCCATGGCCTCGGCAGCCTCCAGTGCACGCAGGTGCCGGGCGTGCGCTGGTACCGCGTACAGGTCGCCAGCGATGCGCAGTTCACCCAGCCCCTGCTGGACGAGCAGCGCCTGTCCGATTGCCGCCTGGCCATTCCGGCGCTGCCCGTCGGAAATTATTTCTGGCGCATGGCCAGCCTGCTGGAACTGCCGGATGGCCAGGCCGACCAGGGGCCCTTCGCCCCTCCGCAGCAGTTCAGCGTGGTGGAGCGGCCGGCCACGCTGACCCTGCAATCGCTGCAGGCGCAGGATGGCGATGCCACCGTGCACCTGCACTGGCCCGGCCAGCCGGGCCAGCGGTTCCGCCTGCAGCTCGCCGCAGCCACCGACCCGGGATTCGACAAGATCACGCTGGATACCGTGCTGGACGCCCCTGAATGGACCGCCAGCAGCCTCGCCGCGGGCGAATACCTGGTGCGCATCCAGGTGCTCGACCCCTCGGGCCTGGACAGCGATTTCTCGCCCGCGCGCCAGATCCGCGTGGGCTCGGGCATCCGCAGCAGCGCGGGCCTGCCGGTGTCCACGTCGAGCGGACAGCCCGTGGAACGCCCTTGAGGCACCGCGCTCCACGCCACGTCCGGCCCCACTGCCCGCTGGTGCTTGGCGTCTGACCCATGTGGACCATTGCAAGCACCCGGGGCCGGCAGCGGCGGCTGGAGTGGAGCTTTCTGGCCGTGGCCCTGCTGGGCCTGGTGGCCTGGCTGAGCTCCTCCTCCAGCCTGGACCGGGTGAACCACCTCGTGCAGGACGCGGGCCTGCGCCTCGTCTCCCGCCCGGCGAACCCCGACATCGTGATCGTGGCCATCGACGACCGCAGCATTGCCGCCATCGGCCGCTGGCCCTGGCGCCGCGCGCTGCATGCGGAGTTGATTTCGCGCATCTCCGCGCAGGACCCGCGCGCCATCGGCGTGGACGTGCTGTTCAGCGAAGAAGAGCTGGACTACCCCGAGGACGACCTCCTGCTGGCCGATGCCATGGCGCGCAGCGGCCGCGTCGTGCTGCCCATGCTGCAGCGGTCCCACGGCCCGGCGAGCCATCTGGCCGACCTGCCCCTGCCCGCCCTGGCCCATGCAGCGGCCCGGCTGGGCCATGTGCACGTGGCGCCCGACAACGACGGCGTGGTGCGCAGCCTGTACCTGCAGGAAGGCCCTGCCCATGCGCCCTGGCCGCATTTCAGCATGGCGATGCAGTGCGCGGCCGAACCCTCGGGTCCATCCTGCCCAGCCGCGCCGGAACCCATGGCACAGGCCGCCGGCCCATGGGAACGTACAGACCGTACGCTGATCGCCTACGCAGGGCCTCCGGGGCACTTCACCACCTATTCCTATATCGACGTGCTGCGCGGCAAGGTGCCCGCCGATGCGTTTCGCTACAAGTACGTGCTGGTGGGCGCGGCAGCCTCGGGCCTGGGCGACATGTTTGCCACGCCCGTGAGCGAACAGTCGCGGCTGATGCCAGGCGTGGAAGTGGTGGCCCACGTGCTCGATGGCCGCCTGTCGGGCGTGCGCATACAACCCGCGGCACCGGCACTCAACACCTTGTTCAACCTGGTTCCGGTGGCCTGCGCCCTGCTCGTGCTGCTGCTGGCGGGGCCGTTCGTCGCCCTGCTCAGCAGTGCCGCGCTGGCCATCGCCACGCTGCTGCTGAGCGTGGCCCTGCCCTGGTGGCTGGGATGGCAGTTCGCGCCCGCCGCGGCGTTGACGGGGCTTGTGCTGGCCTATCCCCTGTGGAGCTGGCGGCGCCTGAGCGCTGCCGCGAACTTCCTGCGGCTGGAAATGGAGCGGCTGCAGCGCGAAGGCCTGTCCCTGCGGCCTCAGAGCGGCGCCGGAGATTCGGGCGACTTCCTGGAAAAGCGCATCAACGCGGTGGAGCGCGCCTCGCGCCAGCTGCGCGACCTGCACCACTTCGTGAGCGAAAGCCTGCAGCAGCTACCCTCCCCCACCATCGTCTGCGACCCGCAAGGGCGCATCCTGCTCACCAACATGGCCGCTCGCCGCCACGTGGGCGGCGACATGTCCGTGCCGCTGCAAGGCCAATCGGCGGTGACGCTGCTGCACGACCTGGTGCAGCCCGGCACGGGCCAGTCCCTCATCACCGAGGAGAAGCTGCGCAGCCGGACCATGCCCGAACAGAGCGAGGGCCGCGATGCGCAGGGACGCAGCCTGCTGGTGCAGTGCAAGCCCTTCACCGACCTCGCCCAGGCCGGCTGGCTGCTCACGCTGGTGGACCTCACCGAGATACGGCGCGCGCAGCAACAGCGCGACCACGCGCTGAACTTCATCTCGCACGACATCCGCGCACCCAACGCCTCCATCCTCACGCTGCTGGAAATGCAGCGCGCCTACCCTAGCCGCATTCCCAGCGAAGAACTGGTGCAGCGCATCGAGCGCTATGCGCGCGCCTCGCTGGGCATGGCCGAGAACTTCGTCCGGCTGGCCAGTGCGCAGTCGCAGGAATACCGCATGGCACCGCTGGACCTGGTGGCCGTGCTCGCGGAAACCGTGGACGACACCTGGGCCCTGGCCCGCGACGGCGGCGTGGAAGTGAGCATCGCCACGGCCCCAGAGACCGCCCCCGCGATGGGCGACCGCGCGCTGCTGTGCCGCGCGCTGGCCAACGTGCTCAACAATGCCGTCAAGTTCAGCCCCGCAGGGGGCACGGTGCAGTGCGCCATCGTGCAGCGCGGTGCGTACTGGGCGGTATCGGTGCGGGACCAGGGCCCGGGCATAGCGCCGGACCAGCAAGGCCAGCTGTTCGCCCCGTTCCAGCGCCTGCACGACCGCAGCCACCCGTCCATTGGCGGCATGGGGCTGGGACTGGCCCTGGTGCATACCGTGATCCAACGCCATGGCGGCACGCTGGAGGTGGACAGCGACGTGGGGCGCGGCGCCGAGTTCCGGCTGGTGCTGCCGCAGCAGCAGGGGACGGCGCCAGAAGCCTGAAGAGCTTCTGTCCCTGCGAAACCCGCCAGAAGCAGAAAAGGCTTGCTACCAATTTAATAGTAGCAAGCCTTTGTGCATATTGGCGGAGAGGGTGGGATTCGAACCCACGGTAGTGTTGCCACTACGCCTGATTTCGAGTCAGGTACATTCGACCACTCTGCCACCTCTCCTGTGTCGAAGCCTGCAATTCTAACAGGATTTTCAGGCCGCCAGCACGGCCTGCCCCTCCCATGTAGGGCCTCAGCGCCTCGGGCACGGTGATGCTGCCCTCGGTCAGGCTCAAGCTACTGCGTCAAATGCAGGGTTGATGGGTAGAAGCGATGCAATCAGATGGAACAGCGCCGCATCCGCGCCAGCCCAAACATTGCCAGCAGGGAAGACAGGCCGATCAGCGCACACTGGGAAAGCGTTGGTATCGCTGCCGCGCTGCCCGCGCCGACGGGGGCGATGAAGATGGAGAGGGCGGGGAAGATGATGTCATGGACATAGTCGCTGTCCCAGCCAGTGCCGTTCCAGAACGTGGCGCTGTGTATTTCCGCCGTGGTCTTGCCGTCGCTGGCCGAGCTGCCGGCGCTGGTGCTTTGCCCGGTCGCGTCCTTGTCCCAATAGCTGTTGGTGACCATGCCACCAGCCATAGTGCCTAGCAGCCCGCCCAGCGTGTTGTTGCCGCTGACTGCGCCCGTGGCAAAGCTGTAGCTGATGCTGCCATTGTTCTGCCGTCCCACCAAGCCGCCCACTTCCTTTCCGTTGGGGATGCCGGTCGGCGTGGAAACGCTGCCCTTCGCATAGCTGTAGCTGATGGCGCCGTTGTTGATGCCGACCAGCCCGCCGGCGCTAGCTTGGCCGGACCCGCCCCCCAGCGCGGCCGAGACGCTGACGTTAGCGTGGCTGTAGCTGACGGAGGCGCCCGCGGCGTTCACCACGCCGATCAACCCGCCTATGACCTGTGTTGTCGTGCTGACGCTGCCGCCGTCCACGTAGCTGTTGCGAACGGCCGTGCTGCCTCTGATTTCGCCCGCCAGCGCACCGGTGGCACCGTTGCTGCCGCCGGTGATGGCGACATTGAGCAGCCCGACGTTTTGCAGCACGGCGTTGTTGGTCGCGCCGAACAGGCCATAGCCGCGGTTGTTGCCCCCGGCGAGATTGATCGTCAGGCCGCTGATGATGTGGCCGAAGCCGTCGAACTTACCGGTGAACGGAGTGCCGGAGTTGAGCCCGACCGGCGTGAAGCCCTGCCCACTGTTCCAGCCCGCGGTGGAACTGGCGTCTATGTCCGCACCCAGCACGTAATTGCCAGCCAGACCGGTGTTCATGCCTTGCAAGGTCATGGGGGTCGGCGCCATGCTGGCATCGCCCTCCAACCCCAGGCTGGTAATGACCGTCCAGGTGGTGATGCCGCCGTCACTGCCGAGCTTGCTGTTGAAGTTGCCGCCAGCGGGCAGGCTGACTTTGGCGCCACTGCCCAAGGTGTATAGCGCCGTGTTCCCCGCCGCCACCGCGCCCTGGCCGTATTCGAGGGCCAGGCTTGCCGTGCCGCTGCCGTTCAGGCTGGCGTTGATGACGATGTTACGGGCGGCATGGAAGGTAAGACCGTTGACGCTCCAGGCGAAGCCGCTACTTACCGTGATATCCCCGTTCTCGGCACCGCCGCCACCGCTGGTGTTAATCGCCACCGGTGTGCCGCCCGCTAGGCGCGCGGTGATTTCCGCAGCGGCCACTGTGGCACCGCTGCCGTTCGGGGTCCAGACGTCGGGGCTGCCGCCAGACCATGTGCCGTGGGCGTTGGCGGTACCCACGCTGACATTCCAGTCGGCCCGGGCGCCGGCCGCCCCGAAACCGAGAGCCAAGCCTAGGGCCAATGCAGGGAGGGCGTGGTGCGTCGGGGGAATCCGGCCCCAGGTGTCATCCATGTATGCTCCTTCTGCGAACAACCTGCCAGCATACTTCAGGCCGCCGCCAGCACGGCCTGGCCAGCCAGAACACTATCTCTCGCAAGCGCCAAAGCAAGTAGCAGCGCAATCAGTTCTTGCATAGAAGTTCAAAGGGATTGTTGGAATGAGGATGGTGCCACAGGGTCCTTCCCATCGGGAGCATCAGAGCTCCATCCCTACCTCCGTAGCCTGAGCTCCTGCATCGCATCGCGGCCAGTGCCGCACTTTGCCCCTCGCACCAGCCATCAAGTACATGGCCGAGCCCTATCTGCTACGCCAGGGCAAGAGCATGCTCTGCCCTGCCTCATCAGGGCCGTAGGGGCCGATATACGCTAGATGGCAGACGCTGCCTTAGCTCGCATTTCTTGACACATGTCATTACCCATACCGGCACAGGGTGGCACCATCATGAACAGCCAGCACTTGCGTGCGCGCCAGCCAAAAAACTTCTTCCTCCCCTACCTTTTCTCCACTCTCATCCAAGGACACACCATGCGATACGCACATTTCATCGTCGCCGCTTCCCTGTTCGCCGCAGGCTCCGCCATTGCCGGCCCCTGCGACCTAGAAATCGAAAGCAACGACGCCATGAAGTTCAACAAGGACAGCCTGAGCGTGCCCGCCAGCTGCAAGAAAGTCACGCTCAAGCTGGTGCACACGGGCAAGCTGCCCAAGGCCTCGATGGGCCACAACTGGGTGCTGACCAAGACGGCCGACATGCAGGCCGTGGCCACCGACGGCATTCCGGCTGGCGCGGACAAGGGCTACCTCAAGCCCGGCGACGCCCGCGTGCTGGCCGCCACCAAGCTGATCGGCGGCGGCGAGAGCGACACCATCAGCTTCGATGCCTCCAAGCTCAAGGCCGGCGAAGGCTACAGTTTCTTCTGCTCCTTCCCAGGCCACATCGGGCTGATGAAGGGCACGTTCACTGTCACCAAGTAACCCACACGGCGCCAACAAAAAAAGCCGGTGAATTTCTTCACCGGCTTTTTTGCGGGTTGGTTGGATGGATGGAATCAGGCCGCCAGCACGGCTACGCCGCCCAGGTAAGGGCGCAGCACCTCGGGCACGGTCACGCTGCCGTCGGCGTTCTGGTAGTTCTCCAGCACGGCCACCAGCGTGCGGCCCACGGCGAGGCCGGAGCCGTTCAGGGTGTGCAGCAGCTCGTTCTTGCCCTGCGCATTCTTGAAGCGGGCCTGCAGGCGGCGGGCCTGGAAGGCCTCGCAGTTGCTGACCGAGCTGATCTCGCGGTAGGTGTTCTGCGCGGGCAGCCAGACTTCCAGGTCGTAGGTCTTGGCGGCGCCAAAGCCCATGTCGCCGGTACACAGGCACACCACGCGGTACGGCAAGCCCAGCTTTTGCAGCACGGCCTCGGCGTGGCGGGTCATTTCTTCCAGCGCGTCGTAGCTCTTGTCGGGGTGCACGATCTGCACCATTTCGACCTTGTCGAATTGATGCTGGCGGATCATGCCGCGCGTGTCGCGGCCGTAGCTGCCGGCCTCGGAGCGGAAGCACGGCGTGTGGGCCGTGAGCCTGATGGGCAGATCGGACTCGGCCACCACCACGTCGCGCACGAAGTTGGTCAGCGGCACCTCGCTGGTGGGGATGAGGTACAGCGCCGCGTTGTCCGGCACGGGCTCGCCTTCCTGGCCGCCCTTCTTGGCGGCGAACAGGTCGCCCTCGAACTTGGGCAGCTGGCCCGTGCCCTTGAGCGAGTCGGCATTCACGGCGTAGGGCACGTAGCACTCGGTGTAGCCGTGCTCCTGCGTCTGCACGTCCAGCATGAACTGGCTCAGGGCGCGGTGCAGGCGGGCGATGGGGCCCTTCATGACGGTGAAGCGTGAGCCCGAGAGCTTGACGCCCATGTCGAAGTCCAGGCCCAGGGGCGTGCCCACGTCCACATGGTCCTTGACCTCGAAGTCGAACTTCGGCGGCGTGCCCCAGCGGCGCACCTCCACATTGCCCGACTCGTCCGCGCCCACGGGCACGCTTTCGTGCGGCAGGTTGGGCACTGCTGCCAGCATGGCTTGCAGTTCGGCCAGGATCTGGTCGAGGCGCGTGGCGGACTGCTTCAGTTCCACCTTCGATGCCGCCACCTGCACCTTGGCGGCCTCGGCTCCGTCCTTGTCGCCCCGGCTCATCAGCATGCCGATCTGCTTGGAAAGCTGGTTGCTCTGGGCTTGCAGCTCTTCGGTGCGGGTTTGCAGCGTCTTGCGCTCGGATTCCAGGGACTGGAAGGCAGGCACGTCGAGGAAAGCCTGGGGCTTCTTGCGGGTTTCCAGCCGCGCGATGGCGGTGTCGAGGTCTTTGCGAAGGAGAAGGATGTCAAGCATAGGGGTGTAATTTTAGAGGGGCGGTCAGGCGACGGTGGCGGGATCGCAGTTGGCGCCGCACAGGATGAGGGCTACGGTTTCCTGCGGCTGGGGCTTGTAGGCGCCCGTCTGCAGCGCGGCCAGGCCCAGGGCGGCGGCGGGCTCCACGGCCAGCTTGAGCTCCTTCCATAGCCAGCGCTGCGCGGCGCGGATGGCTTCGTCGGGCAGCAGCAGCGCGTCGTGCACGTGGCGCTGGCTCACCTCCCAGCAGATGGCGCCGATGCGGCGGGCGCCCAGAGAATCGGCGGCGATGCCGCTCACTTCCACGTCCACCGGCCGGCCCGCAGCGCGGGCAGCATGCAATGTGGGCGCACGCTCGGGCTCCAGCGCCACCACGTGGGCGCGGCTTTCCGCCCAGGCGGCCACGCCGCCGATCAGGCCGCCGCCGCCCACGCTGACCAGCATGCTGTCGGGCAGGCGGCCGCCCTGCTCTTCGATCTCCAGCGCCAGCGTGCCCGCGCCCGCCACGACCTCGGGCTGGTCGTAGGCGTGGGCCTGCAGCGCGCCCGTGGCCTGCTGGCGGGCCACGCAGGCCTCGAATGCCTCGGAATACGCGGCCCCAGTGACGACCACCTCGGCGCCCAGCACGCGCAGGCGCTCGCGCTTGGCCTCGGGCGAGACCTCGGGCACAAACACTTCGCAGCGCACGCCCAGGGCCTGGGCGGCCGCCGCCACGGCGATGCCGGCATTGCCGCCCGAGGCGATGATCACGCCGCTGTCGGGCACCGGGTTGGCCAGCAGGCGGTAGAGCATGCCCCGCGCCTTGAAGCTGCCGCCCACCTGCAGATGTTCGAGCTTGAGCCAGACCTCGGCGCAATCCGCGCCCAGGGACTGCCCGGGCAGGCGCAGCAGCGGCGTGGCGCGCAGAAAGCCCGGCTGGCGGGCGAGGATGTGGCGGCGGGCTTCGGCGATGGCGGCGCGGTCGATCATGCGGGGAACTCCGGGGAAAACAGGCTGGGCAGGATACACGGGGATACATGCCGGCCTGCGGCTGCGCTGCGCAAGTGCCGATAACATGGCCACAGGGTTCACCGGCAGGAGGCAGCAAGCATGTTCTTTGTGTTCGGCCCGTCTGGGCAAATGTACCGGGGCGGCCCGGAAAACCTGGCGCAGATCTCCGCCGTGCGCCGCGTGCAGCGGCCCCAGGCGCTGCGCACGCGGGTGCTGGACGTGCCGGCCGAGCCCCTCCAGCCCCCCGCCGCCCCCGTGCATGCCGCGCCCGTGAACCTGCGCCTGCAGGACGCCGTGAGCGCCTACGCCCAGACGGAACAGGGCCCCCAGCAGGCGCGCCAGCCGCTTTCCAAGGTGAGCGACGTCATGACCACGGGCGCCTTGAGCGTGCAGCCCGACGCGCGCGTGAACGACGCCTGGCAGACCCTGGCCGAGCACAAGGTGGCCCAGGCCCCGGTGGTGGATGCGCTGGGCCGCGTGATCGGCCTGCTGCTGCGCGCCGACATGGCGCCGCTGGACCTGCTGCCCGAGCCCGGCGCCGTGAAGCAGGCCATCGACCTGGCGCGCCGCCCCGTGTCCGAGGTGATGGTGAGTCCCGTGCCCACCGTGGCGGCCGACACCGAGCTGCGCCGCGTGGCGGCCGTGCTGCTGGACACCGGCCTGCCCGGCCTGCCGGTGACGGACGAGGTGGGCGTGCTGGCGGGCTTCATCTCGCGCACCGACATCCTGCGCGCCGTGGCGGCCGACCCGCCGCTGGACCTGTGGAGCGGGCCCGCGGCGGCGCTTTGAAAATAGTGGTCAAATCGGCCTCCAGCGCTTATCCATAAAGCGCTGGCAGCTATCGATTCAGTAGTATTCAGTGCCCCGTCTCGGGCACGCGTTCGATGATCGCCAGCCCCGTGGCCGCGTCGATCTTGAGGCCCTTGGGCAGGGGGAACTTGATGGTCTCCTCGATGCCGTCCATGCTGCGCACCGACACCGCGCCCAGCGCCTTGATGCGGTCGATGACCTCGCGCACCAGCACCTCGGGCGCCGAGGCACCCGCCGTCAGGCCCACGCGCGTGGCGCCGTCGAACCACTCGGTGCGCAACTCCTGCGCGCTGTCCACCATATAGGCGCGCGTGCCCAGGCGGGCCGCCAGTTCGCGCAGGCGGTTGCTGTTGGAACTGGTGGGGCTGCCCACCACGATGACCAGGTCCACCTGCGGCGAGAGGATCTTGACGGCATCCTGCCGGTTCTGCGTGGCGTAGCAGATGTCCTGCTGCTTGGGCTCGCGCACCTGCGGAAAGCGCGCGCGCACGGCGGCGGTGATCTCGGCGGCGTCGTCCACGCTCAGGGTGGTCTGCGTGACCACGGCCAGCTTCTCGGTTTGCGCGGGCTGCACGCGGGCCACGTCCTCCACGTCCTCCACCAGGTGGATGCCGTGGTCGAGCTGGCCCATGGTGCCCTCGACCTCGGGGTGGCCCTTGTGGCCGATCATGATGAACTCGTAGCCCTCCTTGGCGAGCTTGGCCACCTCCACGTGCACCTTGGTCACGAGGGGGCAGGTCGCGTCGAAGATGGAAAAGCCCCGCGCGCGCGCCTCGTCCTGCACGGCGCGGCTCACGCCGTGGGCGCTGAACACCAGCGTGGCGCCGGGGGGCACGTCGGCCAGCTCCTCGATGAAGATCGCGCCCTTGGACTTGAGGTCGTTCACCACGTAGGTGTTGTGCACGATCTCGTGGCGCACGTAGATCGGCGCGCCGAACTTCTGCAGCGCGCGTTCCACGATCTCGATGGCGCGGTCCACGCCCGCGCAGAAGCCGCGCGGCTCGGCCAGGAGGATTTCCTGCGGTTGGCTCGGCATCAGAGGATTCCGATGACGTGCACTTCGAACGTCACGGGCTGGCCCGCCAGCGGGTGATTGAAGTCGAACAGCACGGCGCCGTCCTCGCGCACCTGCATCACCGCGCCGGCGTAGCTGCCCTGCCCGTCGGGCGTGGGGAACTGCACCACGTCGCCCACGCTGTAGCGCTCGTCGGGGTCGCCCAGCTCGCTCAGCAGCTTGCGCGCCACCCACTGCTGCATGTCGGCATTGCGCTCGCCGAAGGCCTCGCCGGCGGCCAGCTCGAACGTGGCGCGCGCGCCCTCGGCCAGGCCCAGCAGGCGCTGCTCCATGGCGGGCGACAGCTCGCCCGCGCCCAGGGACAGCGTGGCGGGCTTGTCGGCAAAGGTGTTGATCACATCCCCCGCCGGGCCGGCCAGGCGGTAGTGCAGCGTGAGGAAGGAGCCAGGCTGCACGGTGGGGAGAAGGGCGGAGGAAGTCGTCATGAAAGTCCCGATAAACTGCCCTGCATTGTAGAAAACCGGGCAAAGCCCTACGCCCGCCGTTCCACCGCCACTGCCGCCAGGGCCTCCCCGCCCGACCGCTCCCATGTCCCTCAAAAGCCTGCCCGCCGAAGCCCAGCCCCGCGAGAAACTGCTGGCGCGCGGCCCCGCCGCCCTCGCCGATGCCGAACTGCTGGCCATCCTGCTGCGCACCGGCATCGTCGGCAAGGGCGTGCTGCAGATGGCGCAGGAGCTGCTGGAGCCGCCCGCCGTGGACCGCGCCACCGGCCAGGTGAGCGGCGGCTTCGGCGGCATCGCCGGGCTGCTGCACACCAGCGCGGCCGACCTGGAACGCATCAAGGGCCTGGGCCCCGCCAAGCGCGCCGAGCTGGTGGCCGTGCTTGAGCTCGCGCGCCGCGCCCTGGCCCAGCAGCTGCGCGAGCGCGAGGTGTTCGACTCGCCCGACGCCGTGCGGCACTACCTGCAACTGCACCTGGCCGCCAAGGGCCACGAGGTGTTCGCCGTGCTGTTCCTCGACAGCCAGAACCGCCTGCTGGCCATGGAGGAACTGTTTCGCGGCACCCTCACCCAGACCAGCGTGTACCCGCGCGAGGTGGTGCTGCGCGCCCTGCACCACCAGGCGGCCGCCGTGGTGCTGGCCCACAACCACCCCAGCGGCAGCGTGCAGCCCAGCCGCGCCGACGAGTCGCTGACCCAGACGCTGAAGACCACGCTGGCCCTGGTGGACGTGCGCGTGCTCGACCATGTCATCGTGGCACCGGGGCAGGCCCTGTCGATGGCGGAGGAGGGGCTGCTGTGAGAATGCCCCGCCTCCCCTCTGCACCGCTGGCCGCCCTGCTGGCCGCCGCCGCGCTGCTCCAGGCCTGTATTTCGCCCTCATCCTGGCCCTCGGCTGCGCCACGGCCCGCAGAGCCTGCGCCGCCGGCCGCGCAGGCCTGCCCCTGCCTGCGCCTGATCGGCGAGGCCACGCTCCCGCAGCGCTGGAATTTCGGCGGCACCACCGTGGGCGGTCTCTCGGGCATCGACTACGACGCGGCGCGGGGGCGGTACATCCTGCTTTCCGACGACCGCTCCAACGTCGATGACGCACGCTTCTACACCGCGCGCATCCGCTACACCGCCGACACGCTGGCCATGCCCGAATTCACCGGCGCCACCGCCCTGCGCAACGCTGCCGGCCAGCCCTACGCGCCCCGCCGCCGCGCCGTGGACGGCGTGGACGTGCCCGACCCCGAGGCCGTGCGCTGGCTGCCCGGCGGCGAAGACTTCCTGTGGACCAGCGAAGGCGACTTCGCGCGCGGCTTCGGCCCCGCGCTGCGCGCCACTCGCGCCGCCGACGGCGCGCTGCTGCGCAACGTAGCCCTGCCCGCCGCCTTCCAGCCCCGCACGCCGGAAAAGACCGGCCCGCGCGACAACGACACGCTCGAAGGCCTGGCCCTGATGCCCGACGGCCGCACCGCCTGGCTGGCCATGGAAGGCCCCTGGCTGCAGGACGGCCCGCGCGCCACGCCGGCCAGCGGCGGCGCGCCCGTGCGCATCACCGCCATCGACGTGGAGAGCGGCCGCGCGCTGCGCCAGATCGCCTACCCGCCCGACGCCGTGCCGCACCCAAGCCCCCTGCCCGGCGGCTACACCACCAACGGCGTGAGCGAGATCCTGGCCGACGGCCCCGGCCACCTGCTGGTGCTGGAGCGCAGCTACACCCTGGGCGTGGGCACCTCCATCCGCCTGTACCGCATCGCCCTTCATGAGGGCAGCGACACGCTGGGCCTGCATGCGCTGGCACCCGGCAACCACACGGCCGTGCGCAAGACCCTGGTGGCCGACTTCGCCCGCCTCGGCCTCACGCACCTGGACAACATCGAGGCCATGACCTGGGGCGAGCCCCTGCCCGGCCCCGCTGGCCCGCGCCGCGTGCTGGTGTTCGTGAGCGACGACAACTTCAACCCGGCGCAGGTGACGCAGTTCATCGCGGCGGAATATCTTGAGCAATGAAATTGGCCTCTAGCGCTTATGTGGGAAGCGCTGGCCGCTCCTGAATCCAGAGCAAATCGAAAACCACTCAAATCGAACGATTCGCTTAAAATACGCGAATCCACCGGAGCGCCGTCCATGCAGACCATGACCGCCAACCAAGCCAAGACCCAGTTCGGCGCCTTCATCGACATGGCGCAGCGCGAGCCCGTGCGCGTGCTGCGCCATGACCGCGTGGTGGGCGTCATGGTGTCTCCCGCCGACTACGAGGCCATGCGCGCCTTCTATGCCGACCGGCTGGCGCGCACGCTGGACCGCACCGCCGCGCAGGCCGAGGCAGCGGGCCTGACGCCCGAGGCGCTCGAAGACCTGCTGCGCGATGACCGTTGAGCCGATGGCGGTGATCGACACCAACGTGTTGATCAGCGCGGCCCTGTCACTCCATTCCCCGCCCGCCCGGGTCGTACGGCACGTGCTGGCGCACGGCCGCCTGCTGTTTTCCGACGCAACGTTCGCGGAACTGCAGACGCGGCTGTGGCGCCCCAAGTTCGACCGCTACCTCAGCATCGAAGACCGCAAGCAGCTACTGCACGACTTTGGCGCCGCGGGAGTCCGGGTGGATGTGCCGCCCGACGTGCAGGCTCGCCGCTTCAGCCGCGACCCGGATGACGACGCCTTCGTGCATGCCGCCCTGGCGGGCGGCGCGCGCCTGCTGGTCAGCGGCGACCAGGACCTGCTGACACTGGGCGCCGTGGAGTCCATCGACATCCTCACACCCGCCCAGGCCTGGGCGCGCATGGCTGGCGGACAGCAATACCCGTGAAAGCCAAATCGCTCCAGGACCTGCAGCCCCTGCGCCAGGCGCTGACCGAAGCCGCCGCGCGCGAGGCCGAGCGCCTGCGCCTGCAGCGCGAGGCCCAGCGCCGCGCCCGTGCCGAGCGCAACCTGTTCCGGGACGCCGTGGGCCCCGTGCAGGCGCTCAAGGGCCCGCAGCGCGACCGGCGCTGGCACGCACCCGTGCCGCCCGAGCCGCTGCCCCTGCAGCACTGGCTGGACGAGGAGCGTGTGCTGCTCGAATCCATCAGCGACGATTTCGACGTGAGCACCTTGCTCGACACCGACGACCAGCTCAGCTTCCGCCGCCCGGGCATCGGCGTGGACGTGACGCAGCGGCTGCGCGCCGGGCACTGGAGCATCCAGCGCCAGCTGGACCTGCACGGCCTGCGCGTGGATGAAGCCCGCGAGGCGCTGGGCGAGTTCGTGCGCCAGGCCCACAGGGCGGGCCTGCGCTGCGTGCGCGTCGTCCACGGCAAGGGCCTGGGGTCGCCGGGCAGGAGCCCCGTGCTCAAGAGCCGCGTGCAGCGCTGGCTGGTGCAAAAAAGCGAGGTGCTGGCCTTCGTGCAGGCGCGCCCCCTGGACGGCGGCGCGGGCGCGCTGGTGGTGCTGCTGCAGCCGGTGGGCAGGCCCCGGCGCCTAGCGCAGGCTCAGGCATAAATCGGCCTCCAGCGCTTTACCAGAAAGCGCTGGCAGCTATTTTTTAAATAGCACCACCTCCGTCGATGCGGCGCACGTCCCCGTGCTGGGGCGTGGCGCTTTCGTGGAACAGGTCGGCCAGGTACTGGCCGAGTTCGTCCGCCTCCACGAAATCGGGCACCACGAAGCCCGCGGGGCTGCGCTTGCCGTCCTGCCCGACCAACAGGGCCTGCCATTGCGCGCCCTGGCGCTGCACCTCGACGATGCGGCCGAAGACGTTGAAACGGGGGTGGTAGTGCGGCGGCGCCATGGGTCGTGCAGCGGATGCGTCAGTCGCCAGCACCGGGGGCGACGGTGGCGATCAGGTCCACCAGCAGGCACGGCGCTTCACATGTGCCGCGCGAACGGGTCCACCAGCGATGCGATGGTCACGCCGGCGGGCTGGCCTGCGCTCTCCGGGCGCCAGGCCGGCTCGGGAGCGGCGGTGACGGGCGCCACCTTGATGGGCGACATGCGCCGGCCGTAGACGCGCTGTACGCGCTCCTCCAGCTTGGGGTGGGAGTCGAGCCAGTGCTCCATCCGGCCGCCGCCCTCCACGTCCACCAGCAGCATGTGCTGCACCGAGGGGTGGTTCAGCCCGCGGTGGCTGTGGTCTTCGTAGCCCGAAGGCGTGTCGCGGCGCTGGGCCATGACCTTGCGCAGCACGCCGCCCAAACCGTCGCGGCTGCGCGTCCATTGCACGGCGCGCGCATCGGCCAAGTATTCGCGCTGGCGCGAGACGGCGGCCTTGAGCATGCGGCCCGTGAGCCAGCCCGCGAAGCCCGCCAGCATGATGGCCGAGCCGAACCACCAGGCCAGGCCCCGGCGCTCGCGCAAGGTGTCGCCGAAGTTGTAGACCAGCTCCAGCCCGAAGACCATGCCCGCCAGCCGCATCTTCAGGCGCGTGTCGCCCTCGTGCAGGTGGGACAGCTCGTGGGCCACCATGCCCTGCATCTCCTCGCGGTTCAGGTAGTCGAGCGCGCCCTGGGTCACGGCGACCACGGCGTCGCTCTCGTCCCAGCCGGCGGCGAAGGCATTGATGGCGTCGGTGCGCGGCATCACCATCACCTCGGGGCGCGGCATGTGGGCCGCGATGCACAGCTCGTCGACGATGTTGGACAGGCGCTGCTCGGCATGCGAGAGCGAGGGTCGCAGCTCACGCGCGCCCACCCGCTTGGCCAGCTTGACGCCGCCCGCGCGCAGGTTCGACGTTTCCACCCACCAGCCGCCCAGCACCAGCAGCAGCGACACACCCACGTTGGCGGCCAGGAAGCCCGCAGGGAACGGCAGGCGCCCCGGCAGCAGCGCCGCCATCAGCCACCACGCCACGACCAGCGCCGCATGCACCGCGACGACGAGCACGGCCACGGCGATGGCAAAGCCCAGCAGCAGGCGCCGGGTCTCGCTACGGGCGTCCTCCTGGTGGTCCCAGAATTTCATGCAAGCGAAGCGTCTCAGGGGGCGAAGCTGACCTTCGGCGCAGCGCGCTCTTCCTCGCTGCGCGTGGATTCGAGCATGGGCGCGGTGGGAAAGCCCAGCAGGCGCGCCACGATGAGGTCGGGGAAGCGCGCGGCCTTGTCGTTGAACTCCAGCACCTGGTCGTTGTACGCCTGGCGCGCGAAGCCCAGGCGGTTCTCGGTGCTCGTGAGTTCCTCGCTGAGCGACTGCATGGTGGCATCGGCCTTGAGGTCGGGATACGCCTCGGCCACCACCATCAGGCGGCCCAGCGCGCCGCCGAGCACGCCTTCGGCCGCCGCCAGCGCGCCCAGTGCGCTGGCGCTGCCGGGCGCGGCGCGCGCCGTGCCGGCGGCGCCGAGCGCCTGGCCGCGCGCCTGGATCACGGCTTCGAGCGTGGCGGCTTCATGCTGCAGATAGCCGCGCGCCACCTCCACGAGGTTGGGGATCAGGTCGTAGCGCCGCTTGAGCTGCACGTCGATCTGGCCAAACGCGTTGGCGATGCGGTTGCGCAGCTGCACCAGTCGGTTGTAGACCCCGACGGCCCACACCAGCAGCACCACGGCCACGCCCAGGACGGTCCATGCGGTTGCAGACATACCCCACCTCCTTTGTTGTTCAACTAATGGATGGGCGCATCTTAGCGTTGCCTATTTCCTTTGGGACGAATGGTTTTTCGGGGCTGGCAGGCCCCCTGCCAGTCCGGCGCCTGCGCCGCTTCGGCGTGCCGTCCGACGCCGGGCGCGCGTGTGCCCATGCATCCTTGCAGCTCATCAAGACGCACCGAGGAGCCGGCCATGCTGAAAAGTCTTTTCGATCCTTTGACCATCTACCAAAGACGCGCTCAACGCTGCCTGGAGAGCGCCCGCCTGGCCGCGCTGGAACACGAGACCGCTGCGGAATTCCACGCTGCGCTGGGCAAGATGTACCGCGAGCGGGTGACGCGGCTGGAGCGCGAACTGACCGCCAGCCCCACGCCCAGCGTCATCATCGACACCTCCCTGCCCCCGCGCGTGTCGGCCCTGCGGCGCAGCGAAGCGCGCACCGGGCAGGCGTTCCTGGAACAGGGCAGCGCCGCCGCCAGCTGAGGCCGCCCCTGGCCCAGGCGGGCTGGTACCAGCAGACGCCGTGGAGCTGGCTCCGCCAGGCCACCGGCGTCGTCCCCCTGCCCGCGCAAAGCGCGAGAGCGGGGGGAAGCGACGAAGTCGCTCAGGGGGGTGTTCCCTTGTTCCGCATCCAGTCCGCCGTGTTCATGAAACTCGCATTCAAGCGGGTGCGCAAATCGGTGGGCACGCCCGTCTCGCCCATGGCCTGGTCCATGCAGGCCACCCACTGGTCACGTTCCTTGATGCCGATGGAAAACGGCAGGTGCCGCGCGCGCAGGCGCGGGTGGCCGAAGCGGCTCTGGTAGTGGTCCGGCCCACCCAGCCAGCCGCACAGGAACCAGAAGAGCTTCTGCCGCGCGTCGGCCAGCGTGCTGCCGTGGGCGGCGCGCAGTTCGGCGTAGCCGGGCTCCAGGTCCATGAGGTCGTAGAAGCGCTCGACGAGGGCGTGCACGCGGTCTTCGCCGCCGATCCATTCGAACGGGGTCGTGGCGGCGGGGGCGGCGGTCTGGGTCGGGTCCATGGAGTCAGGCCCCGGGCGGGGCGGTCAAGTTCGTTCAGTGAATTTGATTATAAAAAAAGCGAAGTTCATGCCCATTGGTTTGAAGCGTAGTCTGTGACCCTTTCCAGGCCACCAGCCTTCCTTCACCTCTTTTCCCGGAGAAGAAAACCATGCGCATCCGCCTCCTCGCTTCCGCCGTCGCCGCCGCGGCGTTCGTCCTCTCGGGCGCGGCCCACGCCGACCAGCTCGCCGACATTCAGAAGAAGGGCGAGCTCGTCGTGGGCGTGCTCGGCACGGACGAGCCCAACAGCTTCATCGACCCCAAGACGCGCGAGCTGATCGGTTACGACGTGGACCTGGGCAAGGCGATCGCCAAGAAGATCGGCGTCAAGCCCGTGTTCAAGCAGTTGGCCGTGGCCGCGCGCATCCCCGAGCTGCAGCAGGGCCACGTGGACATCCTGGCCGCCTCGCTCACGCACAACAAGGAGCGCGAGGCACAGATCGACTTCTCGCTGACCACCTTCATCACCGGCCAGAAGGTGCTGGTGAAGAAGGCCAGCGGCATCAAGGACGTGCCCGACCTCGCGGGCAAGCGCGTGCTCACCGTCAAGGGCGGCACGCAGGAGCCCAACGTGCGCAAGGCCGTGCCCAGCGTGGACGTGGTGACCTTCGAGACCACGCAGCAGGCCTTCCTGGCGCTGCAGCAGGGCAAGGGCGTGGGCTACGTGAACGACGAGTCCTCGCTGATCGACGACTTCGGCAAGCTGGGCGAGCGCAGCAAGGACTACGTGATCCTGCCCACCAACCTGAGCGTGGAGCCGCTGGCGCTGGGCATCAAGAAGGGCGAGGCCGCCGTGAAGGCCGTGGTGGACGACACCCTGCGCGAGCTGGAGAAGTCCGGCGAGGCCGAGAAGATCTTCTTCAAGTGGTACGGCCCCAAGACCAAGATCAAGTTCACCACCCGCCCCTTCAAGTTCGAGACGGACAAGATTGACGGGTGACCCCCTGAGTCGCTTCGCGCCTTCCCCCTCCAGGGGGACGACGCCAGTGGCCTGGCAAAGCCAGTTCCACGGCGCCTGCTGGCCCGGGCCGCGCCAGTGGCATGGGCTGCGGGTGGCCCGCAGGCCGTAGTGCGCTGAGAGTCAAGAAAACAATGACGGACGGCCGCCTCTTCGCAGTGGCCGTGCCCGCTGCATGCCTTTGTTCGACTATTCCCTGCTGCTGACCGGCAAGTACCACGACATGCTGCTCGGCGGCCTCGTGCTGTCCCTGCAGTTGCTGGCCGCCTCGCTGGTGCTGGCCCTGCCGCTCGCGCTGGCCGTGGCCCTGTTGCGCCTGGCGCCCGCGGCGCCGCTGCGCTGGCTGGGCTTCGCCTATGTCGAGGGCATCCGCAACGTGCCGCTGCTGGCGCACATGCTGTTCTGGTATTTCGGCGCGCCCGAACTGCTGCCCGAGGACTTCAAGCAGTGGCTCTATGACAGCGGCAAGGCCGAGGCCGCCAGCGCCGTCGTGGCGCTCACGCTGTACACGGCGGCCTACATGTCCGAGGACATCCGCAGCGGCATCCGCGCCATTCCCACGGTGCAGATGGAGGCGGGGCGCGCGCTGGGCTTCGGCTTCCTGGCCACCATGCGGCGCGTCATCCTGCCGCAGGCGCTGCGCGTGACGGTGCCGCCGCTGATCTCGCAGACGCTGAACCTCTGGAAGAACACCTCCATCGCCACCGTGATCGGCGTGGCCGAGATGATGTACCAGGCCGCGCAGGTGGAAAGCGCCACCTTCCGCAGCATCGAGGCCTTCACCTTCGCCAGCGCCGCCTACCTCACGGTGTCGCTGCTCATCACGGGGCTGGCCAGTTGGTACCAGCACCGCTACCCGGTGAGGACGGCAGCGGCATGAGCGAACTCATCGACACCTACTGGCTGTACTTCCTGGTGGGCCAGTTCCCCAGCGGGCCGCTGGGCGGGCTGGCGCTGACCCTGGTGCTCGCGGCGGCCGGCCTGCTGCTGGCGCTGCCGCTGGGCGTGCTGCTGGGGCTGGCGCGCGTGAGCCCCTGGCGCTGGGTGCGCTGGCCGGTGACGGCCCTGGTCTTCGTAGTGCGCGGCACGCCGCTGCTGATGGTGGTGTTCTGGGCCTACTTCTTCCTGCCCAGCGTGACGGGCGTGAAGACCGGCCAGTTCGCCACCATGCTGATCGCGCTGGTGGTGTTCGACGCGGCCTACCTGGCCGAGATCGTGCGCGCGGGCATCCAGGGCCTGCCGCGCGGCCAGCTCGAATGCGCGCGCGCCCTGGGCCTGAGCTACCCGCGCGCCATGCGCTGCGTGGTGCTGCCGCAGGCGCTGCGCAGCATGCTGCCGTCGCTGGTGAACCAGTTCGTCTCCACCATCAAGGAGACTTCGCTGGGCTACATCATCGGTCTGGCCGAGGTCTCGTTCATCGCCACGCAGATCAACACCCAGGTCTTCACCAAGCCTGCCGAGGTGTTCGGCATCCTGGGCCTGACCTATTTCGTGCTGTGCTTCGGCCTGTCGCGCCTGGCCTATGCGCTGGAGCGCCGGCTGGCGCGGCGCGGCAGCACCCCCCTTCGGACAACGACCGCAACGCCATGATCGAACTGCACAACGTCAACAAGTGGTACGGCAGCTACCAGGCCCTGGTGGACGTGACCGAGACCATCGCCAAGGGCGAGGTGGTGGTGGTGTGCGGGCCCTCGGGCTCGGGCAAGTCCACGCTGATCCGCACGCTGAACCGGCTCGAACCCATCCAGGGCGGGCGCATCCTGCTGGACGGCCACAACATCTACGGCCCGGGCATCGACGTGAACGCGTTCCGCTCGCGCATCGGCTTCGTGTTCCAGCAGTTCAACCTGTTCCCGCACCTCACGGTGCTGGGCAACTGCACGCTGGCGCCCATTCAGATCGGCCGCCTGCCGCGTGCCGAGGCCGAGCAGCGCGCCCTGGCCCTGCTGGAGCGCGTGGGCCTGGCGCACAAGGCACAGGCCTGGCCGTCGGAGCTGTCGGGCGGCCAGCAGCAGCGCGTGGCCATCGCCCGCGCCCTGGCCATGCAGCCGCCCCTGATGCTGTTCGACGAACCCACCAGCGCCCTCGACCCCGAGATGGTGTCCGAGGTGCTGCTAGTGATGCGCGACCTGGCGCAGGCCGGCATGACCATGGTCTGCGTCACGCACGAGATGGGCTTCGCCCGCGAGGTGGCCGACCGCGTGCTCTTCATGGACGAGGGCCGCGTGCTGGAGCGCGCCACGCCCGAGGCGTTCTTCGGCCGCCCGCAGCACCCGCGTGCGCGCCAGTTCCTGGCGGACATCCGCTCGCCCTTCGCGCACGCCGCTTGAGGCTTCCTATGAAAATGACCTGCAGCGCTTGTCCATCAAGCGCCAGCAGCTATTCAAAGCGTAGCAACATCATTATTCAGGCGCCAGGGCCCCCTCGAACCCCAGCGCCATGGGCTGCTTGAGGTCGCCGGTGTTGCTCATGCCCACGGGCGCCAGGCGCAGGCCGCGCGCCTTCAGGTACAGGTAGCGGCCCGCCTGCGACACGGTCACGGTGCCCGCCTTGTCGGCGCTCTCCCAGCCCAGCAGCTTGCCGCCGGAGGTGTCGAGGAAGGACACCTTGACCTTCTTCTGCGCGGCAGCGGGCTTGGACGCCGCCTCGTACACGCCGGGCGCGGGCTTGTCGGTGCCGAAATCCACCTCCACCAGCTGCAGCTGCGAGCTGGTGGAGAAGATGAAGGACTTGGGCGTCTCCATGTAGTGCAGCCCGCCCTTGAAGCCGTAGCGCTTGGCCGAAGCGCCCGCCACCTCGGCGCGCACCTCGCCGAGGTCGTGCCAACCATTGGGGCCGGCGTAGAGCTTGCTCTTGGGGTTGGTGAAGCGGTCGTCCGGGGCGGACGGCACGTTGCTCCAGGTGTCGCCGCCCGTGGATGCAGATGCAGATGCAGATGCAGGGGCGGGCTGGGCGTGGGCCAGGGCGCAGCAGGCCAGCAGGCCCGCGCACAGGATCTTCAGGGGTGCTTTCATGGTTCTGGCGTCCTGTACAAGAAAGTATCGGAGCCCCCACGGTAGCAGACCGCTGGACTAGCCGGAAGAAAACTCCAGGTCGTGAACGATGCGCCCCGCGCCCGTCGTATTGATGGCCTCGGCGGGAACCTCCATCAGCAATCGGCTGCGTTCGCCGCAGCAGTGGATCGTGATGTACTGCACCGGGCGCTTGCGCCGGTCATGCATCAGGCGCACCAGCCGCACCAGCGGGGCGCCCAGATCGACCCGCAGCAGCCCGGCAAGTACCGGGTCGGCCGCAACGGCCGTCATCTCCTGGATCACCCGGCCGAACTTGACGCCCTCGTCCGCGAGGATTTCGAAGAGCGCGCGCCTGCGCAATTCCGCTTCCGTCACGTGGCGGCCCAGATCGTGCGGCACCCAGGCGTCCGTGACCATCATCGGCGTCCCCTGCACGGAGCGCAGGCGCACCGCGTGGACGGCTGCGGCGCCAGCGGCCAGTTGCAGTTGGAGCGCCACCGTGGGCGGGGCGGGCGCCGTCTCCACCTTCAGCACCGTCACGTCCGTCTCACGCGCCTGCTCGCCCAAAGACGCCAGCAGGCCGAAGTTCGGCTGCGGCCGCTGGGCGCGCGGCGCCGCCCGCACGAAGGTGCCCCGGCCAGGGCGCTTCTCGACCAGGCCGAGCTGCTCCAGATCCGACACGGCGCGCCGCACCGTGATGCGCGAAACGTCGAACTGCGCGCACAGCGCGTCCTCGGGCGGAATCACGTCGCCCACCGCATAGGCGCCCTGCGCGATCTGGTCGCGCAGCACCATGAAAAGTTGCCGGTGCAAGGCCGTGCCCGGCTCGCGGCGCAAAGGGGAAGAAGAAGGAATCGGCATGTCGGCCATGGGCTCTTTCGGGGGAAGGCAGGCGTGCGTGCCTGGGCCGTGATTGTGCCCATCTCCAGACATACCCTTAGAACATCATTAGGTCATAGTGTTATGATGACATTACCTTAATCCATTGCACCTATACACATGACCACTGCCCATGCCCTGCGCACCTTGCTTTCCAGGCCGGAGATCGCCGTCGCCCCCGGCGCCTACGACGGCATCACCGCCAAGATGGTCGAAGCGGCTGGCTTTGGCTGCATCTACATGACCGGCGCCGGTGTCGCGGCGGCGCGCGGCTTTCCGGACTACGGGCTGCTGTGCATGAGCGAGATGGCGGAAGCCGCCGGCGTGCTGGCCCGCTCGGTGGCGGTGCCGGTGATTGCCGATGCCGACACGGGCTATGGCAACGAGCTGAACGTGACGCGCACGGTGCGCGAGTACGAGATGCGCGGCGTGGCTGGCCTGCACATCGAGGATCAGGTGGCGCCCAAGCGCTGCGGCCACCTCGACGGCAAGGAAGTGATTCCACGGGGGCAGTTCATCGCCAAGATCCGGGCCGCCGTGGCCGCGCGCCGCGACGCGGACTTTCTGGTGATCGCGCGCACCGACGCACGGGCCATGATCGGCCTGGACGAAGCGGTGCTGCGCGCCCGCGAGGCGCTGGCCGCCGGGGCCGACATGGCATTCGTCGAGGCGGCGCAGTCCCTGGAAGAACTGGCCGCCATCCCGCGCCTGGTCGCGGGGCCCTGCCTGCTTAACATCGTGCGCGGCGGCAAGACGCCGGACATCGGCCTTGCCGCCGCGCAGGACATGGGCTACCGGCTCGCCATCCTGCCCAGCCTGCTGATCGGCGCCGCCGCCTCGGCCTGCGAACAGGCCCTGTCCGCCCTCAAGAGCACCGGGCAGCCGCCCAGCTCCGCCCACGCGCCGGGGGTGGCCGAGCGCTTTCGCCGCCTGGGCGCAGGGGAGTGGGACGCCTTGCGCACCCGCTTCCAGGCCGGGGAACAAGCACCATGACCGCCCCGTCCACCCCCACGGCGGCGGCGCGCACGCTGTTCGACAAGGTCTGGGACGCCCACGTCGTGCAATCGCTGGGCGACGGCTGGGACTTGCTGCACATCGACCGCCACCTGCTGCACGACCTCTCCGGCACGGCGGGCCTGCGCGACCTGGCCGAGCGGAATCTGTCCGTCCGCAACCCGGAACTGGCCTTCGCCACGCCCGACCACGCCGTCTCCAGTGCGCCGGGCCGCACGGGCGAGACCTTCGCGGGCGGCGCGCGGCTCTACCACGGCCTGAAGCTGCTGACCCGCCGTGCGGGCATCCGGCTGTTCGACCTGGGCCAGCCCGGCCAGGGCATCGTGCACGTGATGGGGCCCGAGCTGGGTATCGTCCAGCCCGGCATGACGCTGATCTGCGGGGACAGCCACACCTGCACCAATGGCGCGCTGGGAGCCATCGCCTTCGGCGTCGGCTCGTCCGAGCTGACGCATGCCCTGGCAAGCCAGACACTGGTGCTGCGCCGCCCCCACACGCTGCGCGTGCGCTTCGACGGACGAACGCGCGAGGGCGTGGGCGCCAAGGACCTGGCGCTGGCCCTGATCGCCCGGCTGGGTGCCAGCGCAGGCACGGGCTTCGCCGTGGAATACGCGGGCGAGGCCGTGTCCGCCATGGAAGTGGAGCAGCGCATGACGCTGTGCAACCTCTCCATCGAACTGGGCGCTCGCATCGGCATGGTGGCGCCGGACGACAAGACCGTGGCGTATCTGCTCGGCCGCCCCCATGCGCCGCATGGCGCGGCCTTTGCCGCTGCCGCCGCCCACTGGCGCACCTTGGCGGGCGACACCGGCGCCGTGTACGCCCGCGAGGAGCGGATCGACGCAGCCGCCGTGGAGCCCACGCTCACCTGGGGCACGAGCCCCGAACATGCGATGGCCGTCAACGCCCGCATCCCCGACCCGGCAGATGCGGCAAACGCCGCGCAACAGCAGGCCTGGCAGGCCGCGCTGGACTACATGGGGCTGGCACCCAACGCCCGCCTTGAAGGCACCCGCGTGGATCGGGTGTTCATCGGCTCCTGCGCCAACTCGCGCTTGTCGGACTTGCGCGAGGCGGCGGCGCTCATTCGGGGCCGCCGGGTAGCGCAGCACGTGCGCGCCTGGATCGTGCCGGGGTCGGAGAACGTCAAGCGCGCCGCGCAGGACGAGCGCCTGGATGACGTCTTCCGCGCCGCCGGTTTTGAATGGCGCGAGCCCGGTTGCAGCATGTGCGTGGCCGCCAACGGCGAGCAGGCGGCGCCGGGGGAGCGGGTGGTGTCCACCTCGAACCGGAACTTCGTCGGGCGCCAGGGGCCGGGCGCCCGCACCCACCTGGCCAGCCCCGCCAGCGCGGTGGCCGCCGCGCTGGCCGGCGCCATCACCGACCCCAGGAGCTTCTGACATGCAGCCCTTCACGGTCTTGAACGGCGCCGCGGCGGCGCTCCCCATCGACAACGTCGATACCGACGTCATCATCCGCATCGAGCGGCTCACCAGCCTGGCCCGCGACGACCTGGGGCCCTGGGCCTTCGAGGCCCTGCGCTACCGGCCCGATGGGGGTGAAGACCCCGCGTTCGTGCTCAACCAGCCGCCCTGGCGCGAGGCCCCCATCCTAGTGGCGGGCCGCAACTTCGGCTGCGGATCGTCGCGCGAAGGCGCGGTCTGGGCGCTGCTGGCGCGCGGCATCCGCTGCGTCATCGCGGAGAGCTTCGGCGACATCTTCCACGCCAACTGCTTCCAGAACGGCGTGCTGCCGATCCGGCTCGCGCCAGAGCACATCGCGCACGCGCAGGCCGCCTGCACGGCAGGTGCCCAGTGGACGGTGGACCTGCGCTCGCAACGCATCACGCTGGGCGACGGCGGCACGCTGCGCTTCGACATCGACCCGCTGCGCCGAGAGGCGCTCCTCGAAGGTCTGGACGACATCGGCCGCACCCTGCGGCTGGGCGACGCCATCGCCGCCTGGCAGGCCCGCGACCGGACGAACCGGCCCTGGATCTGGCCGGACACCGCCACTGCACCCACCCCCATTTGAGCAACCCAGGAGACTGACATGCCCGCAACACCACGCCCCCCTTCCCTCTTTCCCCACGCCCTGGCGATCCTGCTGCTGGCCGCCAATGCCCAGGCGCAGGCCCAGCCAACCTGGAAGCCAGACCGCCAAGTCACCCTGGTCGTGCCCTACAACCCCGGCGGCGGAACCGACGCCACCGCCCGCGCCATCGCAAGCCGCCTGACCGTGCTGTGGAAGCAGCCCGTGGTGGTGGAGAACGTGGGCGGCGCCGATGGCCTAATCGGCACGCGCCGCGTGATCGACGCGCCTGCGGACGGCCACACGCTGCTGTTCCAGGTGCCGTCGATCCTGCTGATGAAGTACCAGCGCAGCCTCAAAGGCATCGACCCGGTCACGCGGCTGACGCCGGTAACGGCCGTCGCCACCTCGCCCACCGCGCTGGTGATGACGGGCACGCTGCCCTTCAAGACCGTGTCCGAACTCGTCGCCCACTGCCGCGCCCAGCCCTGCAACGTGGGCAGCGGCGAGAACAGCTCCAAAGTGCGCGCCCAGAAGTTCGCGGCCGACAACCAGTTGCCCAACATGGCGGTGGTGAACTACCGGGGCACCTCTCCCATCGTCAGCGACCTCGTCTCGGGCAACCTGACCATGGCGTTCACCGGAATCACGGCCGCCCTGCCCCTGCACAAGACAGGCCGCGTGCGCATCCTCGTCACGAACGGGAACACCCGTGCGCAGGCCCTGCCCGACGTGCCGACCAGCATGGAGGCCGGCTGGCCCGACTCCTATTCGGTCACGTGGTACGGCATCTTCGCGCCGAAGGGGACACCACCCGCGATCACGCAGGCCATCGCCCACGCTACCCGCGAGGCGGGGCAGGATGCCCACGTGCGGGAGGCCCTGGCCGTCGCGGGCGCCGAACCCGCGTTCACCAGCCCGGCGGAGTTCGAGGACATCGTCCGCAAGGAAGACGCACGGCTGGGCGCCCTGGTCAAACGATTTCCCCTGGAAGAGCAGTGATGCTCCGCCTGGGCGATATCATGGCCAAAATGGCCTCTAGCGCTTACTGGATAAGCGCTAGCAGCTATCAATTTTGGTGATATTCACTCACTCGGCGGCGCGGCGCAGCGTGTCCACCACGGGCCGTAGCAGCACCTCGCGCAGGCCCCACCAGCCCGCCGCCAGCGCCAGCACCGCACCCGCAATGGCGCCCGCAACAGGCACCCAGGGCGCGGCCGTCCAGGTGAAGTCGAACACGAAGCGCGCCAGCGCCCAGCCCACGCCCACAGCCACGCAGCTCGCCAGGAAGCCGGCGAGCAGGCCCACGCCCACCAGCTCGGCGCGCTGCACCTGCCGCAGCAGGCTGGCGCGGGCGCCCACGGCGCGCATGATGGCGTACTCGCGCGCGCGCTCCTCGCGCGTGGCCGTGACGGCGGCGAATAGCACCACCAGCCCGGCGGCCAGCGTGAAGGCGAAGAGGAATTCCACTGCGCGGATCACCTGGTCCAGCACGCGCTGCACCTGCAGGATGGTGGCGCCCATGTCCACGTTGGTGATGTTGGGGAATTGGCGCACCAGCGCGTTGTCGAAACCAGGGGCTTCCGGCGCGCGGTAGGCCGCGAGGTAGGTCACGGGCGCGTCCTTCACGCTGGCCACGGGGTACATCACGAAGAAGTTGGCGCGCATGGAGCCCCAGTCCACCTTGCGCAGGCTGGTGATGCGCGCCTCGCTCTGCACGCCGCCCATGTCGAACTGCAGGCGGTCGCCCATCTGCAGGCGCAGGGTCTGGGCGATGCCCTCCTCCACGCTGATGGCGCCCTCCTCGCCGGGCTTCCATTCGCCGGCCACGATCTGGTTGTGGGGCGGCGCCTCGGTGGCGTTGGAGAGGTTGAACTCTCGGTCCACCAGGCGCTTGGCGCGGTCGTCGGTGTAGTTGTCGGGGCCCACGGGGTGGCCGTTCACGGCCACCAGGCGGCCGCGGATCATGGGGTACCAGTCGTACCGCGTGACGCCGCTGTCCCTGAGCGCCTGCTGGAAGGCCTCGGCCTGGTCGGGCATCACGTTGATGACGAAGCGGTTGGGCGCGTCGGGCGGCGTGGCCTGGCGCCAGCTGTCGATCAGGTCGGTGCGCAGCAGCACCAGCAGCACCAGCGCCAGCAGGCCCACGGCCAGGCTGCTGACCTGCACCACGGCATAGGCCGGGCGCGCGGAGATCTGCCGCGTGGCCAGCACCAGCCAGCGCGGCGCGGTGGACTCGTTCACGCTCTTGCGCAGCAGCTTGACGGCCACCCATGACAGCCCCGCGAACAGCGCCACCGCGCCCGCGAAGCCGCCCACGGCGATCAGGCCCAGCTTGATGTCGCTGCTCACGGCCAGCAGCAGCGCCGCAAAGCCCGCAATGCCGATGCCCAGCACGGCCAGCGAGGCGGGCTTGAGCCCGCCCACGTCGCGCCGGATCACGCGCAGCGGCGGCACCTGCGCCAGCTGCAGCACCGGCGGCAGGCCGAAGGCGAACAGCAGCGTGAGCCCCATGCCCAGGCCGAAGGCCACGGGCCAGCCGCTCGACGGCGGCAGGGCCGACTCGACCAGCCCCGCCAGCAGCAGCACGAAGACGTAGTGCACCAGGTAGCCGAGCAGCACGCCCAGGCTGCTGGCGAACAGCCCCACCAGCGCGAACTCCGCCGTGTAGGCCCCCGCGATGGTGCGCTGGCTCTGCCCCAGCACGCGCAGCATGGCCGAGGCGTCCAGGTGCTCGGCCGCGAAGCCGCGCGCGGCCAGCGCCACGGCCACGGCCGACAGCAGCGCGGCCAGCAGGGCCACGAGGCTGAGGAATTTCTGCGCGCGGTCCAGCGTCTGGCGCATCTCGGGGCGGCCGCTTTCGAGCGACTCCACGCGCACGCCGTGCACCTCGGGCTTCTTGAGTTCCTGCGCGGCCCAGTCGTTGAAGGCCTTGACGGCCGCCGCCGGGCCGGTGACGGCGTAGCGGTAGGTGAGGCGGCTGGCGGGCTGCACCAGGCCGGTGGCGGGTAGGTCGGCCTCGTTGACCATGACGCGCGGCGCGAAGCTCATGAAGCCCGCGCCCCGGTCGGGCTCGATGACGATGATGCGCGCGATGCGCAGCTGCGCGTCGCCCAGCAGCAGGAAGTCGCCCATGGCGAGGTTCAGCGATTCGAGCAGGGGCGCGTCCACCCAGACCTCGCCCCGGGCCGGGATGTCGCGCGTGGGCTGGTCCAGCGCGCCGGGCGCGTCGGCCACGCGCAGGCTGCCGCGCAGCGGGTAGCCGGGCTGCACGCTCTTCAAGGCCACGAGCTTGCTGGCGCCGCCCTGCGCGTCGCTGGCGCGGCCCATGGTGGGAAAGCCCAGCGTGGTGACCGACTGCAGGCCCAGCGCCCGGGCGCGCTCCACGAAGGCGGGCGGCGTGGGGTTGTCGCTGGCCACCACGGCGTCGCCGCCCAGCAGCTGCAGGGCGTCGCGCTGCAAGCCACCCTGCAGGCGGTCGGCGAAGAAGCCCACGGAGGTGAGCGCGGCCACCGCCAGCGTGACGGCCACGATGAGCAGCCGCAGCTCGCCCGCGCGCAGGTCGCGCCAGAGGGTGCGCCAGCCCAGGCGCAGGAAGGAAGTGTTCATGGGCGTACTGTAGAGCGAGTTCATGGCCTTGCAGCAGGGCCGGGAATGGGCGCGCGGTACCGTGCACACCCATGGGAATCAAGCCGTGCGCACGGCTGATTTCCATGGTATTTTTGGCCTCCAGCGCTTATCCAGCAAGCGCGAGCAGCTATTCTTTTTAAAGCAACGGCCTCAGCGCTCCGGCACCTCGGCGGCGTCCAGCCGCTGCGCCAGCGCCTCCAGCACGGGGGCGATGCGCTCGCCCACGCGCATCTGCGGGTTGGAGAAGCCGTCGCTCTTGCCCGCCTCCACCTCGCGCTGGGCGATGACGGGCACGGCCTGCTCGAAGGCCCGGGTGAACGAATGCGTGCGGCGCAGTTGCTCGTCGAACACGGCGCGGCCGAAGAAGGTCAGCTCGGAGCGGCTGCCGCAGCCGTAGGACGTGTGCGTGGCGTCGGCCGCCGTCATCACCAGCGTGTCGTCGTTCGCCAGCGGCTCCACCCAGCCGCCCGAGTAGCAGGCCGAGATGGCGATCACGCGGTGGCGGATGCCCGCCTCGTCCAGCGCGGCGCGCAGCATCTCGGGCGTGACGGGCGGCACCTCCAGCGGCCAGTGCGATGCGGCCAGCTCGTGGCTGCGCGCGCCGTGCGAGGTCATGTAGACCACGAGCACGTCCTCGTCGCGGTCCATGCGCGCGCCCAGCGCCGCGACGGCGCGCTGCAGGTTCTGCGGCGTGGCCCAGGGGTGGGTGGCGGCGGTCTCGGCGTGATTGAGCAGGTGCAGCACGCGGCCCTGCGCGTCGAAACGCTCCTGCAGCAGCGTGCCGACCAGGGTGCTTTCGCGGCGGAACACGTCCTCGCCGGCATAGGGCGCGAACACCAGGCCGTACACGTCCACCACGCCGCCGCGCTGCGGCGCGAGCGCCTGCACCTGGCGCGCCCACAGGGCCTGCTGCGCCTCGAACAGGCTTTGCGACAGGTGCAGGCGCGGCGGCTCGGGGGCGTCGCCAGCCGCGGCCGGCGACGCCTGGGCCGCCTCCCAGGGCTGGTCGTCGGGGAACTGCCAGGCGCCCACGCCGGTCACCGCGATGGCGATCAGCGCGAAGGCCGCCGTGCGCGGGCGCGACTGGATGAAGCGGCCGCCGAGCACGATGAGCGCCGCCAGGAACCACAGCACCAGCACGCCGTACACGCCCCAGAACGCCCAGGGCGCGTACCCCTGGCTCCAGAACGCGGGCCGCAGCGTGGCCCAGCCCGCCAGCCCGTACAGCAGCGCCACGGGCGGCAGCGGCGCCCACGCGGCCAGCGCGAACCAGGCCGCCGGGCCGCCCGAAGGCGCCCGGGAACGCTGCGCGGGCGCCATGGCCCACCATGCGCCCCACAGCAGCACCAGGCTGGTCCACTGCGGCGCCAGCCAGCCGCGCAGGCTGAAATCCGCCGGGCCCGGCACGAGCACGCGCGCCACGCCCACCATCACGGCGCTGCTGAGCAGCACCAGGACGATCAGTTGCCAGGGCGTGGGCCGTGCGCTGCCGGTGCGCGGCGCGCGCAGGAAGGCGGCGCGCAGGCCTTCCGCCAGCCAGCGCACGACCGGCAGACGGGCGGGCGGCTGCGGGGCCGGCGATGCGGCGGCCGGGGGAGCCTCGGCGGTTTCCGTCGTCTCGGGCGGGGCCGGATAGGGTTCGAACTGGCTGGGCAGGGTGTCGGCCCAGGCGCGGGGGCTGTCGTGGTTGCGCATCGGTATTGGCGTTCGTTGCCTAGCCCCAGTACATCGCGGCCACGTCGTGCGCGAAGATGGGGTAGTTCATCCACACGCCCTTGAGCCCCTTGCGCACCACGGTGCTGACCTGCGGCGCGAAGATCCAGGCGTTCACCGCGTCCTCGGCCAGGTGCCGCTGCATCTGCTGGAACAGCATGCGCCGCTCGCGCGCGTTGCCGCTGGCCGCGTGGCGCACGACCAGGGTGCGGAAGGCCGCGCTGTCGTAGCCGAAGTAGTAGCGCGGGTCGGCGTAGATCTGGTAGTCCAGCGGCTCGACGTGGTTGATGATGGTCATGTCGAAATGCCCCTGGAACGCCCCGGCGAGCCACTGCGTCCACTCCACGTGCTCCAGGCGCACCTGGATCCCCACGCGGGCCAGCGCCTGCGCGATCACCGGCCCGCCGCCGCGTGCATACGGCGTGGGCGGCAGGGTCAGGGTGAGCGCCAGGGGCGCCGTCACCCCGGCCTCCTTGAGCAGGGCCACGGCCTTGTCGGGGTCGTAGGGGTACACGCCCGTGAGGTTCACGTAGCCCGCATCGGTGGGCGAGAAGTGGCTGCCAATGGCCCCGCCCCGCCCCTGCAGCACTTCCTTGATGAAGGCCTCGCGGTCGATGGCGTGCGTGATGGCGCGGCGCACGCGCACGTCGCCCAAAGGCTTGCGCCGGTTGTTCAGCGCCAGCATGCCCTTGCCGGCGGAGGCGCCGATCAGCACCTGGTAGCGGTTGTCGGCCTGGAAGCGGCTCACGTTCTGCGTGGCGATGTTGAAGAACATGTCCACCTCGCCCTTGAGCACGGCGGCGGACTGCTCGGCCGGATCGGAGATGAAGCGGAAGGTCACCGCGTCGATGGCCACCTGCGCCGCGCGCCGGTGGCCGCTGGCGCGCGCCAGCGTGATGCCCCAGCCCTTGCGCCATTCGTCCAGCCGGTAGGGGCCGGTGCCCACGGGCCGGGCGGCGGCCTGGGCGGCGCTGCCGGGGTGCAGGATGACGGCCGGGCTTTCGCCCAGGCGGAACAGCGTGTCGCCGTCGGCGTTGTTCAGCGTGAGGATGACCGTGTGGTCGTCGGGCGTGGAGATGCTGGAGATGTTGTCGAACAGCGCCTTCTTGGCCTTGTTGGCGGCGCCCGCGGCCTTGGCGCGCTCGAAGCTGAACCTGACCGATTGCGCATCGAACGCCGCGCCGTCATGGAAGCGCACGCCCCGGCGCAGCCGGAAGGTGTAGGTCTTGCCGTCGGGCTCCATGCTCCACGACTGGGCCAGCAGGGGCGACACCGAGCCGCCTTCCTCGATCTTCACCAGCCCTTCGAGGACGTTGCCGTGCACCACCTGGCCGATGGCGGCGGAAGGCGCCATGGTCGGGTCCAGGCTGTCGGGTTCGAGCGAGAGGCTGATCACCAGCCCGCGCCCGGCCGGCTGGGCCCGCGCCGGAGCGGTCAGGCCCGCCCAAAGGGCCCAGGGGAGCATGGCGGCGGCACGGCGGTTGATGGGCACGGCGGGGCTTTCCTTTGCGACGGCGGCGGGGTTCCGGCGAGAGCCCACGGCCCTCGGCGCTGGTGCTCCCTCCTTGGGGAAATTCTGACATGGTATTCGGCCGGCCCCGGTGGTAGGCTAGCCAGATTCACAGCCCGCCACGCACTGCATCGCGCCGTCTCCGCCCGCTTCCCCGCCTTCATGTCCCTGCATCCGCCGTTCACGGAAACCGCGCACCCGCACCGCATCGGCCCCTGGGCGCTGGCCCTCACCGGGCTGCTCGCGCTGGCGCTGGCCCTCTGGGGCCTGGCGCTGGTCTACCAGGACCGCATGGAACGCCACCGCCACCAGGCCGAGCTCGGGCTGCAGGCCATCAGCCACCTGCAGGCGCAGAGCCTGGCCGACTGGCGCGCCCAGCGGCTCACGGACGCGATGGCGCTGTCGGACGATACCCTGCTCGCCCAGGCCGTCGCCCAATGGCTGCGCGCCCCTTCGCAGGACGTGGAGCGGATGGTGGAGGAGCGCCTGCGCATCCTGCAGGAGCACGAGAACTACACCGCCGTGCACCTGGTGGACGCGCGGGGCCAGTTGCTGCTCACGCCGGGCGGCTCCACCTTCGGACGCCTGCCAGAGCCCGAGCAGCAGGCGCTGCAGGCCGCGCTCGCGCAGGCCATGCCGGGCATCGTGGAGCCGCACCGCGACGCCGGGGCCTTCGCCTTTCCGTTCCTGAGCCTGCTGGCGCCCGTGTTCGACGGGGCGCAGCCCGTGGGCGCGGTGTGGCTGGTGGTGGACGTGCGCACCACGCTCTACCCGCTGCTGGAGCGCTGGCCCACCGCGAGCGCCACGGCCGAGTCTGCCATCGTCACGCCCGAGGGCGACGGCGTGCTGTTCCTGAGCCCGCTGCGCCACCGCGAGGACGCGGCGCTGAACCTGCGCCTGCCCCTGTCGCGCACCGACGAGCCCGCCGTGCAGGCGCTGATGGGCATGCGCGGCGTCTTCTACGGCCGCGACTACCGGGGCGAGCCCGTGATGGCGATGGCCAGCCCCGTGACGGGCACGCCCTGGACCATGGTCTCCAAGATCGACGTGAGCGAGGCCTTCGCCACCGAATGGAACGAGCTGCTGGCGCTGGGCCTGCCCGTGGTGCTGGTCCTGCTCGGTACAGGCTGCGTGCTGGTGTACTGGCAGCGGCGCGCCTGGCGCCGCGAGCGCGCGCTGAAGACACAGCTGCAGCGCAACCTGCGCTGGCTCGAAGGCGCGCAGAAGGCCGCCGCCCTGGGCTACTTCGCCTACGACGTGGCGGGCGAGCTGTTTTCCATGTCGCCCATGGCCAACGCCATCTTCGGCCTGCCGCCCGCGGGCCCGATGGCGCTGCGCCAGTGGATCGGCCTCATCCACCCCGAGGACCGCGACGCCACTCTGGCTGTGCACGCCCGGGCCATGTCGGAACACCTGCCGCTGCGCACCCAGTACCGCCTGCACCGCGCCAGCGACGGGCAGGAGCGCTGGGTGGAGGTGTGGGGCGAATACGAATACGCGGTAGACGCGGACGAGAACCGCGTCGCGCGCATGATCGGCACGGTGCAGGACATCACCGAGCGCAAGACCGCCGAGCAGGCGCTGGCGCAGGTGCGCACCGCGCTGGAGGAGCGCGTGCGGCTGGACCCGCTGACCCAGGTGGCCAACCGCCTGGCGCTGGACGAGCACATGGACACGGAATGGCACCGAGCCCAGCGCAGCCACACGCCGCTGTCGCTGCTGATGATCGACGTGGACCACTTCAAGGCCTACAACGACCACTACGGCCACGTCGCGGGCGACCACTGCCTGCAGCAGGTGGCGCGGGCGATCTCGGCCTCGGTCACGCGCGCGGGCGACCTCGTGGCGCGCTATGGCGGGGAGGAGTTCGCCGTGCTGCTGCCCGACACCGACGCAGCGCACGCCCGCCTCATCGCGCAGAAGATCCGCGACGCCGTCACCGCGCAGGCCATCGCGCACGACCGCTCGCCGGCCCAGCCCCACGTCACGGTGAGCATCGGCGTGGCCTGCGCGCGGCCCGCCGCCCAGGACGCGCCGGAGGCCGGCGTGCAGTCGCTGTTCGAGCAGGCAGACGCAGCCCTGTACATGGCCAAGCAATCAGGGCGCGACCGGGTGGAGCTGCAGGCCTGAAATGACAACCCCCTGAGCCGCTTCGCGGCTGCCCGCGCATGGGCCGCGCCGGTTTCATGCGATGCGGGTGGCGCGCAGCGCCATGGATAACCGAGTTATATGTAACGCACCGCCGTGGGGGGACGGCAGAATCCCCACAGGTGCATGCCCGCCTCCTGCGCCAGCTGCAATGCCAAGCCCGTGGGCGCCGAGATGGTCGCGAGGGCCGGCACGCCCAGCCGGGCGCATTTGCGCACCAGCTCGTAGCTGGTGCGGCTGGTCATCACGATGAAGCCCGGCTCGCCCAGCCGCCCCGCCAGCGCTAGGCTGCCCAGCAGCTTGTCCAGGGCGTTGTGGCGGCCCACGTCTTCCAGCACGTCGGTCAGCTGCCCCTCGGGCGTGGCCCAGCCGGCGGCATGCAGCGCGCCCGTCTGGGCGTTGAGCACCTGGTGCTGCGCCAGCGCGCCGAAGGCGCGGTTGATGGCGGCCATGTCCAGCCGGTCGCGCCAGGCGGGCGCGGGCAGCGGGGCCGGGTGCAGATCCAGCGCCTGCAGGCTGTCGATGCCGCAGATGCCGCAGCCGGTGCGCCCGGCCAGCGCGCGCCGGATTTCCTTGAGCCGGGCGAACTGGCGCGGCGCGATCTCGATGTGGACGGAGCAGCCGGCATCGGCCGTGCCCGCGCCATGGAAGGTGACTTCCACGCCCCGGCAGTCCTCGCGGCGCTCGACGATGCCTTCGCTCAGCGCAAAGCCGATGGCGAAGGCCGGCAGGTCATCCGGCGTGGCCATCATCACCGCATGGGAAATGCCGTTGAAGACCAGGGCAACGGGCACCTCGGCCGCCACCGTGCGCCGGTCCGCCACGCCTTCCCCGCCGGGTTGCCAGAACGTGGCCGGCACCTCCAGCACGGGCTGGAGGGTGTCGCCGGCACCGGCTGCGGCGGCGATGGAATCCGCGCTGGCGGACAAAGATGGCTCTTGCATGGGCGCCACGATACCAGCCTGTTCCATCCATGGTGCGGTGCACATTTTTGCCCGGGTAGGAGAAAAGGGCTACCAGCGCAATAATGGCAGCCGGCATCCCCCGGATGCCGCACATCCAGCAACCTGTAAGAGGCAGCCCGATGAAATTCTCATGCACTCCGGCGCGGGAGGTTCCGTCATGGACATGAACCGCCGCCACTTCTTCCGCGTCAGCGGCGCCGGCCTGGTCGGCTCCAGCCTGGTCGCCATGGGCTTCTCGCCCGCCACCGCGCTCGCCGAGGTCCGCCAGTACAAGCTGGCCGCCACCACCGTCACCCGCCAGACCTGCACCTACTGCTCGGTCGGCTGCGGCATCCTGATGTACGCGCTGGGCGACGGCGGCAAGAACGCCAAGCTCTCGGTGATCCACGTCGAGGGCGACCCCGACCACCCCGTCAACCGCGGCACGCTGTGCCCCAAGGGCGCGGGCCTGCTGGACTTCATCAACAGCCCCAACCGCCTGCTGTACCCCGAGTACCGCGCGCCGGGCTCCAACGAGTGGAAGCGCCTGTCCTGGGACGACGCTCTGAACCGCATCGCCAAGCTGCTCAAGGCCGACCGCGATGCGAACTTCCAGGCCAAGACGGATGACGGTCTGACCGTGAACCGCTGGCTCACCACCGGCATGCTCGCCGCCTCGGCATCGAGCAACGAGGCCGGCTACATCACCTACAAAGTGGCCCGTTCCTGGGGCCTGCTGGCATTCGACAACCAAGCCCGTGTTTGACACGGCCCGACGGTGGCAGGTCTTGCCCCGACGTTTGGCCGTGGAGCGATGACGAACCATTGGGTCGACAT
>Ga0222424_100117_pt1 | contig 106206 bp, 98 predicted proteins | sample 2B2ome_FD_182468 | JGI IMG/M metagenome (GOLD analysis project Ga0222424, IMG submission 182468) | Enriched microbial communities from leaf-cutter ant dump, University of Wisconsin, Madison, United States - 2B200A (version 2) | ecosystem: Environmental > Terrestrial > Nest > Insects nest > Nest... | reverse complement strand
GGTACTTCGTCTTAAGACGCGGGAGAGTAGGTCGCTGCCAGGTCTGCTAAAGGCAATCAAATCTTCTCATCACAACCTCGGCCCAAGCCGAAATCGGGCCGCCCTCAAAGCGGCCCTTTTATATGCAAAAAACATAACGCGGGGTGGAGCAGCCCGGTAGCTCGTCAGGCTCATAACCTGAAGGCCGCAGGTTCAAATCCTGCCCCCGCAACCAGTTCAAACATAAAAGCCTGATTATCCAAGTGTAACAGGCGCCTAGCACCGATACAAAGCCCCGCGCTCGAAAGAGCCGGGGCTTTTGTCGTTCTGGACGCAACAGCGGGGCAGGGCGCGTCAGGCGCGCTCAGAACCCCCCCCCCGCCGGCCGTCCGTCCGCCGCATCGAGCGGCCTCCGCACGGTTCAAGGGCCGCCCCAAAGCCCCGCCCTCGAAACTCCCAGCCCGCCCGGTGAGAAACTTCAACCGTTGAGTCTATTGAGATGGCGGAACAGGTGCGGAGTTTGCTGACCGTCCCATTTTGGCCGCGAGATCGAGTAGGTTGCGCAGCGTCTGGCTCTGATCGTAGGGCGACCAGATCGCCGAGAACACGACCGGCTCCGGTTCATCTGTGATCGGTAGCAGGGCAACTCCGGTTGTCAGGGATAACTGGCTGGCCGCTCCAAGTAGAGTCACACCAAATCCCTGTGCCACCATTGAAAGCAACGTCCCGCGTTCGACCTCGAAGCGTTGGATGCGCGGCGGTGGCCAGCGTCCGGCGAGACGCAGCACGATATGGTCATGGACCTGCGGTCCCGTACCGCCGTGGCGGACAAGGAAAGTCTCGTCCGCAAGATCGGCCCAGGTCACGCCGGATTGTTCTGCGAGCCGGTGGCTTTCTGTCATTGCCACTACGAGCGGTTCCGTCCAGACCGGTCGGGAATGGCAGTCCGGCAGGTCGAACGTCCCGACCAGAAACGCCACGTCGAGCCGGCGAGCGTGCAGGTGCGTCAGCGTCTCGTGAGCCGAGCCTTCGGCTATCTCAATGTCAATGGCGGGATGCTCCGCCCGGAAGCGCGTCAATAACACGTCGAGAAAGCTGCCGGGGATCAGGCCATGGATGCCGACGCGAAGTCGGCCAATATCGCCAGCCGCCGCAACGCCGGCAGTCTTCACCGCTTGGTCGATCAGATCAATGCCCGATTCGACCAGTTCAACAAACGCGCGTCCGGCTTCTGTCAGCCGGACGCCCCGCGTATGGCGCTCAAACAGAAGAACGCCAAGGTCTTCCTCCAGCACTCTGACGCGGCGACTGATGCTGGATTGTGCTACGCCGAGTGCATTCGCAGCGTGATGGAAATTCAGGTACTCCGCGACGGCCAGCGTCTGGATCAGGGATGCCATTGGAATACGCCCGCCGAGAAGCCGGAGCCGTAATCTCGTTTCCTCTTGATCGGGACGCCGCCGCTGCATCTAGCCGCCCACTGTCATTCAGCGGCAGCTTTGGCCGGAAGGGCCAAGGCGGCGAGTCGGCTGACAAGGATGCCCCGCCGGCAGCCAGCCAGAAGGCCAGTTGCGTGCCTTCGGCGGCGCGGAGTGCCTAGTGTGACCGGATTCGCATATGCGGCGGTTGGAGCCTCGACTAGGCGGCCGGGATCATGGCAAGCGTAGGTGCGCCTACCGCCGCCAACTGGCAAGGAAAGGCCCATCATGCCGCTTCCTCATTCTGGTTCGGAAACCGGGCGGCAAATATCTCCTTGGCAGCGAACAGGCCGTTGAGCGCCGCAGGAAAGCCCGCATAGACCGCCATCTGCATGATGATCTCGGTGATTTCGTCTTTGGTCAGCCCGACATTCAGCCCCGCCTCGATATGGACTTTCAGTTGAGGCGTTGCGGTTCCCATCGCGGTCAGCGCTGCGATGGTTGCGACTTCGCGGGCGCGCAGGTCGAGACCAGGGCGGCAATAGATGTCGCCAAACGGAAACTCGAACAGGTACTTTGCGAAATCGGGAGCGATATCCGCCAACGCGGCAACGACGTTGTGGCCAGCTTCGCCGTCGATTTCAGCGAGCGCGCGCTTGCCGCGTTCCAGCCGGCTTTCGCCGACGCTCGGGGATTGATGCGTCATAGTCTTTCATCCTCTGTTCCTTGCCGGCGTATCCGGCAATTTTGGTGTCGAGGACGAGAAGGCAGGCTTGCAGATCGGCCACATGGGCGCGAACACGTTCGCGGTGCTGTTCAAGCAAAGCGCAGCGTTCCGCCTCCGTGACGACGCCGCGCTCCCGCAAGGCTGCATAGTGCAGCATTTCCCGAATAGGCATCCCGGTCGTTTTGAGGCGGTCGAGAAATTCTATCCAGGTCAGGATTGATGCGTCGTAGTCACGTTGGCCCGATTGGTCCCTGTCAGCATGGGGTAGCAACCCGATCCGCTCATAGTAGCGGATCGTGTAGGTCGACAATCCCGAACGTTTTGCCAGTTCACCAATCTTCATGAACGCCCTTCTGTCGTCACGACGCACGGGAAGCTACGGGTTAGAGCGTACTCTAAGTCAATAGGGAAAGTGTGTCAGTTTCGCGCTGCCACTCGGCCGGGCTTCGTCCTCCTTGAGCACCCAGAGCCGCCACGCCCCACAGTTCATGTAGCGGTGGCAGAGGCTGAGATTTTCATGCTGCTTTGAGCAGATGAACGTCGTCCATGGCTCGCCTTCCATTCAGCGCAAGCCGGCGATGGTGTACCCGTGCCGCCGCAGGTGGCGACACGATCCTGAAGGCGACGCGAAGTCGCTGATGTATCGAACTTCAAAGACGTGACTATAGCTCTCTCGAACGGTCAGGGCTGAACGGGCAGTTCCAGCGAATTGATCACGAACGGCACACCCTTCTCGACCTGATCGGCAGCGTCGGGCGCGTGCCGGAACAGGACTTCCCATTTCGACTGGATGAAGAAGACCCGGCCACCGTGGACGACCCCGGAGCTTGGAGCAGCCAAGCCGTTTGCAAGCGTGTCGACGGAGGCGCTGCGACCGGGATGCAGCGTCACCAGGCTGACGCTGCCGTTCAGCGGATCGTTTTTCGCAAAGGCGTTGCTCTCGAATATGACGAGATGTTCAGCATCGAGGAGCCTGACGGCATCGACGTTCTTCAGCAGCCGGGGAACGCGGATGGGCGTGATTTCGCCGGCCGATCCGTCGGCCGTCATGGCGATCTTCAGAAGCTCCGGTGCGGCACTGATATGCGACACATAGACCGCTTGGTCTCGATCAATGGCAATGCCGTTGAGGCAGTTGTCCGCCACACGGCAGAGGGCAGGATTTTCCACCCAGGTTCTCAAAGCGCTTTTCTCGTCGTCGAGCACGAGAATCCGTGGACGCTGGCTGTCGGCAACATAGATGCGCCCCGCACGGGACAGCGCCATGTCGTTGCAATAGCCACCACCGGGAAGGGCATAGGATGCTTTCGGCGTGCCGGTGGTAAGATCGAATGCCTTCAGAGCGCTTTCGGTTCTGGGCGCGATGCTGAAGCCGACACTTCCTGAACAGACCCACAGCGTCTGACGGGCTGCATCTACCAGAACCCCTTGGCCGTTGAAGAGGCCATTGCTGCCCGAGGGGATGAAGATTTCCGCCTTGTCCTGCCCCGGCAGCACTCTGGCGACGGCTCCCTGATGCCAGCTACTGACATAGAAAGTGCCATCTTCCGCAACCGTTACGCTCTCAGGGTAGAAATCGTTCGGAAGAGTAATCACCGCCGGAGAGGTTTCGGCCTGCGCAGGGCCGAAGGTGCCGAGGCAAGCTGCAAGCAGCGCTATTCCCGCGAAGCCTTTCCATGTTTTTCTTCTGTTCTTCTGATTTCGCGGTTCCATGATCATGTAGGCGCACCTGATTTCTGTTTGAGATGCTGATCAGGATAACGGCCCTCATTGCTTTAGATAATTCATCTTGCGTTGCACAAACTGATGGCTGTAGTTCATCAATGATGCGAACCGGCGACTATGGAGAACTGGCAGCTTTTGTGGCGATTGCGGAGGAAGGCGGCTTCCGCCGCGCGGCGGCGCGGCTTGACCTGAAGCCTTCCACGCTTTCCCATTCGCTGCGCTCGCTCGAAGGCAAGCTCGGCGTGCGCCTCATCAATCGCACGACGCGAACGATTTCCCTGACCGAAGCCGGGCACGCCCTCCTGCGCCAGATCGGGCCTGCCTTCTCAAGTATCGAAACGGCGGTCGAGACGATCAACGGTTTTCGCGACCATCCCGCCGGAACGATTCGGATCAGCGTGCCCAGAACGGTCGCCGCGCGCGTGCTCGCCCCGAAATTCCGCGCCTTCAGTGATCGATACCCTGACGTGACGCTGGAGGTCGCGGCCCAAAACGGCTTCGTCGATATCGTCCGTCAGGGGTTCGACGCCGGCATACGCCTCGGTGAAAGCCTCGAACGCGACATGATCGCCGTGCGGGTGACGCCCGACCTCAATACGGCGGTCGTCGCGTCTCCGGACTACTTTTCCCGTTTTCCGCCTCCGGCCACGCCGCGAGACCTGCACCGACATCGTTGCATCGGGATCAGGATGATCGCGAGCGGCGCGCTGTATCGCTGGGAATTCGAGAAGAACGGTCGCGCGCTTTCCGTCGCCGTCAACGGCCCGCTCGTCCTCGACGATCCCGATCTGATCCTTAACGCCGCGCTCGATGGTGTCGGGCTCGCCTATTCCATCGAGCAGGATATCGCCGAGCACCTGGCGTCCGGCCGTCTCGTCCGCGTGTTGGACGACTGGTGCCCGCCCTATCCTGGCTTCTTCCTCTACTATCCCAGTCGACGCCAAACGCCGGCTGCCTTACGTGCGTTGGTTGATGCGCTGAAAATGGCTTCTTGACGCTTACACCTCCAATCTCTTTGCCGCCCGTCATATCCGGTCCCAATGCGCTGGCGAGATGGTCAACGTATTTGTCGTCTATTTCGCCGTGAGCGCCTCTTTCCCCTTTTCCGCCCATAGAGCGAGGGCTTGTTCGCCCTGATCGCTTTTGAGCTTGTCGGCCATCCAGAGCAGCGCGCCGAGGATGGTGGCGCGGTCGTCGCCGGTCAGGTCCACGATGCCGGCTTTGACGACGAGGCCGCCGAGTTCGATCAGGTGCCGGGTGCGCTTGCGGCGCTCGACCTGCCAGCTTCGCATGTCATGTCGCGCCCGTTGTGCCTGATGGCGGTTGCGCGCCGCCTGATTGCGTCGAAGCGCCGCCGCCGTTGCCATCACCAGCGCGCGCAGATCGCCGGGATTTGCTCTGAAACCACGTGGCCCCGCGCTTCGCCCACGCCTCCCGTCTGGCCGCTTCCTTCGTTTCGGCAATGGCAACCAGCGCGCCCGCCAGTTCGTCGGTGGTCAGCGTATCGGCCCCGGTGGCGATCACCAGTTCGCCGAGTTGCTGCACCTTCCGATTCTTCAGTTCCTTCGCCTTGTCTTCAAGCGCTTTCAGTTCGGCGTCATAGTCGCGTGGTTTACGCATTGTCGTCTCCATCGCTCTCGTCAAGTTGTCGATGGACGGATGATAGTTGAGCGCCTTGCGGAAGGCTTCTATGCTGCCGGGATAGCGTGAGACGCGGTGGCTCGTCCCGAGAAATTCATTTTGAGGGCGCGCTTATACGTCGTTCCGACGTGCGCTTTGCCGTGTAGATGGTTTGATCGCGATGGCGATCTATCATCTTCACGTCAAGGTCATCGGCCGCAAGGCCGGCAGTAGCGCGGTGGCGTCCGCCGCCTACCGCTCCGGCTCGCGGCTGCGCGACGACCGGCTCGACCGCAGCCATGATTTCTCCGCCAAGCGCGGCGTCGTCCATTCCGAGATCATGCTGCCGGAGGGCGCGTCGGAGCACCTTGGCGACCGCGAACGGCTCTGGAACGACGTCGAGGCCAGCGAGGCGCGCAAGGACGCCCAGCTTGCCCGCGAGGTGGAATTCGCCATTCCGCGCGAACTGACGCAGGCGCAGGGCATCGAACTCGCCCGCGACTTCGCGCAGTCGGAATTTGTCGATCAGGGCATGATCGCCGACGTGAACGTGCATTGGGATGTGGGCGAGGACGGCATGTCGAAACCCCATGCCCATGTCATGCTGACCATGCGTAGCGTGGACGAGAACGGTTTCGGCCAGAAGGTGCGCGACTGGAACCGCACGGAGATGGTCGAGCGCTGGCGCGAGCGATGGGCCGAACTTGCCAATGAGCGTCTGGCCGAACTCGACATTGACGCCCGCATCGACCATCGCAGCCTTGAAGCACAGGGCATCCCACTCGAACCGCAAAGCCAGATCGGCGCACCGGCACAGCGCATCGAGGGCGAAGGGATCGAGGCGGCCGACCGGGCCGACCTTCACCGCGAGATCGCCCGCAACAACGGCGCGCGGATCATCGCCGACCCTTCCGTTGCTCTGGACGCGATCACGCAGCAGCAATCGACCTTCACGCGCCGCGACATGGCGAAGTTCGCGCATCGGCACAGCGACGGCATGGACCAGTTCAACGAGGTTATGGGCGCGATGCGCGGTTCACCCGAACTGGTCGAACTCGGAAAGGATGGACGCGGCGAGGACCGGTTCACCACGCGGGAGATGATCGAGGCGGAACAGCGCCTTCATCGCGCGGCGGGCGTGATGGCCGAGCGCGAGCGCCATGCGGTTGGCGAGGCTGATCGTGCTGCCGCTCTTGCCCGTGCCGAACAGCGTGGGCTTGTCCTGTCGGGCGAGCAAGCCGACGCATTGGCGCATGTCACGGATGGACGCGATCTCGGCATGGTCGTCGGCTATGCCGGAACGGGAAAGAGCGCGATGCTCGGCGTGGCGCGCGAGGCTTGGGAAGCGGCAGGCTATCAGGTTCGCGGCGCGGCGTTGTCCGGCATCGCGGCGGAAAGCCTCGAAGGCGGATCGGGGATTTCGTCGCGCACCATCACCAGCATGGAACATGGCTGGAAGAACGAGCGCGACATGCTGACTTCCCGCGATGTGCTTGTCATCGACGAGGCCGGCATGGTCGGCACACGGCAGTTGGAGCGCGTCCTGTCCCATGCGGCCGAGGCCGGTGCGAAAGTCGTGCTGGTTGGCGATCCGCAGCAGTTGCAATCCATCGAGGCTGGCGCGGCCTTCCGCTCCATCCATGAGCGCCATGGCGGCGCGGAAATCGGCGAGGTCCGCCGTCAGCGCGAGGACTGGCAGCGGGACGCCACCCGTGATCTCGCCACCGGCAAAACGGGCAGCGCGATCCATGCCTATGACCGGCACGGCATGGTGCATGTCTCCGAGACACGCGAGCAGGCGCGTGGTGATCTGATCGAGCGTTGGGACCGCGAACGGCAGGCGTCGCCGGATAAGAGCCGCATCATCCTCACCCACACCAATGACGAGGTGCGCGCGCTCAACGAGGTGGCGCGGGACAGGATGCGGGACGCCGGAAACCTCGGCGACGAGGTGCGCGTCACCGTCGAGCGCGGCGAACGCCACTTCGCCAGCGGGGATCGGGTCATGTTCCTGCAAAACGAACGTGGGCTTGGCGTTAAGAACGGCACGCTCGGCACGGTTCAGGAAGTCAGCGGGCAGAGCATGACCGTGCGCACAGATGACGGGCGCAATGTCGCCTTCGACCTCAAGAATTACGACCGCATCGACCATGGCTATGCGGCAACCATCCACAAGGCGCAGGGTATGACGGTGGACCGCGTGCATGTGCTGGCGACACCGGGCATGGACGCCCATGGCAGCTATGTCGCCCTGTCTCGCCACCGCGACGGCGTGGACCTGCATTATGGCCGTGACGACTTCGCCAGTCAGGACAAACTCGTCCGTACCCTGTCGCGCGACCGGGCCAAGGACATGGCGTCGGATTACGAACAGCGCGATCCGGCGCAGGGCTACGCCGAACGGCGTGGCATCACCTTCCGCCAGCGTGTTGCCGAGATCGTCAAAAAGATTGTGCCGGAGAATGTGCGCGAGAGGATTGGCGGCATGTTCGATGGTATGCGCGCGGAGGCCGGTTCCGCCGAACGTGCCATGCAGCAGCCGGACCTGGCCGCGCCGGAAAAGACCGTGGCGGCGGACCCGGAAGCGGCGTTGCGCAAGGCCCGCGCCGATGCGCTCGTGCGCCACGCCCGCGCGTCCGACGCCATCATCGAAGCCAAACAACAGGGGCTTGTGCCTTCCGCCGAACAGCGGCGCGAACTCGGGGAGGCAAGGCGGGCCTTCGATGCGGTGCGGCCCCACGGCTGGCAGGATGCGGAAGCCGCCTACAGCAAGGACAACAGCCTTGCCCGTGAGGCGGGTGGTGGCCGGATCAGCCGTGCAATCCGCGCGCTCCAGCTCGAAACAGAAATCCGCACTGGACGGAATACCGATCAGGCCATCACGCCCAGCGCCCGTGCCGACCGTTTCGTGGAGCGCTGGCAGAAACTCGACCAGACCAGCCAGCGCCAATATCAAGCGGGCGATATGTCCGGCTACAAATCCACCCGGTCGGCGATGGGCGACATGGCAAAGAGCCTCGAACGCGATCCGCAGATGGAATCCATCCTCGCCGGCCGCAAGAAGGATTTGGGCATTAGCGGCGATTTCGACTCAGGCCGCAGCCTTGGCCGCGAATTGGCCTTTACGCACGGCATCGACCTTGGCCGGGGACGCGGGATCGGAATCTGAAACCGTCCCATGTGCCGCCGATACTTCGCCATGGCCCTACGCCGCCTGAAACTCGCTTGAACAACGACAAATCCCTGTCCTGTCTGGTCTCAGCAGCAACCAGAAACAGCCAGCAGGAGGCACGCCAGTCATGCGAAATCCAGATCGCATCATCCGTATGAAGACCGTCCTTGCCCGCACCGGGCTTTCCAAATCCACCATCTATCGCAAGATGAAAGAGGGCACATTCCCGCGTCAGGTCAGGATCAGTACCAACGGCACAGGCTGGCATGAATCCGAGATCAACCGCTGGATCGCTTACCCTGCCGGATGGAAGCCGCGTGGAGAGTTCGACTTCATCGACCTCTTTTGAAGGGTGGAGGCGTGTCGTTGCTTGGCATCCCCTTCGGGCCGGGCTCTACTGCGCAGCGGCTTTGCCGCCGCTCCACGGAACCCCGTGCCGGGTTTCCGCGCCAGAGGCGTGACGATCCCTGATGCAGCCGGCTTTCAGCCGGAACAGGACGCGCTTTCGCGCGGAATCCTTGCATGGCGGGGACCGAGGGCTTTGCCCTTCTCTTCCCCGAAAGGGGCTTTCGCCCACCTTCCGCACTCCGCTTCGCTTCGTTTGTGCAGGCGGTTCCCCGCAAAGCCCCTTTTCCCCTTCCAACCCACCGCTCGCGCGGCTCCGGGAAGCAGGCGGGGCCTGCTTCGCCGTCCAATCGGGAGAGAGATGGCGACGTGGCGGCGAGTGGAGATGGTCCATTGGATTATGTTTTGAATTGCATGGCCTGACTCATTGGAGTAGTATTCCTTATGGCGAAATCGGTTCCCGTCAGTGTCGTGGAGACGCCGGAGTTCCTGTCAGCGACCCGCAAGCTCATGGATGATGACGAGCGGGCCTTGCTGGTGGACTATCTGGCCCACAACCCCATGGCGGGCGATCTCGTTCAGGGAACTGGCGGCATCCGCAAGGTTCGCTGGGCGCTGGACGGGCGAGGTAAGCGCGGCGGCGCGCGGGTGATCTACTTCTATCACGACGCCGACATGCCGCTCTTTGCGCTCACCGCCTACGCCAAGAACGAGCGGGCCGATCTGAGCCAACAGGACAGGAACGACTTCCGCCAGTTGACCACGATGCTGGTGGACGCATTCAAGAGGAGAAAGCCATGAGCAAGGTTGCCGACAGCATCCGGCGCGGCCTGAACGAAGCGCTGACCTATGCCGAGGGCAAGGCCGACGCGAACGCCTATCGTGTCCATGTGCCCGAACGGATCGACGTGAAGGCGATCCGCACCAAGCTCGACATGACGCAGGAAGAGTTCGCGGGCCGGTTCGGCTTTTCGGTGAACACGCTGCGCCATTGGGAACAGGGGTCGCGCCAGCCGGAGGGACCGACTCGCGCCTATCTTCTGGTCATCGACCGCGCGCCGAAGGCTGTTCAGAAGGCGTTGCAGGCGGCGTGATCCGTCCCATGTGCCGCCGTTCCTTCGCCATGGCCCGACGCCGGGATTTTATGCCTTCACAGCCTGAATCCGGTCCCGCTTCATGCCTGTTTGACTCAAAAACAGCTTGGAGCGCGCGGCATGGCAGACAGCGGGAAAGACGGGCGGGGCGGCAGGATACCGGTCAACGACAATGAGCCGGAAGGAGAGGCAGAGGGCGGGGAGCATGTCGCGCCTTTGGAAAAGCTGGATCGGGTAGTGCTCGACATTGCCCGTCTGATCGGGCGGCAGATGGCGCGGGAGGATTTTGCCCGGCTGCAAGCCATTGCCGCCAATGACAATGCGCCTCGCAACGAGGCCGACGAGGATTGACCTTTACGGAGAACCGACCATGACCAGCGTTGCGCTTTACGCCCGCTATTCGTCCGACAATCAAAGCGAGGCGTCGATTGAAGACCAGTTCCGGCTTTGCCGGGAACGCGCGGCGCAGGAGCGGTGGCAGATCGTCGGTTCCTATGAGGATGCGGCCATATCCGGCGCAAGCACGGTTCTGCGCCACGGCATCCAGCGGCTGATCCGCGATGCACAGCGCGGCGACTTTACCGTGGTGCTGGCCGAAGCGCTGGACCGCATCAGCCGCGATCAGGCGGACGTGGCGACCCTCTACAAGCATCTGAAATTCGCGGGCGTCACCATCGTCACGCTGGCCGAAGGCGAAATCTCCGAGCTTCACGTCGGCCTGAAAGGCACGATGAACGCGCTGTTCCTGAAAGACCTCGCCATGAAGACCCATCGTGGTCTTCGGGGCAGGGTGGAGAAGGGCAAGGCCGGTGGCGGGCTTTGCTACGGCTACAAGGTGGTCAAGCAGTTCGATGCCAACGGCGAGCCGATCCGGGGTGACCGGGAAATCATCCCCGAAGAAGCCGACACCATCCGCCGCATCTTCCGCGAATTCGCTTCCGGCAAAAGCCCGAAGGCGATTGCCGTCGATCTGAACCGGGATGGCGTTCCCGGCCCGCTTGGCCGGGCATGGGGCGACACCAGCATTCGCGGCCATGCCTCGCGCGGCACCGGCATCGTCAATAACGAGCTTTACACCGGCGTTCTCGTCTGGAACCGGCTGCGCTTCATCAAAGACCCGTCCACCGGCAAGCGCGTTTCCCGACCCAACCCGGAAAGCCAGTGGATCAGGACCGAGGTTCCGCATCTGCGTATCGTGGACGATGAACTCTGGAACGCGGTGCGCGCTCGCCAGAAGCAGATCGCGGCGATCTTCGGCCCGAACCCGGCCAACACCCGCGAGGGCCGCATGAAGCGCGTTCATCTGGCGAACCGGCCCGTCTCGCTTCTGTCCGGCCTGCTGACCTGCGGATGCTGCGGCGGCAAGGTCGGCATCATCACGCCGAACCGCTATGCCTGCCTCAATCACCATCGGCGCGGCACCTGCGACAACAAACGCACTATCACCCGCCAGAACATCGAGGCGCGCGTGCTTACCGGCCTCAAGGAGAAGCTGGTGTCGTCGGAGGCGGTTCAACAGGCCGTGCGCGCCTACGCCGAGGAAATGAACAAGCTCAACCGGGACAAGCGGGCGCAGGCCGCGACGGACCAGAAGACGCTTGCCAAGGTGGAGAAGGCAATTGCCGGCATCATCGCGGCCATCGAGGACGGCATGTACCAGCCGTCCATGAAGGCGCGCATGGATGACCTTGAACGCCAGAAGGCCGAGATCGCCGCCCGCATGGCGCAGGCCCCGGCGGACGTTCCCGACATTCACCCCAATCTCGCCAATGTCTATCGCCTGCGCATCGAGCGCTTCACCGAGGCGCTGGACGACCCGGACGGCGGACGGCAGGCGGCGGAAGCGCTCCGTTCCCTTATCGGGGAAATCGTCCTCACGCCCGGAGCCAAGCGCGGCGAGGTTCACGCCACCCTACGCGGCGAGTTGTTCGGCATCCTCGAATTCGTCAAAGGCCGGGAAAGCCAGCGACCCGACGAATTTATGCCAGCAGTCATAGCCAGCCCCCGCAACCAGACAAGACAAAAGCCCCGCCAGCAGAAATGCCGCGGGGCTTTTTGGCGTTATACGCACACGTAAACAATTGCCCCCAAAAACAGCCTGAAAGGAAGGTCGACGGCAAATGTCGTCCGTTCCCGAACGATGGCCTTCGCACCCAGCCCTATCATGACGCATTTGATATGCAACGATATCGATTGATGATTTGACTGCCATGGGCCTTCCGCGCTTCCCTGTGGATCACAGGGAGGATGGCGATTTGCGCGCGGGTGCGCGTTCCGCATCGCCCGCAGAACAGAAAGCAAGGCACGACAATGACATTCAAACCCTCCCCCTGGCCGCGCAAGCTGCGTTCGCAGGAGTGGTACGGCGGCACCTCGCGCGACAACATCTATCACCGCGGCTGGCTGAAAAACCAGGGCTACCCGCACGACCTGTTCGACGGGCGGCCGGTGATCGGCATCCTCAACACTTGGTCGGACCTCACTCCCTGCAACGGGCACCTGCGCGAGCTTGCCGAGAAGGTGAAGGCCGGCGTCTGGGAGGCGGGCGGTTTCCCGCTGGAGGTTCCGGTCTTCTCCGCCTCGGAGAACACCTACCGCCCGACGGCCATGATGTACCGCAACCTTGCCGCGCTCGCGGTGGAAGAGACGATGCGCGCGCAGCCGATCGACGGCGCGGTGCTGCTCGTCGGCTGTGACAAGACCACGCCCTCGCTTCTGATGGGCGCGGCTTCCACCGATATCCCCTCCATCGTTGTCACCGGCGGGCCGATGCTGAACGGCTGGTTCCGCGGCGAGCGCGTCGGCTCGGGCACGGCGCTCTGGCAGATGTCGGAGGCGATCAAGGCCGGCACGATGAGCAAGGAGGACTTTCTCGAGGCCGAGCAGGCGATGAGCCGCTCCTCCGGCACCTGCAACACGATGGGCACGGCCTCCACTATGGCCTCCATGGCGGAGGCCCTTGGCATGGCGCTGTCCGGCAATGCCGCCATTCCCGCCGTCGACAGCCGCCGCCGCGTGATGGCGCAGCTCACCGGCCGCCGTATCGTGCAGATGGTCAAGGACGACCTGAAGCCGTCGGATATCCTCACCCGCGAAGCCTTCGAGAACGCCATCCGCGCCAATGGCGCCATCGGCGGCTCGACCAATGCCGTCGTGCATCTCCTGGCGCTTGCCGGCCGTGTCGGCATCGATCTCACGCTCGACGACTGGGACCGCCTCGGCCGCGACGTGCCGACCATCGTCAACCTGATGCCGTCGGGCAAGTACCTCATGGAGGAGTTCTTCTATGCGGGCGGCCTGCCGGTCGTGCTGAAGCGTCTTGGCGAGGCGGGCCTCCTCCACAAGGAGGCGCTGACCGTTTCCGGCGAGAAGATCTGGGACGAGGTCAAGGACGTCACCAACTGGAACGAGGACGTCATCCTGCCGACGGAAAAGGCGCTGGCGCAGGCCGGGGGTATTGCCGTGCTCAAGGGCAACCTTGCGCCGAAGGGCGCGGTGCTGAAGCCGTCCGCCGCCACGCCCTCGCTGATGGTGCATCGCGGCCGCGCCGTCGTCTTCGAGGATATCGACGACTACAAGCGTAAGATCAACGATCCCGATCTCGACATCGACGAGACCTGCGTGATGGTGCTGAAGAACTGCGGCCCGCGCGGTTATCCGGGCATGGCCGAGGTCGGCAATATGGGCCTGCCGCCCAAGGTGCTGAAGAAGGGTATCACTGACATGGTGCGCATTTCAGACGCGCGCATGTCTGGCACTGCCTATGGCACCGTCGTCCTCCATACCAGCCCGGAGGCCGCCGCCGGTGGGCCGCTTGCTATCGTTCGCGACGGGGACTTCATCGAGCTCGACGTGCCGAACCGGCGCCTGCATCTCGATGTGCCGGAGGGTGAGATCGAGCGCCGCCTTGCCGAATGGAAGAGCCCGGTCGAGCGCCCCGCGAGCGGCTACGGTATGCTCTACCACGACCACGTCACCGGGGCCGATATCGGCGCCGACTTCGACTTCCTGCGCGGCGCCCGCGGCAATGCCGTGCCGAAGGATTCGCACTGACAGGGCGGGCGATCGCGTAGGTTCCCCTTTCCGGAACGCGGCGGCCGTCTTTTCGGCCGCCGCTCCGTTGCATGGCTTTTCCAAGCCGCGTTTTCCCCGCCTTTCGCCGCGCTCCTATACTCGTCCCGAACCGACAGGACTGGAGCCGGACGAAATGGACGCGACCGAAAACCTCAACCTTCCCTATATCCTGCCCGCGCAGGCGCAGAAGCACGTCACCCATAACGAGGCGATCAAGGCGCTGGATGCGATCCTGCATCTCGCCGTCCTGAGCCGCGCGCTTTCGAGCCCGCCGGCAAGCCCGGCGGGCGGCGATCGCTATCTCGTGCCCGCGGGCGCGACGGGCGCGTGGAACGGGCAGGCGAAGGCGATCGCCGCCTGGCAGGACGGGGCCTGGACCTTCTATCCGCCCCGCGCGGGTTGGCTTGCCTATGTCCTCGACGAGAATGTCCTGCTGGCTTTCAGGAGTGGCGACTGGGCGCCCGCCGGCTTCGATATCGTGCTGCCCGACCGGATCGGCATCAACGCGACGGCGGATGCGACGAACCGGCTGGCCGTCGCCGCGCCGGCCTCGCTCTTCACCAACGAGGGCGCGGGGCACCAGATCAAGGTCAACAAGGCCAGTGCCGGCGATACCGCCTCGCTGCTCTTCCAGACGGGTTGGTCCGGCCGCGCCGAGATGGGGCTTGCCGGCAGCGATGCCTTCCGCGTCAAGGTGAGTGCGGACGGTGCGTCCTTCGCGGATGCCATGGTGGCGGATCCGGCGACGGGGCGCGTCCGCTTTCCGGGGGGCGTGGAAGGCCTCAGGCCGCAGCTTTCCGCAAGCCGCACCTATTACGTCGCGGCCAGCGGCAGCGACGGCAATGACGGCCTGACGCCCGGCACGCCCTTCGCCACCCTGCAGAAGGCGGTGGATGTGGCGCACGGGCTCGATTGTGCCAGCCACGACGTCACCATCCAGCTTGCCGACGGCAGCCATGCGGGCGCGACCGTCGCCCGGCCGCTGCTCGGCGGCGGCACGCTCCTCATCAGGGGCAACGAGACGACGCCTTCCTCCGTGGTGCTGACGGGCGGCCTCGTCCTTTCCAATGGCGCACAGATGCGCGTTTCCGGCATCCGCATCGCCATCGCGACGGATCTCGTGCACGGGCTTTCCGTCGGCAACGGCGTGACCCTCCGGCTCGGCAAGATGGAGTTCGGCGCCGTCGGCGCCAATGCCGATCACATCTTCTCCGACAATCCGTGCCGGATCGTGCTGGAGGAGAACTACACCATCACGGGCGGCGCGCGCCGGCACATGAATATCGGCGCCGGCCTGCTGGTCGCGGAGGGGCGCACCTTCACGTTGACTGGCACCCCCGCCTTCACGCAGTTCGTCGCGGCCCGCAATGCCGGCACGGTGTCGCTGTCGAGCCCGGTGATCGTGGGCAGCGCCACCGGCAGCCGCTACCTCGCGGAGACCAACGGCGTCATCAACACCTTCGGCAAGGCGACTACCTTCCTGCCCGGCTCGACCGCTGGCACCACCCCCTCCGGCGGCATCTATGCCTGACGGGGCCGGCACGGCGGCTCTTGCATCAGGGCCGCCGGACTGGTTATGACAGGCCATGTCGCTCGAATCCGTCCGCACCTTCTTCGCCCGGTACGCTCCCGATATCGACGTGCTCGTCACCGAACAGAGCTCGGCGACCGTGCCGCTCGCCGCCGAGGCGCATGGCGTCGAACCTGCGCAGATCGCCAAGACGATCTGCCTGCGTGTCGGCGAGGAGATCGTGCTCATCGTCGCGGCCGGTACGGCGCGGCTCAGCAATCGCAAGTTCAAGGACCGTTTTGCCGCGAAGCCGCGCATGCTGGGTACGGAAGAGGTGGTGTCGGCCACCTCCCATCCGGTCGGCGGTGTCTGCCCCTTCGGCCTGCCCTCGGCGCTTCCGGTCTATTGCGACGTGTCGCTGCGCGCCTTCGACGAGGTGGTGCCGGCGGCCGGCGCGACCAATGCGGCGGTGCGCATCGCGCCGGATCGCATGGCGGGTCTCGTCGGCGGCGAGTGGGTCGACGTCTGCGACTGACACGGCGGCGGATGCCGCCGCCCGTGAAAGAGTTTCGCGAAAATCCGGGGCAATCCCCGGCTGGCGCAGGCGCATCGGAATACGCAATATAACGAAGCTGTGATCACGGTGGCCTGTCTCTTTCAGACCGCCGCGCACAGGCGCGGAAGGAACCGCGAACGGGCTGCTGGAGGAGCATCTGGCCCGTATCTATCGCACGGCGGCGCGACAGCGCCCGCCAGGGGGAGAAAATATGTTTGAAAAGTTTTTCAAGCTGAGTGAGCACGGCACCACCGTGCGCACCGAGGTGATCGCGGGTCTCACGACCTTCCTCACCATGTCCTATATCATCTTCGTCAACCCGGACATCCTGTCGACGACGGGCATGGACCGGGATGCCGTCTTCGTCGCGACGTGCCTTGCCGCGGCGCTCGGCTCCATGGTCATGGCGACCATGGCCAACTGGCCGATCGGCATGGCGCCCGGCATGGGCCTCAACGCCTTCTTCGCCTTCACCGTCGTCGCCGCTCTCGGCTTCACCTGGCAGCAGGCGCTCGGCGCGGTCTTCATCTCCGGCATGATCTTCGTCCTCCTCACGGTGACGGGCGTTCGCAGCTGGCTGATCGAGGGCATTCCGCATTCGCTGAGAAGCGCGATCGCCGCCGGTATCGGCCTCTTCCTCGGCATCATCGCCCTGAAGAGTTCCGGCATCGTCGTCGACAACCCGGCAACGCTCGTCGGCCTCGGCGACCTGAAGCAGACCGGCCCGCTGCTGGCGATCCTCGGCTTCTTTGTCATCGCCGTGCTGGATGCGCTGCGCGTCAAGGGCTCGATCCTGATCGGCATCCTCGTCGTCACGGTCCTGTCCTGGATCCTCGGGGTCAGCGAATTCCGCGGCGTCGTCTCCATGCCGCCGTCGATCCTGCCGACCTTCCTGCAGCTCGACATCATGGGCGCCCTGCATGGCGGCCTGCTGCACGTCATCCTCGTCTTCGTACTGGTCGAGGTCTTCGACGCCACAGGAACGCTCATCGGCGTCGCCAAGCGCGCGAACCTCATCAAGGAAGGCCAGAAGAGCCGCCTCGGCCGCGCGCTTCTCGCGGACAGCACGGCCATCGTCGCCGGCTCGCTGATCGGCACGAGCAGCACCACGGCCTATGTGGAAAGCGCCTCGGGCGTGCAGGCGGGCGGTCGCACGGGCCTCACCGCCTTCACCATCGCGATCCTCTTCCTTGCCGCTCTTTTCCTGTCGCCGCTGGCGGGCTCGGTTCCGAGCTACGCGACGGCTCCGGCCCTGCTCTACGTCGCAGGCCTCATGATGCGGGAGCTTACGGAAGTCGAGTGGGAAGACCTGACGGAAGCGGCTCCGGCTGCGCTCACCGCGCTCGCCATGCCCTTTACCTACTCCATCGCCAACGGTCTTGCCTTCGGCTTCATCAGCTATGTCGTGCTGAAGCTCTTCACGGGCAAGTGGAAGGATATCCACCCGGCAACGGCCATCGTCGCCGTCCTCTTCGTCATCCGCTTCGCCTTCTTCGCGGAATAGAAGGTAAGGATGAACAGAAAAGGGCCGCGCGACGAGCGCGGCCCTTTTCGTTTGGGATGCAGGGATAGAAAGCTCGTCAGGAGCAGCGATCTCGCCGCGCCGTCTTCCCCGCCTGTCCGCTTGCCTCTCCTCCGTCATGGCCGGGTTTAACCCGACCATCCACGCTGCGGTCGCGGGCGGGTCTTCGGCCCAAGGCCGAGCATGACGTTGATGGGGATGGGGAAAGGTCCCCGAACACGAAAGGGCCACGCCCGTCGCGCAGCCCTTTCCTTCATGGCTAACAAATCCGGATAGGAAAAAGCCGGCCCGTGGAGGCGGGCCGGCGGATCCGTGAGGCCGGTGGAAGTCTCAGCGGATCAGAAACGCTTCCTCGTAGAAATGCTCCTCGAGGTTAATGCCCTCGCCGCCGCGGTCGACCACGGCGAAGTCGGAGGGCTTGTCGAGCGGGGTCAGGATGCCATGCCAGACGTTGCGGCCGATATTGACGCCCTGGCCCGGCGCGGTGCGGAAGGCGATCGGCTCGGCCGGGCCGTTTTCCGTCTCCTCGGCGACGACCACCAGGAAGGTGCTGTCGCCGAGCGGGATGAAGGCCTGGCTGCCGAGCGGATGCCGCTCGACCATGTTGAGTTCCAGCGGCAGCGGATAGGGCTCGCCGCGCAGGAGGCTGATCATCGGCCGCGCCTTCTCGCCGGTCGTCTCGATATGCGCAAGGTCGTGGTAGCGCACGCATTTGCCCGCATTGATCGGGAAATTGTGCGCGCCCTCCTGCTCGATGACCTGGCCGAAAGGCGCAAAAGCCTCGCGGGTCAGCGGTTTGATCTCGATGGTCTTCATGGATTTCCTCCCTCGGCCGGAATGGCCGGATACGCTTGCCGGCGACAAGCCGTGCTGGTGAACGTTGCGACGGGACAGGGCGGGGAGGCTCCCCGTCTCGCCAAGGTCTATCATATTTCGCTCAGGCGGGAAGCAGCGCCTTCAGCCGGAGCAGGGCGATCCGCTCCACCTGGCGGCAGGCGGTGGCGAACTCGGTGTCGCGGTCGTTCGCGATGCGCTTTTCGAAGGCCGCGAGGATGCTCGCCTTCGTGTTGTCGCGCACGGCGATGATGAACGGGAAACCGAATTTCATGACATAGCGCTCGTTGAGTTCGGTGAAGCGTGCCCGCTCCTCGTCCGTCAGCGCATCGAGGCCGGCGGAGGCCTGCTCCTCCGTCGAACTTGCCGTCAGGCGTCTGGCCTGCGCCAGCTTGCCGGCAAGGTCCGGGTGGGCGACGAGGACGCCGAGCCGTTGCTCGTCGCTCGCCGCGCGGAACTGGAAGGTGAGCGCGGCGGCGAGGCCGACGGCCGTGTCGTTCGCCGGCGAGAGCTCGTCCGCCCACGCCCGTCGCGCCACCCAGTCGGAATGCTCGAAGATGCCGCCGAAGCGCTCGACGAAGGCCTCCTCGCTCATCTGTGAGGGGCGCTCGGCGGGCAGGCGCGGCGGATGGGTCTTCGCCCAGTGCTCGGCGATGTCGACGCGCCGGGCGATCCAGACCTTCTCGTGGTTCTTGACGTAGTCGATGAAGCGGGAGAGCGCCATGACGCGGCCGGGCCGGCCGATCAGGCGGCAATGCAGGCCGATGCTCATCATCTTCGGGCTGCCCGACATGCCTTCGGCATAGAGCGCATCGAACGAATCCTTCAGATAGCTGAAGAACTGGTCGCCGCTGTTGAAACCCTGCGGCGTGGCGAAGCGCATGTCGTTGGCATCGAGCGTATAGGGAATGATGAGCTGCTGCCGGCCGCCATGTTCGTACCAGTAGGGCAGGTCGTCCGAATAGGTGTCGGAGATATAGTCGAAGCCGCCGGCCTCGGTGACGAGATCGACCGTGTTCACCGAACAGCGGCCCGTATACCAGCCGCGCGGCCGCTCGCCGGTGACGAGCGCGTGCAGGCGGATCGCCTCGGCGATGGCCTCGCGTTCCTCTTCCGGCTTCATGTCCTTGTGCTCGACCCATTTCAGGCCGTGCGAGGCGATTTCCCAGCCGGCCTCGAGCATCGCGGCGACCTGGGCGGGCGAGCGCCGGAGTGCGGTCGCGACACCATAGACCGTCACCGGCACGTTCTTTTCGGTCAGCAGCCGGTGCAGGCGCCAGAAGCCGGCGCGGGCGCCGTATTCGTAGATCGATTCCATGTTCCAGTGGCGCTGGCCGGGCCATTGCGCGGCCCCGACGATCTCGGAGAGGAACGCTTCGGATGCCGCATCGCCATGCAGCACACAGTTCTCCCCGCCTTCCTCGTAATTCAGCACGAACTGCACGGCGACGCGCGCTTCGCCCGGCCATGCGGCCTTTGGCGGGGTCTCTCCGTATCCGTGCATGTCACGGCAATATCGCATGGAACGCTCCTCCAAACGTTTTCGATGACGCATGTCTAACCCGAAATCGCGCGTGCCATTCCCCCGGAAAATTTGAAAGTCTCGAACGATCTTTCCGCTTTTCAGTGGAAACGGGCTGGCGGATAGTGATTGCAGGCGCATTGTGCTCGGGAGGAAAACATGCAGTCTCATTCGCACGGAGCCGGCCGGCTCACGACCCACGTCCTGGATACCGCCCGCGGCAAGCCGGCGGAGGGCCTGCGCATCGATCTCTACCGGGTCGAAGGCGATGTGCTTCACCACCTCAAGACCACCGAGACGAACGACGACGGACGCTGCGACGCGCCGCTTCTGTCGGGCGAGACGATGAAGGCCGGCACCTACGAGCTGCGCTTCCATGCCGGCGACTATCTCGGCCGCACGGGCGACGGCCCGCTCTTCCTCGACATCATCCCGATCCGCTTCGGCCTTGCCGACGAGGGCGCGCATTACCATGTACCGCTTCTCGTCTCGCCCTTCAGCTATTCCACTTACCGCGGGAGCTAAACCATGGCGGCCGTGACGATCCGCTCGGAACTGCGTTTCATCCTCAACGGCAAGGACGTCTGCCTGCGCGACGTCGCGCCGGACCAGACCCTGCTCGACTGGCTGCGCCTCTCCCGCCTGCTGAAGGGCACGAAGGAAGGCTGCGCCGAAGGCGACTGCGGCGCCTGCACCGTACTGGTGGGCCGCCTGACGCCGGAAGGCGGGCTCGTCTACGAGGGCGTCAATGCCTGCATCCGCTTCCTCGGCTCGCTGGACGGCTGCCATGTCGTGACGGTCGAGCATCTGGCCGCCGCCGACGGGCGCCTCCATCCCGTGCAGCAGGCCATGGTGGACTATCACGGCTCGCAATGCGGCTTCTGCACGCCCGGCTTCGTCATGTCGCTCTATGCGCTCTGGATGACGACGCCGAACCCGAGCGACCGCGAGATCGAGACGGCCCTGCAAGGCAATCTCTGTCGCTGCACCGGCTACGAGCCCATCCTGCGCGCCGCTCGCGCCATCTCGACCTATGGCGGCACGGACAAGGATCCGCTGCTCTCCGAGCGCGAGACCATGATCGCCCGCCTCAAGGGCCTGCGCGACGGCGCCCGCGTCGAGATCGGCGAGGGCAAGCGCCGCTTCGTCGTTCCCGCCAGCCTCGACGACTTTGCCGCCGTGCTGGAAACCTCGCCGGCCGCGACGGTCGTCGCCGGCTCTACCGATGTCGGCCTCTGGGTGACGAAGCAGATGCGCGACATCGCGCCGGCGGTCTTCATCGCCGGGCTCGACGAGCTGAAATCCGTCACGGTGAAGGACGGCACGGTCTCCATCGGCGCCGGCGTCACCTATAGCGAGGCCGTCTCGGTCCTTGCGCAGCACATTCCGGTACTCGGCCCCCTGATCCACCGCATCGGCGGCCAGCAGGTGCGCAACATGGGCACGATCGGCGGCAACATCGCCAACGGCTCGCCCATCGGCGATACGCCGCCCGCGCTCATCGCGCTCGGCAGCACGCTGACCTTGCGCAAGGGCGCCGAACGGCGCACCATCTCCCTGCAGGACTTCTTCATCGCCTATGGCAAGCAGGATCGCCAGCCGGGCGAATTCGTCGAGGCCGTGCATGTGCCGGTGCCGGCGGCGTCGGAAAAGGTCGCCGTCTACAAGGTGACCAAGCGCCGCGACGAGGACATCACCGCAACGCTCGGCGCTTTCCGCCTGGCATTGGCCGGCGACGGCACGGTGGCGGCGATCACGATCGCCTATGGCGGCATGGCGGCGACGCCGAAGCGCGCCTTCGCCGTCGAGGCGGCGCTCCTCGGAAAGCCCTGGACCGAGGCGACCGTGGAAGCGGCCATGGAGAAGTATGCGGAAGACTATACGCCGCTGACCGACATGCGCGCGACCGCGGAATATCGCGCCCTGGTGGCAAGGAACCTGCTTCTGCGGTTCTTCGTGGAAACCACATCCGGCGCGACGAGCGCGCAGGTGCAAAGATACGAGGCAGCGTGAGCCATGAACAAGCATACGACCGACCTCAAGGCCGAGAAGATCACCGGCGGCGTGCATGCGAGCCCCCGCCATGACTCCGCTCATAAGCATGTTGCCGGCACCGCCGTCTATATCGACGATATCACCGAGCCTGCCGGCACGCTGCATGCCGGCCTCGGCCTTTCCACCGTCGCCCATGGCGTCCTGAAATCCGTCGATCTTTCAGCGGTGCGGGCCGCTCCCGGCGTCGTCGCGGTGCTGACGCACGAGGACATTCCCGGCGTCAACGACATCTCGCCCTCGGGCATGCACGACGATCCGGTGCTTGCCGCCGGCAAGGTTGAGTTCCACGGCCAGCCGATCTTCTGCGTGATCGCCGAGACGCGCGAAGAGGCACGCCGCGCCGCCCGGCTCGCGAAGATCGAATATGAGGAACTGCCGGCCGATATCGACATCTGGGATCTCGACCAGTCCACCCACCGCCAGGTCTTCCCGCCGCTGACGCTGAAGCGCGGCGATGCGGCGACGGCTCTCGAAAGCGCTCCGCGCCGCGTCAGGGGCCGCATGCGGCTTGGCGGGCAGGATCATTTCTATCTCGAAGGCCAGGTCTCGCTCGCCGTGCCGGGCGAGGACGACGAGGTCGTCGTCCATTGCTCCACCCAGGGGCCGAGCGAGACGCAGCACATGATCGCCCATGCGCTTGGCGTGCCGAGCCATGCGGTGACCGTGGAGGTGCGCCGCATGGGCGGCGGCTTCGGCGGCAAGGAAACGCAGGCGAACCAGTGCGCGGCGCTCGCCGCCATCGCCGCCAAGAAGCTGAACCGCGCCGTGAAGGTGCGGCTCGACCGCGACGAGGACATGGTCGCCACCGGCAAGCGGCACGACTTCGCCATCGACTACGATGTCGGCTTCGACGAGGAGGGCCGCATCCTTGCCGTGGATTACACCTTTGCGCTTCGTGCCGGCTTTTCGGCCGACCTGTCCGGCCCGGTGGGCGACCGGGCGCTGTTCCACTGCGACAACGCCTATTTCTTCCCGCATGTCCATGCCAGGACGGCGCTGCTCTACACCAACACGGTGTCGAACACCGCCTTCCGCGGCTTCGGCGGCCCGCAGGGCATGGTGGGCGCCGAGCGCGTCATCGACGAAGTGGCCTTCGCCGTCGGCAAGGACCCGCTCGAGATCCGCAAGCTGAACTTCTACGACGAGATCGGCGTCGAGGGCACGCGCAACCTCACGCCCTATCACCAGAAGGTCGAGGACTGCATCATCCAGCGCATCGTCGCCGAGCTGGAAGAGAGCGCCGACTATGCCGGCCGCCGCAAGGCGATCGCCGAATTCAACGCGAAGAGCCGCATCGTCAAGCGGGGCATCGCGCTGACGCCGGTCAAGTTCGGCATCTCTTTCACCAAGACCGAATCCAATCAGGCCGGCGCGCTGGTGCATGTCTATACGGACGGCTCCGTGCACATGAACCATGGCGGCACGGAAATGGGCCAGGGCCTGCACCTGAAGGTGGCGCAGGTCGTGGCGGAAGAGTTCCAGATCGACCTCGACCGGGTGAAGATCACCGCGACGACCACCGCCAAGGTGCCAAACACCTCGCCGACCGCCGCCTCCTCGGGCGCCGACCTCAACGGCATGGCGGCGCAGAATGCCGCCCGCCAGATCAAGGAGCGGCTGATCGATTTCGCCGCGGAAAGCCATCAGGTGCCGCGCGACCAGGTCGTCTTCCTGCCCAACCGGGTGCGCATCGGCAATGCCGAGATCGCCTTCAACGATCTCGTCAAGCAGGCCTATATGGCGCGCGTCCAGCTTTCGGCGGCCGGCTTCTACAAGACGCCGAAGATCCATTGGGATCGCTCCAAGGGCCGCGGCCACGCCTTCTACTACTACGCCTATGGCGCGGCCTGCTCGGAAGTCTCCGTCGATACGCTGACCGGCGAATATATCGTCGAGCGCACCGATATCCTGCACGATACCGGCCGCTCGCTGAACAGGATCATCGATATCGGCCAGGTCGAGGGCGGCTTCATCCAAGGCATGGGCTGGCTGACGACGGAGGAATTGTGGTGGGACGGCAAGGGGCGGCTGCGCACCCACGCGCCCTCCACCTACAAGATCCCGCTCGCCTCGGATCGCCCGAAGATCTTCAACGTGGCGCTCACCGACTGGTCGGAAGCCTACGAGCCGACGATCCACCGCTCCAAGGCGGTCGGCGAGCCGCCGCTGCCGCTGGGTCTTTCCGTGCTGCACGCACTGTCGGATGCTGTAGCGAGCGTGGCGGATCACAAGGTCTGCCCGAAGCTCGATGCTCCCGCGACGCCCGAACGCGTGCTGATGGCCATCGAGCGGCTGAAGGCCGGCAAAAAGGGGTGAAACGATGCCTGCCGCGCGCGAAGATATCAGGGATTTCCTTCGCCGCGAGCGGGCGGTCGTCCTTGTCGAGGTGACGGGAGCCGCGGGCTCCACGCCGCGCGACACCGATGCCTGGATGCTCGTCTCCGAGCGGGCGATCTTCGCGACGATCGGCGGCGGGCAGCTCGAATACATGGCGATCGACCAGGCGCGGCGGGCGCTGCGTTCCGGCCTCGCCGCCGAGCCGATGAACGTGCCGCTCGGCCCGGAAATCGGCCAGTGCTGCGGCGGCCGGGTCGGCCTTGCCTTCACGGCCGTCGGGCCGTCACTCGCAAGAGACCTCATCGCGCGCAGCGACCGTGAAATGGCGGTACGTCCGCATGTCTATGTCTTCGGCGCCGGCCATGTCGGCGATGCGCTCGCCATGGCGCTCTCGCTCGCGCCGCTGCGCGTCATCCTCGTGGATACGCGCGAGGACGAGCTTATGGCCTCCACGGTGCCGCGCATCGAGACATGCCTCACCCCCATGCCCGAGGCCGTGGTGCGCGATGCGCCCGCCGGCAGCAGCTTCGTGATCCTCACCCACGACCACGCGCTCGATTTCCTCATCGCCGCCGAGGCGCTGAGGCGCACGGATGCCGCCTATGTCGGCATGATCGGCTCGAAGACGAAGCGTGCCACCTTCCGCAACTGGCTGTCGCGCGAAAGCGGCTCGCCCGGCCTCTTCGAAAAGCTCGTCTGCCCCATCGGCGGCACCGCCCTCAAGGACAAGCGCCCCGCCGTCATCGCCACGCTTGCCGCCGCCGAGATCATGACGGCGGCGCTGACATGTATGGCGGAACACGCGAAGGCCGCCGAAACGTTCAGCCGGTAGTTTCCTCCAACGCCGCCGGCTCCTCGTCGAGCAGCCTGCCGATCAGCCGTTGACAGCGCTCCGCCATGAAATCGATCATCAGGCGGACCTTGGGGTCCTGGAAGCGCTTGTGCGGGTAGATCGCGGCGAGCTGCACGGAGGCGGGCGGGCTGTCCTTCAGGATCTCGACCAGCCTTCCGTCCTTCAGGTGGCTGTTCACCTCGAAGCGCGGCTTGTTGATGATGCCGCGGTCCTCAAGCGCCCATTGGGTCAGCACGTCGCCGTCGTCGCTGTCATAGGGACCGGCAACCTCGAACTTGCGCGGCCCCTCGGGCGTCACCAGCGTCCAGTAATATTCCTTCGAACCAGGATAGCGCAGCAGGAGACAGTCGTGCTTGTCGGCGATCAGCGCGTCCGCATTGGCCGGCATGCCGCGGCGCGCGAGATAGGCGGGCGAGGCGCAGAGCACGCGCTCGCATTTGAGAATGCCGCGCATGCGCAGGTTCGAATCCTCTAGCACGCCGAGCTTGAAGGCGACGTCCACGCCCTCGGCGAGGATGTCGACATTGTGGTCCGACAGGCGCACCCGCACCTCGATGTCGGGATACTTGTCGTGGAACTCCGGAATGCCCGAGGCGATGAGCCGGCGGCCGATGCCGAGCGGAGCGGTGATGCGCAGCGAACCCTTGGGGTTGCGCGAAAGGTCCGCGATGGCCGCTTCCGCCTCGTTCACCGCCTCGATGATCTTCACCGCGCCCTCGTAGAAGACGCGGCCGTGCTCGGTCGGCGAGAGCTTGCGCGTGGTGCGGTTGAAGAGGCGCACGCCGAGATGGCGCTCCAGCTCCTTGATGCGATTGCTGGCGACCGCAGGGGTGACGCGCTGGTCGCGCCCTGCCGCGGAAAGCGTACCGAGTTCGACCACGCGAACGAAGACGCGCACATTATCGAGATAGGACATGGCCCTTTCTACCACATCGGCGTATGGAGCAAAGTGGGCTTCATCTTTTAGTTTTTTTTGAAAGTGTTGGTGATTCACCGGGATTTCCGGGAAAATCACTTGGTGGCAAACAAGCCCATGGAAAGTGGGAGGAGGTCCCTATGTATGAATACGCCATTGCCTGGGACTGGGTCATGTTCGCCGTCCGCTGGCTGCACGTCATCACGGCGATCGCCTGGATCGGCTCGTCATTCTATTTCGTCGCCCTCGACCTGGGCCTGAAGAAGCATCCCGATCTGCCGCCGGGCGCCCATGGCGAGGAATGGCAGGTCCATGGGGGTGGCTTCTACCATATCCAGAAGTACCTCGTCGCGCCGGCCAAGATGCCGGAGCACCTCGTCTGGTTCAAATGGGAAAGCTATGCCACCTGGCTCTCCGGCTTCGGCATGCTCTGTCTCGTCTATTACGCGGGCGCCGACCTCTACCTGATCGACCCGAACGTGCTCGACGTTTCCAAGCCGGTGGCGATCGCCATCTCGCTGGCTTCGCTCGGCTTCGGCTGGATCATGTACGACCTGATCTGCAAGTCGCCCTTCGGCAACGACAACACGCGGCTGATGGTGGCGCTCTACTTCATCCTCGTCGTCGTCGCCTGGGGCTATACGCAGCTCTTCACGGGCCGCGCGGCCTTCCTGCATCTCGGCGCCTTCACGGCGACGATCATGTCGGCGAACGTCTTCTTCATCATCATGCCGAACCAGCGCATCGTCGTCGCCGACCTCATCGCCGGCCGCACGCCCGATCCGAAATACGGCAAGATCGCCAAGCAGCGCTCCACGCACAACAACTACCTGACGCTGCCGGTGCTGTTCCTCATGCTGTCGAACCACTATCCGCTGGCTTTCGGCACGCAGTTCAACTGGATCATCGCGTCGCTCGTCTTCCTGATGGGCGTCACCATCCGTCACTACTTCAACACCCGCCACGCCGATGCCGGCAACCCGACCTGGACCTGGCTCGCCACGGCCCTGCTCTTCGTCGCCATCATGTGGCTCTCCACGGTGCCGAAGGTTCTGACGGGCGAGACGGCCGACGCGAAGGTTTCCGCGACCGCGCAGCCCTTCATGACGGCGGAAGCCTTCCCGAAGGTGCGCGACACGGTGCTCGGCCGCTGCTCCATGTGCCATGCCAAGGAGCCCGGCTGGGAAGGCATGATCGCGCCGCCCAAGGGCGTCGTCCTCGAAACGGACCACGACATCGCCAACCACGCGCGCGAGATCTACCTGCAGGCCGGCCGCTCGCACGCCATGCCGCCGGCCAACGTCACGCAGGTCTCCGACGAGGAGCGCAAGCTCTTCGTCGCCTGGTACGAAAGCACCGTGAACGGGGAGAAGACCCAGTGAGCGATCTCCTGATCCGCGGAAGGGTACTGACCTTCGTCGCCGAGCCGCAGGGCATCGACGACACGGCCGCCTGGCGCTACTTCGAGGACGGCGCCGTCCTCGTGCGTGACGGCAAGGTGGTGGACACAGGCGATCATGCTGCCATCAGCAAACTCGCCGGCGCGGATGTCGAGGTGGCCGATCACCGGCCGAACCTCGTTCTGCCGGGCCTTATCGATACGCATCTCCATTTCCCGCAGACCCAGGCCATCGCCTCCTACGGTGCGCAGCTTCTCGAATGGCTGAACACCTATATCTTCGTCGAGGAGCAGAAATTCGCCGACACCGCCCATGCGGGCGCCGTTGCGGACCGCTTCTTCGACGAGCTTCTGTCGAACGGCACCACCACCGCCGTCGCCTATTGCTCGGTGCATCCCGAGAGCGTCGACGCCTATTTCTCTGCGGCCGAGGCGCGGGGCATGCGCATGGTCGGCGGCAAGGTGATGATGGATCGCAACGCGCCCGACGCGCTGCGCGACACGCCGCAGAAGGGCTATGACGAGACGAAGGCGCTCATCGCGAAATGGCACGGCCGCGGCCGCGCGCATTACGCGATCAGCCCGCGTTTCGCCATCACCTCGACGCCGGAGCAGATGGAGATGAGCCAGGCGCTCGTCGCGGAAAATCCCACCTGCTACGTCCAGACCCACCTTTCGGAAAACCACGACGAGATCGCCTTTGCGACCTCGCTCTATCCGGAGGCGAAGGACTATACGGACATCTACGCCCGCTACGGCCTCCTGAACGAGCGCACGCTGCTCGGCCACTGCATCCATCTCAGCGACCGTGAAATCGGCGTGCTCGCCGAGACCGGCAGCGTCGGCGTCTTCTGCCCGACGTCAAACCTCTTCCTGGGGTCCGGCCTCTTCGACCGCGACCGCTTCGACAAGGCCGGCGCGCGCTGGTCGGTGGCGACGGATGTCGGCGCGGGCACCAGCTTCTCCATGCTGGAGACGATGGACGAGGCCTACAAGGTGCTGCACCTTCGCGGCCAGAAGCTGACGCCGTTCAATTCCTTCTACCGCATGACGCTCGGCAATGCCCGCGCGCTCGGGCTGGAGAAGCATATCGGCTCGCTCCATGCCGGGGCGGATGCGGATATCGTCGTGCTCGATTCGAGCGCCAAGACGGCGATGGAATATCGCATGCGCACGGCGAAATCGTTGCTGGAGGAGCTCTTCATCCTCCAGACCATGGGGGACGACCGCTGCGTTGCCGAAGTCTATGTCGCCGGCAAGGCGATGAAGGGCAAGGGCGCAAAGCGCACGGCGGCCGCAAGCCGTCTGCTCGAAACCGCCTGACCGCAGGTCATCGCCGAGCATATCCGCGCCGCCGCATCCGAGAGGATGCGGCGGCGTTTCATTTGGTCCGGAGCCGTCCGCCCATCGCCCGCGTCACGCCCTCCGCCGCCGCCCGCACTACGGGGCCGAAGGCATCCACCTTGCTGTCGGGAAGCCGCACTGCCGGGCCGGACACCGAGATGCCGGCAACCGCCTCGCCATATTCGTCGAAGATCGGCGCCGCCACGCAGCGCATGCCGAGCGTGTGCTCCTCGTCGTCGATCGACCAGCCGCGGGCGCGGATCCTGCCGATGTCCTCCAGCAGCGTCGGGATCGTATCGCGGGTCTTGTCGGTGAAATGCTGCAGCGTGCGGCCAGTAAGCAGCGCCTCGATCCGGGCGTCGGGCCAGGTTGAGAGGATCGCCTTGCCGATGCCGGAGGCATGGATCGGCCCGCGCCGGCCGGGGCGGAAGAAGGCGCGCATCGGCGCATGGCTTTCGACCTGCGAGATGAAGACGACGTCGCCGTCGTCCTCAATGGCGATATTGGCGGTCTCGCCGCATCCCTCCATCAATTGCTTGAGGAACGGCCGGCTGATCGTGCCGAGCTTGCGGAAGCGCAGATAGGCGGTGCCGATCTCGAAGGCCTTGACGCCGATCGTCCACGCGCCGGTCTCCCCGTCATGCGTCACCATGCCATGCTGGGCGAGCGAGGTGAGCAGCCGGTGCACGGTGGAGGGCGCCATGCCGGAAGCGTCCGCAAGGTCCGTCAGCGCCGCGCCGTCGGCTGCGGCCACCAGATCGAGCAGCTTCAGGCTCCGGTCGAGCACCTGCACCGAGGACGGCGCCGCATTTTCCGCCGGCTTCCGGCCGGGCCGTCCGCGCGTCTTTTCCTGATGCTCTGCCATGATGGTCTTCTCCTGCCTGCCTTGCCATTCCCATAGCCGGCCCGGAGCGATTGTTCCAGTTTCGTTGAAAATGTTTATTTCCGTATAATGGGATTGATTTCCATTTTATGATTGCGCCGAAATACGGATGCGCTACCTTCCTTCTCGAGAGACGGAGGAAAACCCATGGCTAAAATGCGTGCTGTCGATGCGGCGGTGCTGGTTCTGGAAAAGGAAGGCATCGATTGTGCCTTCGGCGTTCCGGGCGCTGCGATCAATCCCTTCTATTCGGCGCTGAAGGCGCGCGGCTCGGTCCGCCATATCCTGGCCCGCCATGTCGAGGGCGCCAGCCACATGGCCGAAGGCTATACCCGTGCCCGTGCCGGCAATATCGGCCTTTGCATCGGCACGTCCGGCCCCGCCGGCACTGACATGATCACCGGCCTCTATTCGGCTTCCGCCGATTCGATCCCGATCCTCTGCATCACCGGCCAGGCGCCGCGCGCCCGCCTCGACAAGGAAGACTTCCAGGCGGTCGACATCGCCAAGATCGCCGCGCCCGTCACCAAATGGGCCGTCACGGTCATGGAGCCGGGCCTCGTGCCTTACGTCTTCCAGAAGGCGTTCCATACGATGCGCTCCGGCCGCCCCGGCCCGGTCCTCATCGACCTGCCGATCGATGTCCAGCTCGCGGAGATCGAGTTCGACATCGACGCATACGAGCCTCTGACGCCCTACAAGCCGGCCGCGACCCGCGCCCAGGCCGAGAAGGCGCTCACCATGCTCAATGAATCCGAGCGCCCGCTGCTCGTCGCCGGCGGCGGCATCATCAATGCGAATGCCTCGGACCTTCTGGTCGAGCTTGCGGAAATCACCGGCGTTCCCGTCATCCCGACCCTGATGGGCTGGGGCGTCATCCCGGACGATCACCCGCTGATGGCCGGCATGTGCGGCCTCCAGACCTCGCACCGCTACGGCAATGCCACGCTGCTCGCCTCGGACTTCGTCTTCGGCATCGGCAACCGCTGGGCAAACCGCCACACCGGCAATATTCCGACCTATACGGAAGGCCGCAAGTTCATCCATGTCGACATCGAGCCGACCCAGATCGGCCGCGTCTTCACGCCGGATTTCGGCATCGTCTCCGATGCCGGCGCCGCCCTGCAGGTCTTCGTCGAGGTCGCCACGGAATGGAAGGCGGCGGGCAAGCTGCGCGACTGGTCCGGCTGGGCCGGCGAATGCCGCGAGCGCAAGCGCACCATGCTGCGCAAGACCCATTTCGACCAGATGCCGCTGAAGCCCCAGCGCGTCTACGAGGAGATGAACAAGGCCTTCGACCGCGACACCTGCTACGTCTCGACCATCGGCCTCAGCCAGATCGCCGGCGCGCAGTTCCTGCATGTCTACAAGCCGCGCAACTGGATCAATTGCGGCCAGGCCGGCCCGCTCGGCTGGACGCTGCCGGCAGCGCTCGGCGTGCGCGCCGCCGATCCGGACCGTCCGATCGTCGCGCTGTCGGGTGACTACGACTTCCAGTTCCTCATCGAGGAGCTCGCGGTCGGCGCCCAGCACAAGTTGCCCTACCTGCATGTGGTCGTAAACAATTCCTATCTCGGCCTCATCCGCCAGGCCCAGCGCGGCTTCAACATGGACTTCGAGGTCTCGCTCGCCTTCGACAACATCAACGCGAATGCCGACTCGGAAGCCGGCTACGGCGTCGATCATGTCGCGGTCGCCGAAGGCCTCGGCTGCAAGGCGATCCGTGTCCGCAGCGCCAACGAGTTCCAGGAAGCCTTCAACACGGCGCAGAAGCTGATGAAGGAGCACCAGGTTCCCGTCGTCATCGAGTTCATCCTCGAGCGCGTCACGAACATCGCCATGGGCGCCGACATCAACGCTGTCGTCGAGTTCGAGGAACTGGCAGAACGCGGCGAGGATGCGCCGACGGCAACGCTGGCCGCCCTGCTGGATTGAGGGCAAGCAATTCCAGGAAAAGTGTGAAGCGGTTTTCCGTTCGGAATTGCGCTCAAAAAAGGAGAGAATCATGCCGAAATTTGCGGCCAACCTGACCATGCTCTTCAACGAAGTGCCCTTCATGGAGCGCTTCGCCCTGGCCGCCAGGGCCGGCTTCGAGGGGGTCGAGTATCTCTTCCCCTACGATTTCGACAAGGACGCGATCCGCGCCGAACTCGACAAGCATGGCCTGACGCAGGTCCTGCACAACCTGCCGGCCGGCGACTGGGCCGGCGGCGAGCGCGGCATCGCGGTCCTGCCGGATCGCGTCGACGAGTTCCGTGAAGGCGTGGCCAAGGCCATCGACTATGCCACGAAGCTCGGCTGCAGGCAGGTCAACTGCCTGTCGGGCATCGCACCGGCCGGCGTGCCGGACAGCGTGCTGCGCACCACCTTCGTCTCCAATCTGAAACTGGCGGCGAGCGAGCTCGGTAAGCACGGTATCAAGCTCCTGATCGAGCCGATCAACCATTTCGACATTCCCGGCTTCTATCTCAACACGCCGGATCAGGCGGCCTCGATCATCGCCGAGGTCGGCTCCGACAACCTCTATATCCAGTACGACCTCTACCACCAGCAGCGCACGCAGGGCGAGCTGATCGGCACGTTCAGGAAGCACCAGGCGCAGATCCCCCACATACAGCTTGCCGACAATCCGGGCCGCAACGAGCCGGGCACCGGCGAGATCGCCTGGCCCTTCGTGTTCCGGACGCTCGACGCGCTCGGCTACGACGGCTGGATCGGCTGCGAATACAAGCCGCGCACCACCACCGGGGAAGGCCTCGGCTGGCTGGCCGAAGTCGGCCGCTGAGCCTCAAACCATTTCAAGACTGGGAGTTAGATCATGGCAAATATCGGTTTCATCGGCCTCGGCATCATGGGCACGCCCATGGCGCGTCACCTTCAGGATGCCGGCCATACGGTCATCACCTCGAAGTTCTCGATTCCGCCGCGCCAGGAGCTCGTCGACAACGGCCTGAAGATCGTCGACAGCCCGAAGGCGCTCGCCGAGACCGTCGACACGATCATCCTCATGCTGCCGGACACGCCGGAAGTCGAGGACGTGCTCTTCGGCGAGAACGGCGTCTCCTACGGCCTTTCGGCCGGCAAGCTCGTCATCGACATGAGCTCGATCTCGCCGATCGCCACCAAGGAATTCGCCAAGAAGATCCGCGCGACCGGCGCCGAATATGTCGACGGCCCGGTCTCGGGCGGCGAGGTCGGCGCCAAGAACGCCTCGCTCTCCATCATGGCCGGCGGCTCGCAGGAAAGCTTCGACAGGGCGCTGCCGCTCTTCCAGCTCATGGGCAAGAACATCACCCTCGTCGGCGATTGCGGCGACGGGCAGGTGACCAAGGTCGCCAACCAGATCATCGTGGCGCTCACCATCGAGGCGGTCGCCGAAGCCCTCGTCTTCGCCTCCAAGGCCGGTGCCGATCCGGCGCGTGTGCGTTCGGCGCTGATGGGCGGTTTCGCCTCCTCGCGCATCCTCGAGGTGCATGGCGAGCGCATGGTCAAGCGCACCTTCGATCCGGGCTTCCGCATCTCGCTGCACCAGAAGGACCTCAATCTTGCCCTTCAGGGCGCCAGGACGCTCGGCGTCGCGCTGCCCAACACGGCATCCACGCAGGAGCTTTTCAATCAGTGCGCGGCCCACGGCGATGCGGGCCTCGATCACTCCGGTCTCGTCACTGCGCTGGAGCGCATGGCGAACCACGCCGTCGCATGACGGCCTGACCGGGCGGGGAGGGGAGCCCCGCCCGGTCACCCCATCCTGAGGAGGAGAGACAGCCCCTCGTCCCACCGCGCCGCCTTGGAGGAGAGGGCGCTGGCTTGCGGATGAGGGGCTGTGTTTATATGAGCTACCCGCATGACCCGGAGGAACCCCATGCCGACCATCGCCGACCCGCGCGCCTTTCTCGAACATCTCTTTTCCGTCGCGGTCGATGCGGCCGATCCGGAGAAGGTGCTGGCCGCCAACCTGCCGGAAAAGCCGAAGGGCCGCACGGTGGTGATCGGCGCCGGCAAGGGCGCCGCGCAGATGGCCCGCGCCTTCGAGCGCCTGTGGGACGCGCCGCTTTCCGGCGTCGTCGTCACGCGCTACGGCTATGCCGTTCCCTGCGAGCGCATCGAGGTGCTGGAGGCGGCCCATCCGGTGCCGGACGATAGCGGCCTCCTCGCCTCCGGCCGCCTGATGGCCGCCGTGCGGGGCCTCACCGAGGACGACCTCGTCGTCGCCCTCGTCTGCGGCGGCGGCTCGGCGCTCCTGCCCGCGCCCGCCGGCGACCTGACGCTTGCCGACGAGATCGCCGTCAACAAGGCGCTGCTCGCCTCCGGCGCGCCGATCAGCGCCATGAACGCCGTGCGCAAGCAGGTCTCGCGCATCAAGGGCGGCCGGCTGGCCGCGCTCGCCCATCCCGCCCGCGTCGTCTCGCTGGTCGTCTCCGACATTCCGGGCGACAATCCCGCCCTCGTCGCTTCCGGCCCGACCATCGCCGACGAGACGACCCGCGCCGATGCGCTCCGCCTCATCGAGCGCTACCGCCTCGACCTGCCCGGAGCCGTCATGCGCCATATCCGGGACGGCAAGGACGAGCCGCCGCTGCCCTCCGATCTGCGCTATGCCCGCAACGAGGTAAAGCTGGTCGCCTCCGCCGCCGTCTCTCTGGAGGCCGCGGCTGCTGCCGCCAGGAAGGCCGGCGTCGACGCCGTCATCCTTTCCGATGCCATCGAGGGCGAGGCCTCGGAAGTCGGCCGCGTGCATGCCGCCATCGCCGCGGAAGTCGTGCGCCGCGACCGGCCATTCGCAAAGCCCGTCGTCATCCTCTCGGGCGGCGAAACCACCGTGACGATCAGGGGCAAGGGCAAGGGCGGCCGCAACGGCGAGTTCCTGCTCTCCTTCGCCTGTGCCACCGATGGCCTCGAAGGCCTCTATGCGCTCGCCGCCGACACGGACGGCATCGACGGCTCGGAGGACAATGCCGGCGCCTTCGCCGATGGCACCACGGTCTCGCGCCTCGCCGACAAGGGCAAGGACGCCGCCGAGTTCCTGTCGCGCAACGACAGCTGGACCGCCTTCGACGCCCTCGGCGACCTCTTCGTGCCCGGCCCGACCGGCACGAATGTCAACGATTTCAGAGCGATTCTGATTCAGTAGCCCAGGCGGGAGAGCCGCGCCCCGCCCACTGTCGTCATCCTCGGCCTTGTGCCGAGGATCTGCCAACGCATCAATAAAGAGAGACGTGGCAGATGCTCGGGACAGGCCCGAGCATGACGGAGGAGAGGTTTGCGGTTCTGTTGAACATGCAAAAAAGCCCCGGCATTGCCGGGGCTTTTCGTTTGGTCCTCAAGGCGGTCAGCCGTCGAAGAACTCCTTCATCCGGGCGAAGAAGCCCGACGATTCCGGGTTGTTCTCCTTCGAGGAAATCTCCTCGAATTCCTTCAGCAGCTCGCGCTGGCGCTTGGTGAGCTTCTGCGGCGTCTCGATCTGGATCTGGATATAGAGATCGCCGACCTGGCTGGAGCGCAGCACCGGCATGCCCTTGCCCTTCAGGCGGAACTGTTTTCCTGCCTGCGTGCCCTCGGGCACCGAGACGCGCGACTTCGTGCCGTCGAGCGTCGCCACGTCGAAGGTGCCGCCGAGGGCCGCCGTCGTCATCGAGATCGGCACGGAGCAATAGAGGTCCGCCCCGTCACGCTGGAAGAATTCGTGCGGCTTCACCGACAGGAAGATATAGAGGTCGCCCGCCGGGCCGCCGCGAAGGCCGGCCTCGCCCTCGCCGGAAAGGCGGATGCGCGTGCCGTCCTCGATGCCGGCCGGGATATTGACCGACAGGGAGCGCTCTTCCGTGACGCGGCCGTTGCCGTGGCATTTGGTGCAGGGGTCGCTGATCGTCTGGCCGCGGCCGTGGCAGGTCGGACAGGTGCGCTCGATGGAGAAGAAGCCCTGCGCGGCGCGCACGCGGCCGGAGCCCTGGCAGGTGGCGCAGGTCTTGGGGCTGGTGCCCGGCTTGGCGCCGGTCCCGGTGCAGACGTCGCAGGTGATCGACGTCGGCACGCGAATCTGGGCGGTCTTGCCGGCATAGGCCTCTTCGAGAGAGATCTCCATGTTGTAGCGAAGGTCGCCGCCGCGCTCGCGTCCACCGGAGGAACGCCGCTGGCGCCCGCCGCCCATCATCTCGCCGAAAATGTCCTCGAAGATGTCGGAGAAGCCGCCGCCGCCGAAACCGCCACCGCCGAAGCCGCCGCCACCCATGCCGCCCTGCTCGAAGGCCGCGTGGCCGTAGCGGTCGTAGGCTGCCCGCTTCTGCGGGTCCTTGAGCATTTCATAGGCTTCGTTGACGTCCTTGAACTTCTGTTCTGCGGAGGCATCGCCCGGATTCTTGTCGGGGTGGTACTTCATCGCCATCTTGCGGAAGGCGCTCTTCAGCTCCTTCTCGTCGGCGGTCCTGGAGACACCCAGCGTCTCGTAAAAATCAGCTTTTGCCATTCGGGTTCACGTCCGTTTTGCGGGAACGGTCTTGTTATTATGGATGGGGAAGCTTGCCTTGGCCTCACGCATGCGAAAGGCGGAAGCCGGGCGAAGGGAAGGCCATGACGTCGTCGCCGCGATAAACGGGAGTGATCATGCCGCCTTGTTTCCCTTCGTGCTGACTTCCGCCTTTTCACTATCCGTTGCACCGGCCGCGTCGGACGCGGCCGGCATGTCGGGAGGCTCAGGCCGACTTCTTGTCGTCCTTGACTTCCTCGTAGTCGGCATCGACGACATTGTCGCCGGCATCGCCCGAGGAAGAGGCGTTCTCTTCGGCCTGCTGGGCCTCGTAGATCGCCTGACCGAGCTTCATGGAGACTTCCATGAGCGTGTTGGTCTTGGCCTTGATGTCCTCGGCGTCGGGTTCGGAGGCTTCGACCGAGGTCTTGAGGGCGGCGATCGCCTCCTCGATGGCCTTGCGGTCGGCTTCCGTGACCTTGTCGCCGTATTCCTTGAGGGACTTTTCCGACGAATGGATCAGGCTTTCGGCCTGGTTCTTCGCCTCGACGCCCTCACGGCGCTTCTTGTCGGCCTCGGCATTGGCCTCGGCATCCTTGACCATCTTCTCGATGTCGGCGTCGGAAAGACCGCCGGACGCCTGGATGCGAATCTGATGCTCCTTGCCGGTGCCCTTGTCCTTGGCCGAAACGTTGACGATGCCGTTGGCATCGATGTCGAAGGTGACTTCGATCTGCGGCATGCCGCGCGGTGCCGGCGGAATGCCGACGAGGTCGAACTGGCCGAGCAGCTTGTTGTCCGCAGCCATTTCACGCTCGCCCTGCGAGACGCGGATGGTCACGGCCGACTGGTTGTCCTCGGCGGTCGAGAAGGTCTGGCTCTTCTTCGTCGGGATCGTCGTGTTGCGCTCGATCAGGCGGGTGAAGACGCCGCCCAGCGTTTCGATGCCGAGAGACAGCGGGGTCACGTCGAGGAGGAGGACGTCCTTGACGTCGCCCTGCAGAACGCCAGCCTGGATGGCGGCGCCCATGGCGACCACTTCATCCGGGTTCACGCCCTTGTGCGGCTCCTTGCCGAAGAGCTGCTTGACGGTCTCCTGCACCTTCGGCATGCGGCTCATGCCGCCGACGAGAACGACTTCGTCGATCTCGGCCGCCGTGACGCCGGCATCCTTGAGGGCTGCCTTGCACGGAGCGACGGTGCGCTGGATGAGGTCGTCGACGAGCGCTTCGAACTTGGCGCGGGTCAGCTTCATCGTCAGGTGCTTCGGGCCGGAAGCGTCCGCCGTGATGAACGGCAGGTTGATCTCGGTCTGCTGCGAGGACGACAGCTCGATCTTGGCCTTTTCGGCAGCTTCCTTGAGGCGCTGAAGGGCGAGCTTGTCGTTCTTCAGGTCGATGCCCTGGTCCTTCTTGAACTCGTCGGCGAGGTAGTTGACCAGACGCATGTCGAAGTCTTCGCCGCCGAGGAAGGTGTCGCCGTTCGTCGACTTCACCTCGAAGACGCCGTCGCCGATTTCCAGGACCGAGATGTCGAACGTGCCGCCGCCAAGGTCGTAGACGGCGATGGTCTTGCCGTCCTTCTTGTCGAGGCCGTAGGCGAGCGCGGCAGCGGTCGGCTCATTGATGATGCGGAGCACTTCAAGACCCGCGATCTTGCCGGCGTCCTTGGTCGCCTGGCGCTGCGCGTCGTTGAAGTAGGCCGGAACCGTGATGACGGCCTGCGTGATGGTCTCGCCGAGATAGGATTCGGCGGTTTCCTTCATCTTCTGAAGGATCATCGCGGAGATCTGCGAGGGGGAATAGCCCTTGCCGCGGGCATCGACCCAGGCATCGCCGTTGTCGCCCTTGACGATCTTGTAGGGAACGAGACCCTTGTCCTTCTCGACGAGCTTGTCGTCGTAGCGGCGGCCGATGAGGCGCTTGACGGCGAACAGGGTGTTTTCCGGGTTGGTGACCGCCTGGCGCTTGGCCGGCTGGCCGGTCAGCCGCTCACCGTCTTCGGTGAAGGCGACCATGGAAGGCGTCGTGCGCGCACCTTCGGCATTTTCGATGACTTTCGCGTCCTTGCCGTCCATGACGGCAACGCAGGAATTAGTCGTTCCGAGGTCGATACCGATTACTTTAGCCATGTCATTCTCTCCTTGAAGCGAACTGCCGGAACCCATTCAGGCATTCTGTTGGCAGCCCCTAATGGTATGGTCTTGTCGAAAGCGCCGGCCTGAACCGAAGCTTTGCGGGGTATATAAGGACCCCTCCAGACGACTGCAAGACATGGACGAGGCGCAAAGCTCGCAAAATCAGCGCATCCGGGACGGTGAAAGGGTCGCCGGCGGCAATGTGGTGAGCTTGCCGGCGGGCGTCAAGCCGGCAGAATGGCCCGTGCCGCGCCAGACGGGTTTCACGCGGCCGGTCAGCCGCCCATCAGGATGTCGAGAAGCGTCGTGCGGTGCGTGGCCGGCCGGCCCTCGCCGCCGACCTCGGCTGGCGGGGTCATCCCGTCGTCGAAGGATCCATCGTCGAGCGGCACGGTACCGGTCTGCTCGTTGGCGACGGCCGCGCCGGTGTCGGTGGGCCGTTCGTCGGTACCGAGCGTGCGCGAGATGATGTCGAAGAGCTGGTCGCCTTCCGGTGCCGGCTCGGTCGCCTGCAGCGGATCGCCGCCCGCCGTGCCGAAGAGCGGCGAGGGCGAGAGGCCGGCATGGGCCGCCGTCATGAACTGGCTCCAGGCGCGCGCCGGAAGCCCGCCGCCGGTCACCTTCTTCATCGACTTGCCGTCGTCATTGCCGAACCAGACGCCGGTCGTCAGGTTGCTGGTATAGCCGACGAAGAGCGCGTCGCGGAAGGACTGCGTCGTGCCGGTCTTGCCGGCGGCCGGCCAGCCGGGAATGCGGGCGTTCTTGCCGGTGCCCTGCGAAATCACGCGCATCATCATGCCGTTCATCATGGCAACGATGTTGGGTTCCAGCACGCGGGGCGGGTTGTCGTAGGTGTTCTCGTAGAGCACCTTGCCCTCTGCCGTCGAGATGCGGCGGATGATGTGGGGCGTCGCCTTGTAGCCGCCGTTCATGAAGGGCGCATAGGCGGACGTCAGCTCGACGAGCGTCACCTCCGAGGTGCCGAGCGCGATCGAGGCGTTGGCCTGCAGGTCCGATTCGATGCCGAGGCGGCGCGCGAGCTTTACCACCTCCTCCGGCCCCACTTCCATGACGAGCTGGGCGGCGATGGTGTTGAGCGATTCGGCGAAGGCCGCGGCGAGCGTCACCTCGCCGCGATATTTCTGGTCGTAGTTCTCCGGCGTCCACTTGCCGATCCTGACGGGCGCGTCGTTGCGCAGCGACAGCGGCGAGCGGCCCGCTTCAAGCGCGGCGGCATAGACGAAGGGCTTGAAGGCCGAGCCGGGCTGGCGTTTGGCCTTGGAGGCGCGGTCGAACTGGCTTTCGGCATAGTCGCGCCCGCCGACCAGCGCGCGGATCGCGCCCGTGCCGTCGATGGAGACGAGGGCGGCCTGCGAGGCACTGGACTTGGCGCCGTCCTTGTCGAGGATCTTCGAGATCGCCTCGTCGGCCTTCTTCTCGAGGTCGAGATCGATGGTCGTGTCGATGACGAGGTCTTCCTTGATGTCGCCGATCATGCCGGGAAGCTGGGCCATGACCATGTCGGCGGCATAGTGCTCGGCGCCGGACCAGTAGCTCTTCGCCCGCGCCGGGCTCTGCGACATCGCGGTCTTGATCTCCGCGTCGGTGATGTAGCCTTCCTCGCGCATCGCGCCGAGGACGACCTGGGCGCGCGCCTCCGCCGCTTCCGGATCGCGCGCCGGCGAAAGGCGGGAGGGCGCCTTCAGGAGGCCCGCCAGAAGCGCGGCCTCGCCGAGATTGACGTCGCGCGCCGACTTGTTGAAGTAGCGCCGCGAGGCCGCTTCCACGCCATAGGAATTCGAGCCGAAGAACACGCGATTGAGATACATCGCAAGAATCTGGTCCTTGGTGTATTTGTGCTCCAGCCAGATCGAGAGCAGCACTTCCTGCACCTTGCGCTCCAGCGTGCGCTCGGGCGAGAGGAACATGTTCTTGGCGAGCTGCTGCGTCAGGGTGGAGCCGCCCTGCACCATGCGGCCGGACGTCACGTTCGTCAGCACCGCGCGGGCAAGGCCGAGCGGGTCGATGCCGAAATGCGAGTAGAAGCGCCGGTCCTCGATGGCGATGACCGCCTGCGGAATGTAGGGCGACATGTTTTCCAGCGACAGCGCCTCGCCGCCCGTCAGGCCCCGGTTGGCGATGATGTCGCCGTTGACCGAGAGGATCTTGACGTTCGGTGGCCGGTCGGGGATCGCCCAGCTCGTGGCGCTCGGCATGCGAGAGCCGTAATAGAGCACGAGCCCGCCGACGCCGATGGCGCCCCACAAGCCGAGCACCAGGCACCAGTAGACGAGCCGTCGGAAGAGGCCGAAGATACCGAGCGAGGGCTGCCGCCGCCGCTTCTCGCCGCGCCGCGCCCTGGCGGCCTTCGGCGGCTTGCCACGGCCGTTCCGCCCGCCGCCGGCCACACGATCCTCCGCGCCGAGATGGAGATCATCGTCGTCGTCTCGCCCTGCCGCTCCCCGGAAGGACGGTTCGATGCGCTGGGATTTTCGGTTGCCTGCCATAAGCGGTTGGATGAACCCTCTGATATCGCCGGTCGGTGGACCTTAAATGCGGCGATTTAAGGGGTCGTTAAGAAGCGGTGAACGCGCTGCCGTCAATTCGACGGAATCGGGTCGATGGGATCGGGCGGCCCGAAGGCCGCCCGGAAGTCGCTCAATAGTAGGGCGAGAAGCACTGACGCCGCGGGCCGTAATTGGGCTGGAACGTGTTGTCGTAGGCCCGGTACGAGCGATAGCGCGCATAGCACCAGTCGGTGTGGCGCGGATTGATGCCTTCGTAGCGCGGACGGGCATAGCCGTCATTGGCGATCGCGCCGCCGATGATCGCGCCGGCGCCGAAGGCGGCCAGCGGATACCACCAGCCGTCCGAATGGCGGCGGTAGCCATGGCGATGGTGACGATAGCCGCGATGGCCGTGATACCAGCCACGGCGCTCGCGGTACTGTACCTGCTCGACATCGCTGCTCTGAGAAACGCCGATCTTCGGCATCGGCACGGCCAAGGCCGGTGCGGGGACGAAGGTCGTGGCGAACATGGCGACGGCCATGGCGGCGGAAAGGCCGGTCTTGATCGTTGTCTTCATGTCGGTCTCCCTTGGTTTTTCGTTGCTTCACAATGATCTGGACGGATCGGAGCATGAAACAATTCAACTGAACCGAAGATGAACCGGAACCATTCCTGGTTTCAATCCTCCCCGTTCCTCGCGCGCGCAAGAAAGCGTGACCGCTCGAAGACGAGGATGACGACCAGCGCCATGACGAAGGGAACGATGAGGTAGAAGAGGCGGAAGACGGCAAGCGCGGCCAGCACCACGGCCGGGTCCATGTCCGGCAGGCCGGCGAGGAAGACGAGCTCGAGCACGCCGATCCCGCCCGGTGCATGGGAGAGGAGCGCGACGGAGAAGGAGGCGAGGAAGATGCCGAGCACGACGAAGAAACCCGGATTGCCCTCCGCCGGCAGCACGAAATAGATGATTCCCGCCGCGCCGATCAGCTCGATCGGCGCGATGATGAGCTGGCGGAAGACCAGCGAGGGCTTGGGATATTCGAGCTTGAGCCAGCGCGTGTCGATCGGCCGGAAGCCGACGAGGCTGCCGATCACGTAGAGCACGACCACCGCGAGGATGAGGATTCCCGTCGAGAAGGCCGCTTCGATCGGCAGGAAATCGGCGAAGCGCTCGATGATCTCCGGCTCCAGCACCAGCACGAAGCCGAACAGCATGAAGGTGCCGAGTGCGAAGGTGAAGGAGCAGAAGGCGACGAGAACGCCCACCTCCGACCCGGTAAGCCCCTTCGAAGTATAGGCGCGGTAGCGCACCAGCGCCCCGGAAAACACCGAGGCGCCGATATTGTGCGACAGCGCATAGGTGGTGAAGGAGGTGAGGGTGATGAACCACAGCGAGATGCGGTGGCCGAGATGTTCGAGCGCCAGATGGTCGTAGCCGGCGAGCGCCGCATAGGCGACGAGCGTCGCCCCGCAGGCGAGGATCCAGCCCGACACCGGAATGGCGTTGATGCTCGCCATGAACTCGTCGAGCGAAAGGCCGCGCAGGTCCTTGTAGAGGATATAGACCGACAGGACGATCGCGAGGGTGCTGACGAGCGGCCAGAAGAATTTCCGCAGTCGCTTCATGCCGCCCCGCCTCCGGCCGTCTTCGACAGGCCGTCGTTCGAGCAGCAGGTTGCCTTCGCAGTCCGTGCTGGCGCCATCCTCACCCTTTCCCCATCATGGGCCTGTCATCGCGGTGCGACGCGGCCATTCTTGTCGTTGGTCAGTTGGCCAGCATTTCCGTTTCATCCGGTTAATGCCAGCCAGCCGCATCATCAATTCTGCGTCAACGCGCCGCCAGCGCGGAGAGGATCCGTACCCAGGAGCGGATGCCCTTCTCGAAGGAGCGCAGCTCGTATTTCTCGTTCGGCGAATGGATGCGGTCATCCGACAGCGCAAAGCCGACGAGCAAGGATTCCATGCCGAGCATCTTCTGGAAATCGCCAACGATGGGGATGGACCCGCCCATGCCGATGACGACGGCCGGCTTCGGCCATTCGTCCGACAGCGCGGATTTCGCCTTTTCCAAGAGCGCCGAATCGTAGGGAAGCTGGATGGCCGGCGAGCCGCCATGGGCGTGGAAGGAGACCGAGCAGTCGGCGGGGACCTTCGAGCGCACATAGGCCCGGAAGGCGTCGCGGATCTTCGCAGGATCCTGCTTGCCGACGAGGCGGAAGGAGACCTTCGCCGTGGCTTCCGCGGCGATCACCGTCTTGAAGCCCTCGCCGGTATAGCCGCCGGTGATGCCGTTGACCTCGGCGGTCGGTCGCGCCCAGGTGAGTTCCAGCACGGAGCGGCCCTGCTCGCCGGACGGGATCGATAGGCCGATCTCGCCGAGGAAGTTCTCCGCCGTGCTGCCGAGCTTTTCCCAGGCGGCCTTGATCTGCGTCGGGGTCTCCTCGACCCCCTCGTAGAAGCCGTCGAGCGTCACGCGGCCCGCCTCGTCGTGGAGGCCGGCCAGAATGTCGGACAGGATATGGATCGGGTTCGCCGCCGCACCGCCGAAATAGCCGGAATGCAGGTCCCGGTCGGCCGCCTTGATGACAATCTCCTCGCCGACGAGCCCGCGCAGGCCCGCCGAGATCGCCGGCGTGTCGGCGTCCCACATGCTGGTATCGCAGACGAGGGCGAAATCGGCCTTCAGCTCCGCCGCATTGGCTTCCAGGAAGGGTTTCAGCGAGGGCGAGCCGGATTCTTCCTCGCCTTCGAAGAGGATCGTGACGCGGCAGGGCAGCGTGCCTGCGGTTTCCTTGTAGGCGCGGCAGGCTTCGACGAAGGTCAGGAGCTGGCCCTTGTCGTCGGAAGTGCCGCGGCCGGTGATGATGCGGCGGCCGCCTTCGGCATCGCGCACCGCCGGCTCGAAGGGATCATGGTCCCAGAGGTTCAGCGGATCGACCGGCTGGACGTCGTAATGGCCGTAGAACAGCACATGCGGGGCATCGGGACGCGCGCCGTCGTGATGGGCGACGACCATCGGATGGCCGGGCGTGTCGCGCACGGTGGCATTAAAGCCGAGCGAGCGCAGCTCGGCGACCAGCCATTCGGCCGCCTTGCGGCAATCGGCCTTGAAGGCCGGATCCGTGGAAATGGACTTGATGCGCACCAGCTCGAAAAGCCGTTCGAGGCTGGCGGGAATGCCGGCGCTGGCGCGATCGAGGACGGGCAGAATGTTGGTCATGGTCGAATCCCTTGCGAATTGCGCGGCGACATTAGACCGATCGCCTCGGCGAGGGCAAATCGTATGACGGTCTTGCGACGGTCAGACGCGCGGATCGCGGCCGAGATTTGCGAGCAACATGCGCATATATTCGAGAAGCAGCTCCCGTTCGAAGCGGCGGAAGCCCTGGAACAGCGCCTCCTCGGTGGCGGACGCGGCGGCCATCGCGGTCTCGCGCAGCGCCTTGCCGCGCGTCGTCAGGAAGACCAGCTGCGCCCGCCGGTCCTTCGGGTGCCGGCGGCGCAAGATCAGCCCGTCGCGTTCCATGCGCGAGAGCGTGTTGGCCATCGTCGCCTGTTCGATGTCGAGCCGGTCGAGGAGTTCGCGCTGGGTGAGGCCGTCACCGCCCCACAGTTCGAGGAGGACCGGGAACTGGCCGGGCGCGAAGCCCGCGCCGTCCGCCCGCGCATGGAGGGCGCGCGAGGCTGCCTTCGCCAGAAGATTGGCGAGGTAGGTTGCCGACTCCTTGCGATCAAAGTCCATGCGGGGAAGCTATGCCGGTTCGCGGCGGAAGACAATCTCGGATCGCCGCGATCCGCATGGCCGCGAAGGCGTCTTGTATATCCGTGCGAAGGGCCCGAAATGCGAGAAGCCGCCGGCGACAGGAGGCGTGTCGCGGCGGCTTCTGCGAATTATGGACAAAGGCCCGGAGAGGGGGATGAGGCCTTTGTCCTCGTCTGGCGCGGCGGGGGACAGGCCGTATGCCAGACAACGGCTTTGATCAGGTGCCGATGACCAATATCTGTGGGTCCGAATGTGGCTTTTCAAGGGATTTGCGGCGGTCCGAAAATTACAAATTGGTAACGTTCGCGTGAGGGTCTGCGGCGGTTCGAAAGGGCCCCGCATCCGCAATGAGAGATGGACGCGGCAGACGGCCCGCGCTATCCATTCACCTCATGAAAAAAGGTGATCATCTCTTCCTCGTCGACGGCTCCGGCTTCATCTTCCGCGCCTTCCACGCCATCCCGCCGCTAAACCGCAAGTCGGACGGGCTGCCGGTCAATGCCGTCTCGGGTTTCTGCAACATGCTGTGGAAGCTCCTGAAGGATGCGCGCAATACCGACGTGGGCGTGACGCCGACGCATTTCGCCGTCATCTTCGACTATTCCTCGAAGACCTTCCGCAACGAGCTTTACGACCAGTACAAGGCGAACCGCACCGCGCCGCCGGAAGATTTGATCCCGCAGTTCGGCCTGATCCGTCATGCCACGCGCGCCTTCAACCTGCCCTGCATCGAGAAGGAAGGCTTCGAGGCGGACGACCTGATCGCCACCTATGCCCGCCTCGCCGAGGCCGACGGCGCGGACGTCACCATCGTCTCCTCCGACAAGGATCTCATGCAGCTCGTGACGCAAAGCGTCTCGATGTATGACGGCATGAAGGACAAGCAGATCTCCATTCCCGAAGTCATCGAGAAATGGGGCGTGCCGCCGGAAAAGATGATCGACCTGCAATCGTTGACCGGCGATTCGACCGACAACGTGCCGGGCGTGCCCGGCATCGGCCCGAAGACCGCCGCGCAGCTTCTGGAAGAGTACGGCGACCTCGACACGCTGCTCGCCCGCGCCGAGGAGATCAAGCAGGTCAAGCGGCGCGAGAACATCATCGCCAACCGCGAGCTCGTGCTGCTCTCGCGCCAGCTCGTGACGCTGAAGACCGATACGCCGCTCGACATGCCGCTGGACGACCTGATCCTGCATCCGCAGGACGGACCGAAGCTCATCGCTTTCCTCAAGGCCATGGAGTTCACCACGCTGACCCGCCGCGTCGCGGAGGCCTGCGACTGCGATGCCGGCGCCATCGAGGCGGCAGACGTTCCTGTCGAATGGGGCGCCGAGGCGCATGGCCCGGACCTCGACAAGGGCGAGGTCGCCGGTCCCGCGCTCGACCTCGACGGCGAGGAGACGGCGGCCGAGGCCGCCGAGACCCTGCTGCCGACTGCAAAGCCAGGCGAAGCCACGCCCTCGGCCCTTGCCAGGTCCCGTGCCGAGCGCTTCTCCGCCGGCCCGATCGATCATTCGACCTATGAGACGGTGCGCGACCTCGACGCGCTCGACCGCTGGATCGCCGCCGCGCGCGAGACCGGCCTCGTCGGCTTCGATACCGAGACGACCTCGCTCGACGCCATGCAGGCGGAGCTTTGCGGCTTCTCGCTCGCCATCGCCGATAATGCGAAGGACCCGTCCGGCACGACGATCCGCGCCTGCTACGTGCCGGTCAACCACAAGACCGGCGTCGGGGACCTCCTCGGCGGCGGGCTGGCCGAGGGGCAAATCCCGGTCCGCGCCGCGCTGGAGCGGCTGAAGGCGCTACTGGAGGACCCGTCCGTCCTCAAGGTCGCGCAGAACCTCAAATACGACTACCTCGTCATGCGCCGGCACGGCATCACCATGCAGGGCTTCGACGACACGATGCTGATGTCCTATGCGCTCGATGCCGGCGCGGGCAATCACGGCATGGATACGCTCGCCGAGCGCTGGCTCGGCCACAAGCCGATCGCCTACAAGGACGTCGCCGGCTCCGGCAAGGGCGCGCAGACCTTCGACATGGTCGATATCGCCCGCGCCACGGCCTATGCGGCCGAGGATGCCGACGTGACGCTCCGCCTCTGGCATGTCCTCAAGCCGCGCCTTGCGGCCGAGCGCATGACGGCGGTCTACGAGCGGCTGGAACGCCCGCTGGTGCCCGTGCTCGCCCGCATGGAGGAGCGCGGCATCACCATCGACCGGCAGGTCCTCTCCCGCCTTTCCGGCGAACTGGCGCAGGGCGCGGCCGGCTTCGAGGAAGAGATCTACGAACTTGCCGGCGAACGCTTCAACATCGGCTCGCCCAAGCAGCTCGGCGATATCCTCTTCGGCAAGATGGGCCTTCCGGGCGCTTCCAAGACGAAGACCGGCCAGTGGTCGACCTCCGCGCAGGTGCTGGAGGACCTTGCCGCGCAGGGCATCCCGCTGCCGCGCAAGATCGTCGACTGGCGTCAGCTCACCAAGCTGAAATCCACTTATACCGACGCGCTGCCCGGCTTCGTGCATCCCGAGACCAAGCGCGTGCACACGTCCTATGCGCTCGCCGCCACGACGACGGGCCGCCTGTCGTCCTCGGACCCGAACCTCCAGAACATCCCGGTGCGCACGGCCGAGGGCCGCAAGATCCGCACGGCTTTCATCTCGACGCCCGGCAACAAGCTGGTCTCGGCCGACTACAGCCAGATTGAGCTGCGCGTGCTCGCCCATGTGGCGGATATTCCCCAGCTGAGGCAGGCCTTCGCCGACGGCATCGACATCCATGCCATGACGGCCTCGGAAATGTTCGGCGTGCCCGTCGAGGGCATGCCGGCGGAAATCCGCCGCCGCGCCAAGGCGATCAATTTCGGCATCATCTATGGCATCTCGGCCTTCGGCCTCGCCAACCAGCTCTCCATCGAGCGCTCGGAGGCGGGGGAATACATCAAGAAGTATTTCGAGCGTTTCCCGGGCATCAAGGACTACATGGACAGTACCAAGGCCTTCGCCCGCGAGAACGGTTATGTCGAGACGATTTTCGGCCGCCGCGCCCATTACCCGGAGATCAAGTCGTCCAACCCGTCGGTACGCGCTTTCAACGAGCGCGCCGCGATTAACGCGCCGATCCAGGGCTCGGCCGCCGATATCATCCGCCGCGCCATGGTGAAGATGGAGCCGGCGCTTGCAGCCGCCGGCCTGTCCGCCCGCATGCTGCTGCAGGTGCATGACGAACTGATCTTCGAGGTCGAGGACGGCGAGGTCGACAAGGCCATTCCCGTCATCGTCGACGTCATGGAAAACGCCTCCATGCCCGCGCTGTCGATGAAGGTGCCGCTGAAGGTGGATGCGCGGGCGGCGACCAACTGGGACGAGGCGCACTGATCAAGGCCGCCCGGCCCGCCGGGAAGGTCCCAGCCGCAAGGCATCCGTCCCTGTCTGGCGCGATACGGCACGGCGTCAATCGCGCAGACGCCGTGCGCGGCGCGGCCCTCATCCTCGATTCGGGTGAGAATCGCGATTTTCGCGCAGCTTTTCGCCCTATGGTTGATGAAGCTTGAATCGGCCCGATCCGTATCGTTGCGGAACACTTGGCCGCCCGTGCAACCGCCCGGAAATCCGGGCTTTCTCATCTTCTCTTCAGAAATGACGATGCGGGCGCGTGCCACGCTGGGGCGCCGCCGTGAGGCGGTTCACGAAGTCTTAGCCATGTCCCTTCAGCCGATTTTATCCGGCCGGGTCTAAGCCGTTGGGCAGGATGAATGGCGGCCGGATGTTTGGCCGAACGAGCACGATGGAGTGAGGCATGAAGCAGAAAATCCGTGATATCCTCAGCAAGCACGGCGGTCTCCCGGTGCCGGTCGACCAGCTCGCGGACGATGCCGATCTCTACGCGGCGGGCCTCTCCTCCTTCGCTTCCGTCCAGGTGATGCTCGGCATCGAGGATGCCTTCGACATCGAGTTCCCGGACAGCCTGCTCAACCGCAAGTCCTTCCAGAGCATCGCGGCCATCGTCCGGGCGGTAGAGAGCCTTGCCGGGGCGGAGGCGGCCGAATGACCGTCACCGTCGGAAGAGGCTACACGGAGCGCGCCGGGCGCGTTGCCGCCGTGGCCGCTGCGCATGCCGATGACGTGGACGCCAAGGGCCGCTTCCCCCGCGAAGCGGTCGACGCGATGATCGCCGAACGGCTGCTGTCGATCCAGATCCCCGCCGCGCTCGGCGGCGAGGATGCCTCGCTTTCGGAAATCGCCGAGATCTGCTCGCTGGTCGGCCAGAGCTGCGCGGCCGCCGCCATGGTCTTCGCCATGCACCACATCAAGCTGTCGAGCCTCGTCTCGCACGGCGCGGACGATCCCTGGCACGCCGGCTTCATGCGCCGGATCGCCGCCGGGCAGCTGCTGCTCGCCTCGGCGACGACCGAGGGCGGCATCGGCGGCAACCTCCGCAACAGCATCTGCGCCATCGAGGTCGAGGGCGATACCTGCCGCCTCACCAAGGACGCGACGGTGATCTCCTACGGCGCCCATGCCGACGCGATCCTCATCACCTCGCGTGCCCATGCCGATGCCGCCTCGACCGACCAGGTCATGACCGTCTTCACCAAGGACCAGTACACGCTGGAGCGGACCCATGTCTGGGATACGCTCGGCATGCGCGGCACCTGCTCGGACGGCTGGCTCTTCAAGGGCGAGGCGCCGAAGGCGCAGATCCTGCCGAAACCCTTCGCCGAGATCGCCGCCCAGTCGATGCTCGCCACCTCGCACCTCTTGTGGAGCGCGGTCTGGTACGGCATCGCCGTCAACGCGGTCGCCCGGGCGCAGGCCTTCGTGCGCGCCGCCGCCCGCAAGAGCCCCGGCGTCGCGCCGCCCGGCGCGCTGCGCCTCGCGGAAGCCTCGAACCTCCTTCAGCTCGTCAAGGCGAGCACGGTCGCCGGCCTTCGTGAATACGAGGCGGCCAAGGCGGATCCCGACCGGCTCTCCTCCGTCGGCTTCGCGGTGGCGATGAACAACGTCAAGATCGCCGCCTCGGAGACGATCCTTGCGATCGTCAACCAGGCCATGCTGATCTGCGGCATCATGGGCTACAAGAACGGCACGCCCTTCAGCCTCGGCCGGCACCTGCGCGACGCGCATTCCGCCCAGCTCATGATTTCCAACGACCGCATCCTCGGCAACACGTCGAACCTCCTGCTCGTCCACAAGCAGGACACCAGCCTGATCGGGTGACATCATGGATATGCAGACCTCGCTTCTCGACCGGCTCTTCGATACCGGTCTTCTCATCGATACCGGCGTCGAGGGCCTCTATGGTCGCAGCGGCGCCTTCGAGGACGTCATCGCCCGCTTTGAGCGGCTGATCGACGCCTATGGCGCCGCCGACGGCGCGGAAGCCATGCGCTTTCCCCCGGGCATGAGCCGCGCGCATTTCGAAAGCAGCGGCTATATGAAGAGCTTCCCGCAGCTCGCCGGCACGGTGCACAGCTTCTGCGGCAGCGAGCTCGACCATATGAGCCTCCTGCAATGCATGGAGGTCGGCGACGACTGGACGAAGGAGCAGAAGGCGACGGACATCGTGCTGACGCCGGCGGCCTGCTACCCGCTCTATCCGACCATCGCCAAGCGTGGCCGCCTGCCGGCGAAGGGCGGGCTCTACGACCTGCAGTCCTACTGCTTCCGGCACGAACCCTCCAACGATCCCGCCCGCCAGCAGCTCTTCCGCATGCGCGAATATGTCTGCATGGGCACCGAGGGCCATGTGACGGATTTCCGCCAGAGCTGGATGGACCGCGGCCTCGAGATGATGGGCCGGCTTGGCCTCGACGTGACGATCGATGTCGCCAACGACCCGTTCTTCGGCCGCGCCGGCCGCATGCTCGCCAACAACCAGCGCGACCAGAACCTGAAGTTCGAGCTGCTCATCCCCGTCACATCGGCCGCCAAGCCGACGGCCTGCATGAGCTTCAACTACCATCAGGACGCCTTCGGCGCGAAATGGGGCCTTCATCTCGAGAACGGCGACGTTGCGCATACCGCCTGCGTTGGTTTCGGCCTGGAGCGCATCGCGCTCGCGCTCTTCGCCCGCCACGGCCTCGACATCGCCGTCTGGCCGGCCGATGTCCGCAAGGTGCTGGGATACCAGGACTGACATGGCCGCCGTCTTCGCCGGGCTCGACCCCGAAACCCACCGGCCGCACGCGCTGCACGACGCGGAGCGCATGTGGCCGGAGACGAATTGCTATGTCGATCTGTGGATCGAGGTGCTGAACGCGCTCGGCGCCCCGCCCGAGGCGATGCTCGGCTTCACGCTGGCGCAGGATTTCGAGGGTGACCAGTTCACCTTCTTCAAGGTGCCGCTGGAAGACCTCGAAACCCTCTACGGCATCCGCAGCACCGAGCTTGCCATCTTCGACCGGGTGGAGGACCACGTCGCGACGCAGATCGCCCGCGGCCGGCTCTGCCTCGTCGAGATGGACAGTTTCTACATGCCGGACACCCGCGGCGTCGCCTATCGGCAGGAGCACGGCAAGACGACCGTCGCGATCAACCGGCTCGACCTTGCGGCGAAGCGATTGGACTATTTCCACAATGCCGGTTTCTTCCGGCTGGAAGGCGAGGATTTCGACGGCCTGTTCCATCTCGATGACGGTCCGGACGACCTGCCCTTCCTGCCCTATACGGAATTCGCGAAATTCCCGGAAAACCTGCCCGACGAGGCCCATCTTCGCCGCGAGGCGAAGCGCCTGCTCGCCGTCCACTTCGCGCGGCGCCCGGCGGAAAACCCGCTCGCGGCCTTCGCCAGGGTGTTTCCGGCGCAGGTCGAAGCCGTGGCGGATCGCCCCTTCGGCTTCTTCCACAAATATGCCTTCAACACGCTGCGCCAGGTCGGTGCCAATTTCGAGCTCGCCGGCAGCCATCTCGACTGGCTTGCGCCCGACGGCCACCTGAAGGACGCCGCCGATGCCGCCCGCAGGGTCTCGGAGACCGCAAAGACGGTGCAGTTCCAGCTTGCCCGCGCCGTGACGCGCCGCCGCTTCGAACCGCTCGCGTCCGCGCTCGACCCGGCCGCCGAAGCCTGGGAGAGCCTGATGGCGGCGCTCGCCGCGCGGATCGGCTGATGGAGGACGGCGTGCCCGCGACCGGCAGGAGGCTCTCTGACGGCTGGCGCATGATCCTGACGCCGGCCGGCGCGATCGCCGATCCGGCAGGGCTCGACGGCCTCTCCGGCTTCATTGACGCCCCCGTGCCCGGCACCGTCGCCGGGGCGCTGGAGCGCGCCGGCCGCTTCGACCGGACGGCGCCCGAACCGCTCGACCATCTCGACGCCTGGTACGTCCTCGATCTTGTCGGCGAAGAGCCGGGCGAAGCTATGCTGCATTTCGACGGGCTCGCGACCGTGACGGAGGTCTGGTGGAACGGCGCGCCGGCGCTCGCCTCCGACAGCATGTTCGTGCGCCACGATCTGCCCGTCACGCTGACGGGCCGCGACCGTCTCGTCCTCTGCTTCCGCGCCCTGAAGCCACATCTCGAAAAGCGCGGCCCCCGCGCCCGCTGGCGCCCGCAGATGATCACGCCGCAGGGGCTTCGGCTCGTGCGCACCACGTTGCTCGGCCGCATGCCCGGCTGGTGCCCGGAGGTCCATGCCGCCGGCCCCTGGCGGCCTGTCCGCCTCTCGCGGCCCGCGCCCGCACTGCCGGCCGATGTGCGCATCTCCGCCCGTCTGGAGGAGGACGGCACCGGCCGGCTCGATATCCGCTTCCGCCTCGATGGCGCTGCGTCGCCGAGCGTCGAATGCGCCGGCATGGCCGCCGTCGCTGAGCGCGACGGGGAGGGCCGGTTTGCGGCAAGCCTTTCCATCCCCGAGGTCGCGGCATGGTGGCCGCGCACGCATGGCGCGCCGGTCCTGCACGATGTCCATCTCGTCGCGGACGGCACACGCCACAGGCTCGGCCGCACCGGCTTTCGCCGCATCGAGATCGATCACGGCGCGGACGGCCGGGATTTCGCGCTCCATGTCAACGGCACGAGGATCTTCTGCCGCGGTGCGGTCTGGACCAATGCCGATATCGTCGACCTGCCGGGCAGCCGCGAGCGCTATGCGCCGCTCCTGAAACTGGCGGCGGATGCGAACATGAACATGCTGCGCATCGGCGGCACCATGACCTATGAGACGCCGGATTTCTTCGCGCTCTGCGACGAGCTGGGGCTGATGGTCTGGCAGGACTTCCAGTTCGCCAATTTCGATTACCCGGCTAGCGACCCAGAATTCGTCGAGAACGTTCGCACGGAAATCGCGCAATTTCTCGAGGCCAATGCCGCCTCGCCGTCGCTCGCCGTCCTGTGTGGCGGCAGCGAGATTGACCAGCAGGCGGCGATGCTCGGCCTGCCGGAAAGCGCCTGGGTCGGGCCCCTCACCCGCGAGATCCTGCCCGAACTCGTCGCCGCACATCGACCGGACGTGCCCTATGTCGAGAATTCGCCAAGCGGCGGCGCCATGCCCTTCGCGCCCAATGCCGGCGTGACGCATTATTACGGCGTCGGCGCCTATTGCCGGCCGCTGGAGGATGCGCGGCGCGCGGAGGTGCGCTTCGCCGCCGAAAGCCTCGCCTTCGCCAATGTGCCGGAACACGAGACGCTCGACGCGCACCTGCCGGTGCCGGCCGTGCACGATCCGCGCTGGAAGGCCCGCGTGCCGCGCGACCGCGGCGCCTCCTGGGATTTCGAGGACGTGCGCGACCATTATCTCGGCCTGCTCTACGGCGAGGACCCGGCGCGCCTGCGCCGCGAGGATCCGGGCCGCTATCTCGACCTTTCCCGCGCTGTCGCCGGCGAGGTGATGGAGGCGACCTTCGCCGAATGGCGCCGGCCGCAGTCCACCTGCAACGGCGCGCTGGTCTGGACCTTGCAGGACCTGCTGCCCGGCGCGGGCTGGGGTGTCGTCGATGCGACGGGCCTGCCGAAATCCGCCTGGCATGCCCTGCGCCGCGCCTTCCGCGCGGTTCGACTCGTCCTTTCCGACGAGGGCACCAACGGGCTCGATGTCCATGTCATCAACGACGGCGCGGAAGAACAATCCTTGACGATGGAGCTTTCCTGCCTGCGCCACGGCCGCCAGCCGATCGTCGGCGGACGGCGGGAGGTCCGGCTCGCCCCGCATTCGGCCGAGACGCTGCCGGCGACCGACCTCTTCGGCGCGTTCTTCGACACGACCTATGCCTTCCGCTTCGGCCCGCCGTCGCACGATGTCACGGTCGGCCGGCTGGTCGACGGCAACGGAACGGCGATCGCGGAAGCGTTCCACTTCCCGCGCGGCCGGGCGAAGGCGCTCTTTTCGGCTATGCTGTCGGCCGAGCTTCGGCAGGACGATGGAGAATGGCTGCTGGAACTTTCCACGGACCGCTTCGTCCAGTCCGTCGCCGTCGAGGCCGAAGGCTTCCTGCCCTCGGACAACTGGTTCCACCTCGCGCCGGGCGGCGTGAAGGTGCTGCGCCTTGCGCCCCGCGCCGGCATGGACCCCGCAGCGTGCCCGACCGGCGAAATCCGCGGCATCGGCGCCGATTCCGTCGTCTCCTTCTAGGGGATCGCGGGCGGACTACAGGAAATCACCGATGATTTCCTGTGAGGGTCATCTCAGAAGAAGACGTGCAGCGGCCACTGTACCGGGCGGCGGGAGGAGGAAAGCCGGCTGCCTTCCAGCGGAAGCCTGTCTTCCGTCGCCGCGCCGCGCGCATCGTCGCGATCCGCCTCTTCGGTCTTCGGCTGGAAGCCGACCGGATAGAGGTTGAAGTAGCCGAGCGTCACGCCACCGAGATACATCATGCCATCGCCTCCGCGTTGTTACGATCCGGTAAACATCATGGCGAAAACGTGGCATGTGTCAATAGTCTATAGAATTTGTGATCTATTCCATGCTTGAAACGCCGGGCAGGGAGGGGCTACGAGACAGGCTCGACCGAACCGAAACCGCCGAAGGCTGGCCGTGTACACGCTGGACCGCACCGAACATTTCGAGCAGGAAATCCGCAGGAGCCGGTTCCTGGCGATCGCCTGCCCGGTGGAAAGCGAGGCAGAGGCGAAGGCGCGGCTCGCCGAGGTCTCCGATCCCGCGGCCAACCACAATTGCTGGGCCTTCCGCATCGGCCAGGTCTATCGCTTCAGCGACGACGGCGAGCCGAGCGGCACGGCGGGAAAGCCGATCCTGCAGGCCATCGATGGCCAGGCGCTCGACCGCACGCTGGTCGTCGTCACGCGCTGGTTCGGCGGCATCCTGCTCGGCAGCGGCGGGCTCATCCGCGCCTATGGCGGCACGGCGGCGATGTGCCTGCGCGCGGCGCAGAAGACCGAATATGTCGAGCGCGTCGCGCTCTCCGTCTCGCTCGGCTTTTCCGATCTCGCGCTGGTCAAGGCGCGGCTCGGCGCCTTCGACGGGCTGGTGATGGACGAGGAAGCCTATCACGATACCGGCGCGCGCCTTGCCTTGCGCGTCCCCGCCGAAAAGGCCGAGGAGATCGGCCGTCTGATCGTCGACCTGACGAGCGGGCGAGCCGAAATCGGCGCCTGAAGCCGGAATTTCCCCTCGGGACGAAATAAAATCGTCTTTCCTCCGTGCGGCCTGCCGGGAGAACGGTTTGGCGCGTTCGCAAGGACTTGCCGAACGCTGTCTTGCAAGCCGGCGGATCGGCGCAAACTTGCCCTTCCGCCGGGTTTTCGGAAGGCGCGCGCGGCTATAGGCAAGGCCGGCTTTTCGGTCTATCTACCCGGCCTGACATATCTTCGCGGGCGCTTGCCCGCGCTCCCGCATGATGGAATAGAGAGGACGAGACCCATGAGCCTGCGCATCAACGACATCGCTCCGGACTTCACGGCTGAAACCACCGTTGGCCCGATCAGCTTCCACGAATGGATCGGCGACGGCTGGGCCGTGCTCTTCTCGCATCCGAAGAACTTCACTCCGGTCTGCACCACCGAGCTCGGTGCCATGGCCGGCATCGAGGGCGAGTTCCGCAAGCGCGGCGTCAAGATCATCGGCATCTCCGTCGATCCGGTCGACAGCCACACCAAGTGGAAGGCTGACATCCGCACGGCAACCGGCTTCGACGTCGAATATCCGCTGATCGGCGACAAGGACCTTCAGGTCGCCAAGCTCTATGACATGCTGCCCGCCGCCGCCGGCGACAGCTCGGAAGGCCGCACGCCCGCCGACAACGCCACCGTGCGCTCGGTCTTCGTCATCGGCCCGGACAAGAAGATCAAGCTGATCCTCACCTATCCGATGACGACGGGCCGCAACTTCGCGGAAATCCTGCGCGCCATCGATTCGATTCAGCTCACCAGCAAGCATCAGGTGGCAACGCCGGCCAACTGGCAGCAGGGCGACGACGTGATCATCACCGCCGCCGTTTCCAACGAGGACGCCATCACGCGCTTCGGCTCCTTCGACACGGTCCTGCCCTACCTGCGCAAGACCCGCCAGCCGGCCGCATGAACGCCGTGGCATCTTCGGAAAGCAAGGAAGCCGGGGTCGAAAGACCCCGGCTTTTTCATGCCCCGCGCAGGATGAAGCCGGCGAACCGCTTCTGCACGAAGGGCGAGACGACGAAGACGATGGCGAACACCATGATCGGCGCGATGACCGCCGTGCGCTGCCAGGTCGTCCAGCCCTCGGTGAGCGGCAGGACGAGGTAGAGAAGTGCGGTGATCAGCGGATAGACGGGCAGCAGCATGGCGAGCGCGAAGTGGAACTTCGAGAGCTTGCGAGGGGATGCAGTGTGGGTCATGGGAGCAACCTTTATGGAACGGAACGTTTCGTTTATATAGAAACGAAACGTTCCGTTCAAGTGTCAGCCGTGCTACAAGCAGAAAAAAGGAAAAGGCCATGGCAGAGACAGAGACGACGCCCGCCCGCCGCTCCATCGGCGCAACGCGCAATCCGGCAAGCGAGGCGGCGATCCTTGCGGCGGCGGAAGCGGTGCTGGTGGAAAACGGGATCGGCGGCTTCTCCATCGAGGCGGTGGCGCGGCGCGCGCGCGCCGGCAAGCCGACGATCTATCGCTGGTGGCCCTCGCAGGCCGCCCTCCTGCTCGACGTCTATCACAGCCGCAAGCGCGTGAGCTTCGTCTTCCCGGACAAGGGCAATGTGCGCGACGACCTGCGCACCTATCTTTCCAGCCTGCTGGTGACCTGGCGGGAGGGAACGAGCGGCGCGGTCTTCCGCTCCGTGCTGGCGAAGGCGCAGGGCGAGCCGGATGCGCTCGCCGCGCTCTGCGCCTACATGGCCGAGCGCCGCCGCGAGAGCGGCGGCATCGTCGCCAAGGCGCAGGCGCGCGGCGAGGTGCGCGCGGATGTCCGGCCGGAGCTGATCACCGAGCTGCTGTCGAGCTTCGCCTGGGGGCGGCTCCTGACCGAGCGGCTCGACGTTTCCGACGAGGAGGTGGACGCCGTGATCGACACGGTGCTGGCCGGCATCCTCGCGAAACCGGCCGGCTGACCGCTCAGTCCGCCGTGCGCACCAGCCGCAGCCTGCCGTCGGCGTCAACCTCGGTGGCGACGCCCTCGTAGCTCGTCAGCAGCGGATGGTTGGTCTCGATCGGGTGATGGTGCGTCGCCGTCATCACGACGACCTGCGCGCCCGCGCCCTCGCCGGCGAGGATGCCGGCCGGCACGTCCTCGAAGACGAGGCAATCGGACGAGGCGAAGCCGAGCCGCTCGGCCCCGAGGCGGTAGCCGTCCGGTGCCGGCTTGCCCCTGGTGACGTCCTCAGCCGTCACGATGACCTTCGGCAGCGGAATGCCGGCGGCGGCAAGGCGGCGATGGGCGAGCGCGACGGGCGCGGAGGTCACGATGCCCCAGCGGTCGGCGGGCAAGGCGGAAAGGAACGCGATGGCGCCGGGAATGGGCAGGATGCCGTCGATATCCTCCAGCTCCGCCTGTTCCACCTCCTTCGCCTCCGCGACCGGGTCGACGCCCGGCAGGCTGAGCCGCGTGATCGTGTCGATGCCGCGCACGCCATGCATGGTCGGCAGGAAGGTCGCGACGTCGAGCCCGTGCTTCAGCGCCCATTGCGTCCAGACGCGCTCGGTCGCCGGAATGGAATTGATGATCGTGCCGTCCATGTCGAACAGGAAGGCGGAGAAGCTGCGATCGAAGATGGGGCGTGCGGACAAGGAGAGGACCTGCTGGCTGGGAGGGGAGGATGCGAAGCGCGGCGGGAGTTCTGGATTACCCGCTGCGGGCCGCGCAGGCAACCGTGCTTGACGCGCTTGCGTCGCCGGGCCCGCCGCCCCATCTTTCTGTTGCTCACCCACGAATGTGCCGCGAAGTGATTCCACTCGGGCGAAAAAAATGCTCTAGCTCTCACGCCATGCCGCACAAGGTCTTTCTTTCCCGCCTCAAGCTCACGGATTTCCGCAATTATGCGGCCCTGTCGCTGCCGCTCGACGGCCGGCATGTCGTGCTGACGGGGCAGAACGGCGCGGGCAAGACCAATCTCATGGAAGCCGTCTCGTTCCTGTCGCCCGGCCGGGGCCTGCGCCGCGCCGCCTATGGCGACGTGCCGCGCGCCGGCAGCGAGGGGGGCTTCTCCGTCTTCGCGACGCTGGAGGGAATGCAGGGCGAGGTGGATATCGGCACCGGCACGGAGGGCGGCGAGGACGGCCAGTCTCGCAAGTTGCGGCTCAACGGCACGCCGGTCCGCACCGTGGACGAATTGCTGGACCACCTGCGCGTCGTCTGGCTGACGCCTTCCATGGACGGGCTCTTCACCGGCCCTTCCGCCGATCGCCGCCGCTTCCTCGACCGGCTGGTCCTGTCGCTCGATCCCGAGCACGGCCGCCGCGCGGCGGATTTCGAGAAGGCGATGCGCGGCCGCAATCGCCTCCTCTCCGAGCACCGGCCCGATCCGGCCTGGCTGACGGCGCTGGAGAAGCAGATGGCCGAACTCGGCATCGCCATGGCCCATGCGCGCCATGAACTTGTCGGCCTGCTCTCCGGCCTCGTCGAGGCGGCGCGCGACGACGGGCCGTTCCCCTCCGCCGCCATGCAGCTTTCTGGCTTCCTCGACGGGGAATGGCAGCGCCCGGCCTATGAGATCGAGGAGATCTATCTCGGCATGTTGCAGGAGGGCCGCTATCGCGATGCTGCCGCCGGCCGCACGCTGGACGGCCCGCACCGCGCCGATCTCCTCATCCGCCACCGCGAGAAGGACATGGAGGCCGAGCGCTGCTCGACGGGCGAGCAGAAGGCGCTGCTCGTCGGCCTCATCCTTGCCCATGCCGGGCTCGTCGCCGGCATGACCGGCCATGCGCCGGTGCTGCTGCTCGACGAGATCGCCGCCCATCTCGACGAGGGCCGCCGCGCCGCGCTGTTCGACCGGGTCGACGCGCTCGGTGGGCAGGCCTTCATGACCGGCACGGACCGGGCGATGTTCGATGCGCTCGGCGAGCGCGCCCAGTTCCTCACCGTCTCGAACGGAGGCATCCTGCCATGACCGATCCGCTGACATCGCAAGAGATCGACCGCTACCGCCGCCACATCGTGCTCGCCGAGATCGGCGGCGCCGGCCAGCAGAAGCTGAAGGCGGCCAATGTGCTGGTTGTCGGGGCGGGCGGCCTCGGTGCGCCGGTCATCCAGTATCTCGCCGCCGCCGGCATCGGCCATATCGGCGTCCTCGACGACGACACGGTCTCGCTCTCCAACCTCCAGCGCCAGGTGATCCACGACACCGCCGGCATCGGCACGGCGAAGGTCGCCAGCGCCGAGGCCGCCGTCGCCCGCCTCAACCCGCATGTCGCCTTCACCGGCATCGCCGAACGGCTGACGGCGGACAATGCCGCGCGCCTGCTTTCCGGCTACGACCTGTTGGTCGACGGCTCGGACAATTTCGACACCCGCTACGCCTCGGCCGATGCGGCGGAAGCCGTGCGCATCCCGCTCGTGACGGGCGCGGTCGGCCGCTTCGACGGTTCCGTGACGGTGCTGAAGCCCTATGAGACGGGACCGGACGGCACGCCCCATCCCGGCTACCGCGACCTCTTCCCCGCCGCCCCGCCGCCGGGCGTCGTGCCGGCCTGCGCGGAAGCCGGCATCGTCGGCGCGCTGACGGGGGTCATCGGCACGCTGATGGCGATGGAGGTGATCAAGCTGGTGACGGGCGCCGGCGAGCCGCTGGTCGGGCGGCTTTTGCTCTATGATGGACTGGCGGCGCGGTTCGAGACGCTGAAATATCGGCGGCGGAAAGCCTGAAACCACCTCTGCCTGCCGGCATCCCCCCACAAGGGCGGAGAAGGATAGAGGCTTGCTCATCATTCAAAATTTGAATGCCGGCAGAGCGGCACGTTAAGCCCCTCCCTCTTGTGGAGAGGGTCTTCTACACCCGCCCCGGCAGCACCCGATCCGGAGGGCGGTGGCCGTCGAAGAAGGTGCGGATGTTGATCACCACCTTCTCGCCCATGTCGATGCGGCCCTCGATGGTGGCCGAACTCATATGCGGCAGCAGCACCACCTTGCCTTCGGACGCCAGCTTCAGGAGCTTCGGATTGACCGACGGCTCGTTCTCGAAGACGTCGAGGCCGGCGCCGGCGATCCTGCCTTCCCTGAGGCACTTGATCAGCGCCGTCTCGTCGATGATGCCGCCGCGCGCCGTGTTGACGATATAGCTCGTCGGCTGCATCAGCTCGAGCCGGCGGGCCGAGAGCAGATGGAAGGTGGCGGGCGTCGAGGGGCAGTTGACCGAGACGATGTCGACGCGCGCCAGCATCTGGTCGAGGCTGTCCCAGTAGGTCGCTTCCAGCGCGTCTTCCGTGTCCGGGCGCACGCGATTGCGGTTGTGGTAGTGGATGGAGAGGCCGAAGGCCTTGGCGCGCTTGGCGACGGCGGTGCCGATGCGGCCCATGCCGACGATGCCGAGGCGCTTGCCCCAGATGCGCCGGCCGATCATCCAGGTCGGCGACCAGCCGGACCATTCGCCCTTGCGGTCGGTCAGGATGCGCGCACCCTCGGCAAGCCGGCGTGGCACGGCGAGGATGAGCGCCATGGTCATGTCGGCCGTATCCTCGGTCAGCACGTTCGGCGTGTTGGTGACGGTTATGCCCTTTCGGGCGGCCGCTTCCACGTCGACATTGTCGACGCCGTTGGAAAAGCACGCGATCAATTTGAGCTGCGGCCCCGCCTGCTCTATCAGCGCGGCGTCGATCCGGTCCGTCAGCGTCGGCACCAAGACGTCGGCGCTCTTCACCGCGGCGACGAGTTCGGGCTGGGTGCGTGGGCTGTCGTCGATGTTGAGCTCGGCGTCGAACAGTTCGCGCATCCGGGTCTCCACCACCTCGGGCAGGCGGCGGGTGATGTAGACCTTCGGTTTTTTCTTCTGCGTCATGGGATGTTCCGGCGTGCTGTTGACGGGTCCTTAACCAAGTTGGGCAAGGATTGCTTCATCAGGGGCATTTTCTACCAGACCCGGTCGCGAAGACAATCCGCTCATGGGGCGGTCCGCGCGATTTGCCACTCCGCTCCGGTTCGGCAGCCCGATGCCTTCTTCAGTTTGTGCGGATCTTGCCATGCGTAACCTCGTGCGTCTCAGTCTCGCCGCCCTTGCGGGCATTCTCGTTTCCGTCGCCGGCGTGGAATTCGCCCATGCGCAGGCGGCCAAGGGGCCGAGCGGCCTGCCGCTTCCCCGCTTCGTCAGCCTCAAGGCGAAAAGCGTGAACCTGCGCGTCGGCCCGAGCGTCGATTATGCCGTCTCCTGGCGCTACATGAAATCCGGCGTGCCGGTGGAGATCATCCAGGAATACGACAACTGGCGCCGCATCCGCGATGCGGACGGCACGGAAGGCTGGGTCAACCAGGCGCTGCTGTCCGGTGAGCGAACCGCCGTGACCGCGCCGTGGATGCGCGGCAAGGGCGACGAGATCTTCGTCAACATGCGCCGTGAGGCGCTGCCGAACGCCACGGTGGTTGCCAAGATCCAGCCCGGCGTCGTCGTAAAGGTCGGCGAATGCAACGGCGATTGGTGCCGTGCCGAAGTGGACGGCACGGCCGGCTGGGTCTCGCAGAACGAGATCTGGGGCGCCTATCCCGGCGAAGCTTTCAAATAAGGCCGGCCTTTCGGCCTTCCTCCGCCAGCGACAGCAGCGGACGGGGGCCGACCTGCTGGATAACGAGCCCGGCGGCAAGGCTGCCGAGCCTGCCGCAATCGGCCAGCGATCGCTCGGCCGTATAGCCGTAGAGGAAGCCGGCCGCATAGAGGTCGCCCGCGCCGGTCGTGTCGACCACGCTTGGAATGCTGATCGCGTCGACCTTCGTCCGCTCGCCCTTCGTCAGGATGACGGAGCCTTCCTCGCTCATCGTGACCGCCGCAAGCCGGCAATCCCCGGCGATGCGCCGCAGCGCCTCCTCGAAGTCCTCCGTCTCGTAGAGCGCCAAGGCCTCGGCCTTGTTGGCGAAGACGATGTCGACGGTGCCGGAGCGCATCAGGTCGAGGAACTCGCCGCGGTAGCGGTGCACGCAGAAACTGTCGGAAAGCGTCATCGAGACTTCGCGGCCGTTCGCATGGGCGATGCGCGCGCATTCGCGGATCGCGTCCTTGGCGCGCGGCGGATCCCAGAGATAGCCCTCGAAATAGGTGACCTTGGCGTCCGCGACGACCTGTTCCTCCACGTCCTCGGGGCCGAGCTCGACGCAGGCGCCGAGATAGGTGTTCATCGAGCGTTCGCCGTCCGGCGTCACGAAGATCATCGAGCGGGCGGTCGGCGGCGTGCCGGCGAGCGGCTTCGTCTCGAAGTGGACGCCCTGGGCGCGGATGTCGTGGATGAAGATGTCGCCGAGCTGGTCGTTCGCGACCTTGCCGAAATAGGCGGCCTTGCCGCCGAAGCTTGCAACGCCCGAGGCGGTGTTGCCGGCGCTGCCGCCGGAGGCTTCGAGTGCCGGGCCCATGCGCGAATAGAGCAGTTCCGCCCGCTCCGCGTCGATGAGGTTCATCGCGCCCTTGATGATGCCGTTGTCGGTGATGAAGTTCTCGTCGCAGCGCGCGATGATGTCGACGATGGCGTTGCCGACCGTCAGCACGTCGTATTTGGTCATGCGGAAGTCCCGTCTCGGTTTGGTAGGAGCCGGGGGTCGGTCATAACGGATTTTGCGGAAGTTGAAAGAAAAAAGCCGCCGCGCCGTTTCCGGCGGGCGGCTCGACGCATCGGCATGATACCGATCAGTCCTTGGCGCGTTCCACGTAGGAACCGTCTTCCGTCGCGATGACGACGCGGGTGCCGGCGGTGATGTGCGGCGGAACCAGCGTACGAACGCCGTTCGACAGCATCGCCGGCTTGTAGGAGGAGGAGGCCGTCTGGCCCTTCACGACCGGTTCGGTCTCGGTGATTTCGAGCGTGACGTGGCGCGGCAGGTCGATGGCGATCGCGACGCCTTCGTGCACGGAAAGAACGACCGTCATGCCTTCCTGGAGATAGGCCTTGAGGTCGCCGATGTCTTCCTGCGACATGGTGAGCTGGTCGTAGGTTTCCGGGTTCATGAAGTGGAAGCCGTCGCCGTCCTCATAAAGGTAGTTGTGCTCGCGGTCTTCCACGAAGGCGCGCTCGACCTGCTCGGTCGTGCGGTAGCGCTCGGAAACCTTGGTGCCGTCGGAGATGCGTCGCATGTCGATCTGCGTGACCGGCGTGCCCTTGCCCGGGTGGAAGTTCTGCGCCGTCAGCACGACATAGAGCTTGCCTTCGACCTCGAGGACATTGCCCTTGCGGACGGAAGAGGCGATGATCTTTACCATAAGTCTTCCTTGTAACTGGATGGATCGCGTCGTAGAGGACCGCCACAGACGCATCCCCGAACGCCGAAAAAGCGTTTTCGGGGCCGCAACTACCCTATATTCCGGCAAAAGACCAGTCTTGCCGCCGGCATGGCCGAAGAAACCTGTCACATGAGCGCCACAAGCCCGAAGCCCTCGCCCTGGTGGACGCCCGACGTCCACGCCGACCGCCGGCCCTTCCTGATGGCGCGAAACCGCATCCAGGCGGCGCTGCGCGGCTGGTTCGCCGCGCGCGACTTCGTCGAGGTGGATACGGCGACCTTGCAGGTCTCGCCCGGCAACGAGGCACATCTGCATGCCTTTGAGACCGCCGCCATCGGCCATGCGGGCACGCGGACGCCGCTCTACCTGCACACCTCGCCGGAATTCGCCTGCAAGAAGCTGCTGGCGGCGGGCGAGCGCCGCATCGCCTGCTTCGCCCATGTCTACCGCAACCGCGAGCGCGGCCCGCTGCACCATCCCGAATTCACCATGCTGGAATGGTATCGCGCCGGCGAGACCTATGACGTGCTGATGGCCGATTGCGGCGAGATGCTGGCGCTCGCCGCAGAAACGGCCGGTGTCTCCCTGCTCACCTGGCGCGGCGCGACCTGCGATCCCGCGCTGCCGCCCGAGCGGCTGACGGTGGCCGATGCCTTCACGCGCCACGCCGGCATCGATCTCCTCGCGACGATCCGCGCCGATGGTACGACCGACCGTGAGGCCCTCGCCGCCGCCATGCGGACAGCAAGCCTGCGCGTTGCGGATGACGACACCTGGGCCGATCTCTTCAGTCGCGTGCTGGTGGAAAAGGTCGAGCCGGCACTTGGCTTCGGCCGCGCCACCATCCTCTGCGAATATCCGACGGCGGAAGCCGCGCTGGCAAGGCCCGCCCCGCCCGATCCGCGCGTCGCCGAGCGCTTCGAGCTCTATGCCTGCGGCGTGGAGCTGGCCAATGCCTTCGGCGAGCTGACGGACGCCGCCGAGCAGCGCCGCCGCTTCGAGCTGGAAATGGCGGAAAAGGCCCGCGTCTATGGCGAGACCTATCCGCTCGACGAGGATTTCCTCGTCGCCCTCGCCCTCATGCCGGAAGCGAGCGGCATCGCCCTCGGCTTTGACCGCCTCGTCATGCTGGCGACCGGCGCGTCCCGCATCGACCAGGTGCTCTGGGCTCCGGTCGCGGAGACCCAGCCATGACCGCCGCGCGCAGCCTGACCACGGTGGCCGAGCTTGCCGCCGCCGGCCTCCTGCCGGAAGAAAAGCGCCCCGCCGCGACCGCCGTCGCCGGGCGCTACGCCGTCGCGGTCACGCCCGCGCTCGCCGCGCTGATCGACGCGGACGATCCGCTCGACCCCATCGCCCGCCAGTTCATTCCCGACGCCGCCGAGCTCGTCACCCTGCCGGAAGAGCGCGCCGACCCGATCGGCGACCTCGCGCACAGCCCCGTCGAGGGCATCGTGCACCGCTATCCCGACCGCGTGCTGCTCAAGGCCGTGCATGTCTGCCCGGTCTATTGCCGCTTCTGCTTCCGCCGCGAGATGGTCGGCCCGGAAGGGCTCGGCACCCTGTCGCCCGGGGCGCTCGACGCCGCCATCGCCTATATCGCGGAGCGGCCGGAGATATGGGAGGTCATCCTGACGGGCGGCGACCCGCTCGTCCTCTCCCCGCGCCGCCTCCGGGCGATCACGGAGCGGCTTGCGGCCATCGACCATGTGAAGATCGTCCGCTTCCACAGCCGCGTTCCCGTCGTCGATCCCGAGCGGATCGACGCCGCGCTGATCGAAGCCCTGAAGGCCTCCGGCAAGACGACCTATGTGGCGCTCCACGCCAATCATCCGAGCGAATTCACGGCCGAAGCCCGCGCCGCCATCGCCCGCATCGTCGATGCCGGCATGGTGATGATCAGCCAGACGGTGCTGCTCAAGGGCGTCAACGACGATGCAGAGGTGCTTGCCGCGCTGATGCGCGCCTTCGTTGAGAACCGCGTGAAACCCTATTACCTTCACCACCCCGACCTCGCCCCCGGCACGGCCCATTTCCGCCTCACGCTCGCCGAAGGCCGGGCGCTGGTCGAGAGCCTGCGCGGCCGCATCTCCGGCCTCTGCCAGCCGGCCTACATCCTCGACATCCCCGGCGGCCACGGCAAGGTGCGGGCGGATTCGCCGGCTGTGGAGGAGGCGGACGACGGCTGTTTCCGCCTGCGCGATTTCCGCGGACAGACGCATGCCTATCCGCCGGAGCATGGGCTGAATGTCGATCGGTCCTAGCGCACCGTGTCGGGGCGTCGGGATTCTCTCCACACTTGACGTCATCCTCGGCCTTGAGTCGAGGATCCACCTGCGTGCGCGGCGTGGATGGTCGGATCTAGCCCGACCATGACGACGGAGAGGGGAGGCAGGCCGCGCAAAGGCGGCAAAGCTGGCTGGATCGGGATTGGACTGGGTCGGAGTGAAGCGCGGCTTGGCCTCCATGGCCTCAAAGGGAAAGGCACGCCTCACCCTCTCGCCGTATTCATGCCGCTCACGCCCGTCTCAAAACTCTTCCCAATCCCCCTCGTTGCCCTTCTCCTGCCGCACGCCGAGCGCGCCGGCGAGCTTTTCGCTGAGCGCGAGGGCGGGGGAGGTGACGGGGCGGGATTTCTCCGTCGCAGCCTTGATGTTCCATTGGCCCGGAGACTTGCGGGCGACCTTCTGCTCCAGCGCGGGCGCGGCGGGCGGTGTCGGCGGCGTGGCGGGGACGACGTGGAGATGCGGCGCGTGCATGGTGCGGCCGGCGGCAGCCGAACCGCCGACGTTGAACTGGCCGATGAGCGCGTTCAGCGCCTGCACTTCCGAGGCGAGGCCCTGGGCGGCGGCGGTTGTCTCCTCCACCATGGCGGCGTTCTTCTGCGTACCCTGGTCCATGGCGTTGACGGCCATGTTGATTTCCTGAAGTCCGATCGACTGTTCCCGTGCGGCCTCGACGATCGCCTGGACGTGGCCGTTGATCTCCTCCACCTCGGCAACGATGGTCTGGAGCGAGCGCCCCGTATCGCCGACGAGTGAGACGCCGGTGCGCACCTGCGCCTCCGACGTGTTGATCAACGTCTTGATCTCCTTGGCGGCCTTGGCCGAACGCTGGGCCAGTTCCCGCACCTCCTGCGCGACGACCGCAAAGCCCTTGCCGGCCTCGCCCGCGCGCGCGGCCTCGACGCCCGCGTTCAAGGCGAGCAGGTTGGTCTGGAAGGCGATCTCGTCGATCACGCCGATGATGCTGGTGATCTCGCTGGAGGATTTTTCGATTTCCTGCATGGCGGCGACGGCGCGGCGCACGATCTCGCCGGACTTTTCCGCCCCCGTGCGGGTGCGGGCGACAAGCGAGCCCGCCTCTTCCGCCCGCCGGGTGGAATCCCTGACGGTCGTGGTGATCTCCTCCAGCGCGGCGGCGGTTTCCTCCACGGAGGCGGCCTGCTGCTCGGTGCGGCGCGACAGGTCTTCCGCCGCAGTGCGGATCTGGCCGGCGCCGGCATCGATGGCGCGCGCATTCTCGCGCGCATCGCGCATCGCCTCGCCAAGGCGGGCGGCGGCGGCGTTGAAGTCGGCGCGCAGGCGCTCGAGGTCGCCGTCGAAGGGTTTTTCGATGCGGCAGGTCATGTCGCCACCCGCAAGCCTGCCGAGCGCGTCGGCAAGACTGGTGACGGCTTCCTGTACGCGGCCGTTGTCGCGCGTGCGCTCGGCCTCGCGCGCCTGCCGCTCGCCTTCGGCGCGGCGGCGGTCGTCCTCGTTCCGGCGGTCGAGGTGCTGGCGCTCGGCGGCAGCGTCGCGGATGGCCGCAAGGCCGGCCGCCAGCGCGCCGATCTCGTCGCTCCGGTCGGCATGCGGAACGGCAGCATCCGTATCGCCCGCGGCAAGGCGCTTCGAGGCTTCGGCAAGCTCGTCGAGCGGCCTTGCGACACGGCGGTTGACGAGGACCATGCCGGCAAGGGCGAGGCCCGCGCTGGCGGCAAGCAGGGCCCAGCGGGAGGCGGCGCCATCGACGATGCCCTGCAATCCGCCCAGGACGACCACGAGGACGAAGAGCGCAGGCACGAGCCTGCCGATCCGGACATTACGCATGACGGTTCCCTGATTTGTCGCGCACGGCTGCGTGCGGGTGCGCGGGAGTCTAGGAGCGGTCCTTTAACGGGGTCTTAATGGGGACGCTGCACGCGTGCCTTGCCGGGGGCTTTTCCACACCCTACATGCGAAGGCCGAACAGGAGTTTTCGATGATCTTCGACGCCGTCCGGCTTTCGCTCGCCAATCTCTTCGCGCCCGAGACGCGCAGCGTCTTCTGGAAGGTCCTCGGGCTCACCGTCCTGGCGCTCGTCGTGATCTGGTTCGGGCTGCGGGAGACCTTTATCGCCTTCGCCTGGCCCTGGCTCGAAGGCGCGATGATGCCGAACCTGCCGGATTGGGCGGGCTGGCTCACCTTCGTCTTCGGCATCGTCGCCAGTCTCGGCCTTGCGCTCGGCCTCGCCTTGCTGCTCGCCCCGGTGACGGCGATCATCGCCGGCTTCTTCCTCGACGATGTCGCCGAGGTCATCGAGACGCGCGATTATCCGGGCGAGGCCCGGGGCACGGCGCTGCCGCTCGGCCAGGCCATCATGGGCTCGATCAAGTTCCTCGGCGTGGTCATCCTTGGCAACCTGATCGCCCTCTTCCTCCTGTTCATTCCGGGCGTGAACCTCGTCGCCTTCTTCCTCGTCAACGGCTACCTGCTCGGCCGGGAATTCTTCGAATTCGCCGCCATGCGCTATCGCGCGCCCGCCGAGGCGCGGCTGTTCCGCGCCAAGCATGCCTCCACGGTCCTCCTCGCCGGCTTCGTCATCGCCGCCTTCCTGGCGATCCCCATCGTCAACCTGATGACGCCGCTCTTCGCGGCCGGCCTGATGGTGCATCTCCACAAGGCGCTGAGCCGCAAGGACAAGGGCTTTTCACTGCGGCAGGGCTGACGCGTCGTACATCGCCGCATAGCCGGCGCTCGGCGGGATCGGCTTGATCACGTCGATCATCACCCCGTTCGGATCGGCGGTGATGAAATGGCGCTGGCCGAAATCCTCGTCGCGGAGGGGAAGGAGGATCGGCAGGCCGGCAGAGCGCAGGGCGTCATGCACCGCGTCGACATCCTCCACCTCGAAATTCAGGATGAGGCCGGAGACCTTGCTGCCGCGGTGGGCGGCCGGGATCGTCTCGTGGCTGCCGTCGAGCACGGCGAGCGTCACCTTCTCGTCCTCGCGGGACTGGAGATGGACGTACCAGTCGCTGGTGAAGAGCGCTTCGAAGCGGAAATGCGCCTTGTAGAAAGTCGCGGTGCCGGCGACATCGTCCGTCATGATCACGGGATAATAGCTGGTTGTCTTCATCTCATTCCCCTTTCCTGTCAGACGCGATTCCGGACGCGTGTTTTCGCTGGAATTGCCTTCGGTTGAAACATACAATCTGCATGTATTAATTCAGATAACATACATACAGTTTGTATGTAAAGAGGCGAAATGACGCGCAGCAACAAGGAACGCACGGAGGCGACGCGCCTCGCCCTGATCGAGGCCGCCCGGCGGCTTTTCGTGGAGAAGGGCTATGCGGAGACGGCGACGCCCGACATCGTCGCCGAGGCGGGGGTGACGCGCGGAGCGCTCTACCACCATTTCGAGGACAAGAAGGCGCTGTTCCGCGCCATGCTGGAACGTGAGGCGCAAGCCGTGGCGGCGCGGATCGAGACGGTTTCGCTGCCGGCCGGCTCGCCGCGCGAAGCGTTGCTTTTCGGCGCGTCGGCCTATTTCGACGCCATGGCCGCGCCCGGTCGCACGCGCCTCCTGCTGCTCGAGGCGCCCGCCGTGCTGGGCTTTGCGGGCGCCCGCGCGATCGACCGAGATCATGCCGAGGCTATGCTCGGGGCAGGCCTGTCCGCCCTGCTCGGACCGGATATCGATGCGGGGAGACTTGCGGCGCTGACCGGCCTCCTCTCCGCCGCCTTCGACCGCGCCGCCATCGCCATCGAGGCCGGCGGCGACCGCAAGGCCTACGAGGCGGCCATCGCCGATCTCCTCGACGGGCTCAGGGCGTAGGGCCGAAGAGTTGCGGCGGAAGCTCGACCAGCGGGGCGGGCACGTCCGAGGTCTTTTCCGGCGACTTGCAGAGATCGGCGATGACGCAGTGCTCGCATTCGGGCCTGCGCGCCTTGCAACAGTAGCGCCCGTGCAGGATCAGCCAATGGTGGGCGTGGTAGAGATATTCGTCCGGGATGATGCGCATCAGCTTGTCCTCCACCTCGTCCGGCGTCTTGCCGGGGGCGAGGCGGATCCGGTTGGCGATGCGGAAGATATGCGTGTCGACCGCCATCGTCGCCTGGCCGAAGGCCATGGAGAGCACGACATTGGCCGTCTTGCGGCCGACGCCGGGCAGCATCACCAGCTCCTCGCGGGTGCGCGGCACCTCGCCGCCGAAGCGGTCGACGAGCATCCGGCTGAGCGCGATCACGTTCTTCGCCTTGTTGCGGTAGAGCCCGATGGTCTTGATGTAGTCGCGCACCTTCTCCTCGCCGAGCGCCAGCATCTTCTCCGGCGTGTCGGCGACCTTGAAGAGGGCGCGCGTCGCCTTGTTGACGCCGGCATCCGTCGCCTGCGCGGAGAGCGCGACGGCGACGACGAGGGTGAAGGGGTTCACATGCTCCAGCTCGCCCTTCGGCTCCGGCCGCTGGATGGAGAAGCGGCGGAAGATCTCCCGCAACTCGTCCTGCGAATAGACGCTCTTCACCGGCGCGGACGCCTTGCGGCGCGGCGGCGCCGAGGGCGCTTTCTTCCGGGTCTTCACGCTGTCCATGATGCCTCCGATGCGAGCCCCCGCAAAACCGCTACACAGTCCCGCGCGGCTTGCTTATAATCAAGCGTCATGACCCAAGGCAACGCCGACATCACGATGAACGACCTGCCGGTCTTCTCCGCCGAGCTGCATCCCTATCGCTCGCTGGGGCGGAACGGGCATCGTATCTTCTTCTTCATCGCGGGCGCGCTCAGCCTCGCCCACATGGCCGTCTTCATGATCTCCGGCGCATGGCCGGTGGTCATGTTCTTCGGGGCGGATTTCCTCATCCTCTTCGGCGCCTTCTGGCTGAACAACCGGGCAGCCAGGGCAAAAGAGATCGTCTCGCTCTCGCGCACGAGCATCTCGATCCGCAAGATCACGCCGTCCGGCAAGGAGACGGAATATGCCTTCAACCCGTTCTGGGCGCGCTTCCTCGTTTCGCGCAAGCCGAAGATCGGCATCACCGCCATGCATGTGCGCGGCAACGGCCGGGAGACGGACGTCGGCACCTTCCTGCCGCTCGACGACCGGGAGCGCTTCGCCTCCGCCTTTTCCGGCGCGCTGGCGCGGGTAAAGCGCGGCTACTGACGGCGCAGGCAGGAAACGGGTGGCCGGCAGGCCGCGGGCGTGCTTTTCTGGCGGCACAGGAGAAAAGCGATGAACATTGCCGCGACTTTGCAAACCGACATCACGCCCGAGGGCGACGACTATGCGACCGTGCGCCGGGTCATCGAGATGATCACCGAGGATTACCGCGACCAGCCGGGCCTCGAGGACATTGCCGGCCGGCTCGGCCAGTCGCCGACGCAGTTGCAGAAGACCTTCACCCGCTGGGCCGGCCTCTCGCCCAAGGCCTTCCTGCAGGCCGTCACGCTCGACCACGCCAAGCGCCTGCTGCGGCAGGAGGAGCTGCCGCTGCTCGAAACCAGCTTCGAGGTCGGCCTTTCCGGTCCGGGCCGGCTGCACGACCTCTTCGTCACGCACGAGGCCATGTCGCCCGGCGAGTGGAAAGCGCGCGGGGCAGGGCTCACCATCCGCTACGGCCTCCATCCCTCGCCTTTCGGCGGGGCGCTGGTCATGATAACCGACCGGGGCCTTGCCGGCCTTGCCTTCACCGACGAGGCCGACGGCATGGATGCCTTCGAGGACATGTCCTCGCGCTGGCCGAACGCGCATTATGTCGAGGACCGGGAGGCGACGGCCGCCTATGCCGAGCGCATCTTCGATCCGAAGCGCTGGGACCCCGAGGCGCCGCTACGCGTGGTGCTGATCGGCTCGGATTTCCAGGTCCGCGTCTGGGAGGCGCTCCTGCGCATCCCCATGGGCTGTGCCGTCACCTATTCCTCTATCGCCGAAGGCCTCGGACAGCCGACCGCCTCGCGCGCCGTCGGCGCTGCCGTCGGCCGCAATCCCATCTCCTTCGTGGTGCCCTGCCACCGCGCGCTCGGCAAGAGCGGCGCGCTGACCGGCTATCATTGGGGCCTCACGCGCAAGCGCGCCATGCTGGGCTGGGAATCGGGCAAGGCCTGAAAAGCAGAAGGCCGGCGGAGACGCCGGCCTTTTTCTTATGGGAAGGGATAGCGTTCAATGCGCGCCCGACATGTCCCCGAGCACGTCCTTGGACTTCACCGTCGAATCGGCGTTGAGCGTGTAGACCATCGGCACGCCCGTCGCGAGGTTGAGCTTCAGGATCTCGTCCTTCGTCAGCCGGTCGAGCACCATGACAAGCGAGCGCAGCGAGTTGCCGTGGGCGGCGACCAGCACCTTTTCGCCGCGCAGCACGCGGGGCAGGATCTCCGTGAGATAATAAGGCCAGACGCGAGCGCCGGTGTCGCGCAGGCTTTCGCCGCCGGGCGGTGGCACGTCGTAGGAGCGGCGCCAGATATGCACCTGCTCCTCACCCCACTTGGCGCGGGCATCGTCCTTGTTGAGGCCGGAAAGGTCGCCGTAGTCGCGCTCGTTGAGCGCCTGGTCGCGGATCGTCTCGAGACCCGGCTGACCGATCTCGTCGAGGATGATCTTCAGCGTCTTCTGGGCGCGGGAAAGGTCGGAGGTGAAGGCGATATCGAACGTGATGCCCGTCTCGGCGAGCGCCTTGCCGCCGGTCCTGGCCTCTTCAACGCCGAGTTCCGTGAGGTCGGGGTCGCGCCAGCCGGTGAAGAGGTTTTTCAGGTTCCATTCGCTCTGGCCGTGGCGAACGAGGACGAGGGTTCCGCTCATATGGTCTGTCTCCTGAGGCTGACTTTAATTGAGCCCGAGCACGTCGAGCATGGAATAGAGACCGGGCTTCCGGTCGCGCGCCCAGAGCGCCGCCTTGACGGCGCCGCGGGCGAAGATCGAGCGGTCCGTCGCGCTGTGCGACAGCGTCACTGTCTCGCCCTCGCCGGCGAGCAGCACGGAATGTTCGCCGATGACCGAGCCGCCGCGCAGCGTGGCAAAGCCGATCGTGCCCATGGGCCGCGGGCCAGTATGGCCGTCGCGCACGCGCACGGAATTCTCCGCCAGCGAAATGCCGCGGCCCTTGGCGGCGGCGTTGCCGAGCAGCAGCGCGGTGCCGGAGGGGGCGTCGACCTTGTGCTTGTGGTGCATTTCCAGCACTTCGATGTCCCAGTCGTCGGGGCCGAGCGCGCGGGCGGCCGTCTCGGTCAGGACGCCGAGCAGGTTGACCCCGAGGCTCATATTGCCGGACTTGACGACGCGGGCATGGCGGGCGGCGGCCTTGATCTTCTCGTCGTCGGCGGCCGAGCAGCCGGTGGTGCCGACGACATGCACGATGCGCGCCTGCGCGGCGAGGCCGGCGAACTCGACGGTGGCGGCGGGGGCGGTGAAATCGAGCACGCCCTCGGCCGCCACGAAGGCCTCCAGCGGCTTGTCGGTGACGGGAACGCCGATCGGGCCGAGGCCGGCAAGCTCCCCCGCATCACGGCCGACGAAGGGCGAGCCCTCGCGCTCGACGGCGGCGAAGACCTGTGCGCCCTCGATGGCGTGGATGGTGCGGATCAGCGTCTGGCCCATGCGGCCCGCGGCGCCGACGACGACCAGCTTCATTGGGGTGCCGCTCATGTCTTCCGTCCTTGCTTACTTGCCCGTGAGGCCGGCGGGCGCCTGGAGATTGTTGAGGCGAGCGTAGAGACCGTTCTCGCGCGCCGCAAGGTCCTCGTGCGTGCCTTCCTCGATGACCATGCCGTCCTGCATGGCGATGATCTTGTCGGCGCGCACCACCGTCGAGAGACGGTGCGCGATGACGACGACGGTGCGCCCGCTCATCGCCTCGTCCAGCGCCTTCTGCACGGCCTGTTCCGACTCGGTGTCGAGCGCGGAGGTCGCCTCGTCGAGCAGGAGGATCGGCGCGTTGCGCACCAGCGCGCGGGCGATGGAAAGCCGCTGGCGCTGGCCGCCGGAAAGCGTCACGCCGTTCTCGCCGACGGGCGTGTCGTAGCCGAGCGGTTGGGCGAGGATGAAGTCATGCGCATAGGCGTGCCGCGCGGCTTCCTCGATCTCGGCATCCGTCGCGTCCGGGCGGCCGTAGCGGATGTTGTCGCGGATCGTGCCCTCGAAGAGATAGGGCTGCTGGGAGACATAGGCGATGGCATTGCGCAGCGACTGCTTGGTCACATGCGCGATGTCCTGCCCGTCGATCAGGATCGCGCCGTCCGCCGGATCGTAGAAGCGCGGAATGAGGCTGATGATGGTGGACTTGCCCGCCCCGGAGGGGCCGACGAGCGCCGTCGTCTTTCCACCCTCGGCGGTGAAGCTGACGCCTTTGAGGATCGTCTCGGTCTCGGAATAGCCGAAACGCACGTCGCGGAAGGTGATGGCCGCGTCGGTGATCGCGAGCGGCCGGGCGTCGGCGAGGTCGGCCTGACGCGGTTTCAGGTCGAGGATCTCGTAGATCATGCGGGCATTGACCGCCGCGCGCTCCAGCGAGACCTGCAGGCGGGCGAGGCGCTTGGCCGGATCGTAGGCCATCAGCAGCGCCGTCACGAAGGAGAAGAACGCGCCCGGCATGATGCCGCCGTAGATCGAGCGGAAGGCGGCATAGGCAAGGACGCCCGCGATGGTGAAGCCGGCGAAGGATTCGGTCATCGGCGCCGTGCGCTCGGTGAGCCGCGCGATGCGGTTGGACCGGTTCTCCGCCCGCTCAATGATGCTCTCGACCTTCTCCTTGAGCTGGTTCTCCATCGTGAAAGCCTTCACGATGGTGATGCCCTGCACCGTTTCCTGCATCGCGCCGAGCACGTGGCTGTTCAGCTCGACGGATTCGCGCGTGGCGGCGCGCAGCCGCTTCGAGACGTAGCGCAGGCCAAGAAGAAGCGGCGGGGCGACGACGAAGACGATGAGCGTCAGCAGCCAGTCCTTGGAGATCATCACGCCGATGAGGGCGAGGAGGGTCAGCAGGTCGCGCGCCAGCGATGTCACCGTCATGTTCAGGACGTCGCGGATGCCCGATATGTTCTGGCTGATCTTGGCGGCGAGATAGGCCGAGCGCGACTCGTTGAAATAGCTGACGCTGAGCGCCATCAGATGGGAGAAGAGCCGGCGCTGGTAGCGGGCGACGATGTTGTTGCCGATCTTCGACAGGATGACGGCCTGGAAGTAGGTCGCAAAGCCGCGCAGAACGAAGGCGACGAAGATCGAGCCGCAGATGATGAGGACGAGGTCGGCACGCTTGTTGGCGAAGGCCTCGTTGACGACCGATTCCATGATCCAGGCGGCGAAGGCCGTGGTGCCGGCGATAATGGCGAGGCACAGGATCGCCAGCAGATAGCCGCGAACATATTCGCGGCCGTTTTCGGCGATGACGCGTTTGAGCACGCTGGCGATGGCGTCGGAGCTGACGGGTGGGTGCTCGGTTCGACTCTTATCGGCCAATAAACTGACTTTCCTGCACGGTCTCGACGGCGGCCGGCGAACCGGCCCGTGGCCGCTCTATAGGGCGTCGGTCCGCTTTTGGCGAGTCCGCGGCGCGGCGCGGGCCCGCCGGGGCCCTCACCTTTTCCAGCGGCGTCCCTCCGTTGCAACACCGAAGCGGTCCGGCATGCGGGCGAAGGCGGCAAGGCCGGCAAGGGCGGCGACCGGGTGGGTGACCACATAGGTGGGGATGGAACCGAGAAGCGCGCTATGCGGTGCCTTGTCCTCGAAGGCGGCCCGGAATTCGGGCCCGCGTAGCGCCGGGAGGATCTTCTGCGAGATGCCTCCCGCCAGGAAAACGCCGCCCTTGGCCATGAAGATCATCGCCATGTCGCCGGCGACGCGCCCGAGATAGGTGGAGAACAGCGAGACGGTCTCGACCGCCGCACGGTCCTCGTGAGCAAGTGCCTTGGCGGTAACGTCAGCGGGTGTCGCAAGCGTCGCGTCGATCCCGTCGGCGGCGCAGATGGCATGATAGATGTTCATGATGCCGCGCCCGCAGAGAAGCTGCTCGGCGGAGATGCGGCCCTCGATGGGCTCGAGGAACGGCCAGATCCGGTAGTCGCGCTCGCTGCGCGGGCCGACATCGACATGGCCGCCTTCGCCCGGAACCGGAATCCAGCTGTGGCGAGCATGTACGAGGCCGGCGACACCGAGCCCGGTGCCGGGCCCGAGCACCGCGCGCGAGGCTGAATGCCGCTCGACGCCGGGGCCGATCTTCTCGCGGTCCTCGTCGCCGAGCGAGGCGACGGCGAGCGCCTGCGCCTCGAAATCGTTGACCAGCAGCACATCCTCGAAGCCGAGATTGGCGATCATGTCGCGTGGGCGTACCACCCAGGGGCAATTGGTCAGCGGCACCTCGTCGCCCTCGATGGGGCCGGCGAGCGCCAGGATCGCCGAGCGCGGCTGCACCGAACTCGTATCGAGGATGCAGCGCTGCAGCGCGTCGTCGATATTGGCGAAATCGGCGGTCTGGACGATGGGGAACGGCTTCGGTTCGGCGAAGGCATCGACCAGCAGCGCGAAGCGCGCATTGGTGCCGCCGATATCGCCGACCAGGATGGGGAAGGGGAAGTTCGTGTCGTTGTCGCCCGGCCGTGCCATCAAGCTGTCCCGTTCGTTGTGTGGATGGTCCGCTTTCGCTATCTGCGGCGAAGGTTGCCGTCAATCGGCGGCAAAGTCGAGAAGCTGCTCGGCGGTCGCCCGGTTCAGCGCCATCGGAATGTCGTAGACGATGGCAAGCCGCATCAGCGCCTTCACGTCGACATCGTGCGGCATCGGCGTCAGCGGATCGACGAAGAAGATCAGCACGTCCACCTCGCCCGTGGCGATCAGCGCGCCGATCTGCTGGTCGCCGCCGAGCGGGCCGCTTTTCAGCCGCGTCACGTCGAGGCCGGGGCAGGCCTCCAGCACTCGGCCGCCGGTGGTGCCGGTCGCGACGATCCTCGCCTGCGAAAGCACGGCCTCATGTTCGGCGGCGAAGGCCGCCATGTCGTCCTTCTTCTCGTCATGCGCGATGAGTGCGATGCATTTCTGGCGCGACATGAGGCTCCCCGCCGATTTTAAATCGATTTGAACGCCTTATACAAAAGCAGCGGGACGTTGAAAAGCCCCGCCGCCCGGCGGGCAGGACCTCGGCCTACCGGAACGGCCGCGGGATCGGGATCGGCACGATGGCGGGCAGCGCCGTGTCGGAGGCGATCACCGATTCGATGGTGGCGGCGGCGTCGCCTCCGGCGCTTGCGGAGAAGGCGAGCGCGGTGGAAGCGCCGCCATTGCCGCGCCAGGTCACTTCCGTCTCGGAAGAGGGCGAGGCGGCGGCGAGAACCGTGCCGCAGGCTTTCGGCAGGTCCGACATCTTGATGAACCAGGGCTTGACCGGCTTGGCGTCCTTCTTCGGCTTGGGCTTTTCCCAGGGCTCCTTGGTGAACCACCAGGCGAGCGATTGATCGCAGCCGTCGCCGGCCGGCACGCGCGCCTGCGGCTTGCAGCCCGGCGCGTCTTCCGGGCACTTGATGCGGATATGGAAATGCTCGTCATGGCCGTAGATCGGCCGCACCTTGCCGAGCAGCGAGCGGTCGCCCTGCCAGGTCTCGCAGAGCTTCTTCTTGATCGCCGGGTTGACGAAGACGCGGTCGACCTGCGGATAGCTCGCCGCCTTCATGACGAGCCGGGCATGGGTCGGCGTCCAGCGGCGCGAATCGACCGTCAGGAACTTGCTCTTGTCGAGCATGGAAGTGAAGGGCATCGTCTCGCGCTCCTCGGCGGACAGGCGATGGTCCGGCATGGGCGTGAACCAGATATCGGCATCGAGGCCGACCTGGTGCGAGGCATGGCCCGACAGCATCGGCCCGCCGCGCGGCTGCGAGATGTCGCCGAGCAGCAGCCCCGGCCAGCCGAGCGCGCGGGCATCCTGCGAGAACTGCTCCAGCAGCGCGATCATGTTCGGATGGCCCCAGCGGCGGTTGCGCGAAAGGCGCATCGCCTGCCAGGCCGGACCGTCCATGGGGATCGCCACCGCGCCGGCAATGCAGCCCCTGGCATAGGACCCGTAGGGGTTCGTCGCCATCTTCGCCGGCAGGCGCTTGGCGCCGAACAGCTCCTTGGCCGGCCGCTCCTCGGCCGCGAGCGGCGAGGCGAGCGCGGTCAGCGCAAGGCCGGCGGCGAGGAAGCAGGTGGTCAGGCGGGAAAGCAGGAAATGGGCTGGCATCGTCCGGTCTCGAAAGTCGCAATGGTTGCGAAAGGTTAAAGGATCATCCTTTCGCAGAAGTGAATCCCTTGCCGGATAGGCATGGCAAAACCGCCGCTTTGATGGCGGGCCTGTCATTTGCCCGGATTTTGCCTATTCTCTCCCGCATGCTTCGGCAAAGGATACGAAAGGGATTTGGCATGCGGGCAGCCTTCGGGAGAAACGTGTTCACGGTCGTTCTGGCCCTGTCTATGGGGACCGCGACCGGCGCCGGAGCGCAGGAGACCAGGGAACCGGTCTGGCATAGCGGCCTCTCCACCATCGGCGAACTGAAACACCCGGACGGCTTTGCCCATTTCGACTATGTCAATCCCGACGCGCCGAAGGGCGGGGAGCTGAAGCTCTCCGAAACCGGCACCTACGATACGTTCAACCCCATCCTCTCCAAGGGCGAGGCGGCGTCCGGCGTTGCTTCCCTCGTCTTCGACACGTTGCTGAAATCCGCCGAGGACGAGATCACCACCGCCTATGGCCTGCTCGCCGAGGGTGTGTCGTTCCCCGACGACATCTCCTCTGCGACCTTCCGCCTGCGCGCGGAAGCCAAATGGGCGGACGGTCAGCCGGTGACGCCCGAGGACGTGGTCTTCTCCTTCGAAAAGTCGAAGGAGCACAATCCGCTGCTCGCCAATTACTACAAGCACGTCGTCTCGGCGGAGAAGACCGGCGAGCGCGACGTCACCTTCCGCTTCGACGAGAAGAATAACCGCGAGCTTCCCAACATCCTCGGCCAGTTCCAGATCGTGCCCAAGCACTGGTGGGAGGGCACGGACGCCAAGGGCAACAAGCGCGACATAGGTCGCACGACGCTGGAGCCGGTCATGGGTTCCGGCCCCTACCGGATCGCCTCCTTCCAGGCAGGTGGCTCCATCCGCTTCGAGCGGCGCGACGACTATTGGGGCAAGGACCTCAACGTGAATGTCGGCCAGAACAATTTCGGCGCGATTACCTATACGTTCTTCGGCGACCGCAACGTGGAATTCGAGGCCTTCCGCGCCGCCAATGTCGATTTCTACCGCGACAACTCGTCCAGCCACTGGATGACGGCCTATGACTTCCCAGCGGTGAAGGACGGCCGCATCGTCCGCGAGGAGATCGAGAATCCGCTGCGCGCCACCGGCATCATGCAGGCCTTCGTGCCGAACATGCGCCGGGAGAGGTTCAGGGACCAGCGCGTGCGTGAGGCGCTGAATTACGCCTATGACTTCGAAAGCCTCAACCGAAACCTCGCCTATGGCCGGCTCAACCGCATCGACAGTTACTTCTGGGGCACCGAGCTTGCCTCTTCCGGCCTGCCGGAGGGCCGCGAGAAGGAAATCCTGGAGGAACTGAAGGACAAGGTGCCGCCCGAAGTCTTCACCACGCCCTATACCAATCCCGTCGCCGGTGACCCGAAGGCGGCGCGCGAGAACCTGCGCAAGGCGCTGGCGCTCTTCAAGGAGGCGGGCTACGAGCTGAAGAACCGCAAGCTGGTCAACGTGAAGACCGGCGAGCCCTTCGGCATCGAGATCCTGCTCTCCAATCCCTCGCAGGAGCGCACGGTCCTGCCCTATGTGAAGAGCCTCACCGATATCGGCATCGACGCGCGTATCCGCACGGTCGACAGTTCGCAATATACCAACCGCGTCCGCAGCTTCGACTACGACATGCTCTACGGCATCTGGGCGCAGACGCTGGTGCCGGGCAACGAGCAGGTCGACTACTGGGGCTCCTCCTCGGTCGACCAGCAGGGCTCGCGCAACTATGCCGGCATCGCCGATCCCGCCATCGACGAACTGATCCGCCGGATCATCTTCGCGCCGGACCGCGCCGAGCTCGTCGCCACCGTCAAGGCGATGGACCGCGTGCTGCTCGCCCATCACTATCTCGTGCCGATGTTCTATTCCAGATCGGTGCAGGTCGCCTACTGGAACCATCTCGCCCGGCCGCAGGAGCTGCCCTATTACGGCCTCGGCTTCCCCGACGTCTGGTGGTCCAAGAATGCAGCCAAGTGAGACCGGGCAAATAAGCCGGGGCTTGCACAGGCGGTCCGGCTGGGCTCCATATAGCGATGACGAATCACCGGCCGCGCGGCGGCGGAAGAACGGAAGGATCAGGCTTGGACGGCTGGACATCGACGCGGCGCATGAAGGCGGGTGATCGCTGATGGGCGCCTATATCCTGCGCCGCATCCTGCTGATGATCCCCACGATCTTCGGCATCATGGCGATCTCGTTCGCGATCGTGCAGTTCGCGCCGGGCGGCCCGGTCGAGCAGGTCATCGCCGACCTGACGAGCCAGAGCAGCGGCGATCGGCTTTCGGGCGGCGGCGACATGCTTCAACAGGTCGGGCAGGACAGCGCCTATCGCGGCGCGCGCGGCCTCGATCCCGAATTCATCGCCAAGCTGGAAAAGCAGTTCGGCTTCGACAAGCCGCCGCTCGAGCGCTTCTTCTCGATGATGTGGGATTACATGCGCTTCGACTTCGGCGAGAGCTTCTTCCGAAACGTCTCCGTCGTCGATCTCATCGCGCAGAAGATGCCGGTCTCCATCTCGCTCGGCGTATGGATCCTCATCTTCTCCTACGCCATCTCCATCCCGCTCGGCATCAGGAAGGCGGTGAAGGACGGCTCGGCCTTCGACGTCTGGACCTCCGGCATCATCATCGTCGGCTATGCGGTGCCGAGCTTCCTCTTCGGCATCCTCCTCATCGTGCTCTTCGCCGGCGGCTCGTTCCTCGACTGGTTCCCGCTGCGCGGCATCGTCTCGGACAATTTCGCCAGCCTCGCCTGGTGGCAGAAGCCGCTCGACTACATGTGGCACATGACGCTGCCGCTGATCACGCTGCTGCTCTCCGCCTTCGCCACGACGACGCTCCTGACGAAGAATTCCTTCATCGACGAGATCAAGAAGCAATATGTCACGACGGCCCGCGCCAAGGGCCTGACCGAGGGCCAGGTGCTCTACGGCCACGTCTTCCGCAACGCCATGCTGATCATCATCGCCGGCTTTCCCGGCGCCTTCATCTCGGCCTTCTTCACGGGTTCGCTGCTCATCGAATATATCTTCTCGCTCGATGGTCTCGGCCGCCTCGGCTACGATTCCATCGTCCGGCGCGACTATCCCATCGTCTTCGCGACGCTCTTCATCTTCTCTCTGATGGGCCTCGTCGTCTCCCTCGTCTCCGACCTCATCTATACCTGGGTCGATCCGCGCATCGATTTCGAGCGGAGGGACGTCTGATGGCCGCCGTCACCGACACGACCCCGATCGCCCCGCCGCGAAAAGGCCTGCTTTCGCCGACCAACAAAAGGCGCTGGGAGAACTTCAAGGCGAACCGGCGCGGCTACTGGTCGCTCTGGATCTTCCTCGTCATCTTCGTGCTCAGCCTCTTCGCCGAATGCATCGCCAACGACCGACCGATCCTCGCTTCCTACAAGGGCGAACTGCTCTTCCCCGTCGTCATCGACTATCCGGAGGAGAAGTTCGGCGGTTTCCTCGCCGAGACCGACTACCGCTCCGATTTCATCACCGAGGAGATAGAGGCGAACGGCTGGATGATCTGGCCGCCGATCCGCTATTCCTATAGTTCGACCAATTCCAACATCCCGCATTCCGCGCCGACCAAGCCCTTCTGGCTGATGTCGAAGGAGGAGCGCTGCTCCGGCTATCCGAACGGCGCGGCGGACCCGAACTGCAACTGGCACAATCTCAACTGGCTCGGCACGGACGACCAGGCGCGCGACGTGCTCGCCCGCGTCATCTACGGCTTCCGCATCTCCGTGCTCTTCGGCCTGGCGCTGACGATCTGCTCGGCCGTGGTCGGCGTGACGGCCGGCGCCGTACAGGGCTATTTCGGCGGCTGGACGGACCTCCTGATGCAGCGCTTCATCGAGATCTGGTCCTCGATGCCGGTGCTCTACATCCTGCTCATCATCGCCGCGATCCTGCCGCCCGGCTTCTGGATCCTGCTCGGCATCATGCTGCTCTTCTCCTGGGTCGGCTTCGTCGGCGTGGTGCGCGCGGAATTCCTGCGCGCCCGTAATTTCGAATATGTCCGGGCGGCCCGGGCGCTCGGCGTCGGCAATGCGACGATCATGTACCGGCACCTCCTGCCGAACGCCATGGTCGCGACGCTCACCTTCCTGCCCTTCATCCTCTCCGGCTCGATCACCACGCTCACCTCGCTCGACTTCCTGGGCTTCGGCATGCCGCCTGGCTCGCCCTCGCTCGGTGAACTGATCGCGCAGGGCAAGGAGAACCTTCAGGCGCCGTGGCTCGGCCTCACCGCCTTCGTCGTCATGTCCGTCATGCTGTCGCTGCTGATCTTCGTCGGCGAAGCGACGCGCGACGCCTTCGATCCGAGGAAGACCTTCCGGTGAGCGCTCCCGAAACCATCCTTTCCGTCCGCGACCTGTCGGTGGCCTTCCATCAGGGCGGCGACACCTCGCTCGCCGTCGACCGTGTTTCCTTCGAGATCCGGCGCGGCGAGGTCGTCGCCCTCGTCGGCGAATCCGGCTCCGGCAAGTCGGTGACGGCGAACTCGATCCTGAGGCTCCTGCCCTATCCCGCCGCAAGCCATCCGTCGGGCGAGATTGTTTTCAACGGCAAGGACCTCCTGAAGGCATCGGATGCGAACCTGCGCGAGGTGCGCGGCAACGACATCACAATGATCTTCCAGGAACCGATGACCTCGCTCAATCCGCTCCATTCCATCGAGCGGCAGATCGGCGAGATCCTGAAACTCCATCAGGGTATCGAGGGCGCGGCCGCCCGCACCCGCATTCTGGAACTGCTCAACCAGGTCGGCATCCGTGAGCCGGAAAAGCGCCTCGCCGCCTATCCGCACGAGCTCTCCGGCGGCCAGCGCCAGCGCGTCATGATCGCCATGGCGCTCGCCAACCGCCCGGAACTGCTGATCGCCGACGAGCCGACCACCGCGCTCGACGTCACCGTCCAGGCGCAGATCCTCGAGCTCCTGAAGAACCTCAAGGAAGAGCACGGCATGTCCATGCTCTTCATCACCCACGACCTCGGCATCGTGCGCAAGTTCGCCGACCGGGTCTGCGTGATGACCAAGGGCAGGATCGTCGAGACCGGCCCGGTCGAGGAGATCTTCTCCAATCCACAGCACGCCTATACCCGCCATCTGCTCGCCTCAGAGCCTCGCGGCGAGCCGCGCCCGGCCGACGACAGCCAGCCCGTCGTCATGGAGGCGGAGGACGTCAAGGTCTGGTTCCCGATCAAGGCCGGCTTCATGCGCCGCGTGGTGGACCATGTGAAGGCCGTCGACGGCATCGACCTGACTCTGCGCGCCGGCCATACGCTCGGCGTCGTCGGCGAATCCGGCTCCGGCAAGACGACGCTCGGCCTCGCGCTGACGCGCCTCATCTCGTCCAAGGGCCGCATTGCCTTCGTCGGGCAGGACATCGCCAGCCGCACCTTCGCCGAGATGCGGCCGCTCCGCCGGCGCATGCAGATCGTCTTCCAGGATCCCTTCGGCTCGCTTTCGCCGCGCATGTCGGTCGCCGATATCGTGGCCGAGGGCCTGAAGATCCACGAACCCTCGCTCTCCGAAGCCGAACGCGACCATCGCGTGGCGTCCGCGCTGGAGGAAACCGGCCTCGATCCCGCGACCCGCTGGCGCTACCCGCACGAATTCTCCGGCGGCCAGCGCCAGCGCATCGCGATCGCCCGCGCCATGGTGCTGAAGCCCGAATTCGTCATGCTGGACGAGCCGACCTCCGCGCTCGACATGAGCGTGCAGGCGCAGGTGGTCGAGCTCCTGCGCGATCTTCAGGCGAAGCACAATCTCGCCTATCTCTTCATCAGCCACGACCTCAAGGTCGTGCGCGCGCTCGCCAACGACATCATCGTCATGCGCGGCGGGCGCGTGGTCGAGAAGGGCAGGGCCAAGGACATCATCGAGCGGCCGGGCGAGGCCTATACCAGAGCCCTGATGGCCGCCGCCTTCAACCTCGAGGCCGTCCGTAGCGAGACGATCAGCCAGTAGCAGCAGGAAGCAGCATGCCGACGAAAAGCCCGGTCATCATCGATCTGAAATTCGACCAGGAAGAGGTCGCCGCCGCGCTCAGGGGCGCGTTTCCCGGGCGCGAGGTCATCAACCTGCTGCATCCGGCAAACCGCAACCGCGACCTTTCGGGCATCGACTATGCCGTGGTCTGGCGGCCGGGCCCGGACCTCTTCTCCCGCGCCAAGGATCTCAAGGTCGTCTTCTCCGGCGGCGCAGGCGTCGACCATGTGCTGACGCTGCCCGGCCTGCCGGACGTGCCGCTCGTCCGCTTCGTCGACGACACGCTGACGACCCGCATGAGCGAATGGATCGTCATGCAATGCCTCATGCACCTGCGCCAGCATCAGGCCTATGAGGCGCTGCGGCAGAAGCGCGTCTGGCGAGAGCTGGCCCAGCCCGAGGCGAAGGGCATCACCGTCGGAATCATGGGCTTCGGCGTGCTCGGGCAGGATTCGGCGCAAAAGCTGAGGGCGCTCGGCTTCAACGTCATCGGCTGGTCGAAGAGCGGCCGCAAGGCCGAGGGCTTCGAGACCTATGACGAGAAGGGCCTCGACGCCTTCCTCGGCAGGACCGATTTCCTCGTCGGCTTGCTGCCGCTGACGCCGGATACGCGCGATATCTACAATACCGGCCTCTTCACCCGCCTCAGCCGCAAGGGCCCGTTCGGCGCCCCGGTCTTCATCAATGGCGGCCGCGGCGGCAGCCAGGTGGAGGCCGACATCGTCGCCTCGATCAACGACGGCACGCTCCATGGCGCCTCGCTCGACGTGTTCCAGCAGGAGCCGCTGCCGCTCGAAAGCCCGTTCTGGTCGATGGACAGGGTCTTCATGACCCCCCACGCCGCCGCCGCCTCCGACGTCGCCGCCCTCTTCCGCCACGTCGCCCACCAGATCGGCCGGCTGGAAAGCGGCAAGCCGCTGGAGCATCTGGTGGATCGCGGCGCGGGCTATTGAGCGGCGTGCCGTGCCGCGTGGATCCACGCATCCGCCCTGCCGGACAAACGAAAAACCCGGATGCAGGGAACATCCGGGCCTTCGGGGAGGTCAGCGAGGGGTCGCTCAGCGGCAGACCCTGATCTTCTTGACGATCACATTGCCGTAATAGTCGTAGGTCTTCACCTTCTTGACGAAGCAAGCGGGCTCGTAGCCGTAGCTGTAATAGCCGGCCTGCGAGGGGGCGGCGAAGGAAACGGCGGCGACGAGGGCGATGGTGGCGGAAACGATGATCTTGCGCATGGGTCTCTCTCCTGATCGGTGGGGATGAGCCTCTTTCATCCGGTGATTGGAAAGTCGCATATCCTCCGCCGCCCGCTGTTCCCGCGGGAACAGGCATGCTGTCGCTCACCGGTGCCCCGACCGCATTGACAGGCAGGCCCCTCTCCTGCACCCATGCGGACCGATCGATTTCTCATTGATGGCCCGCCATGTCCAAGACCACCCGCGCCACCCAGGCCCTCGCCAAGGCCGGCGTTTCCTTCACCGTCCACACCTACGACTACGACCCGACCGCCGACCGTGTCGGCATACAGGCCGCCGAGGCGCTGGGGGAGGATCCGGCGCGCGTCCTCAAGACGCTGATGGCGGAGGTGGATGGCAAGCCGGTCTGCGTCATCGTGCCGTCGGACCGCGAGGTCAGCATGAAGAAGCTGGCGAGCGCCTTCAAGGGCAAGTCCGCCAATATGATGAAGCCGGCCGATGCCGAGCGGCTGACCGGCTTCGTCGTCGGCGGCATCAGCCCCTTCGGCCAGAAGAAGCAGGTGCCGACCGCCATAGAGGAGGAGGCGCTGGCGCATGAGGCCGTCTATATGAACGGCGGCCAGCGCGGCCTCCAGGTGTGCCTTGCCCCGCGCGATGTAGTGGCGGCGCTGAAGGCGATTGCCGCGCCCGTCGTCGCCTGACCTTCTCATTGCCGCTTCGGCGCACTACGTTTCCCGCATCGATTCCAGAAAGCAGGCTGCTATGACCAATCCTTCCGTCGATCCGCAAAAGCTCGAAAAACTCGCCGAAGTCGCCGTGCGCGTCGGCCTCCAGCTCCAGAAGGGCCAGGACCTCGTGATGACCGCGCCCATCGCCGCGCTGCCGCTCGTCCGCCTCATCACCAGGCATGCCTATATGGCCGGCGCGGGCCTCGTCAGCACCTTCTATGCCGACGAGGAGGCGACGCTCGCGCGCTACCGCCACGCGCCGGACGAGAGCTTCGACCGCGCGACGGATTGGCTCTACGAGGGCATGGCCAAGGCCTATGCCCATGGCGCGGCGCGCCTCGCCATCGCCGGCGACAATCCGATGCTGCTCTCCGGTGAAGACCCGGCCAAGGTCGCCCGCGCCAACAAGGCCAATTCGACCGCCTACAAGCCGGCGCTGGAGAAGATCGCCAATTTCGACATCAACTGGAACATCGTCTCCTACCCGAACCCGTCCTGGGCAAGACAGGTCTTCCCGAACGACCCCGAGAACGTGGCCGTCGAAAAGCTCGCCAACGCCATCTTCGCGGCCTCGCGCGTCGACGTCGCCGACCCCGTCGCCGCCTGGGCGGCGCACAATGCCAACCTTGCCCGGCGCTCGGCCTGGCTGAACGGCGAGCGTTTCGCGGCCCTGCATTTCAAGGGTCCGGGCACGGACCTCACGGTCGGCCTCGCCGACGGCCACGAATGGCACGGCGGCGCCTCCACGGCCAAGAACGGCGTCACCTGCAATCCCAATATCCCGACGGAAGAGGTCTTCACCACGCCCCATGCGCTGCGCGTCGAGGGCCATGTCTCCTCCACCAAGCCGCTCTCCCACCAGGGCACGCTGATCGACGATATAAGGGTGCGCTTCGAGGGCGGCCGCATCGTCGAGGCGAAGGCCTCGAAGGGCGAGGCGGTGCTGAACAAGGTGCTGGATACGGACGAGGGCGCGCGCCGGCTCGGCGAAGTGGCGCTGGTGCCGCATTCCTCGCCGATCTCGGCGAGCGGCATCCTCTTCTACAACACGCTCTTCGACGAGAACGCCTCCTGCCACATCGCGCTCGGCCAGTGCTATTCCAAGTGCTTCCTCGACGGCGCGAGCCTCTCGCCCGAGCAGATTCGCGCGCAGGGCGGCAATGAGAGCCTCATCCACATCGACTGGATGATCGGCTCCGACAAGGTGGACATCGACGGCATCCGTGCCGATGGCAGCCGCGTGCCCGTCATGCGCGCCGGCGAGTGGGCCTGATCGGCCTCAGAACAGCGAGCCCTGGCGGGGCGCGGGCTTTTCCGTCTCCGCCCTGGCCGGCTTGCGGCGTGGCGTGCCGCCGCCCGATCCGGTGACGGCGTCCACCGTGCCGTCGGCGAATTCGATGGCGATGGCGCGGCCGGGGCCGAGCTCCGCAGCGCCTTTCACGGGTGCCCCCTCTTCGTCGCGCACCAGCGCATAGCCGCGCTTCAGCACATTGCGGTAGGAGAGGGATTGCAGCATGCGGTCCTGCGCCGAAAGCAGGGCGCGCCGCCGGGAAAGATCGCCGGAAAGCGCGCTTTCGGCCCGAAGCGCAAGGCCGTTCAGCCGGTCGCGGGCGCGCTCGGTCTGGGTCGTGATGCGGGCGGGCGTCGCGCGCAGCGACACGTCGAAGGCGGAGAGGCGGGCGCGCAACTGGTCGAGCCGGCGCTCCACGACGCGCTCCGCCCTCTGCAGCCGCTCGGTGACGCGCTGGCGGCGCTCGGTGATGCGGGTCAGCAGCATGTCGGGCCGAAGGTGGGCGGCGCAGCGTTCGAAGGCGCGGCGCTTGTTCACCGTGTTCATCTGGAGGCCCCGCCCGAGGCCGGCAGCCGCCTCGTCGAAGCGGCGGCGCGGCAGGGCGAGAAGCTGGTCGAGCGAGGGCAGCGCCCGGGCGAGCGCGCGAACCCCCTGCCGGCGGTTGTCCATCTGGCGGGCCGAGGCCGAGCGCAGCCGTGCGGCGAGCGAGGCGACCTGCGCATCGAGATCGGCCTTCACCGGCACGGCCATTTCGGCCGCGCCCGTCGGCGTCGGCGCGCGGCGGTCGGCGGCGTGGTCGATCAGCGTCCAGTCCGTTTCGTGGCCGACGGCGGAGATCAGCGGGATCCGCGAGGCGGCTGCGGCACGCACCACGATCTCGTCGTTGAAGCTCCAGAGGTCCTCGAGGCTGCCGCCGCCGCGCGCGACGATCAGCACGTCCGGCCGCCGGATCGGCCCGAGCGGGTCGAGCGCGTTGAAGCCCTCGATCGCCGCCGCCACCTCTTGCCCAGAGCCCTCGCCCTGCACCTTGACGGGCCAGACGACGACATGGACCGGGAAGCGGTCGGCGATGCGGTGGAGGATGTCGCGGATGACCGCGCCGGTCGGCGAGGTGACGACGCCGATGACCCTCGGCAGGAAGGGCAGGGGCTTCTTGCGCTCCGCATCGAAGAGCCCTTCGGCGGCGAGCTTGCGGCGGCGCTCCTCCAGCAGCGCCATCAGCGCGCCGGCGCCGGCCGGCTCCAGCGTCTCGATGACGATCTGGTATTTCGAGGAGCCGGGGAAGGTGGTGATCTTGCCGGTGGCGATCACCTCCATGCCCTCTTCCGGCTTGAAGCGCAGGCGCGAAAAACTGCCCTTCCAGATCACCGCGTCGATGCGCGCCTTGTCGTCTTTCAGCGAGAAATAGGCATGGCCCGAGGAATGCGGGCCGCGATAGCCGGAAATCTCGCCGCGCACCCGCACCTGGTCGAAGGCCTGCTCGACGGTGCGCTTGATGGAGCCGGAGAGCTCCGACACCGAATATTCGGCAAGGTTGCTGGGCGAATCGTTTTCGGAAAAGAAGCTCATGGCGGCAAGTGTAGTGTGTTTTCCCGCCGATGGCACGGCAGGGCGCGCAGGCATCCCCAGCCCTATTCCGGCCGGACCCGGTAGAGCTGCAAGGCGGCGTTTTCCGTGCCCGCGACCGGCTCCAGATAGGCCGGCACCCTGCCCTTGAGAAGGTCGGCGTAAAGGCCTCCGGGTTCCGCCTCGGCGATGTCGCGGGTCTGCGTATCCGCCCCGCAGAAGGCGAGCAGCGTCACATGCGCGCCGCGCAGGAAGGCCTCCGCCTGATGCGGATTGGAAAGGCCGATATGCAGTTCCGTCAGCATGCCGCCCTGGTTGCGGTGATAGGGCGCGGAAAGAACGCGGTGGCCGGTATAGCGCAGGATCGGCGAACCGAGATTGGAGGCGCCGGCCACCACGCCGACGGGCTCGGCGGCGAGCGGGGCGATCGATGTCTCGGCGGTGCAGGAGGGGCGCTCGGCGGCGGTGCTGGAGAGCCCCGCGCGCAGCGTGTCCTGCGAGCGGCCGGGCAGCAGCGCGCCGGCCAGTGCCCAGCTTGCGGGCACCGATGCGAGCGTCATGGCGATGAAGGCGAGCCCGAGCTTGAGGTTCTTCGGGGCGGCGTTGGAGGCCTTCCTGAGATCGGCGATGGCAAGGCCGAGCGGCAGGGCCGAGAGCATGTTGGAGAAGATCGCGCCGCGGATCTGGATCAGCGCGACGGCGAAGGCGACCGCCAGCAGGGCGAGGACGAGGATATGCCCCTCGGCGGCGTCCTTCCGCCGGATGCGCCAGAGGCAGACCAGCATGGCGAGAAGGCCGGGCGCATAGAAGCTGCCGACCGATCCAGGATCGAGCCTGAACTGCGCGACGGCCGATTGCGCCTCGATGACGCCGGAGAGCCAGAAGGTCTTCAACAGCGGATCGAGCGTGTCGAGCGGATTGGCGAGGCATGCGGGCGCGATGATCAGCACCGAGGCCGCCAGGATCGCGCCGGCGCCGGCAAGCGCCGCAAGCCTTCCGCCGAACGTCCGGTCGCTGGCGAGCGAGGCCACCAGGAACAGCACGCCGCCGCCGAGTGTCGCCAGCGCATAGAAGCCGTAGGAAAGGCTGTCGCAGGTCACTTGCGTGTAGCGGGCGGGAGCGACCGTCGCGAAGAAGGCGACGGTGATCGTCAGCGCCAGCGACAGGCCGAAGGCGGCCGCCGCCTCGCGGAAGGCTTCTCCGTGCCCCACCCAGCGCAGCGCGACGACAAGGCAGACGGCGCCGATCAGCGGCGTCGTCTCCGCGCCGATGGCGATGGCAAGGCCGGCAAGCAGGCCGGCCACCGCATGGTCGCGCGCCCGCCTGCCGGGATCGAGCAGCATGGCCGATATGCAGGCGATAAGCGCGAGCTGGACATTGTGATGATCGATGGCGCCCGGCTGGAAGCGATTGAGCGCGACGACGAAGACGGTGGTCAGCACCAGCGTCGCATGCATGGCGGCCTTGCCGCCGAGCCGGTAGCCCGCAAGGCCCATGCCGTACAGCACCGGCACGACGAGGAATGTCGGCCAGACGGCGAGCGCGATGGCCTCGGCCTGCCGCGCATCGGTGAACAGCGAGAAGAAGCTGATGAGATTGGCGATCGGCAGGTCGATGAAGCGCGACCAGTGCATCAGCGTGCCCCCCGCAAGGCCGAGGCGGTATTGCGTCGTGTCGAACCAGCTCTGGCCGGCCAGCAGGTCGCGCACCACGACGAGCCGCATCGTGTCGTCATTGTCGGCGCCGACATAGTCCGTGGCGAAGGGCAGCGAAACGACAAGCACGAGGGCGATCGCCACGAGCGCGTAGAGGGCGAGCACCTGCAGCGTCATGCCCTGACGCGGCGCGGATGTGCCCGCTGGTGCGAGCGGGAGAGCCGCAGGCATGGTTTTCGACACGGGAAGCCCTTTCCGACGCCATGGGAAGCCTGCCGAAACCTAGCCTTAACCTTCTCAAGAAATAGTAAAACCTGAGGTCGCATGAGCCGGCCTGCCTCGGGAGATCGCGCCGCCATGACGCATGCCTTGCTGGAAGACCTCGATATCGCCGTGCTGCTGCCCTGCTACAACGAGGCGCAGACGATAGGCGAGGTCGTGACCGGGTTCCGCGCCGCGCTGCCGACGGCCCGCATCTATGTCTACGACAACAATTCCACCGATTCGACGGCGCTGCGCGCCGCGCTGGCCGGCGCGACGGTGGTGCGCGAGCGCCGCCAGGGCAAGGGCAATGTGGTGCGCCGCATGTTCTCCGACATCGATGCGGATATCTATGTCATGGCCGACGGCGACGGCACCTATGCCGCCCCGGATGCGCCGGAGCTGATCCGCACGCTGATCACCGAGGGCGCCGACATGGTCGTCGGCACGCGCCGCGGCGTGCGTGCCGATGCCGGCCGCCAAGGCCACGCCTTCGGCAACCGCATCTTCAACACGCTCTACCGCTCGCTCTTCGGCAACGATTTCTCCGACATCTTCTCGGGCTACCGCGCCTTCTCGCGCCGGTTCGCCAAGAGCTTCCCGGCCGTTTCCGGCGGCTTCGAGATCGAGACGGAAATGTCGGTGCATGCCTCGCGCCTGCGCTTGCCGGTCGCCGAGCTGGAGCTCGACTACGGCCGCCGCCCGGAGGGCTCGCATTCCAAGCTCTCCACCTTCCGCGACGGCGGGAGGATCCTCTGGATGTTCGCCATGCTGATGAAGGAGACGCGCCCCTTCACCTTCTTCGGCGCGATCAGCGGCGGCTTCATGGGCCTCAGCCTCGTCTTCATGGCGCCGGTCCTGACGGCCTATTTCCGCACCGGCCTCGTCGACCGCATGCCGACCTGGGTCTTCTCGCTGGTGCTGATGATGATCTCCTTCCTCGTCTTCTCCGCCGGCCTCATCCTCGATTCACTCGCCCGCGCCCGGGCCGAGCAGCTGCGCATCCACTACATGAGCCTGCCCGCCGGCCATACCGGCCATCGCCGCCGCGCCCGCCCGGCCGAAGAGACGCCGGCGCACTCGCGCGCGGCATGAAGCGCATCCTCACCTTCGCCGTCGTTGGCGGGGTTGGTTTCCTCACCGATGCCGGCGTTCTGGCGCTGCTTCTGAGGGCAACGCCGCTCGGGCCGTTCAGCGCGCGCATCCTCGCCATCGCGGCGGCCATGCTCGTCACTTTCTGGCTGAATCGCAGCTTCACCTTCGGCCGCAGCGGCCGGGGGCTGGCAGTGGAAGGCGCGCGCTATGGCGGCGTCGGCATCAGCGCTGCGCTCCTCAACTATGCGGTCTATTCGGCGATCCTTCTGGCCTTCCCGGCGCTCTGGCCGGTGCTTGCTATCGCCATCGCGTCCATCGTGGCGATGGTCTGGTCCTTCCTCGGCTATTTCCGCTTCGTCTTCGGCGCCTCCGCCGCCTCGAAGTGAGCCCGCGTCCCGGCATCGGCCGGGAAGAAGCTCTCGATCAGCACGCCCTGCACCGGCGCATCCTGCATCGAGCCGAAGGAGGTGAGCGTGGTGATCCGGTTGAAGCGTTTTACGCCTATCTTCATCTCGACGGGCAGCATCGGCAGCCGCTAGCTTTCCGGAAAGGTTCCAGCGCCGTCGTCCTCCTCGTTACCCGCGCGGCCTGATGCTGACGGTATGGGCCTCGTTACGGCCGCCGATATCCTCCTGCTCAAGCAGATCGGCCTCGTCCGCCAGCGGCGCGCGGCGAACGCCCGTTCCCTACCCCGCGGGAGAGATTTCCCTTCCGGCGAAAATGCACTACCGTCGCGCCGAATGAAAAACGGGGAACCCTTCATGCGCGTCATCTTTTCCGAGGATCACAAGCTCAGGAACGCTCGCAGCGAGCTTTACGGCGGCGAACTGGTGCCGCCCTTCGAGGCGCCGTTCCGGGCCGAATGGATTCTCGCCGCGGTCAAGGATGCCGGCTTCACCGACATCGCCGCGCCCGATCAATACGGCCTGGAAACCGCGCTGAAGGTACATGACGCCGGCTACCTTTCCTTCCTGGAAACGGCCTGGGACCAGTGGAAGGCCGCCGGCTACAAGGGCGAGGCCATCGCCACGTCCTTCCCCGTGCGCCGTACCTCGCCGCGTATTCCGACCCAGATCGACGGCCTGCTCGGCTACTATTGCAACGCCTCCGAGACGGCGATCTCGCCCGGCACATGGGAGGCGGCGCTTTCCTCCATGCGCACGGCGCTGACGGCGGCCGATATCGTGGCGGGCGGCGAAAAGGCCGCCTTCGCGCTCTGCCGCCCGCCCGGCCATCATGCCGGCATCGACAGCTTCGGCGGCTACTGCTTCATCAACAACGCCGCCGTCGCCGCCCAGCGCCTTCTCGACAAGGGCGCGAGGAAGGTCGCGATCCTCGATGTCGACTTCCACCACGGCAACGGCACGCAGGATATCTTCTACGAGCGCGGCGACGTCTATTTCGCCTCGCTGCACGGCGATCCGGCCGAGGCCTTCCCGCATTTCCTCGGCTATGCGGAGGAGACCGGCAAGGGCGCGGGCGCGGGCACGACGCAGAACTATCCCATGGCGCCCGGGACGCCCTATTCCGTCTGGGAGGCGGCGCTTCTCGATGCCCTGAAGCGCATCGCCGCCTTCGGCGCGGAGGCCATCGTCCTCTCGCTCGGCGTGGATACGTTCGAAAAGGACCCGATCTCCTTCTTCAAGCTGACCTCGCCGGACTATGTGACGATGGGCCGGGCGGTCGCGGCGAGCGGCGTGCCGGTGCTCGTCGTCATGGAGGGCGGCTACGGTGTGCCCGAGATCGGCCTCAACGTCGCCAATACGCTGAAGGGCGTGGCGGGCTGAGACCTGTCAATTTTTCTGAAGCAAGCCGTTCCGATTATCAATTTGCGGGATGGCAGGCCCTCCGTTAGAGCAATGTCAGCAACATGCCCCATGCGGAAAGCCCGGGCATAACGGGCCGGGAGGGCCTTTCATGGCGAATCAGCAGGTAATGCCGCGCCCCGGCAATGCGGGGCTTCTTTCGGGCGTGCTGCTCTGTCTTGCCTCGATGTCGAGCGTCCAGTTCGGTTCGGCTTTTTCCGCGACGGCGATTTCCGCCTACGGCCCGGCGACAACCACCTTCTTCCGCCTCGTCATGGCGGCGCTCGTGCTGGCGCTGATCGTTCGCCCGCCGATGCGCTCCTACAGCCGCGGGCAATGGCTGAGCGCGCTGTCGCTCGGCGCCACCATGGCGGCGATGACGCTGTGCTTCTTCGCCGCCATCGACCGTATCCCGCTCGGCCTTGCGGTGGCGATCGAGTTCCTCGGTCCGCTCGCCGTTGCCACATGGTCGCTCGGCGGCGGCTGGCGGCTGGTCTGGCCGCTCGCGGCCTTTGCCGGCGTCGTGCTTCTGTCCCATGACGGTGCCGGCTGGATCGGCGATCCCCTCGGCGTGCTCTTCGCCTGCGGCGCGGGTATCGGCTGGGGCACCTATATCGTCCTCATGAAGAAGACGGGCAGGATGTTCCGGGGGCTGGAGGGACTTTCGATGTCGCTGATGGTCGCCGCCGTCGTGGCCGCTCCCTTCGGCCTGTCGCGTGCCGCCGAGGCGTTCAATCCCGAAGGCCTCGGCACGATGCTCGGCCTTGCCATCCTCGTGCCGCTGCTTCCCTATGCGCTGGAGATGATCGCGCTGCGCCGCATGCCGACCTCGGCCTTCGGCGTCCTGATGAGCCTCGAGCCGGCGCTCGGCGCGCTTGCCGGCTTCCTCGTCCTCGGCCAGCCGATGACGCCCTTCCAGATGCTCGGAACGGCGCTCGTCGTTGCGGCAAGCGCCGGGGTGACGTCGGGCGAAGAGGGTGAAGGCGAGAGCGTTGCCAGCGAAAGCGCATAGCGTTTTGCGTCCGGAAAGGCGCAGAACCTGGAAATGCCGTAGGGAAAGATCGGGTGGAGGGGTCTCTTTCATGTTCCTGCCGCAATCGCTAGGTTGAAGCAGAATCATCGAAACCCGGGGACCCCTCAATGTACAAGAAACTCGCGATTGTCGCGGTTGCCGCGACCTATCTTTCCGCCTGCACGACGACCGATCCTTATACGGGCGAACAGAAGGTCTCCAATACGGCCGGCGGCGCGGCCATCGGTGCGGGCATGGGCGCGGTCGCCGGCCTGCTCATCGGCAACAACCCCGTCCAGCGCCGCAACGCGGCCCTGATCGGCGCGGGCGTCGGCGCGCTCGCCGGCGGCGCCATCGGCAACTACATGGACAATCAGGAAGCTGAGCTGCGGGCGCAGCTCCAGGGCACCGGCGTCTCGGTCACGCGCAACGGCGACCGCATCATCCTCAACATGCCCTCGAACATCACCTTTGCGACCGACCAGGACCGGGTGATCCCGCCCTTCTACGCGACGCTCGATTCCGTCGCCATCGTGCTGCGCAAGTTCGACAAGACGCTGATCGATGTCGACGGCCATACCGACTCGGTCGGCAATGCCCGCTACAATCAGGATCTTTCCGAGCGCCGCGCCAACTCGGTCGCCAATTACCTCGCCTCGCGCGGCATCGACCCACGGCGCATGTCGGCGATGGGCTATGGCCTGGAGCGCCCGATCGCCTCCAACGCCTCGGAAGCCGGCCGCGCGCAGAACCGCCGCGTCGAGATCTCCATCTCGCCGCTGCGCCAGGGATAAGCTCCCGCCACATTGCTGCAAATCTTTGAAGGGCCGTTCTACGGCCCTTCTCTGTCAGGGGCCCATTCCAGCCGCTTGTAGTCGAAGCCGTATTTGAGCGTCGGCTTGACGATCTCGAAATAGGGCGAGAGGTCGAAGTCGCGCGGCGTGTAGAGCGAATGGTGCCGGATGTGCAGGATTTCCTGCCGCGAATAGGGCGAGGTCGCCGCCGCGTGGCCGGGCGCGCGCGTCACGTCCGGCAGGATCGGGTAGCGGATCGCCTCGAAGGCCTCCGCGATCAGCGTCGAGCAGATCGCCCGCGTCGGATCGCCTGAGCCGAAGGCGATCATGCGGCGCCGCCAGCGCACCGGAACGGGCGGCGTCGGCAGGAAATAGCGCAGCATGTCCGTGATGTTCTTCATGTCGTATTTCAGGCCGAGCCGCGAGATCATGAAGGCGATCAGCGTATCCCGGTCCTCCGGCGTCAGGCCGATGGGGCGGCAGATGCGCGTGTTGTAGGTGCGGTATTTGGTGAGCGGCACGGCGACGCACCCCTCGCCGAGATTGACCTCCACGAGCTGCGGCCGCTCGGTGGCCGGCAGGGCCGCCTGGTCCAGCGTCAGCGGTACCGCGTCGCCCACGAAGAGCGCGGCATGGGACCATGTCGACTGCGTGAGATACTTGATCGCCGCCGAGACCTTCTGGTTGCCCTCCACCAGAAGGATGTCGCCGGGCCGCAGCGTGCGCGCCAGCGTCTCGGGATCGGAGGGCGTATAGGGTTCGTAGCCGGATGTCTGGCTTTGCAGGCGGTCGGCGATCAGGCGGCCGAGACGGTCGAGCAGCGTGTCGCGGCTTGCGGAAAGCGGCTTCAATGCACCCGTCACGGCTTGTCCCTTGCAGTCCTTCGGACGATCAATCTAGCCCCATGCGCGATGCGCTGTCGAGGTTGACCGAAGCGCGCTGCCGTTTATATTTAGAACGGTTCTAAATTGGATGACCGCGATGCTTCTCAACCTTCTCCGTCCCGGCAAACGCAGCCTCGAATCGCTCGACGAACAGGAAATCCTCGCTCTCGCCATCTCCTCCGAAGAGGATGACGGCCGCATCTATCTCGCCTATGCGGATGCGCTGCGGGATGCCTATCCCAGTTCCGCCCGCGTCTTCGAGGAAATGGCGGAGGAGGAGAGCCACCACCGCCAGATGCTGATCGACCGGCATATCGAGCGCTTCGGCGATCACATTCCGCTGGTCCGGCGCGAATATGTCCGCGACTTCCCGGAGCGCAAGCCCGACTGGCTGATCCGCAATATGCCGCTCGACCGGATCCGCGAACAGGCGGAGGCCATGGAGGAGGCGGCGCACCGCTTCTATCTCACGGCGGCCGCGCGCACGCAGGACGCCCCGACGCGCAAGCTGCTGGGCGATCTGGCGCTGGCGGAGAAGTCGCACGAATCGCTCGCTCGCCGGCTCGGCGAGGAGCACACGCCCGCCGATGTGAAGGCCGAGGAGGACCAGACCGCCCGGCGGCAGTTCGTGCTGACCTATGTACAACCCGGCCTCGCCGGCCTGATGGACGGCTCGGTCTCGACGCTCGCGCCGATCTTCGCTGCCGCCTTCGCCACGCAGGATACCTGGCAGACCTTCCTCGTCGGCCTTTCGGCCTCCGTCGGGGCGGGCATCTCCATGGGCTTCACGGAAGCCGCCCATGACGACGGCAAGCTCTCGGGCCGCGGCTCGCCGGTGAGGCGCGGCCTCGCCTCGGGCATCATGACGGCGCTCGGCGGCCTCGGCCACGCGCTGCCCTATCTCATCCCGAATTTCATGCTGGCGACGACCATCGCCGTCGTCGTCGTCTTCATCGAGCTCTGGGCCATCGCCTTCATCCAGAACCGCTACATGGAAACGCCGTTCTTCCGCGCCGTGCTGCAGGTCGTGCTCGGCGGCAGCCTCGTTCTGGCGGCGGGGGTGCTGATCGGCAATGCGTGAGGGCGGAGAGGGGGCGTTGCCCCTCATCCCGCTGCCGCGACCTTCTCCCCGCAGGCGGGGAGAAGGAAGCTGTGGCGATGCCTCGTCATGAGTTTGACGGAAAACAGCGCGGTAATGTCCCTTCGCCCCGCTTGCGGGGAGAAGGTGCCGGCAGGCGGATGAGGGGCCATCGCCCCCGCCAGCCTTACGCCCGCAGCGTGCCGCCGGTGGTCTTCACCACATTGCCGACGATCTTGGCCGTCACGGCTTCGAAGTCCTCGTCCGTCAGCGTCTTGTCGGTCGGCTGGAAGACGACCTCGATGGCGATGGACTTCCTGCCCTCGCCGACCGAGGCGCCCTCGAACACGTCGAAGACGTTGACGGCCGCGATCAGCTTGCGATCCGCGCCGCTCGCCGCGCGCACGATGGCGCCGGCTTCGACGGTCTTGTCGACCACGAAGGCGAAGTCGCGCTTCACCGCCTGGAAGGGCGAGAGGTCGAGCGCCGGCTTGGTGCGGGTCGCCTTCTTCTTCGGCTCCGGCATGGCGTCGACGAAGATCTCGAAGCCGCACAGCGCGCCGGAGACGTCGAGTGCGCCCAGCGCCTTGGGGTGGAACTCGCCGAAATAGCCGAGAACGATCTTCGGCCCCATCTTGATCGTGCCGGAGCGGCCCGGATGGTACCAGGCGGGCGCGCCCGGCTCGATCTGCACATTGCCCATGGGCAGGCCGCAGGCCTCGATCACGGCGAGCGCGTCGGCCTTGGCGTCATAGACGTCGACCGGCTTGCCGCCGCCCTTGGCCGCGTTCGACCAGAGACGGCCGGAGCCGGAAAGCGAGGCCGTGCCGCGGCGGACACCGCCGGCGACGCGGCGCTGGCCTTCCGGCCGGTCGTTCTCATAGGTGCCGGAGACCTCGAAGATCGCGACGTCGCCATAGCCCTTGTCGGCATTGCGCTGGGCGGCCGTCAGAAGGCCCGGCAGCAGCGAGGGACGCATGTCGGACATGTCGGCCGCGATCGGGTTCGACAGCGCCAGCGAGGGCGCGCCGCCGCCGAAGAGCTCGGCATGCGCCTTCGGGATGAAGGACCAGGTGACGGCCTCCATCATGCCGCGCGCGGCGAGCGCGCGCTTGGCAAGGCGCGTGCGGATCTGCAGCGTGGTCAGGATGCGGCCATTGACCGAGCCGTGGCTTTCCAGCGGCGAGGGCTTGATGTTGTCGACGCCGTGAATGCGCATGACCTCTTCCACGAGGTCCGCCTTGCCGTCCACATCGGGACGCCAGGAAGGAACCGCGACGGAGACGCGTTCTCCCGAACCCGTGACGGTGAAACCGAGGCGGGTCAGGATGTTCGTGCTTTCAGCCTCGGAGACATCGACGCCCGTCAGGCGGCGGACTTCCGAGAACGGGAAATCGACGACCTTCGCGGCAAAGCCCTTATAGCCGACGACGTCGGTCTTCGCCGGCGTGCCACCGCAAAGCTCCAGCACCAGTTCCGTCGCGCGCTCGAGGCCCGGCACCATGTATTCCGGGTCGACGCCGCGCTCGAAGCGGTAGCGCGCATCCGTGATGATGCCGTGCGCGCGGCCGGTCTTGGCGATGTTCATCGGGTCCCAGAGCGCCGATTCGATCAGCACGTCGACGGTGTTCTCGTCGCAGCCCGAATGCTCGCCGCCCATGATGCCGCCGATGGATTCGACGCCATTGTCGTCGGAAATCACCACGTTGGACGGGTTCAGCGTGTATTCGCGCGTATCCAGCGCCAGTACCTTTTCGCCTTCCGCCGCGCGGCGCACGACGAGATTGCCCTTCACCTTGGCCGCGTCGAAGACGTGCAGCGGACGGCCCTGGTCGAAGGTCATGTAGTTGGTGATGTCGACGAGCGCATTGATCGGGCGAAGGCCGATGGCGAGAAGCCGCTGCTGCATCCAGCGCGGGCTGGGGCCGTTCTTCACGCCGCGCACGAGGCGGAGCGCGAAGCCCGGGCAGAGATGATCGTCGCCGCCGAGGTCCAGCTTCACCTTGACGGGCGTTTCGCCTTCCACCGTGAAGGAGGGGGCCTTCTGGGTCTTCAGCGTGCCGAGGCCGGAGGCCGCCAGGTCACGGGCGATGCCGTGGATGCTCGTGCAGTCCGGACGGTTCGGCGTCAGGTTGATCTCGATGACCGGGTCGTCGATGCCGGCATAGGCGGCATAGCTCGTACCCACGGGCGCATCGGCCGGAAGGTCGATGATGCCGTCATGGTTGTCGGAGATTTCCAGTTCCTTCTCCGAGCACATCATGCCGCGGCTCTCGACGCCGCGGATCGTGCCGACGGCGAGCGTCACGTCGATGCCGGGCACATAGGTGCCGGGTGCGGCAAACGCGCCGACAAGGCCGGCGCGCGCATTCGGCGCGCCGCAGACGACCTGGATCGGGTCGCCCTTGCCGGTATCGACCATCAGCACGCGCAGCTTGTCGGCGTTCGGATGCTGCTCGGCGGAAACCACCTTGGCGATGACGAAGGGCTTGAAGGCCGCCTTGTCGTCGACGTCTTCCACTTCGAGGCCGATCGCCGTCAGCTTCGCGCAGATTTCCTCCAGCGAGGCGTCGGTGTCGAGATGGTCCTTCAGCCAGGAGAGCGTGAATTTCATATGCTTGTCTCGCTAAATGGGTTTGCCGGTAGCTTGCGTATCAGGCGGCTTTTTCGGGCGCCCTTGCGCCCGGTGCTTTCCTGCCCTTGAGCATGCCGTCCACCGAAAGATCCTCGTCGATGTCTGGCCAGTGGATACCGGCCAGCATCAGTTTGACTGTGTTGCGCTGGGCGGGGGTCGCCTCCAGCAGCCGTGGATACCACCATAGCGGTGTCGCCACATGGCGGCCATCGGCCAGCCGGACGTGAAGTTCGTGCAGATCGCACCATGCTTCCACCGGACGCTCGCTTTCGGGATAGGCATTATCCGAAATAGCCATGCCATGCCTCCAACATCTGCTGCCTGTGCTCCTGCACCGCCTGCAATATACGCGCTATGTCCCGCTGGCTGAAGCCTTTCGACGCCGCCAGCCCGCAGTCGCTCAGCCAGACCTTCGCCTCGCCGTCGCTTCCATCGACATGGATGTGCGGCGGTTCATGGCCGTCCGCGGAGTAGAAATGGAAGCGAAAACCATACTTGCGAAGGACGGTCGGCATCGGCTTACGCGCTCAACCCGCCGAACAGGGTCGGCATGTCGAGCGGGCGGAAGCCGTAGTGGCTTAGCCAGCGGACGTCGGCGTTGAAGAAGTCGCGCAGGTCAGGCATGCCGTATTTCAGCATGGCGATGCGGTCGAGGCCCATGCCCCAGGCGAAGCCCTGGTATTCGTCCGGATCGAGACCGCCGGCGCGCAGCACGTTCGGGTGGACCATGCCGCAGCCGAGGATTTCCATCCAGTCGGTGCCCTCGCCGAACTTGACGATGGGGCCCGAGGAGCGGTCGCACTGGATGTCGACCTCGAAGGACGGTTCGGTGAAGGGGAAGAAGGACGGGCGGAAGCGCATGGTGACGCTGTCGACCTCGAAGAAGGCCTTGCAGAACTCCTCCAGCACCCAGCGCATGTTGGCGACATTCGCGGTCTTGTCGACCACGAGGCCTTCCACCTGATGGAACATCGGCGAATGGGTCGCGTCCGAGTCCTGCCGGTAGGTCTTGCCGGGGATGATGATGCGGATCGGCGGCTTCTGCGCCTCCATGGTGCGCACCTGCACGGGCGAGGTGTGCGTGCGCAGCACCTTGCGCTCGCCGTTCTCGTCCGCCGGGAAGAAGAACGTGTCGTGCATCTCGCGGGCCGGATGACCTTCGGGGAAGTTCAGCGCCGTGAAGTTGTAATAGTCCGTCTCGACATCCGGGCCTTCGGCAATCGAGAAGCCCATGTCGCCGAAGATCGCCGTGATCTCGTCGACGATCTGGCTGATCGGATGGATGCGGCCGCGCTCGGCGGGCGAGGAGCGGACCGGCAGGCTGACATCGACCGTCTCGGCCGCAAGGCGGGCCTCGATGGCGGCGTCGCGCAGCGCGCTCTTGCGCTCGGTGATGGCGTCGGTCACGCGCGTCTTCAGCGCGTTGATCGCTGCGCCGCGCGTCTGGCGCTCTTCCGGTGACATGGTGCCGAGCGTCTTCAGGAGTTCCGAGACGGAGCCCTTCTTGCCGAGCGCGCCGACGCGCACGGCTTCGATCGCCGCCTCGTCGGAGGCCGCGGCGACGTCGGAAAGGAGCTGCTTTTCCAGTGTGTCGAGTTCAGTCATCTTTACCTGCTTTGCTTGCGTCGGCCGGGCGGGGAGAGAGAAGAACCCTCTGGAGATAGCGGGTTGCGGCGAGGAAGCGTCGCAGATCACTACTCATGTGCACGCGCCCGATCAATCGGGGGAGCCATAAAAACTTGCCGAGGAACCGGAGCATCGTCTTGAGTTCCGCCTCGGCGGCGGAAGGTGCCGCGGCGCGCCAGGCCGCATAGGCCCTTCCGGCGGTTTGCTCGCCGAAGGCCGCGCGGTCGACGAGCTGGAGGAAGAGCAGCCAGAGGTCGCGCGCCTGGGCCGTCTCCAGCGGCATGGCCGCCTCCGGCTCCTCCTCGAAATCCATGAAGCCGATGCGGTTCCCGGCAAGGAAGAAGTCGCGCGGATGCGGCCGTCCGTGGCAGAGGCCCTTGGCGTGGAGAGCGCCGAGCTCGGCTGCGCAGGCGACGAGCAGGTCGTCATGGACGGCGGGCTCGACCTTGCGCAGCGCCGAAAGGCGGGCGGTCGCGGTCGGTGCGACATCGGAAAGCACGAGCGCGCTGCCCGAGGCGTAGAGCACTTTCGGAACGGGCACGCCCTTTCCGGCGAAGGTCTCGATGCGGCGAACCTCGCGGTCGATCATGCCCTTGCTGTCGAGATAGGGCGAGGGGCGCAGGAAGGGCTGGCGCAGAAGCGCGGCGAGCGCGCCTTGCGCCTTCGTCCAGACCGGCGGGCTCTCCGTGCCGTAGCGCTTGATCCAGACGGCGCCGAAGGACATCTCCACGCGCTCGACACGGCGCGCCCCGCGGGCAAGGGTCACGAGAAGCGTCTCGATATCCTTGGCGGTCGCATCCGGGATTGTGTCGAGCTGGGTCGGCTTGCCGTCCATGGTTCCTTCCGAAATCAAACAAAAACCCGCACCGGTTCCCCGGCGCGGGTTTCACAACGAAGCGAAGATTTGTTGTGAGCGCCGGTTAGTTGACGGCGGCCTCAAACTCGTTCTTCGTGCCGGATTCCTTGAGGTATTCCAGAGCCTTCTTGGCGGCTGCGACGAGCGCGCCGAAAGCTGCGGTCTCATGGATCGCCATGTCCGAAAGCACCTTGCGGTCAACTTCGATGCCAGCCTTGTTGAGGCCGTCGATGAAGCGGCCGTAGGTCAGGCCGTGCTCGCGGACGGCAGCGTTGATGCGCTGGATCCAGAGAGCGCGGAAGTTGCGCTTGTTGACCTTGCGGTCGCGGTAGGCGAACTGCTTGGAACGATCAACCGCTGCCTTGGCGGCGCGGATGGTGTTCTTGCGGCGGCCGTAGAAACCCTTGGCTGCCTTCAGCGTCTTCTTGTGCTTGGCGTGGGAAGTAACGCCGCGTTTTACACGTGCCATGTCATGATCTCCTTAACGTATCGGATGCGCGAGAAGTCTTAGAGACCGTTCGGCAGGTAGTTCTTGATGACCTTCTTGCCATCGGGCTCGGCCAGCACCATGGTGCCGCGCGCGTCGCGAATGAACTTGTTGGTACGCTTGATCATGCCGTGGCGCTTGCCGGCAGCGGCAGCGACGACCTTGCCGGATGCGGTGATCTTGAACCGCTTCTTGGCAGACGACTTCGTCTTCATCTTGGGCATTTTGCTACTCCATTCTTCTTGAATTCGAGGCGGCTGACGAGGCCACCTCCAGCGTAAAGAACGGCCACGGCATGCCCTGCCGGACCGTTCGGACGGCGGCTTGTAACCGAAGTCCCGGAAAAGCGCAACCGGATTCCGCCGAAAGCGGCGATTCCGAAATGGAAAAGCCGCCCCGAAGGGCGGCTTGATCCGTTCAGCGCGTGGCGCCGGAGATGGTGCTCACTTCGGAGCGAGCACCATCATCATCTGGCGGCCTTCGAGCTTCGGCTCGGCCTCGACCTTGGCGATGGCCAGGGTATCTTCCTTGACCTGAAGGAGAAGCTTCATGCCGAGTTCCTGGTGGGCCATTTCGCGGCCGCGGAACTTCAGCGTCACCTTGACCTTGTCGCCTTCCTCGAAGAAGCGGTTCATGGCCTTCATCTTCACGTCATAGTCATGCGTGTCGATGTTCGGGCGCATCTTGATTTCCTTGATCTCGACGATCTTCTGCTTCTTGCGCGCTTCGGCCGCCTTCTTCTGGTTGGCGTATTTCAGCTTGCCGAGGTCAAGGATCTTGCAGACGGGCGGCTCGGAGTTCGGTGCGATCTCCACGAGGTCGAGGCCCGCTTCTTCGGCCATGCGAAGTGCCTGATCGGTGGGGACGATACCGTGGTTCTGGCCTTCGGCATCGATGAGCTGGACGCGGGGAATCCGGATTTCCCTGTTGGAACGCGGGCCGTCTTTGACGGGGGCTTCCGCTTTGAATGGTCTGCGAATGGTCGTGTTCTCCTCGAACTGTTTCGACTGGATATGATCTGCGCGTCGACCGGCCGGCTGCCCGCCTCGCGGCGTCTGTCGGCAATGTGTTGATCGCGCTTGCGAAGTCAATAGCATGCCGCGTGGAAAAAATCACCACCTGTCCTTGCGAGGGCGAATCTGGTCTAGCTCTCGGCAAAAGGCCGGTCGGTGAAGGGTTTCCGCCGCTTGGCAGCACGACAGGGAGATAGGTATGACGACGACGAACGGCAACGCCGCCAGGGCGGATTTCATCACGGTGGGCGAAGGCGGCGAAGCCCGCCGGATCGCCGTCGCGCTTGAGGCGCCCGCCGCCGGCAACGCGCTCGCCCATTTCGTCTGGCTCGGCGGCTACCGTTCCGACATGTCCGGCACCAAGGCGGTGGAGCTTGCCGCGCTCGCCGCCCGCCTCGGCACCGGCTGCGTCCGCTTCGACTATTCCGGCCACGGTGCCTCGGGCGGGGCCTTCGTCGACGGCACGATCTCGCGCTGGCTGGAGGAAGCGCTGGCGGTGATCGGCCACGCCGTCGAAACCCTCGGCTCGCGCCGCCTCGTCCTCGTCGGCTCGTCCATGGGCGGGTGGATCGCGCTGCGCGCCGTCGCCGCACTTGCCGCGCGCAGGGACATCGAGGTCGCCGGTCTCGTCCTCATCGCCCCGGCGCCGGACTTCACCTCCGAGCTGATCGAGCCGAACCTGACGGAGGCCGAGCGCACGGCTCTTGCCGAGCGCGGCCAGTTCGAGGAGCCGACGCCCTACGGCCCCGCGCCGAACATCTATACGCTGAAGCTCATCGAGGACGGGCGAAGGAACCGCGTGCTCGACGGGGTGATCGAGACGGGCTGCCCCGTGCATATCCTGCAGGGCATGGCCGATCCGGACGTGCCCTATGCCCATGCCGTGCGCCTCATGGAGCATCTTTCCGGCGACGACGTGGTGCTGACCATGATCCGCGACGGCGATCACCGGCTCTCGCGCCCGCAGGACATCGCCAAGATCCTCGACGCCGCGGAAGTCCTCGCCCGCGGCGATTGAGGGCGCGCACCGGCCGATGCACATTTTAACCATAATGCAGCATCGCCAATTCTGATGATTGACGAAACGGCCTTCTCACCGTTAACTCTTTGTTAACGATTAGGGGACGTTTCATGGCACGAATGATTGGTGCGAAGGCTGGGGTTGCAGCGGTTCTCGCTCTCCTCGTTTCTTCTTCCTCGGCTTTCACGGCACCGGCATCGGCGCTCTCCATGAAGACGGGCGGTGTGACCTCGCAGCCCATCGGCCATTATGAATTCTGCCAGACCCACAAGTCCGAATGCCGCCCCGGCGCGCGTACCGCGCCCGCCAAGGTGACGGAGTTCGGCTGGTCGGTGGTCCGCGAGATCAATGCCCGCGTCAATCGCGACATCACCCCGATGACGGACAAGGAACTCTACGGCAAGGACGAGGTCTGGGCCTATCCGGACAATGCCGGCGACTGCGAGGACTTCGTGCTCCTCAAGCGCAGGATGCTGATGCAGAAGGGCTTTGCCGCCGGTGATCTTCTCATCACCGTCGTGCGCAAGCCCGATGGCGAGGGCCATGCCGTCCTGACCCTGCGCACCACCCAGGGCGACTACATCCTCGACAACCTCAACAACGATGTGAAGCTCTGGACGAAGACGCCCTACCGCTACCTCAAGCGCCAGGCCTCCTTCCACGCCGGCCGCTGGGTCTCGATCGAAAACGGCGACGCCGTCATGGTGTCCTCGGTCGGCCAGTAAGCGGGCCGCATCACGGATACGAAAAGGCCGCGGAGCGATCCGCGGCCTTTTTATTATGGAGTTCGCTCTCTTGTCGTGAACCTTGCCCCACCACCCCCGTCATCCCGGGCCGGACCCGAGTACGACGAAGGAGATGTGTCCGGGTATCTTGAAAGCAGGAAGGCCGCGGAGCGATCCGCGGCCTTCGTCGATTGCAACAGGGGGATGCCTCTTACTCGTCGCCCATCTTGAGCGCGGCGATGAAGGCTTCCTGCGGGATTTCCACCTTGCCGAACTGGCGCATGCGCTTCTTGCCTTCCTTCTGCTTTTCCAGAAGCTTGCGCTTGCGGGTGGCGTCGCCCCCGTAGCACTTGGCGGTCACGTCCTTGCGCAGCGCCCGCACCGTCTCGCGGGCGATGATGCGCCCGCCGATGGCGGCCTGGATCGGGATCTGGAACATGTGCTGCGGGATCA
>Ga0222424_100115_pt1 | contig 108317 bp, 96 predicted proteins | sample 2B2ome_FD_182468 | JGI IMG/M metagenome (GOLD analysis project Ga0222424, IMG submission 182468) | Enriched microbial communities from leaf-cutter ant dump, University of Wisconsin, Madison, United States - 2B200A (version 2) | ecosystem: Environmental > Terrestrial > Nest > Insects nest > Nest... | reverse complement strand
CTCTGGCCAGTTCCGAAGAACCGTCGCTCACTCAAAATACTGACAGGTTCGTTCTTGCGAACTTACCTATATTTCTTTGCGAGCATTTAATGTTTTAAGTCATCCAGCAATCCCGAAGAATCGCCGGCGCGCTTCCATCAAACGCCCACACTTATCGGCTGTCAATTTTTTAAAGAACCTGAACTTCCGCCCTTCTTCCTGCCGAAGAGCGCCGCCGTCAAATCGTTTTGTTTGTCAGCAGCAGAGAAACGAGATTATGCAGTACTTTCCGAAACCCGTCAACTGCTTTTTTACAGATCAGTGACAAATTCCAATCCTTCCAATACCACCAACTTCCCACTCCCCTTCCTTCTCCCCATCACCAAAAACCGCCCTTCCAGACAGCCCCTCGCAAACGGGACGCGAACTATATCAAACGTGTCGGAATGATGGCAAGCGTTTCTCGACAAAAGCCTTCATTCCTTCTTTCTGGTCTTCGGTGGCGAAGGTGCTGTGGAACAGGCGGCGCTCGAAATGCACGCCTTCCGACAGCGGCGTTTCGTAGGCGTTGTTGACGGCTTCCTTGATCATCATCGCGATCGGCAGCGACATCGAGGCGACCGTGGTGGCGGCGGCCAACGCTTCCTCCAGCAGCTTGTCGGCTGGCACCACGCGCGATACCAGGCCGGCGCGCTCGGCTTCGGCGGCATCCATCATGCGTGCGGTCAGGCACATGTCCATCGCTTTCGCCTTGGATACCGCGCGCGGCAGGCGCTGGGTGCCGCCGGCGCCGGGCATGGTGCCGAGCTTGACTTCCGGCTGGCCGAATCTGGCGCTGTCGGCGGCGATGATGAAATCGCACATCATCGCCAGTTCGCAGCCGCCGCCCAACGCATAGCCGGCCACCGCGGCGATCACCGGCTTGCGCACGCGGCGGATCTGCTCCCAGTTGCGGGTGATGTAGTCGCCCATGTAGGCATCCATATAGGAATAGCCGGCCATCGCGCCGATGTCGGCGCCGGCGGCGAACGCTTTTTCGCTGCCGGTCAGGACAATGCAGCCGATCTCCCGGTCGGCGTCGAATTTCAGCAGCGCCGCACCGAGTTCGTCCATCAACTGGTCGTTCAGCGCATTCAGCGCCTTCGGCCGGTTTAGCCGGATCAGGCCGACGCGCCCGTGCGTTTCCACCAGAATGTTTTGGTATTCCATGCCGCGCTCCCGTATCGAAGAAAATTGATGGCTTGCATTGTAGCGCCGGATACGCGCCCGCCCGGCCAGCCGGATAAAAAAACCGACCGGTCGGTTTTTTAATTAAAATCCTTCGAAGCAGCGCTTCCCATACAGACAGAATCAGGAGACACCATGCCCGACATCCTGCTGACCCGCGACGGCGCGGTGGCGACCATCACGCTGAACCGGCCAGAGAAACTGAACAGCTTCACCCGCGCGATGCACGAACAATTGCGCGCCGCGCTGGACAGCATCGAAGCCGACCGCTCGGTGCGCGCGCTGGTGCTGACCGGCGCCGGACGCGGCTTTTGCGCCGGGCAGGATCTGGCCGACCTGAGTTTCGAGCCGGGCGCGATGACCGATCTGGGCGAGCTGATCGAGCAGAACTTCAATCCGCTGGTGCGGCGCCTGCATGCGCTGCCGATCCCGGTGCTGGCCAGCGTCTCCGGCATCGCCGCCGGCGCCGGCGCCAATCTGGCGCTGGCCTGCGACATCGTGCTGGCGGCGCGTTCGGCCAGCTTCGTGCAGGCATTCGCAAAAATCGGGCTGGTGCCGGATTCCGGCGGCAGCTGGCTGCTGCCGCAGCGCATCGGCATGGCGCGCGCGCTGGGGCTGGCGCTGCTGGCCGACAAGCTGCCGGCCGAGCGCGCCGAGCAGTGGGGCCTGATCTGGAAATGCGTCGACGATGACGCACTGGCGGATGAAACCGCGCAGCTGGCGCGGCATCTGGCGGCGCAGCCGACCAAGGCGCTGGGCATGATCAAGAAAGCGTTGCGCGCCGCAGTCAACAATGATTTCGACGCCCAGCTCGATATGGAGCGCGACATGCAGCGCGAGCTGGGGCGGTCGCATGATTACGCCGAAGGCGTCAATGCCTTCCTGCAAAAACGGCCGCCGCAATTCGCCGGAAATTGATCATAATCCATATACTCCGGTGTGCATTTTTTAAACCGAGCCAATGGCGCTCGACACAGGCCGATTTTAAGGCATACTCCCCCTACCTCATATTTGACCGATGAATCCAGACGAATCCAGCCAACCCTCCCCGGCCGCCGTGGCCGACGCGATGTACCGGCGTGACACCGCCGCCCAGGCGCTCGGCATCCGGCTCGACGCCATCGACATCGGCAGCGCGACAATGTCGATGCCGGTGCGGCCCGACATGATCCAGGGCCACGGCACCTGTCACGGCGGCATGATCTTCACGCTGGCCGACACCGCCTTCGCCTATGCCTGCAACAGCGAAAACCAGGCGACGGTGGCGGCCGGCTGCAACATCGAATTCCTGCGGCCGGCCCATGCCGGCGACCTGCTGTCGGCCAGCGCGCGCCGCGTCACGCAGGCCGGACGCACCGGGATTTACGATATTCTGGTCAGCAATCAGCATGGCGAGGCGATCGCCAGCTTCCGCGGCAAATCCGCCACCATCAAGGGCAAGGTGATCGAGGACGGCGGCGCCTGACACCAATCCGCCTGCCGCGCCCCGCCCCGACCAGAACACAGGAGACACCGATGAACACCGCTTCGCGCTTTGCGCTGGACCCGATCGAAACCGCCAGCCGCGACGAACTGCAAGCCCTGCAACTACAGCGGCTGCAATGGTCGCTGACGCACGCCTACGAAAATTCGCCGCACTACCGCAAGACCTTCGACGCCGCCGGCGTCCATCCGCGCCAGCTGAAAAGCCTGGCCGATCTGGCGCAGTTTCCGCTGACCACCAAGGCCGATCTGCGCGCCAACTACCCGTTCGGCATGTTCGCGGTGCCGCGCGAACAGGTGGTGCGCATCCACGCCTCCAGCGGCACCACCGGCAAGCCGACCGTGGTCGGCTACACCAAGAAGGACATCGATACCTGGTCGGATTGCGTGGCGCGCTCGATCCGCGCCGCCGGCGCGCGGCCCGGCGACATCTGCCACGTCAGCTACGGCTACGGACTGTTCACCGGCGGCCTCGGCGCGCACTATGGCGCCGAACGGCTGGGGTTGACGGTGGTGCCGTTCGGTGGCGGCCAGACCGAGCGCCAGGTGCAGCTGATCAACGATTTCGGCCCGCAGATCATCATGGTCACGCCCAGCTACATGCTGGCGATCGCCGACGAATTCGAACGCCAGGGGCTGGACCCGGCCGGCAGTTCGCTGCGCATCGGCATCTTCGGCGCCGAACCGTGGACACCGGAAATGCGCAGCGCGATCGAGCGCCGGCTGAACATTTCGGCGGTCGACATCTACGGCCTGTCGGAAGTGATCGGTCCCGGCGTCGCCAGCGAATGCGCGGAAACCAAGGACGGCCCGACCATCTGGGAAGACCATTTCTATCCGGAAATCATCGACCCCGACACCGGCGCGGTGCTGCCGGACGGCGAATTCGGCGAACTGGTGTTCACCTCGCTGACCAAGGAGGCGCTGCCGATCGTGCGCTACCGCACGCGCGACCTGACCCGGCTCCTGCCCGGCAGCGCGCGCACGATGCGCCGCATGGAAAAGATCACCGGGCGCAGCGACGACATGATGATCGTGCGCGGCGTCAACGTGTTTCCGACCCAGATCGAGGAACTGATCCTGAAGCAGCCGGCGCTGGCACCGCACTACCAGTGCATCCTGACGCGCGAAGGTCCGCTCGATACGCTGACCGTGCACGTCGAGGCGAAGCTGGACGCCGCCGAGCCGGCGCGTCAGGAAGCCGGCCAGCGTCTGACGCACGACATCAAGTCCTTCATCGGCACCAGCGCGAAAGTGGTGGTGCTGGCGGCCGGCGGCATCGAACGCAGCGTCGGCAAGGCGCGGCGGGTGGTGGACCAGCGCGGAAAATAAGCCGCGACGGGTCGCCAGGCAGTAGCGCGGCGGCCGCCGTCGATGTAGGCTTGGAACATCGGGCGGCGGGCGCGGATCGTCGCGCCGCCAGCGCCCCTCACCAACAGGAGGACATCATGTTCAAGACCATTCTGGTGCCGACCGACGGCTCCCAACTGTCAGCCAAGGCCATCGATACCGCGGTCGACTTCGCCAAGGTCAGCGGCGGCAGAATCGTCGGTCTATCGGTGGCCGAACCCTACCCGTTCACGCCGCTGGCGGAAGGCGCGATGGCGGCCGACCCCGGCATCTATGAAGAAAGCATGCTGGCAATGGCGCGCCAGAACGTTCAGCAGATCGCCGATGCCGCCGCCGCCGCCGGCGTGCCATGCGAAGTGATCGTCACCCAATCGTTCAGCCCGAGCGAGGAAATCATCAGTACCGCGCAGAAGCACGAATGCGACGCGATCTTCATGTCCTCGCACGGCCGCAAGGGCCTGAGCAAGCTGTTCGTCGCCAGCGAAACCCAGAAGGTACTGGCGCACAGCACCCTGCCGGTACTGATCCTGCGGTAAGCCCGGCGTCGGCCCGCCCGCCTCAGCGCGGGTGCGGCGGCAGCGCCCCCTTCGGCCACAGCAGCCACATCTGGCCGCGCTGCTTCATGCGGCCGGCCTGCTCGCCGGCGGCGGCGCCGAAGCCCCAGAAGAAATCCGCCCGCACTGCACCCTTGATCGCCCCGCCGGTATCCTGCGCCAGCATCAACTGCTGCAACGGGCGTTCACTGTTCGGCTGCGTGGTCACCAGGAATACCGGCGCGCCGGACGGCACGAAGCGGGTATCCACCGCAATCGAACGCCGCGGCGTCAGCGGCACGCCGAGCGCGCCCTTCGGCCCCTGCGACGGATCGGCGATTTTTTCTTCCTTGAAAAACACGTAGCTCGGATTAACGTCCAGCAACTCCTGACGACGCCCGGGATTGGCCGCCGCCCACGCCTTGATGCCCTGCGCCGAAGCCTGCTCCAGCTTCAGTTCGCCGCGCTCGACCAGATAGCGGCCGATCGACTGGTACGGATAGCCGTTCTGGTCGGCATAGGCGACGCGCACGGTTTCCGCGGCATCGGTCAGCCGCACCCGGCCCGAGCCCTGCACCTGCAGGAAGAACGCCTCGATCGGATCATCGACCCACAACAATTCCTGGCCGGCCAGCGCGCCACTCTTTTCCAGTTCGGCGCGGGCGAAGTACGGCACCACCTTGTTGCCGACCAGCCGCCCGCGCAGGCGCATACCGCGCAGCTGCGGATAGACCGCCGCCAGATCGATCGTCAGCAAGTCGTCCGGCGCCCGGTACAGCGGCGTCTGGAACGGGCCGCCGCGCTTGCGGGCGCCGCGCAGCAGCGGTTCGTAATAACCGGTCACCAGGCCGCTGTCGCTGCCATCCTGATTGAACAGCTGATAAGGCAGGAAAAACGCCTCGAAGAAATCGCGCACTGCCTTCGCATCGGCGCCATCGACGTCGCGGCCGACTTCGCACGGCTCGCGCCAGTCCGGCTGCTTCGCCAGAACCTGGCAGGACGCCAGAAAGGCCGGCCAGGCCTGGCGCAGATCGTCGTCGCGCCAACCCGGCAGGGCCGCGAAACTGCGCGGCTGCAGAATATCCACCGACTGCGCTGACGGCGCCGACGGTGTGGGCGCGGCCGGCGGACCAGCGGCTTCGGGCGGCGTGGCAGGCGGCGTCGAGGGCGGCGTAGTGCAGGCCGCGACAGCGATCAGCAAGCAGGAAACGAGTAGACTGGAAAGTTTGAACGACATCTGGAAACAGGGTATGTGGATATTGTTGCTCGAAGCCGGCGCCGCCTTTCTGGTATTCGCCTTCATCGTCTGGTGGACCATGTTCTCCGGCCGCAAGCCGGATGCGCCACCGCGCCCGCGCCGGCCGGATGACGAGGCGCCGCGCGGCTGAACCGCCTCAGTGCAGCGTGCGCGGCAGCGACAGCACGAACTCCGGAATCTTCGCCTCGAACTGCTCGCCATCCTCGGCCACGCAGAAATACGCGCCGACCATCGAACCTTGCGGCGTGAACAGCGAGGTGCCGCTGGTGTATTCGAACTGCTCGCCCGGCTGCAGGAACGGCTGCTGGCCAACCACGCCGAGGCCGCGCACCTGCTCGATGCGGTTGTTGGCATCGGTGATGATCCAGTGGCGCGAAATCAGTTGCGCGGCGATCTGGCCGGTATTGCGGATCGTGATCGTGTAGGCGAACACGAAGGTCGAATGCTCCGGGTCCGACTGTTCCGCCAGATACTGGGTGCGAACGCTGACCGTGAATTCGTAAGCTGCCATGGTGCCTTCCTGATCGGGGTTCTGGCCGCGCGCGGCCGGAATCCGGATTGTGACGCATGTCAGGGCGAAACGCTGCCGAATCCGCCGCCACGATAGAATATTCGTTTCCCCGTCCTTCTTTTGCCACCGCTCTCCATGCCGACCCATCGCATCGCTCCCAGCATCCTGTCCGCCGATTTCGCCCGTCTGGGCGAGGAAGTCAGGAACGTCGTCGCCGCCGGCGCCGACTTCATCCATTTCGACGTGATGGATAACCACTACGTGCCGAACCTGACCATCGGCCCGCTGGTGTGCGCGGCGATCCGGCCGCACGTGCAGGTGCCGATCGACGTCCACCTGATGGTCAAGCCGGTCGACCGCATCATCCCGGATTTCGCCAAGGCCGGCGCCGACATCATCAGCTTCCACCCAGAAGGCTCGGAGCACATCGACCGCACGCTGCAACTGATCCGCGATCAGGGCTGCAAGGCCGGGCTGGTGTTCAATCCGGCCACGCCGCTGCACTACCTCGACCATGTGATGGACAAGCTCGACCTGATCCTGATCATGTCGGTCAACCCCGGCTTCGGCGGCCAGTCCTTCATCCCGGAAGCGCTCAAGAAGATCGCCGAGGCGCGTCGGCGCATCGACCAATCCGGCCGCGAGATCCTGCTGGAAGTCGATGGCGGCATCAAGATCGACAACATCGCGCAGGCAGCGGCGGCCGGCGCCGACACTTTCGTCGCCGGTTCGGCGATCTTCGGCCAGCCCGACTACCAGGGCGTGATCGACGCCATGCGCGCGCAGCTGGCCGGCGCATGACGGCCCGCGAACACCTGGACTGGAGCGGCGTGCGCGCCGCCATCATCGATCTCGACGGCACCCTGCTCGACACCGCCGGCGATTTCCACGCGGCAGTCAACCGCATGCGCGCCGATTTCGGCCTGCCGCCGCTGGCACTGGACACCATCGTCGGCTTCGTCGGCAAGGGGTCGGAAAACCTGATCCGGCAAGTGCTGGCGCAGGGCCTGGACACCGACACCGCCGAACACCAGTTCGACGCCGCGCTGGCCTGCTACCAACGCCACTACGCCGCCATCAACGGCAGCCACGTCGCGCTGTACCCGGAAGTAATCAGCGGCCTGGCGGCGCTGCGCGCGCACGGCCTGCGGCTGGCCTGCGTGACCAACAAGCCGTTCGGCTTCGCGCTGGCGCTGCTGCGGCAGACCGACCTGCTCGGCTATTTCGAAGTGGTCTATGGCGGCGATTCGCTGCCGACCCGAAAACCCGACCCCGGCCCGCTGCTGCAGGTATGCGCCGATTTCGGGCTGACGCCGGAACAGGTGGTGGCGATCGGCGACTCCAGCAACGACGCGCTGGCGGCGCGCGGCGCCGGCTGCCGCGTGCTGAACGTTCCCTACGGCTACAACCACGGCCAGCCTATACAGGACGTCGATTCCGATGGTATAGTTCCGACGCTCTTGCATGCAGCCCAACTGATTTCCGCATAGTCGATCGCTTCACGCACACTCATGTTTCTCGACAAAAAACGCACGTTCGCAGTGCCGGCCGCCCTCGGGGCCTGGCTGTGGCGACGCTGGCAATCCGACGCTGAATAAGCGCAGATCGCCGTCAGTCCCGTTTTCCGTTCGCGGCTGACATCGTTTTTTGCAGTACCCGCCGCGCCCTTCCTTTTTTGCGCGCCCCGGAGAGAACCATGACCGAACTCGAATTCAAGTCGCTGGCCGCCGAAGGCTACAACCGCATCCCGCTGATCGCCGAAGCCTTCGCCGATCTGGAAACACCGCTGACGCTGTACCTGAAACTGGCGCAATCGCAGCGCGCCGGCAAAAACACCTTCCTGCTGGAATCGGTGGTCGGCGGCGAACGCTTCGGCCGCTACTCCTTCATCGGCCTGCCGGCCACGACACTGTTGCGCAGCATCGGCAACGCCGTCGAAGTGCTGAAGAACGATGAAGTGATCGAGCGCGTCGAAGGCAATCCGCTCGACTTCATCGCCGCCTTCCAGGCGCGCTACAAGGTCGCGGTGCGGCCCGGCATGCCGCGTTTCTGCGGCGGGCTGGCCGGCTATTTCGGCTACGACGCGGTGCGCCACATCGAACCGCGGCTGGCGCATTCGGCACCGACCGACGATCTCGGCCTGCCCGACATCCAGCTGCTGGTGACGGAGGAACTGGCGGTGATCGACAACCTGTCCGGCAAGCTGTACCTGATCGTGTATGCCGATCCGGGCCAGCCGGAAGCCTATTCGAAAGCGCGCCAGCGGCTGCAGGATCTGCGCGCGATGCTGAAGCGCCCGGTCGATGCGCCGGTCACCTCGGCCTCGGTGCGTACCGAAAGCATCCGCGACTTCGCCAAGGACGACTACCTGAAAGCGGTGGCGCGCGCCAAGGAATACGTGATGGCCGGCGACCTGATGCAGGTGCAGATCGGCCAGCGCATCCGCAAGCCCTACGTCGATTCGCCGCTGTCGCTGTACCGCGCGCTGCGCTCGCTGAATCCGTCGCCGTACATGTATTACTACAACTTCGGCGCGATGCAGATCGTCGGCTCGTCGCCGGAAATCCTGGTGCGCAACGAAGCCCAGAACGACGGCGGCCGCAAGATCACGATCCGCCCGCTGGCCGGCACCCGCCCGCGCGGTGCGACGCCGGAAAAGGATGCGCAGCTGGCGAAAGAACTGCTGGCCGACCCGAAGGAAATCGCCGAGCACGTGATGCTGATCGACCTGGCGCGCAACGACATCGGCCGCATCGCCGAGATCGGCAGCGTCAAGGTGACCGAACAGCTGGTGATCGAAAAATACTCGCACGTCCAGCACATCGTTTCCAACGTCGAAGGACGCCTGCGCGACGGCCTGTCCAATCTCGACGTGCTGAAGGCCACCTTCCCGGCCGGCACGCTGTCCGGCGCACCGAAGGTGCGGGCGATGGAAATCATCGACGAACTGGAACCGGTCAAGCGCGGCATCTACGGCGGCGCCTGCGGCTACCTGTCGTTCGGCGGGGAAATGGACGTCGCCATCGCCATCCGCACCGGCGTGATCCAGGACGGCATGCTGTACGCCCAGGCGGCGGCCGGCATCGTCGCCGACTCGGTGCCGGAAATGGAATGGCAGGAAACCGAAAACAAAGCCCGCGCGGTATTAAGGGCTGCGGAGCAGGTACAGGACGGCCTCGACGGCGAACGCTGATCGCCGCGCCCATCGGACACGGCCTGCCGATGCCGTGCATCCGTTCCCCATTTGCAAAGGAATTGCCATGATCGATCTGCGCAGCGATACCGTGACGCGCCCTTCCGCCGCGATGAAGGCGGCAATGGTTGCCGCCGAACTCGGCGATGACGTCTGGGGCGACGACCCCACCGTCAATCATCTGCAGCGGCTGATGGCCGAGCGCTGCGGCAAGGAAACCGCGCTGTTTTTCCCGAGCGGCACGCAAAGCAACCTGGCGGCGCTGATGGCGCATTGCCAGCGCGGCGACGAATACATCGTCGGCCAGCAGGCGCACACCTATAAATTCGAGGGCGGCGGCGCCGCGGTGCTCGGCTCGATCCAGCCGCAGCCGCTGGAAAACGCTGCCGATGGCAGCATTCCGCTGGAAAAGATCGAAGCGGCGATCAAGCCGCTCGACGATCACTTCGCCCGCACCCGTCTGCTGGCGCTGGAAAACACCATCGGCGGCAAGGTGCTGCCGGCCGCCTACCTGCAGGCAGCGCGGCAGTTCGCGCGCGACAAGGGACTGGCGCTGCATCTGGACGGCGCCCGCGTGGCCAACGCGGCGGTGGCGCAGGGGATCTCGCTGGAACAGGCTTGCGAGGGTTTCGACACCGTCTCGATCTGCCTGTCCAAGGGGCTTGGCACGCCGGCCGGCGCGGTGCTGGTCGGCAGCGCCGAACTGATTGCGCGGGCGCGCCGCTGGCGCAAGCTGCTCGGCGGCGGCATGCGCCAGTCCGGCATGCTGGCGGCGGCCGGGCTGTACGCGCTGGAACACAACGTCGCGCGGCTGGCCGAGGACCACGACAACGCCGCCGCGCTGGCTGCGGGCCTCGCCGCGATCGATGAACTGGAAGTGGTCAGCGCCGCCACCAACATGGTGTTCGTCAAGGTGCCGCCGGCCGCCTGCGCGGCGCTGGAAGCGCATCTGAAGCAACACGGCGTGCTGACCCAGATCGGCCCGGTCAGCCGCTTCGTCACCCATCTGGATGTCAGCGCCGCCGACATCGACACGGCGCTGGCGGCCTGCCGCGCCTTCTTCGCCGCGCCCGCCAACCGTGGTGCTGGCGCCGCCGGCCCGGCGCGCTACGCCTGACACTCTTGCACGAGGATTCATCATGCTACTGATGATCGACAACTACGATTCGTTCACCTACAACCTGGTGCAGTATTTCGGCGAACTCGGCGCCGACGTGCGCACCTACCGCAACGACGAGATCACGCTGGAGCAGGTGGCCGAGCTGCAACCGGAACGCATCTGCATTTCGCCCGGTCCCTGCACGCCGCACGAAGCCGGCATTTCGGTGCCGCTGCTGCAGCGCTTCGCCGGCCGGATTCCGATTCTCGGCGTCTGCCTCGGCCACCAGAGCATCGGCGCGGCATTCGGCGGCAAGGTGGTGCGTGCCAGGGAAATCATGCACGGCAAGGTATCGGCGATCGCCCATACCGGAGTTGGCGTGTTCCACGGCCTGCCCAGCCCGTTCACCGTGACCCGCTATCACTCGCTGGCGATCGAGCGGGCCTCGCTGCCGGCCTGCCTGGAAGTGACCGCCTGGACCGACGACGGCGAAATCATGGGCGTACGCCACCGCGAGTTCGATATCGAGGGCGTGCAGTTCCACCCCGAATCGATCCTGTCCGAGCACGGCCACGCGCTGCTGCAGAACTTCCTCGCCGGGCGCCGCTAGGCGCGCCCCGTTTCACCATGCCACAGAAGGAAACCACCATGTCGATCACTCCGCAGGAAGCGCTGTTGCGCTGCATCGAGCACCGCGAAATCTTCCACGATGAAATGCTGTCGCTGTTCCGCCGCATCATGAGCGGCGAAATGTCGCCGGTGCTGATCGCCGCGCTGACCATGGGCCTGCGGGTGAAGAAGGAATCGATCGGCGAGATCGCCGCCGCCGCCCAGGTGATGCGCGAATTCGCCACCAAGGTGCCGATGGCCGACACCAGCCGCCTGCTCGACATCGTCGGCACCGGCGGCGACGGCGCCAACACCTTCAACATCTCGACCGCCAGCATGTTCGTCGCCGCCGCCACCGGCGTGCGCGTGGCCAAGCACGGCGGCCGCAGCGTGTCGTCGTCGTCCGGCAGCGCCGACGTACTGGAGGCGCTCGGCGCCAACATCAACCTGACGCCGGAACAGGTGGCGCAGTCGATCGCCCAAAGCGGCATCGGCTTCATGTACGCGCCGAACCACCACGCGGCGATGAAGCATGCCGGCGCGGTGCGCAAGGAACTGGGCGTGCGCACCATCTTCAACATCCTCGGGCCGCTGACCAATCCGGCCGGCGCGCCGCACATCCTGATGGGCGTGTTCCATCCCGATCTGGTCGGCATCCAGGTGCGGGTGCTGCAGCGGCTCGGCGCGCAGCGCGCGCTGGTGGTGTGGGGGCGCGACAATCTGGACGAAGTTTCGCTCGGCGCCGGCACCTTGGTCGGCGAGCTGATCGACGGCCAGATCCGCGAATACGAAATCCATCCGGAAGACTTCGGCCTGCAAATGTCGGCGACGCGCAACCTGAAGGTCGACGGCGCCGCCGAATCGAAGCAGAAACTGCTGGAGGCGCTCGACAACCAGCCCGGCCCGGTGCGCGACATCGTCGCGCTGAACGCCGCCACCGCGCTGTACGCGGCCGGCGCCGCCGGTTCGATCGCCGAAGGGCTGGAGTGCGCGCGCGCAGCGCTGGCCTCCGGCGCGGCGCGCGCGCGCATGGAGCAGTTCGTGCGCGTCACGCAGCAGCTCGGCGCTGCCGCCGCATAGGGAGCGCACGATGGCCGACGTTCTGCAAAAAATCCTGGCGGTGAAAGCCGACGAAGTGGCCGCCGCCAGAAAGGCACGCGACCTGCCCAGCCTGCGCCGCCAGGCCGAGCGCGAGTTGCCGGCGGAACTGACGCCGCGCGGCTTCGCGGCGGCACTGCGCCACAAGATCGGCGCCGGCGGCGCCGGTGTGATCGCCGAAGTGAAGAAAGCCTCGCCGTCGAAAGGCGTGCTGCGCGCCGACTTCGACCCGGCGGCGATCGCCGCCGATTACGCCGCGCACGGCGCCGCCTGCCTGTCGGTGCTGACCGACGTGCAGTTCTTCCAGGGCGCGCCGGAATACCTGCAGCAGGCGCGCGCCGCCTGCGCGCTGCCGGCGCTGCGCAAGGACTTCATCATCGATCCGTATCAGGTGTATCAGGCGCGCAGCTGGGGCGCCGACTGCATCCTGCTGATCGTCGCCGCGCTCGATCCCGGCCTGATGGCGGAACTGGAAGCCTGCGCGCTCGACCTCGGCATGGACGTGCTGGTCGAAGTCCACGACGGCGCCGAACTGGATGCCGCGCTGCGGCTGCAGACGCCGCTGCTCGGCATCAACAATCGCAACCTGCGCACCTTCGAGACCTCGCTGCAGAATACGCTCGACCTGCTGCCGCGCATCCCGCCGGGCAAGCTGGTGGTGACCGAATCCGGCATCCTGACGCCGGACGACGTGCGCCGCATGCGCGACGCCGAGGTCCACGCCTTCCTGGTCGGCGAAGCCTTCATGCGCGCACCGCAACCGGGAGCGGAATTGGCACGGCTGTTTCAGGCAGGATAGCCGGCGGATCATATACTCCCATTGCACCCGCCTTATGCCGGGCGCCAGCCGGTCGTTTTTGACCTATACTCCCCTATTTATTTCTGCGGCGACAGGAACCACAGGGGAGATCGCATACCTCACCAGACCCGGCGCGCTGCGTCCGCCAGACACGATTCAGCGGCCGCCACGCAGCCAGCCGGCGCGCTTTTTCGCCGATCCCGGCGCCGCCGTCAGCGTCACGCGCGGCGTGTCGTCGGCCATCAATTCAACCGTGAACGCCATCAGTTCATCGCGCCGGAACGCGTGCAGCGTCAGCCGCTCGCCGACCCGGTAGCGCGCCAGTAGGGTTTCCAGATTCGACGCGCTCACGCGCAAGCCATCCAGCGCCACCAGCAGGTCGCCGCCGGACAGGCCGGCGCGATGCGCGGCGCCGCCTTCATAGACGTTGGCCAGCCGGCATTCGCTGCCGGCGGCGACGGCGCGCGCGCCGAGCGCCGGTTTGGCGCTGGCAGCGCCGTCATCCCATTTGATGCCGAACTGTGCCAGCAGCCGCGCCAGCGGCAGGTCGTCGGTGCCTTCGGTGAAGCGGCGGATGGCGCGGCCGAGCTTCAAGCCAGTGGCGGCGTCGAACACCGCGACCAGATCGGCTTCGGCCAGGCCACGGCCGCCGCTGCCGTCCGGCGCATAGAAGTCACGGCCGTAACGCTGCCACAACATGCGCATCACGTCGTCCAGCGATTTCCGGCCGGCGCTGCCGGCGCGGATCGTCAGGTCCAGCGCCAGCGCCACCAGCGAGCCCTTGGTGTAGTAGCTGACGATGGCGTTCGGCGCGTTCTCGTCCTGGCGGTAGTACTTGGTCCAGGCGTCGAAACTGGATTCGGCGACGCTCTGCTTGAAACGGCCGCTGCCGCGCAGCACGGCGTTGACGGTTTTCGCCACCAGCTTCAGGTAGGCCGCTTCGTCGATCACACCGCTGCGGACCAGCATCAGATCGTCGTAGTAGCTGGTGAACCCCTCGAACAGCCACAGCAGCGGCGTGTAGTTTTCGCTGCGCAAATCGTAAGGCGCGAACACCGCCGGCTTGATGCGCTTGACGTTCCAGGTGTGGAAATATTCATGGCTGCACAGGCCGAGAAAACCGCGATAGCCGTCGCTCGTTTCCGGCCGGCCGAGCACCGGCAGATCGGCGCGCGAGCACAGCAGCGCGGTCGAGGCGCGGTGCTCCAGCCCGCCGTAGCCGTCGCCGACCGCCAGCGTCAGGAACACGTAGCGCGTCATCGGCGCGGCCAGCGTGCGCGGCTCGAACAGCGCGATCTGCGCTTCGCAGATTTTTTTCAGGTCGGCGCACAGCCGCTCCAGATCGGCGTTCGGCACACGGCCACTGAGCACGACATCGTGCGGCACGCCGTGCGCTTCGAAGGTGGCCAGCGCGAAGTCGCCGATCTCGACCGGGTGGTCGATCAGCTCGTCGTAACTGGCGGCGACATAGGTGCCGAAGCCGTAGCGCGGCGCCGCCAGTTCCGGCAGCGCGGTCGCCACCCGCCAGCCGCGATAGCGGGCGCCGGCCGGACGGCGCAGATCGACCACGTGCGGCGCCTGCTCGTGGCCGAGCGCGCACAGGAACAGGCTGCTGCCGTTGAAGAACGCATGGGTCTGGTCGAAATGGGCGGCGCGCACCGACAGGTCCCAGGCATACACCTGATATTCCAGCGTCAGCGCGCCGGCGCACGGCGTCGCCTGCCAGCTGTGCTTGTCGAGCTTGTGCAGCGCCACCGGGCGGCCGCCGGATTCGGCGCGGATCGAGACGATGTTGCGGGCGAAATCGCGCACCAGATAGCTGCCCGGTATCCACGCCGGCAGCCGGAACCGCTGGCCGTCCGGATCGGGCGCCGCCAGCGTCAGGCGGATCGCGAACAGATGGGCGGCGGGGTCGTGCAGCACGACCTGATAGCGGATGGCATCGTTCATCGGGAATCGGCGGGAGTGGTGGCCGCGAACGCGGCCGGACCGACCAGTTTACCGGAGCGCGGCGCTGGCCGCCTGCGCCGCCAACAGTTCCTCGAACTGCGGCGCCGGCAGCGGCCGGGAAAACAGGTAGCCCTGGCCGAAGTCGCAGCCGGCCGCCTGCAGCAGCGCGCGCTGCTGTTCGGTTTCGACGCCTTCGGCCACCACCTGCAGGCCGAGCTTGTGCGCCATCACGATGATCGCTTCCGACAGCGCCATGTCGTGCGGGTTGCTGGCGAGGTTGCGCACGAATGCCTGATCGATCTTCAGCACGTCGATGTCGAAACGGTTCAGCGTCGCCAGCGAGGAATAGCCGGTGCCGAAATCGTCGATGGCGATCTGCACGCCGGCGTCGCGGAAGCGCAGCAGGTGGTCGATCACGCGCTGCTCGGCATTCAGCAGCATGCCTTCGGTGATTTCGACCGCGATGCTGCTGCCGTTCAGGCCGAGCCGCTGCAGATACGCCAGCAGCGCGACCGGATCGTAACGGTCGGAATGGAATTCGACCGGCGAGGTGTTGACACTGATCTGGATGCCCGGCGCCACGCCGTTATGCCAGCGCTGCGCCCAGCGCGCCGCTTCGTGGAACACCCGGTTGCCGATGTCGATGATCAGCCCGGTTTCCTCGGCCAGCGGGATGAAGTCGACCGGGCTGATGATGCCGTGGCGCGGATGGCGCCAGCGCAGCAGCGCCTCGGCCTTGACGATGCGGTTGCTGGCCAGATCGACGATCGGCTGGAAATACAGTTCAAACTGGCGCTGCGCCAGCGCCTCGCGCAGATCGGTAATCACCCGCTGGCGCGTCTGCGCCGCTTCCTGCAGGGCTCTGGTGAAGTAGCTGTAGCGGTTGCGGCCGAGGTTCTTGGCGGCGTACATCGCCTGATCGGCATTGCGGATCAACTGCTCGACGTTGTCGCCATCGCTCGGATACAGCGTGATGCCGATGCTGGCGGAAACGTAGACGGTATTGCCATCCAGCTGGAAGGCTTCGTGCAGGCGCTGCAGCAGCGTGTCGGCGATGGCATCGACCTGGCTCACGTCCGGCAACTCCGGCAGGATGATCATGAATTCGTCGCCGCCCAGCCGCGCCACCGTGTCCGCCGCGCGCACGCAGGCGCGGATGCGGCGCGCCGCCTCGATCAGCAGCGCGTCGCCCTTGGCATGGCCGAGCGTGTCGTTGACTTCCTTGAAACGATCCAGATCGATGAACAGCAGCGCCAGCGGCAGCTGCGCCTGATGCCGCTTGCCGAGCTCCTGCTGCAGCCGGTCGGCGAACATGCGGCGGTTCGGCAGGCCGGTCAGCGTATCGAAATTGGCCTGGCGCCACAGCAGTTCGTCGGACTGCTTCTTTTCGGTGATGTTCTGCGTCAGCGCGACGAAATAGTCGATGCTGCCATCGTCGCGGCGCAGGCAGCGCACCGTGGTCAGCGTGTGAATCACGCCGCCGTCCTTGCGCACCATCCGCTTTTCCAGTTCGTAATCGTCGTTGATGCCAAGCAGCGCCTGATCGAACAGGTAGATGTCGTGCGGCAGGTCTTCCGGGTGGGTGACGTCGGCCCAGGTCATGCGCAGCAATTCCTCGCGGCTGTAGCCGAGCATGTCGCACAGCGCGGCGTTGACGTCGAGCCAGCGCTTGTCGAGGCCGTTGGTCGCCATGCCGACCATCGAGCCTTCGAAGAAGGCGCGGAAATGCTGCTCGCTGGCGCGCAGCGCATCGATCGCCTCGCGCCGTTCCTGCTCGCGGTCGAAATTGTCGAGCGCGAAGCTGACATCGGAGGCCATTTCCTCCAGCAGCCGGACCGCCTCGTCGTCGAAGGCATCGACCTGCTCGTGGTACACCGAAAACACCGCATGGCGGCGGCCGCCGCGCAAGATAGGAAACGACGCGCACGAGCAAAAGCCGTGACGCCGCACACGCTCGTGCCACAGCTCCATGTTGTCGCGCACCGACAAATCATTCGAAACCACCGCCCGCCCCTCGCGGTAGACGGCGCCGATCTGGCCGCGCCCTTCCGGCAGATCGGCGCGCGCCGACAGCACCAGTCCGTCGAGATAGCCCAGCTCGGCGCCGTAACGCGCCACCGGCACGATGCTCTGATGGTCGCCGGAAGCCTCGTCGAGGCAGCCGATCCAGGCCATCTTGACGCCACCGTATTCGACCGCGGTACGGCATACCAGCGGAAACAGGTCGGTGGCATCGGCCAGCCACACGATGCTCTGGTTGACCTCGCTCAGCGCCTTGTACAGCAGGGTCAGGCGAGCGATGCGGGCATCGGCGTGCTTGCGCTCGGAAATGTCGATGGTGATGCCGCCGATCAGCGGCTGACCGTCGCTGTCTGCCAGCGGGAACTTGATCGCCAGCAGCGTGGTGCGTCCGCCCGGACCGACCGTCAGCTCCTGCTCGTGTACCTGCCGGCGCGCCAGCACCAGGTCGTCGCCGTCACGCACATGGTCGATCATCGCCTGTGCCATGTCCGGCGGCTGCAGCTGATCCATGGTCTTGCCGAGCGCGTCCCGCGATGGCAGGCCGGTCAGCCGGCCGACCTCGAACGCGCGGTTGGCGTAGAGATAGCGCCGCTGCGCATCCTTGATGTAGGCCAGCCCCGGCAGATGATCCATGAAGGCCAGAAAGCGCGCGCTGCTGGCGGCGAGCGCCTGCTGGCTGGCGTTGCGCTCATCGCTGACGGCGGCCAGCGCGATGCCGACCGTGGCCAGCGTAACCAGATAGACCCACAGCCCCGCCAGGCCGGTCTGGCGCAGATCATCGGCGAAGAAACCAGTGCCGGCCAGCACGCTCAACAGCGCCTGCGCCGCCACCATGCCCAGCACCAGCAGCGCCACATGGCGGCCGAAGCGCATCGCGCCCCAGATCACCACCGTAAACATCAGGAAGGCGCTGGCCAGTGGGCCGCGCATCAGCTGCACCCAGTCGAAGAACACCACCAGTCCGAACAGCAGCGTCAGCACCAGCAACAGCAGCAGCTCCGGCACCGCGCGCGGCCGCGCCGGCAACGCCGGCGGCTGGCGCCATACCAGCAGCATCGGCGTCAGCAGCAGCAGGCTGAGGAAATCGCCCATCCACCAGTGCAGCGCGATATTGCCGGCCAGCGCCAATGGCAGCGCACCGAAGGCGGTCAGTGCCAGCGTGCCGATTGCCAGCGCCGGCAGCGGCCCCAGCAGCGCCACGCCCAGCAGCAGCACGAAGTCGTGCGCGTGCGCCAGGCGCGCATCGAATTGCCGCATGCGCGCCAGCAGCCACAGGCACAGCAGCGCCTCGGCGGTATTGCCGACGCCGATCAGCAGCGACACCGGCCACGGCTGGCCAAGATAGGCCACCGTGGCGCCGAGCAGGATGCCGGGCCAGTAACGGACACCGCCGATCAGCAGCACCCCGAGCGCGATGCCGCTCGGCAGCCAGAACAGCGTGACGCTGCCAGCCAGCGCGGAAAAACCGAGACTGATCTTCGCCATCAGAGCGTAGAGCAGCGCCAGGCCGGCCAGTTTCGGCAAGTCGGTGCTCCGGTAGACGGAAAATGGCGTCAAACGACCCCCATCGCAAGCTCGTCAGAGGCGGGTGCGGCAAGGCGGCGCCTTGCCATGCCAGGGTGGATAAAAACCAGCGGTACAGCCAACCGATATCGGACCGCCAATACTACCGCAAGCCAGCCGCGCCAAACACCGCTGGCAATGCCGTCCGAAAGCGTCGCTCAGGCGTTGACGTCGACCACCAGCCGGCCGCGCTGACGCCCCGCCAGAATGTCGGGAGCGCGCTGCAGCGCCTGCGCCAGACCGATTTCCTCGGTGATCAGCGCCAGCCGCGCCGGGTCGAGATCGTCGGTCAGCCGCTGCCAGGCTTCGACGCGGCGCGCCAGCGGCGCCATCACGCTGTCGATGCCGAGCAGGCGCACGCCGCGCAGGATGAACGGTGCCACCGAAGCCGGCAGGTCCATCCCCTGCGCCAGGCCGCAGGCCGCCACCGCGCCGCCGTAGCGGGTCTGCGCCAGCGCATTGGCCAGCGTGTGCGAACCGACCGAATCGACCACGCCGGCCCAGCGTTCCTTTTGCAACGGCTTGCCGGGCGCCGCCAGCGCCGCGCGGTCGATCACTTCGACGGCGCCGAGCGACTTCAGGTAATCGGCCTCGCCCAGCTTGCCGGTCGAGGCCACCACGCGATAGCCCCAGCCGGCCAGGATCGCGATGGCGACGCTGCCGACCCCGCCGGAAGCGCCGGTCACCAGCACTTCGCCGTCGTCCTTGCCGATGCCGGCGCCCTGCAGCGCCAGCGCGCACAGCATCGCGGTATAGCCGGCGGTGCCGATCGCCATCGCGTTCTTCGCCGACATGCCGGACGGGCGTGGAATCAGCCAGCCGCCGCGCAGCCGCGCGCGCTGCGCCAGGCAGCCCCAATGGGTTTCGCCGACGCCCCAGCCGTTCAGGATGAAGGCGTCGCCGACCTTCCAGTCCGGATCGGTGGATTCAAGCACCTCGCCGGCGCCATCGATGCCGGGCACCATCGGCCAGGCGCGCACCACCGGCGACTTGCCGGTAATCGCCAGCGCATCCTTGTAATTGAGGGTCGAATAATCGACGCGCACCGTGACATCGGCCTCGGCCGGCAGCTGGGTGTCGTCGAGCTGCGTCAGGCGGGCCTCGGTGCTGCCATCGTCGTTGCGGTTGAGCAGAATCGCATTGAACATGATCGGTCTCCAGATAAGCAGTCCAAATTATAGTGCGCGGCCTCGGCGCGGCCGCCGAAAATTGCCGTCAGGCATTTCGGCGGCGCATCGATCATTTTGAAAATAGGGGGAGTATGCCGAAAAATCGGCCTGTCACGGGCAACTGGTGCGCAGCTTCAAAAATGCACCACCCAGTATATGAAAAACTACGGCGGCACATGGCCGCCGTAGCTGTTGCAGAAAAGAAAATTACTTCAGGGAAACCAGCTTCGCTTCCAGCGCCTTCGCATCAACCGCGCCGGGAATGCGCGACCCGTCGGTGAAGAAGATGGTCGGCGTGCCGGTGATCTTCATCTGCTGGCCGAGCGCGAAAATCTTGTCGTTCGGCGTCGCGCAATTTTCCGGCGCGGTGGCCGGCGCCTTGCCGTTCAACATCCAGTCGTCCCAGGCCTTGGAACGGTCGGCCGAGCACCAGACGTTCTTCGACTTGACCGCCGAATCCGGCGCCAGGATGTTGTACATGAAGGTGTAGACGGTGACGTTGTCCATCTCCTGCACCGTGTGGCGGAAGCGCTTGCAGTAACCGCAGTTCGGGTCCTCGAACACCGCGATCTTGCGCGCGCCGTTGCCCTTGACGGTCTTCACCGCCGAATCCAGCGGCAGATCGGAGAACTTGATCCGGGTGATCTCGTCGATCCGGTCCTTGGTGTAATCCTGATAGGTCTTGGTATCGATCACGCGGCCGACGAACAGGTATTCCGCCTTGGCATCGGTGTAAAGGATGTCGTTGCCGACCCGCACCTCGAACAGGCCGGAATACGGCGTCTTGGTCACCGACTGCACCTTGGCGCCGTCGCCCAGGCGCGGCTCGACCAGTTTGCGCACCGACGCTTCCTGCGCCGATTCCGCCGCCACCGCGCTGATGGCGATCCCTGCCAGCGCGAGCGCGGCCCATTGAGTTTTTTTCATGATGCCCTGCTGTCCTTACTCCAGGTTGGTAGGTTTGCCCATGGCATGCGCCATCAGGCTTCGCTTTATGACCGGCAACTTGTTGACCAGGTTCAATCCGAAATTACGCGCCACCCGCAACGGCTCGAAATCGGCCGCGAACAGCCGCTCCAGCCCGTCGGTGGCGATCTGCATCAGCAGCACGTCCTCCTTGCGCGCGCGCGCATAGCCGGCCAGCAGGCGCGCATCGCCGCAATCGCCATCCGGCCCGCGCCCCGCCAGCGCCGTCGCCAGCGCGGCGACATCGGCAAAACCGAGATTCATCCCGTGCCCGGCGAGCGGATGCACCACATGCGCGGCATCGCCGACCAGCGCCACCCGCGGCGCCGTCAATTGATGGGCGCGGATCAGCGCCAGCGGAAACGCCCGCGCCGCCTCCGGCGCCAGCGGCTGCAAGCGCCCCAGCGTCTGCCCCGGCAATTGCGTCAGGCGCTCGGCCAGCCGCGCCAGCGGCTCGCGCAGCAGCGTCTGCGCCAGCGCCTCCGGCGCCGACCACACCAGCGACACCCGCTGGCCGGCCAGCGGCAGCAGCGCGATGATGCCCTCGGCCGACGTAAACCACTGCGCCGCCACGCCGCGATGCGGCAGCTCGCAGGAAAAATTCGCCACCACCGCGCGCTGCCCGTAAGGCCGGTAATCGATGCCGATGTCCATCTGATGCCGCACCCACGACTGGCCGCCATCGGCGCCGACCACCAGCGCGGCGGCAAGCGCCGCGCCATCGGCCAATTGCAGCCGCGCCGCCTGCGCCGACACCGTCAGCCGCTCGGCGCGGCCGCGCAGCAGCCGCACGTTCGAGGCGAAGCGCAGCGCGCCATCCAGCGCCTGATTCAGGTTGCGGTGCTCGACGATCCACGCCAGCGCCCCGGCGCGCGCGCCATAGGCATCGAAATCCAGCCGCCCGGCGCGGCCCTCGCCATCGCCATGCACCGCCATCGCATCGACCGCCGTCACCCGCGCCGCATCCAGCGCATCCCACACCTTCAGCGACGCCAGCAGCGCGCGCGCGACGTGGTTCAGCGCATAGACGCGCAAGTCCCAATCCTCGGCCGCGGCCGGCGCCGGCGCAGCGCCGGCCGGCGGTGCCAGCAGCGTCACGCCGACCCCGGCGCGCGCCAGCGCCAGCGCGGCGGTCTTGCCGATCACGCCATCGCCGACGATGCAGACATCGCCCCCGGCATTCGCCGCATTGGCGGAAATGAAATCGTCCATCCCGGCATTATAGTGGCGCCAACGCAACCAACAACGCGCTTTGCGGAATGGAATTGTTTTGTTATACTCCTGCGTCTTGGCCTGGTAGCTCAGTCGGTAGAGCAGAGGATTGAAAATCCTTGTGTCGGTGGTTCGATTCCGCCCCGGGCCACCAGATACGAAACGCCCGCTTCCAGCGGGCGTTTTCTTTTGGGCGATCCGCATAGAAGTCTGCTACCCACAGCCGGTGGGCTCATCGGTAGATTACAAAAGTAGGCGATAGGCTCGCTTGTCGGCATCAGTGGACCTGATGATCCGATACTCCATCCCGCTGGCCACCGCGATCTGCTGGGCGAAGTCCTTCTTGGCCTGCACCACAGCGTCCTCGATCTGGTTGTCGGCCTTCACCTCGACGATCACGTATTTCAAGCTGCCGTCCGGCTCCTCGCGCTGGAAGATGAAGTCGGGGTAGTAGCTGCGCACGGTGCGCGAATCGGGGTCGATGTACTGGATGAAGAAGTCGGACTGGCCGTGGGTCAGCATGCCGGTAAAGTAGATTTTCTTCACGCACCACTCGCGCAGCAGATCAGGTCAACGGCGGCGCTCATCGATTTTCCCATGTCATTTTCCCTGCGCTTGGTTTACTGCTACATCTCGTCATAATATTCATGACTATGCAAACTTGGCACCGGAGTCGGTACCTGATCCAGAGAGATGGCGGTGGTATCCAACTACGAGGCAATTTGCGAGGAGATGCGTTCTGGCTCTGTATGTGGTGGAGTACCCAACCGCCCCGGGAAAGGCACCGGTACTCAGAATCCAGAACCCCGTGGCACACGCACGGACGTTGACGTTCGACCACGGCTGGAGCCGGATCGCCCGGACCGAGCCGCCAACCTCGCCTGAACCGCAAACCTGATCCATGTCCACTCTCAAATCCATGACCGGGACTTCGCTGGAACATGCGACGCTCAAGCAGCGCCATCGACTGGTGCGCGACGGACATCCGACCAACCTGACGTTGCGAATCCACCGAGCCCTGAGTTGGCTGAATCGCGCCGAGCAGGCGGAAGATGCGGATGGCAAATTCATCTTCCTGTGGATCGCCTTCAATGCCGCCTACGCCCAGGAACTCGACGACCACATATCCGACAAGGCCACCTTCACGGCCTTCCTCCAGAAGCTCTGCGACCTCGACACCGGCAAGCGCATCGACGGCCTGATCTGGAAGGAATTCTCCGGCAGCATCCGCACCCTGCTCGACAACCCCTACGTTTTTCACCTGTTTTGGGAGTTCCAGCGTGGCCGGATCGATGAAGGTGAATGGAAGGATCGGTTCGCCAGCGCGAAGAAGTCGGCGCAGATCGCCCTGGCCAGTGGTAATACGCCCGCGCTGCTGTCGGTAATGTTCAACCGCCTTTACACGCTACGCAATCAACTGATCCACGGCGGCGCGACATGGGATGGCAAGGTCAACCGCGACCAGTTGCGTGATTGCACCCGGCTGTTGGGCAAGCTCGTCCCGGTGATCATCGCGGTAATGATGGACAACCCGAATGCCCTGTGGGGCGAGGCCGTCTATCCCGTCGTCGATCAGGACGTCTGAAACGGAATTTGTGTAGCCGGTGCGCGCAGCCATTCGAGCGCCCGATTTCCTCATTCCAGGCCGCTTGATGCGGCGATTACACGCCTTATTCACCGCAAAAAGCGCGGCGAATATCTTGCAACTGCGGTGAATCGGGTATTTAATCTCCGCATGATCTACGGAGAACAACACGACATCTGGCAGACCAAGGACTGGCCGAACTGGCGCTATGACCTGTCGGCGCTGACGTGTCCGCTGGCCGAAGTCAGCCGCGCCCAAGGTCTGCTGCTGGGCCGTCTGGCCGATGCCGGACTGGCGCTGCGCGATCAGGCCAGCCTTGCCGCGCTGACCGAGGATGTGGTCAAGACCAGCGAAATCGAGGGCGAGGTGCTGAACGTCAAGTCCGTGCGCTCGTCCATCGCCCGCCGTTTGGGCGTGGACATCGGCGCGGTCGCACCGGTGGATCGGCACGTCGAAGGAGTGGTCGAGATGGTGCTCGACGCCACGTCTCGCGCCGCTGCGCCGCTGACCGTCGAACGCCTGTTCGGCTGGCACGCGGCGCTGTTCCCGACCGGCTACTCCGGCATGAACAGAATCGCCACCGGCCAGTGGCGCGACGACACCGATGGACCGATGCAGGTGGTGTCCGGCCCGATCGGACGGCGCAAGGTTCACTTCCGGGCACCGCCCGCCGATGCGTTGCCCGTCGAGACCGCGAAATTCCTGTCGTGGGCCAACGAGGAAACCAGGGAACCTGCACTCGTGAAGGCGGGCCTTGCTCACCTCTGGTTCGTGACCTTGCATCCGTTCGATGACGGCAACGGCCGCATCGCGCGTGCCGTGGGCGACCTGTTCCTCGCCCGCGCCGATGGCAGCCCGCAACGCTTCTACAGCCTGTCGGCGCAAATCCAGCGCGAGCGCAAGGACTACTACGATGTGCTGGAACGCACGCAGAAAGGCACGCTCGACGTGACCGGCTGGTTGTCGTGGTTCCTCGGTACGCTCGGTCGTGCCACCGCCAGCGCACAGACCACGCTGGACACCGTGCTGGTGAAGGCGCGCTTCTGGCAACGCTGGGCAGGCACGCCGTTGAACGAACGGCAGGTGAAGCTGCTGAACCATCTGCTCGACGGTTTCGATGGCAAGCTCACCAGCGGCAAATGGGCCGCCATCGCCAAATGCTCGCCCGACACGGCACTGCGCGACATCACGCAACTGCTGGAGCTGGGCGCGCTGAAGAAATCCCCCGGCGGCGGGCGCAGCACCGGCTACGTGCTGGCGGATCGATAGATCAGTGGCCGGAGATGCCGATAATCACCGCTGCCAGGGCGTTTCGATATTGTTGAAGATGCACCATTCAAGGCTCTGCGGAATCGATCACCAACCGCGTCAGGAAGCCTCCTTCACCAGCCGGAACCCGACATGCGACATCGGGCTGTGCGGGTCGGAACCGCGCCGCGCGCTGGGGCGGTAGGACAGGCAATAGTCCTGATTGCACAGGAAGGAGCCGCCGCGGATCACCCGGCGCGGCGCGTTCACCGGCACGCCAGGGTCGTCCGGGTCGAAGGAGTCGCTCGGGCCGGTCGGATTGTCGATCGGCTGCTTGCCGGCCGTGCGCATCTGCAACGCGAAATAATCGGCGCGATACCAGTCGGCCACCCATTGCCAGGCGTTGCCGGTCATGTCGTACAGGCCATAGCCGTTGGCGGGAAAGGTTTGTACCGGCATCGTACCGGTGGCGCCGCCTGCCTTCGGGTTGATGACCGGATTCACCACCGGGAAAGGCCGGTCGCGCGTATCCCAATAATTCGCCAGGCGCTGGCCGTCCGGCATCAGGTCATTGCCCCAGACGTAGGTGGCTTGCTCCAGCCCGCCGCGTGCGGCGAATTCCCATTCGGCCTCGGTCGGCAGGCGCTTGCCGACCCAGCGCGCGTAGGCCACGGCATCTTCGTAACTGACCTGCACCACCGGATGCGCACCCTTGCCGTCGATGTTGCTGTCCGGGCCTTGCGGGTGGCGCCAGTCGGCGCCCGGCACGTAGCGCCACCATTGTGAATAGTCATCCAGCCGCACCGGTGCGCTGGTGCCGACGAACACCATCGCGCCGGGCACCAGCACGTCGTCCGGCGGCTTCGGCACGCCGGGCGGCAGCTGCACACGGATGGTGTCCCAGTCAGGCTTGCGCTCGGCGGTGGTGACGTAGCCGGTCTGCCGCACGAACTCGGCGAACTGGTCATTGGTGACGTGGGTGGCGTCCATCCAGAAACCCTTGACGCGCACCGGATGCGCCGGACGCTCGTTGGCCTGCGCCAGCTTGTGGTCGCTGCCCATCTGGAATACGCCGCCCGGCACCCAGACCATGCCGGCCGTGCCCTTGGCGGCATCGCCGGGGACGACCACGGGTTTTGCCGGAGCGGCCGGGGCTCTGTTGAAGTACCAAGCCGCCGCCGCGCCGGCCAGCAGCACCGCCAGCAGCACGCCGCCGGCCAGCCAGCACCGGCGGCCGCCGGCACCTGGAAGGAGATTGCTCATGCGATTTCCGTGAAAATCAAAGTGCTCGACGGCGTGCTGGCCGGCCTCAATAAACGCTGTGGCTCCTGGCGCAGGTCGTGTTCAGATTGTGCGCGATGATCTGGCCGTCGGTCGCATCGGTCTTGCCGTCGAGCACACCATCGACGAAGAAATCGTACACGCTCGACAAGCCCCAGTTCTGCGCAATGGCGCGCCAGTTGCTCTCGTCCTCGGCATCCACCACACCGTCCTTGTTGCCGTCGCCGGGGCAATCCGGCTCGGACGCCAGCAGTTCGTCGAGTTTGGCTTTCAGCGTGTTGTAGGAGGCCTGCTGTTCCGCTGTCAACGTGCCCTTCAGCAGATCGTTCTGGTCGGGCTTTTCCAGCTTCGGCGTACCCTTGGCCTGATCAACCTCGTAGAACTCCTCGGTCGACCGGACCACGCCGCTGTCGCTGGCCGCGTCATAGTCGGTGCTCTGATTGCGCACGATCTTGTAATGCGTGTCGCGGATCGCCGACGAGCTTTCCGGCAGCACCTCGGTCCATGGCGCGGTGGCGTCGGCCTTGTGGATGGCCTGGTTGACTTCCCAGCAGCGCGCATAACCGGCGCCGCCATTCGGCACGACCTGCGCGTCGGTGTAAGCCTTGCCCCACCAGACACCACCGTTGTCCTCGCACACGCTCTTGGAAGTCGGAATCTGCGTGCAGCTGCCGCCGTCGGCCGAAGTGCCGGAAGTGTCGCGCCCCATCACGCAGGGGCCGTTGCGGCCGCCGTTGGCTTGCAGGTTGACGCCGGATTGCGTGAAGTTGATGCTGCGCAGGGCCGGCGCCTCGGCATTCTCCAGATAGGGCAGCAGGCCGACGCCATCGATGGTGCGCGGCACCACCTTGTGCGCATCGACGCCGGCCAGCTCGCCGAAGAACTGGAACAGGTCGACGCCGTTGACCATGTGTTCGACTTCGCGCCCCGGCTGCGCCACCTGCGGCCCGGCGACGATCAGCGGCACCCATACGCCGGTCTGATACGAGGTGCCCTTGGCCAGGCTCGGATCGAACGGCAGCTTGGCGGCGTAGCCGAGCGAGCCGTTGTCGCCGACGATGACGACCACCGTGTTGCTGGCCTTCGGGTCGTACACCAGTTTGCCGTCATCACCGCGCCTGGCCAGGCCGGTTTCGACCATCAGGCGGCCGAATTCGGTATCCATCGCCTCGGTCATCTGGTTCTGGATCAATCGGCCCTGCACCGTGTCGTTGCAGTCGAGGATGTTGCCGGACAGGCCGGGGCTGGTCACCGGCGACAGGCGCTTGGGCGCGTGCTGCCACGGCGTGTGCGCAGCGGAATAGCTGACCGTCGCCATCCACGGTTTGTTGGCCGGACGCGCCTTGATCCAGTCGATCGCGGCATCGGTTTCGATGGTGGTGCGATAGCCGCGCGCGCGCGGGTCGGACAGCGGCACTTCCTCGGCCTTGCCGTCACGCACGATCACCAGCGGCGACACATAGTAGGCGTTCTCCTTGTTGAAGTTGAACGCCACACCATTCGGCAGCGGCTGGCCGCAGGCGTGGTCTTTGACGAAGATGCCGCCCTTGGTCAGGCATTGCAGGCCCGGCGAATCCTCGGTCAGCGGCGGCTGCGCCATGTTTTCGCAGGTGTTGTTGGCGTAGCTGCAGGAACCGGCGAAATGATGCGGATAGAAACCGCAGGCCTGCGGATCGCTGGCGCCGTAGACACCGCCGGCACTGGTGTCGATGGAACCGGGCAGCCCGCCGATCCAGCCGTAGAAATAATCCCAGCCGAGTTGCGCCGGTGTGGTGTTGCCGGCGGCGTTGTGCTCCGGCCCGGCCAGATGGAACTTGCCGAACATCGCGCTTTCGTATCCAGCCGTCTTCAGCATCTTCGGCGCGGTCACGTCATACGGCGAAAGCTGCGAATTGGCCAGATCGTTCGGCCCCAGCGCCTGATACATGTTGGTGCGCAGCGGGTAGCGGCCAACGAAGAACGAGGCGCGGCCCGGCGAACATTCCGGCATCGACCAGGTGTTGCGGAACTTGACGCCGGCATCGGCCACCGCATTGATGTTGGGCATGGGCGGTGGCGTGTTGCCGCCGTAGCCGAAACTCTGCATCTGGTCTACGCCGACATCATCCATGATGACGAACAGGATGTTCGGCTTGGCCTTGGCCTGATCGTCATCGCCGCCGCCATTGCCGCCGCTCCCGCCCGAGCCGCCGCAGGCGGCCAACAGGGCCAGCGCGGTCGCGGCCAGCCGGCCCGGCCAATTCTTCCACTGTGACTGGTTCATCCGATGCTCCTCGATCGATGGCTATGCTTGGCCTGCAAGCTGGCGCCGCAGGCCGGTTGTTTGACGGGATGGTCAGGATACCGGCGGTGCGCAACGCATGCCGAAATTCCGCTGAATGATACCGAGGTCGGTTGCATCGGTCTTGCCATCATGGTTCAGGTCGTACCAGCTCGACTGGCCACCGTTCAGCTGGCTCAGTTCGCGCCAGTTGTCCAGATCGGCCTGATCGACCACAAAATCGCGGTTGCCGTCGCCAGGGCAATGAACGCTGTCGTAGTTGTAGTTGTAGCTGGCGGTAGCATCGCGCTGATCCAGTTCCGCCTTGAGCTTGTCGTAAGCCTTCTGCTGGACATCGCTCAGCCCCTTGATGATCGGCGCGACACCGGTGGTCGAGGTGGCGGTGGCGATCGGTGGTGACGCCAGGGTGGCGCCGACATCGCGGTCGAGCGTCGGGTTCGGCGTGGCGGTGTCGATCTGGTAGAACTCGTCGGTCAACGCATAGCCGCTGCAGCTGGCGTTCTCGATATCACTGCTGACCGGGCAATTCTGCCGGTCGATCCGTACCAGCTTGTAGGTGCCGTCGCTGACCGCCTTCTGCGCGCGCGGATAGACCTTGACCGCGCTCTCGCCATTGGCGACCCGGAACGACGACGCCTGCGCGCAATTGGCGAAACCGTTGGGCGCCGGCACGCCGGGAATGGTGGAACCGGGGCCATACCATACGCCGCTCTGATCGTCGCACAGGGCCTTGTTGGGGAAGAACACCAGGCATACGTCGGCCGCTTCGATCACGCAGGGATACGGAGTTTCGGTAGCCAGCGGGTTGTTGAAGTTGGCGCCGACTTCGGTGAAGTTGGTGGCGCGGATGCCCGGCTGGCCGGGATCGGTCAGGTAGGCCAGCATCGGCTTGCCGTCGATCGGACGGTTGGCCGGCACACTGGCGGCGACGTCGGCGCCCGCCAGCTCACCAAACAATTGATACAGGTCGGCGGCGTTGACCATGTGCGGTACTTCGCGCCCCGGCTGCGCGACGACCGGGCCGGCCACCAGCAGCGGCACCCATACACCGGTCTGATACGGCGAGCCCTTCGAGCGCACCGCGTCGAACCGGCCCGGCTCGGTCAGCTTGACGCTGTTGACATAGGTGCCGTTGTCGCCCATCACCACCACCACGGTATTGGTTTTCTCGGGCTGGTAATTCAGCGTGCCGTCGCTGTTCCAGGTGGCCAGCTCCAGCTCCACCAGCAGACGGCCGATTTCCTTGTCCATCGCCTCGGTCATCAGGTTGCTGATCAGGCGCGGATCGATCAGTCCGGCCAGCTGGCCGGACGGCGCGCCTTCGGCATCGCTGCCCGGATAACAGACGAACGGATCGTTGCGGCCCAGCGTGTCGTCGGACAGCAGTGCCTTCGGCGGCAGTTGCAGCGGCGCATGGATCGCCGAATACCCCAGCGTCAGCATCCACGGCTTGCCGTTACCCTTTACACCGCCCTGCTGCTTGATCCAGGCGATCGCCCGGTCGGTTTCCATGGTGCTGCGGTAGCCGCGCCCGTCGGGGTCGCTGGCCTTGACCTTGCGGGCGCTGCCATCGGCTTCGCTGACGATGAATTCGCCAGTGTAGTAACCATTCTGCGCGGTGAAATCGAGATGGCCCGGAATGCTGCCCTGGCAGCTCTGGTTCGGGTCGAATATCCCGCCGCGCTCCATGCAGGTACGACCCGGCGCCGTGCCGTCGCCGGCCACGCTCAGGTTTTCGCAACTGCCGGTGACCTGGTAGCAGGCGCCGGCATCGGCGCCGCCGGTGAACCGGGCGCGCGGCACGAAGCCACATTTGTAAGGGCCGGCGGTAATGTCACTGCCGAACGTGGACAGACCGGCGCGGGTATCGATCGGATACGGGGCGCCATCCAGATAGCCGTCGAAATGATCGAAACCGAGCTTCCACATGGTCTGCCAGCCATAGGGCAGATTGCGCGAACCGTCCAGATCGGAGCCGGTCAGGTGCATCTTGCCGATCAGCGCGCTGGTGTAACCCTGCGTCTTCAGCAGCTTCGGCACGGTTACTTCATACGGCGAGATTTCGGAATTGGCGAGATCGCTGGACACCACCGCGTTCAGGACATTGGTGCTGGATGGATACCGCCCGGTGAAGAAGGTCGCCCGCGTCGGCGTGCAGGTCGGCATTGCCCAGGCGCTGCGGAACAGCAGGCCGGCCTTGGCGATGGCGGTCAGATTCGGCGTTTTGGCCGGCGTGGCGCCGCCGTAGCCATAGGCCGTCAGCTGGTCGACGCCAAAGTCGTCGATGGCAATGAACAGGATGTTCGGCTTGCCGGCCTCCGGCGGCGGTGTCGGACCGGCGCCGCCGCCAGAGTCGCTGCCGCTGCAGGCAGCCAGCGTCAGCAGCGCCGCGCCGGCAGCACACCGCCAGCCCCGGCGGCGATCGGTATTCGGATAGATAGTCATGTTCATACCGGCTACTCCTGTTTCCCGGCGGCCCGGCATTGTTGCCAGGACGCATGATGTCGTGCCCCGTGAATGTAGTGACCACGGGCACGGCGGTCCATACCCTGTTTCGGGTATGTCAACATGCTTCGGGCCAGATGGACAGCTACCCCGAACCGGGTATCGCCGTTGCCAGACAGGCGTGCTACTGTCGGCGCGTCACGCATCCGCCTTTGCGCTTTCATGATGAATTCCAGACACGACGATTCCGCCGCAGCCGCCAGCGGCAGCGAGCCGGTGCGCTGCCGCGTGCTGCTGATCGAGGACGATGCGCCACTGCGCGAACGCTTCGCCCGCCTGCTGCAGGCCTGGCCCGGCGGCCAGCTGGTAGCGGCCTGCGCCACGCTGAGCGAAGCGGTACGGCATCTGCACGATGGTGGCATCGATCTGCTGGTCACCGATCTGCAACTGCCCGATGGCCACGGCACCCAGGCGATCCGCCTGCTGCGCGCACTGAACCCGGAGGCCGACGCGATGGTCATCTCGGTGCTGGCCGATGACGAAACGGTAGTGCGGGCAATCGAGGCCGGCGCCGCCGGCTATCTGCTGAAGGACGCCGATTCGTTCGAACTGGTCGAAGCGGTGGAGGAACTGCGCGCCGGCCGCTCGCCGATCTCGTCATCGATCGCCCGCGTCATCGTGCGCCGCCTCGGCGCACCGCCGCCGGCACCGCAACCACCGCTGGGCAAGGCATTGACGGCGCGCGAAATCGACATCCTGTGGGGCATCGCCAAGGGCCTGACCTACGCCGAGCTGGGCGAGCAGCTCGGCATCTCCAAACAGACCGTGCCGGTACACGTCAAGAGCATCTATCGCAAGCTGGAAGCCAACAACCGCGCCGAGGCGATCTTCGAGGCCTCGCGGCGCGGCTTGCTGAAACTCTGATTTTTCGGCGCCGGGTGGTGCACAATCCCGAAAAACCCGCGCCCATGGATGCCAATACTTCATTCACCTCCCTCGACCAGGCCGACAGCGCGCCGCGCCAGCCGGTCTGGTGGCTGCTGTGCCTGCTGCTGCTGGCAGTCGGCCTGCTGCCACTGTGGTCACCGCTGCCGGAGCCGCAGGGCGGCCAGATCGTCACGCAGGCGACCTACCGGCCGCCCGGCGCAACCACCTCCGACACGGTCACGCTGCCACACCGCTGGTACGGCTTCGTCGATATTCGCGGCGTGGTCGGCGAATATGAAGTGGCATTCGATCTTCCCGCCGCGCCGCCGGCGGAACCGCTGTACCTCTACGTACCGCTGCTGAGCCAGAACGTCAGCGTCTGGCTGCAGGATCACGAACTGTTCAACACCGAGACCCGCTCGCAGCAACTGGGGCTGTCGTCCGGCATCACGATGATGAGGCAGCTACCCGGCAGCCAGCTGCATGCCGGCCGCAACGTGCTGCTGCTGCGCCTGAAGACACGCGGCGTGATGCCGGGGTATCTGTCGCAGATCCACGTCGGCACACTGCAGCAGCTGGCGACGCCCTACCGCGCGCGCGTCTTCGTGTTCGAGCACCTGCGCCTGATGGCGCTGGCCTGTCAGCTGCTGCTGACCACCGCCGTGATGGTGATCTGGCTATATCGCCCCAGGGAGCCGTTCTTCGGCTGGATGGCGGCGCTGCTGGGCATCTCGCTGCTGAGCTATTCCGGCCAGTTTGCCGATTTCTATCCGCCGCTGGCGACCACATTGCCGTGGACGTACATGCTCGGCACCGCTTCCAGTTTCATCCCGCTGATACTGCTGCTGATCATCAACGGTACGCCAATCCCGCGCTGGCTGCGGTGGATGCCGCTGCTGGTGCCCGGCCTTCCGATGCTGCTGGCGGCCAGCGGAGTGGCTCCGGTGCAGGTGCTGGCGGTATGGATCAGCGCGCCGCTGAACATCGCCGGCATGCTGGGCGCATTGGGCGCGGCGGCCTGGATCGCGCTGGTACGGCGCCGCAAGGAAGCCTGGCTGATGCTGATCCCGCTGCTGATGGCGGGCGGCGCGGTGGTGCATGATCTGCTGTCGGTGGCCGGCGTGGTTCGCGATCCGATCCAGATGCTGATCTACTACCGCCCGCTGGAACTGCTCGGCCTGACCATCATCCTGATGCGGCGCTTCGGACAGAGCCTGCATCATCTGGACCGTGCCAACGTCCACCTGCGCGAACAGCTGGAGCAGCGCGAAGCCGAACTGTCACAGCTCTACACCGAAGAAAAGCGCCAGGCGGCGCGCCAGGTGCGCAGCGAGGAGCGGCGCCGCCTGACGGTCGATCTGCACGACGGCCTGTCCGGCCATCTGGCTTCGATCATCGCGCTGGCCGAACGTGAGCGCACCGCCAGCATCGAACACACGGCGCGCGAAGCGCTGGACGATCTGCGCGTAGTGATCCACTCGCTCAATGTCGGCGACCGCGAACTCGGCCTGGCGCTGGCGACCTACCGCGACCGGCTGGTCCGCCAGCTGAAACGGGTCGGCATCGCGCTGGACTGGAGCCATGTGCGGCTGCCCGACATCTCCAACGTGACGCCGACGCATGCGCTGAACGTGCTGCGCATCCTGCAGGAAGCCATCACCAACGCGCGCAAGCATGGCCCGGCTACCAGCATTACGGTGCGCGGCGAGACCGGCGCCGACGGCACGGCTCTGCTGGCGGTGGCAAACGACGGCACCCCGTTCGCCGAAGCCGATGGCGGCGTCGGCGCCGGCCTTGCCAACATGCGGCGGCGCGCCGCTCAGCTGGGGGGCACACTTGCGATCGAGCCGCTCGATGCTGGAACCCGTGTCACGCTCAGCCTGCCAACCCGCTTGCCGGAGCCACCCGGCGACAGCGATGCATCGCAAGATCAGTGGCTGCAGAGCAGCGAACTGCCGGGCCAATAGCGGGCGCCTCTGTTAGGTTTCGTGAGATTCCGGGCTGCAATCGCTCCTAAAATGGCCGTTTTGCCGTGCGCCAACTTCGGCAGGCGCGGAATGCCGCCATTCTCGCTATGATCACCGCCGCGCGCCGCCCCGCCATTCCATTTCTGACGGAGATCGTCGATGACCCAGCCTGACTGCCGGAAAGCCGGCGGTACCGCCCCGCTCGAAACCGCCCTGCCCACCCTGAACGACAAGGAGTTCTCCAGCCGCAGACGGGCACTACTGGTCGGGCTGGGAATGGCCGGGACCGGCCTGCTGTCGGCATGCGCCAGCAGCGCTTCCGACTTCAAGCTCGACCGGCAGGCCCATGTCAGCGCGCAGCGGCTCGATCAGGAAGCCGCCAAGGCTTACCCGTTGTTCAACACCGCCTCCGTACTGCCAGGCTTCGACGTCCGCCTGCTGGGCGCGCGCAACGACGTCGTGCTGTACCGGCTGATCACCAGCGTGACGCTGCCGGAAAACGGCGAAACGCTGCAGGTCAGCGGCCTGCTGGCGGTACCGGCCGGCGCCCGCGGCGTGATTCCGGTGGTGTCCTGGCAGCATGGGACGATCCTGTCCTTCAACCAGGTGCCGTCCAACCTGACCCGGCTGTCGAAGCAGGATCACACCCTGTCGGACGACGATGATTCGCTGGAAACCCTGCTCAACGTCCATCGTTTCGCCGGCAACGGCTATGCGGTGATTGCTGCCGACTATGTCGGCAAGGGCCCGTTGCGCCACGGCCGCGGCGAAGCCTATACCGTCAAGGACACCTCCACCGCGACCTGCCTGACGATGCTGTACGCCGGGCTGTCGGCGTTGCGCGGCCTGGCGCTGACGCCCGGCCAGCTGTTCCTGCACGGCTGGTCGCAAGGATCGCTGAATACGCAGTGGCTGCATCAGGCCTTGCGCCAGCGCGGCGTGCAGATCACTGCCAGCGCGGTCGCCAGCCCGTTCAGCGACCTGATGCTGGCGCTGTCGTACTGGACCGAGCGCCAGACCTTCGACCTGCCGCCCGGCACCATCTCCTACCCCGACATCCCGGCCTGGGTGTCGCTGTGCATCATCGTCCTGTTGGGCAGCTACCAGACGTCTTACGGAATCGACGGCCTGCTGGAGAGCGCGACGCGGCCGGAGTTCCACGCGATGGCCAGAAAATACTGGAACGACTACAAGACCGATTTCGACAGCACCCAGCCGTTCCCGACCACCACCACGCTGCTGGTGCCGGACTTCTTCGAAAGCGGCACCGATCCGCGCAATCGCCATTTCCTCGAACTGCTGGCGCGCAATGACGCATCGAACTGGCGCTACGACAGCCCGATCCGCTTCCACGTCGGCCTGGCCGATGAGGCGACCCACCCGGAAATGACCCGGCGCACACTGATACGCGCCGGCGCTCTGGCGCAAGGCATTCCGGTGGCCGGCGGCAACCATCGCACCACTTTCCTGGCCGGCCTGTACGGCGATGCCACCACCCTCGGCGGCTACGAAAACGTGCTGACGTGGTTCAACGGCATGCGCCAGTAGGCCAGACATCCCGCCCTATTCCCGCAGCATGCAGGGAATGGTCAAGCGGTAGCCGGCGCCGCGCGCGGCGCGGATCGGCTCGGCGTCGGGACTGATCTGCTCCAATTTGCGGCGCAGGCGGCTGATCGCCATCTCCAGCCGGTGATCGGTGAAATCCAGATAGTTTCCCCCCAGTGCCTGCACCAGTTCATGACGGCTGGCCGGTTGCGGCGCGGCCCGCTGCAGGGCTTGCAGCAGCAGGCTCTCGGCGTGGGTCAGCGTGACCGTGGCGCCGCCCGGCGCGGCCAGCGACTGTCGGCGTGGATCGAAGCACCAGCCGGAAGCGGCCGGCGCCGGCGCCGCGACCCGCAGCCGGCGCAGCAGGTTGGCGGTCACCGCCTGCAACTCCTGCGGCGAGGTCGGCTTGACCAGATAGGCATCGGCACCGCCCTGCAAGCCGTTCAACCGATCCAGCGCCAGGCCGCACGCGGTCAGCATGACGATGCCGATTTCCGGCCGGCTGGCGCGCAGGCGGGCGCAGATCGACAGGCCGTCCTCGCCCGGCAAGCCCAGATCGAGCACGATCAGATGGCAGGGGTGGCACGCCAGATGCGCATCCAGCGCGGCGCCATCGGCCAGCGCGGTGACCGCGTAGCCATTGCAGCCAAGCTGAAAGGCCAGTTCGGCGCGCAGATCGTCGTGGTCCTCGACCACCGCGATCGCCGCCGAACTCGTCGATGAGGTCGCGTTCATGCCGTCCTCACGCCGCCGGCAGCCAGACGGCGAAGCAGGCGCCGTCCCGCCAGGCGCGATCGACCCGCACATGGCCGGCCTGCCGTTCGATGATCCGGCGCGCCAGCGCCAGACCGAGTCCGAGACCGGGCTTGGTGCCGGCCTCGTCCAGACGCCGATACTTGTCGAAAATCATGTCCTCCTTGCCGGCCGGAATGCCGGGACCGTGATCGCGAATGCGCCATGACAGGCCGCGGCCGGCGGCATCGGTGCCGGCACCGATGTCGATGCAAACCGGCGTACCGGGATCGGCGTATTTCAGGGCATTGTCGAGCAGGTTCAACAGCGCGAAATACATCAACCGGGCGTCGCCGCGAAACGGCGCCAGCCCGGCCTCGGCGGTCAGCACCACGCGCGCGGCCGAAGCCGGATCGAGAGATGCCAGCAACTCCCGCGTCACCCGCTCCAGATCGAGCCGCTCGTCACCCGGCGGCACATTGTCATCACTCAGCCATTCCTGCGCTTCGATCAATTCCATCAGCGTCCGCATGCGCGTAACCGCCTGCTGGATGCTCCGATAACGGCTCTCGCGCAATGCCGGTTCGCCGCCAACCTGATCCAGCAGGCGCAGATTGTGCGCGGCGGCGTCGATCACCGCCATCGGCGTGCGCACCTCATGCGTCATCATCTCCAGGAAACGCTGTTGCTCCTGCCGGGCCGCACGGTCCTGCCGCGATACCTGGAGCGCCATCGCCGCCTGCCGCTCGGCGTCGTCGCGCGCGCGCTCGGCATCGCGCATCTGCAGCACGATGCCGACGTGCAGCGTCAACATCACCGGCAAGCCGGCCCAGCGCGCCAGATAGGCCCAACCCGGCAGAAACGGCAACCAGCCGATCACGCCGAGGATCGCCGGCAGCATCACGCAGAAATGCAGCGGCAGCGCCACCGCCATCAGCCGCTCCGACAGGCTGCCGCCACCCCACAGCCGCGCATAGGCCGGGATCGACAGCAGCGGCGCCGGCAACAGCAGCACAAACAGCAGCAACTCCAGCGGACCGGCATATTCCGGCTGCGGCAGCGCCATCGCCAGCGCGCCCAGCGCCATCCCGCACCATCGGTAATAGCGCAACAGCCACGGAAAGCCGTGCTGTAGCCGCAACAGCCGGATCTGGCACCAGGAGCCGGTCAGCGTCTGCGCGCCCAGCAGCGCATTGCCGACCAGCAGCGACAGCCGCGCGTCCTGCGCGAACAGGTATTCGCCCAGCAGGCCGTCGAGTGCCGCCCAACGCAGCGCGCTGCAGGCGACGAACAGCGCGAACACCCCATACAGGCTGCGCCGGGTGGTCAGCCAGCCGGCCAGGCTGAATACCGTCATGCCGGCCATGATGCCCAGATAGGCCCCGGCCGCCAGCGTCTGGCGCTCGTTCTCGGCGCGCAGCGCGGCGGCACGCCACAGACGCGGGATCGCGGTCAACGCGCTGCTGCTGCGGATGCGCAGATACAGCACATCGCCGGCGCGCGGCTGCCCCAGAGAAAAGCTGGCGCTGCGGTACGGCCCTTCGCGCGCATCGAACGGCAGCGCACTGCCACCGCGCCGCTCCAGCCAGATGCCGTCGGCGTCACGCTGGTACAGACGGACATCATCCAGTACCGGCAGCGGCACATCCAGCCATTGCTCGCCGACCATGCCGTCCGGCAGCGTCAGCCGCAACCAGTAGGCGGCGTCGGTATGGCCCAGGCTCAGACTGCCGTCGAACGGCAGGAAGCCGGCGCCGTTGGCCAGCACGTCGGCGATGCCGAGGCGCCCGCCGGCATCACGCAGCCAGGCAGCCTGCGGCGCCTGAAACAGGAAGGGCTCGAACCCGCCAGCCACCGCTGGCCGCGCCGGCAGCATCGCCAGCAGCAAGAGAAGGAGAAGACCGAGGCACTGGCGCACGCGTAAAAGGAATGCCGGATGCCGCATCGCCGGCCACCGCGCCGGTTTCCCCGCTACGCGCGCGTGGCGCACCGCGCCCCCCTGCGCGCAGGCGGTCAGACACGGGGGTAAAGGCATCCATGGGGACATGCAGACTGGCGATCGGACAGCAGAGCAGAATGCGCCCGATGATAGCGGATTTGCCTGCCCCCGCCGGTATCGACCGGAGCGGCGCGAGGCGGCGGGCGTCATGTTGTCCTACAAACGCCGCTCCCCTTGTCCTATTAACAATGCTGTTGCCGCCGCTAACATGAATGGCGAGCCGAGGTACCGTCAATGCGCGGTTTTTCCGGTATCCGAGGCGTTTCGGGAGCAAGAAAAACATGGCAACGACCGATCAGCGATGGACCGCCGCGGCGCTGGCCGCCCTGGCCCTCAGTGTGGGCATCGTGAATTCAAGCGCACCGTCCAGGTCCGAATGGCTGCGGCTGCCGGCGTCCGCATTGCAGCCGGTCGTGGCCGCCAGACCGGAGGGCAGGCAACCGGAGGTGGAACGGCTGGAACACGCTCACCCGGATACCGGCAATCAGGCAAGCCTGGTCAATGCGCTCTACGTCCTTCCCGACGGCGGCCGGCCGGCGCCGTCCAGGACGCATCTGCGCATGTGATCGAGGCCGGTCCACGCAGCAGGGACACAGCGCTTCCCTCCCTGGCGCAAGCCAAGCCCCGGCGACGCCGGGGCAGGTTTTGTGAATGAGGGATCAGCTGGTGCGGCGCGCCTGGTCACGCAGCATCTTGATCTGGTCGTGGTTGCGCAGCACGCCCTGATACTGGCGCTCCACCACCGCCCGCACATCGGCCGGCAGCGCGATCTGATCGAGCGCCTCGCGATAGCTTTCCACCGCCGAATCCTCGCCACGCTCGCATTCGCTGAGCACCGTTTCGTCATCCTTGCCGGTGATCGCCGTCTTGACGCCGACCCAGGCGCGGTGCATCGAGGCCGAAACGCTGCCGTGCCTGGCCGGGTCGCCGCCATGCGCGCGTACCAGGTCCTGCAGTTCGCGCACCGCGGCCGCGCATTCGCGCTGGCGCGCTGCCAGCATGGCCTTCAGTTCCGGGCTGCGTTCGCTGGCATCTTCGGCGCAGGTACGGAAACCCTGTTCGCCGTCGCGGCTGGTTTCGATCAGGTCGTTCAACGTGGAAATGAGGTCGTCGTTATCCATGGTTTCTCCTGAGTGCATGTCGGCTTGCGGCATGAAATTATGAAAAATGCAACTGCCTTTGTGAGAACGCCGCGATTGCCGGAAGTTCCGGCCGCGCCGGCACGACAGGCCGGAACCAAAGCCGCGCCGACGGTCTCGAATCGTCAGATCCATTTCTCACGAACTCAAACCGGGAGATGCCATGCAAGCCAGGTGGATCGTCGTCGCCGACGGCAGCCGGGCGCGGATTTTGGAGCGCCGCGAACACAACCAGCCGCTGCGGGAAATCGGGGCTTTCGGCAACCAGATGGCGCGCGCCGGCAACGCTCCCTTGCGCACCGACGGCGACGGTCGCTTCTTCGGCAACAACGGCCGGGTCCAGGGCGACACCTCCGAACCGCAGGTGTTGCCGAAGGAGCGCGAAGCGGACAATTTTTCGCGCGCCATCACCGACCATCTGGAACGCGGCCGCAACCAGCACCGCTATGCACAGCTCTATCTGATCGCGGCGCCGAAATTTCTCGGCCGCCTGCGCGGCAGCATGAAACCACCGCTGGGAAAACTGGTGGAAGCCGGACTGCCCAAGGACATGTCCACCGCCAGGGTCGAGCAGATCGATGGCGGCTGATCGATACCCGGCGCGCATGCTGCGACCGCAGCGTGCGGCAGGCCCGCTTGCCGAAGGAAGCCGCCCATGAAGTGGCTCGTCGTCGCTCTGTACGTGTTCGCGATCGCCTTCATCCATCTGCGCGGCCACGTCCGCCTGCCGCTGCGGCGCCAGCTGTTCGACCATTCCTCGCTGGTGGCGCCGCTGAACATGCTGATGGTGCTGCTGTCGCGTGTGCCGTCGGTTCCGTACTTTCCGAACCAGACCTTCAGCGACCTGGCGCCGCTGCAGGCGCACTGGCGGCAGATCCGTGAGGAGGCGCTGCAACTGATCGAGGCGGGCAAGATCAAGGCCGCCACCAAAAACGACGACGCCGGCTTCAATTCGTTTTTCAAGAATGGCTGGAAGCGCTTCTACCTGAAGTGGTACGACGCCAGCCACCCGTCGGCGCTGGCCTGCTGCCCGCGCACGGTGGCGCTGCTGCGCCAGCTGCCTAACGTCAAGGCGGCGATGTTCGCCGAACTGCCGCCCGGCGCCACGCTGAACCCGCACCGCGATCCTTACGCCGGTTCGCTGCGCTATCACCTCGGGCTGGTGACGCCGAACAGCGATGCCTGCTTCATCGAAGTCGACGGCCAGCGCTACAGCTGGCGCGACGGCGAAGCGGTGATCTTCGATGAAACCTTCCTGCACTGGGCGCACAACGGCAGCCAGCGCGACCGCATCATCCTGTTCTGCGACATCGAACGGCCGATGCGCTGGCGCTGGGCGCAGCGCCTCAACCGCTGGCTCGGCAAGACCCTGATGACCGCAGCCAGTTCGCCGAACGACAGCGGCGACCAGACCGGCGGCATCAACAAGCTGTTCCGCTTCGTCTGGAGCGCGGGCCAATACCGGCGCCGCTTCAAGGCCTGGAATCGCAACGCCTACCACGGCGCCAAGGTAGCGCTGATCGTGCTGGCCGGCGCCGCCATCGTACTGCTGTGAATGCGGCTGGAACTCAGACGCCGGCGTGACGGAACGCCACACAGCGGCACTGGTCGCGTCCGGCGTCCTTGGCCAGATACAGTTGCTGGTCGGCGACCTTCAGCAGCGCCGGCCATTCAACCGTCTCGTCCCAGCCCTGTTCCAGCACCGCCATGCCGATGCTGAAGGTCAGCCCGCCATCCTGGCGCGAACGATAGCTGCGCGCTGCCCGCAGGATGCGCTCGGCGGCAATCTCGGCGGCGGCGCGGTCGGTATGCGGAAACAGGATGCAGAATTCCTCGCCGCCATAACGGCCGACCAGATCCGGCTGGCGGCACTCGCGGCGCAGCAGGGCGCCGATGTCGGCCAGCACCTGATCGCCGGCATCGTGGCCGAAGCGATCGTTGATGCTCTTGAAATAATCGACATCGAGAATCGCCACCGTCAACGGCTCGCGATAGCGCAGCGCGTGCGCCAGCGCGCGCTCACCGGCACCGACGATGGCGCGCCGGTTCGGCAACCCGGTCAGCGCGTCCTCGCTGGCCAGCCGCAGATTGTCGGCAATGATGCGTTCGAAATACATCAGCATCAGGCCGGCGCCAATCAGCAGCAGGCCAACCATCGGGATCATGAACAGCACGATCACGTCGACGGTACCGGAACTGCGCGTCAGGCTGCCGCCCTGCCCCGCCACCAGCAGCAGCAGACGTAGCAGATAGATCAGCAGCAGCACGCTGGCGCCGCTGATCGCCAGCCGGCGGCCGAAGGTCGATGGCTCCGGCCGCGGGCGGACCAGTTCAAACAGGTCGCAGGCCAGCAGCAAGACCGTAAACAGGGAAACCAGCAGCGAGCGCGCCGGCAGCGAGGCGCCGGCCGCCAACTGCGCGCCGAACAGCAGGAAGAAGGCGGCGGCGATCAGCCAGCCGAGACGGCTGCGCGAACGCCGGTGAAACAGCCGGATACCCCACCAGTAATACACGCCGCCGAAGATGATGGCGCAGTTGCCGGCCAGCAGTTTGAGCGAATTCGGCGCGCCGCCGTTTTCGGTGACGATCAGTACGCCGATGCCGGTCAGCAGCATTCCCAGCGCCCAGTCGCGCGTGCATTTGTCCTGCGGTGCGAAGCGATGGATGCCGGCCAGGATCAGCCCCAGGCACAACTCGGCGAGAAACAGGGAAATCCCGGCGGACAGGGTTTGCATGAAAAATCCGGAAAACGACGAAGCGCTAGTAGCCTAACAGATGCGGCAGCCACAGCACCGCCTGCGGAAACACCATCACCAGCACCATTGCCGCCAGCATCGCGCCGACCATCCACAGCGCCCAGCGCACCGTCGATTCCATCGACACGCCGGCGATGCGGGTGGTCACCATCAGGTTGACCGCCATCGGCGGCGTGAACTGGCCGATCGCCATGTTCATCGTGACGACCACGCCGAACCAGACCGGATCCCAGCCATACACGTGCACGATCGGCATCAGGATCGGCAGGAACACCAGGAAGATCGATACCGCGTCCATCAGCATGCCGGCGATCAGCAGCATCACCGTGATCATCGCCAGCATCAGCACTTCGTTGCCGGTGAAGCCGAGCAGCAGTTTGGCGAAGGCATCGAAGGCGCCGAGCGTGGCGCCGGCATGGGCGAACACGCCGGCCAGCGAAATGATGATCAGCACCACCGCCGAGATTTCCGCCGACTCCACCAGCACTTCGTAAATCTTGCGCAGATTCAGCGTGCGATAGACGAAGACGCCGACGAACCAGCCGTAAAACGCCGCCACCACCGCCGCCTCGGTCGGCGTGAAGACGCCGGTGCGCATGCCGCCGAGAATGATCACCGGCGCCAGCAAACCCCAGATCGCCTCCCGGAACGCCTGCCAGAACGGCGGCAGCGGATCGCCGGAGGCGTTGCCCCAGCCGTATTTGCGCGACAGGTACAGGGTCGGCACGATCAGCGCCAGCCCGGCCAGAATGCCGGGAATCATGCCGCCGGCGAACAGCGCCGGCACCGACGCGGTCGGCACCAGCACGCTGTAGACGATCAGCGCGATCGACGGCGGAATCAGGATCGCGGTGGAGCCGGCGGCGGCGATCACGGTGGCCGAAAACGCCTTCGGATAGCCCTGACGGAACATGCTGGGAATCATCACCATCGCCACCGCGGCGGCGTCGGCCGGGCCGGAGCCGGAAATCCCGCCGAGGAACATGCACACCAGAATCGCCACCACGCCCTGGCCGCCGCGCCGGTTGCCGACGATGGCAGCGGCGAAGCGGACGATGCGCACGGCGACACCGGCGCGCTCGAACATCATGCCGGCCAGCACGAACACCGGCAGCGCCAGCAGCGGATACTTGGCGATGCCGTTGTAGGCATTGGTCGGCACCGACATGATGCCCAGCCCCTCGGTCAGGATCACCACGGTGCCGGCCAGCCCGAGCGCCACCGCCAGCGGCGCGCCGATCGCCAGCAGCAGCGCGAAGCCGAGAAACAGGATCAGGCTGCCCTCGGCGATCATGCCCGGCTCCGGTGAAAGCGGACCATCCGGCCGAGGATGCGCAGGACCACCACGGCCGACAGCAGCGGCAGCCAGATCGTGTAGATCCATTGCGGGATGCCGATCCCGGGCGAGGTGGTGCCGTACTGCCAGTCGTCCCAGAACAGGAACACGCCGTAATACGCGATCAGCCCGAACATCAGCGCCGACAGCGCCAGCACCAGATATTCCAGAGCGCGCGCCACTCCGGGCGGCAGTCGCTCGACCAGGAAGCTCATGCGGATATGGCTGTTGCGGGCGAACGCGGCGGCGCTGCCGAACAGCGTCAGCACCACCATCAGGAAAATCGAGAATTCCTCGGTGAAGGCGAACGAGACATCGGTGAAATAGCGCACCAGCACGTTGGCGAAGGTGATGCAGCAGACCAGCGCCATCGCCAGCGCGGCGCAGCCTTCCTCGATCTTGATCGGCACGCGCGGCGGCGTCTCGGCCGGCGGCGCCGGCGGGTTGTCGGAATGCTCGGACTGCTGAGTCATCGTCTCGACCTCGTCATGGAAGAATCAGGCGGCGCGCAACGGACTGCTATGGGCCATCCATTTTTCCCGGAGTATGTCTTAATTTCTTAATACTGACGCCCGTCACAGGCTGGCATACAAGGGAGTATATTGAAATCCGGCAACCTCGCCAACCCAAACGTCCGGCGACGAACGGGGCGTACGAAGCGGCACCGGCGCAGCCGTCCCGCCTATTTGCGGGCGGCGACCGCCGCTTCGGCCTTCTTCACCAGATCGCTGCCGATGGTCTTCGACCACTTGTCGTAAGCCGGCCGCGTCAGCTGGCGGAAGGCGTTGACCTCGGCTTCGGAAAGATGCGTAACCTTGACGCCGGACGCGGCGAGGTCGCGGTAGATGCCGCTGCCGGCGGCGGTCAGGCCCTGGCGCGCCTGGGCGATTTCCTCCTGGCCGGCCTGCAGCGCCGACGCGTGCACCGCCTCGCGGTCTTCCTTGCTCCAGCTTTCCCAGACCTTGCGGTTGACCACGAAGATCAGCGGATCGGCGACATAGCCCCAGATCGTCAGGTATTTCTGGCCGACCGCGCCGATCTTGGCGCCGATGAATACCGATACCGGATTTTCCTGGCCATCGACGGCCCCGGACGCCAGCGCCGGCTGCGCATCGGCCCAGCTCATCTGGGTCGGATTGGCACCCAGCGCGGTAAAGGTATCGTTGAACAGCGGCGAGCCGACCACGCGGAACTTCAGGCCCTTCATGTCGGCCGGCGTGCGGATTTCATGCTTGGAATTGCTGATCTCGCGAAAGCCGTTCTCGCCCCAGGCCAGCGGCACCACGCCGTTTCTTTCGATCACCTTGAACAGCTCGCGGCCGACCTCGCCCTGCGTCAGCGCGTCGATCGCCTTGTAATCCGGCATCAGGAACGGCAGCGAAAACAGGTTCAGTTCCTTGACCTGCGGCGACCAGTTGATCGACGAACCGATCGCCAGATCGATCACGCCCTGGCGGATCGCGGTGAATTCACGGGTCTGGTCGCCGGCCACCAGCGAGGTGCCGGGATACATCTTGATGTTGATGCGTCCCTCGGTCTTTTGCTTGACCAGCTCGGCCCAACGCTCGCCGGCCTTGCCCCACGGGAAGGCGTTGCCGAGCACGGTCGACAGGCGGTATTCCGGCTGGTATTTCTGCTCGGCGGCGGCCGGCAGCGCCAGGGTGGCGGCGGCCGCCATGGCGGCAAGCGCAAACAGGGATCGGATCATGAGTGTCTCCTTGCTGTAGGAAGAATCGGACCAGCGCCGGACGGCGACCATCGGACGATACGCCGGATTTTTTTACAGCAAAGTACAGCAAAGCAGGATGAGCGGCAATATTCCGGCCGCCGCCGGGATGGCCGGAATTACTCACAAATACTGTGCGCAAGCCTGTGGACAAGTCTTTGGCAACTCCGCAAGCCGCTGATCCGGCAGGACTTTATCGCGCTGGCCGAAAAACGCGCAGGGCTTCAATCGCAGCGGTACAGCCGGCGCTCCTGCGGGCCATAGGGAATGCCGTGCTGGCCGTTGCCGCAGATCGGACTGGACTGCAGGTTCGTCGGCGGCTGCCCCGGCAGCGGCGGCCGCTTCGGCTTTTCCCACTCGGCGAATTCCGATGGCGGCGACGGCAGCAGTTCCGGGCGCGGCGCCGGCCGCCGCTCCGGCTCGCCGCGCGGCAGCGACAGGTCGAGACTGGCGACAGGGCTCAGCGGCACGGCCGACGCCGGCATCACCAGCGCCAGCGCCGCCGCCAGCGGCAAAGCGCGCCAACTGCGGCGGCGCGGGACAGAAAGGATGGCGGCGATCATGCGTGGCTCCTGCGGTTGGCATCGACAGCGGCGATCGTAGGGGAATTTGCGTAACAATTGATCCGAATTTTGTGAAAGATTGTCAAATTGCAATATTGCGCAGTGTCACGATCGGCGATCCTTGGTAGATTAACAGCGATACCCCACCGGACCGTTTCCCGCCATGAGAATCGCAGTACTCGACGATGACCGCAGCCAGACCGATCTGGTCTGCCAGGTCCTGACTTCCGCCGGCCATCAGTGTTATCCGTTTCAAAGCGGCAAGGAGATGCTGAACCAGCTGCGCCGCGAGAGCTACGACATGCTGATCATCGACTGGCAGGTGCCGGACCTGGACGGCGCCGAAGTGCTGCGCTGGGCGCGCGAAAAGCTGCCGGCCAACCTGCCGGTGCTGTTCATGACCAGCCGCTCCGGCGAGGACGACATCGTCGCCGGACTGGCCGCCGGCGCCGACGACTACATGATCAAGCCGATCCGCCGCGGCGAACTGGTGGCGCGCGTGCAGGCGCTGCTGCGGCGCGCCTATCCGAACCAGACCGCAGTCGAACAGCTGACCTTCGGCAACTACATGTTCGAGGTTCGTACCGGCCGGCTGACCATGAACGGCGCCCAGGTGGATCTGACGCAGAAGGAATTCGACCTGGCATTGCTGTTCTTCCGCAACCTCGGCCGGCCGTTGTCGCGCGCCTACATTCTGGAAGCGGTGTGGGCGCGCGATATCGAAATCCCGTCGCGCACCATGGATACCCACGTCTCACGCGTGCGGACCAAGCTACAATTGCGTCCAGACAACGGTTTCCGACTGGCCCCGGTATACAGCTACGGCTATCGGCTGGAGCAGATATCCGCGTAACGCCATACCGGGGTGCGCAGGAGAACAGGCATGCGCATCATCTACCTCATCCTCGGCTTGCTATGGCTGTTGCCGCCCCTGGCGGCGGCTGAATCCGCCACCGGCGCGCCCGGCACCATCAGCGTCGGCAGCGCGGCGATCACTTACTACGCGCAAAGCGGCGACACGCTGCTGGCCATCGCCTCCCGCTACACCGGCCGCTCGGCCAACTGGGCTGAAATCGGCAAACTGAACCGCATCGACCGCGACGTCAGCATCCCGGTCGGCAGCGCCATCGTGATTCCGGCGCGGCTGCTGCCGGACGAACCGAATCAGGCCCGCGTGGTGGCCTTTTCCGGTCAGGTCTCGGCCAGCGACGCCGACGGCGCGCCAATCACCGTCGCCACCGGCAGCGTGCTGAACGAAGGCAGCCGCATCACCACCGGCGGCAACAGCTTCCTGACGCTGGCGCTGGCCGACCGGTCGCGCATCGCCATTCCCTCCAACAGCCAGGTGCGGCTGACCAGACTGCGGATGGCGCGCTACACCGGCAGCCCGCGCACCGAAATCACGCTGCGGCAGGGCCGCGTGGAATCCTGGGTGACACCGCTGGAGCCGCGCAACGGCAGCTTCGAAGTCCACACTCCGCGCAGCGTCACCGGCGTGCGCGGCACCCATTTCCGCGTCGCGCTGTCCGAACGCGGCGCCGCCAGCGAAGTGCTGGACGGCAGCGTCGACAGCGGCACCGCGGCCGCACCGGCCACGCTGGTGCTGCGCGGCGGCCACGGCAACGTGGTCGGCGCCGGTGGCGTCGGCCCGGCCATCGCGCTATTGCCGGCGCCACGGCTGGCGGCGGCGCCAACCGCAGACGACGGCCAGCTGCATTTCGAGCTGGAGGCGCTGGCCGGCGCGCGCGCCTATCAGGTGCAGATCGCCACCGACGCCGACGCCCAGCACCTGATCGCCGAAAGCCGCGCCGCCGAACGTCGCCTGGAACTGCCGCTGCCGGCGGCGGACGGCGATTACTTCATCCGCATCTCGGCAATCGACGCCAACGGTCTGGAAGGTTTTGCCGCCACCCGCCGGGTAACGCTACCGGCAGCACCGGCTGCCGCCCGGCCGGCGCGCGCGGCGACGCCGCAGCCGGCGCCATTCGTCGACAGCAACGACCGCGACCGCCTGTGGCTGCGCTGGCAGGGCCAGCCGGGCCGCCAGTACCAGGTGCAGGTGGCGCGCGATCCCGGCTTCACCTGGCTGCTGCTGTCGGCCACCACCGAGGTGCCGGAAATCCGCCTGACGCGGCCAACCTTCGGCACCTACTATGCGCGGGTGCAGGCACTGCATGCGGACGGCAGCGCCGAGCCGTTCTCACTGGCGCAGGCCTTCGTCGTCACCGACCACTGGATCATCCACGACGGCCAGCCGTTCGCCGTCAAGGAAGCACGGCTGTCCGGCGCGCGCTAGCGCGGCCGCGCCCCGCGCCTCTTTCCACCACATGCGATCCCCCCGCCCGTTTCCGTTCGCGCGCCGGCTGGCGCTGCGCGAATGGCTGCTCCTGCTGTGCCTGCTGACGCTGCTGGCTGGCGGCTTCGGCTGGCAGCGCGGCCTCGGGCGCATCGACCAGTCGCTGTACGACGGATTGCTGGCGGCCAATGGCCGGCCGGCGCGCCACGACATCCTGATCGTCGCGATCGACGACTACAGCATCGCCGAACTGGGGCGCTGGCCGTGGTCGCGCGCGCTGCATGCGCGGCTGCTCGACACCATCGCCGCCGCCGGTCCGCGCGCGATCGGTCTCGACGTGATCCTGTCGGAGCCGGAACATCCGGCCGCCGACGGCAGCCGCCCCGACGACCGCGCGCTGGCGGCGGCGCTGGCAGCCAACCGCCGCACCGTGCTGCCGGTGATCGCCAGCAACAGCGGCGGCGGCCTGGTGCCGGCGCCACCGATCCCGGAACTGGCGTGCGGCGCCGGCGCGCTCGGCCACATCAACCTGCAACTGGACAGCGACGGCGTGCTGCGCCGCTATTTCCCGCGTGCCGGCAAGGGCGGCGTCGAACTGCCGCATTTCGCGCTGGCAATGCTGGCGCCGCTGCCGCGCCAGCCGGTGGCCGATTGCCGCACGCCCGCCACCGTACCGATCGGTCCGTGGCGCCAGGCGGCGCCGGCGCTGATTCCGTATGCCGGCGGCAGCGGCCATTTCCAGTCGGTGCCCTACGTGTCGGTGCTGCGCGGTGAAGTGCCGCCGCAGTTCTTCGCCGGCAAATACGTGCTGGTCGGCGCCACCGCGGTCGGCATGGCCGACTCCTATCCAACCCCGGTATCGGGACTGGCCGGGGCGATGGCCGGTGTCGAAATCAACGCCAACATCCTCGCCAGCCGGCTCGACGGCGTCGCGCTGCGCGCCGCCACGCCGTGGCAGAACGCGCTGTTCTGCTGCCTGCCGGTGTGGCTGGCGCTGCTGGCCTATCCGCTGCTGCGGCCACGGCTGGCGCTGCTGGTCACCGCCGCGCTGTTTCTGGCGACGTTGGCGCTCAGCCGGCTGGCGCTCGGTGCCGGGCTGTGGCTGGCGCCGGGGGCGGCGCTGGCAGCGCTGATCCTGTGCTGGCCGCTGTGGAGCTGGCGCCGACTGGAAGCGGCGATTTCCTATCTCGGCCAGGAATTCATGCGGCTGGAGCAGGAACCGCATCTGCTGCCGGAGGCGCCGGTACCGGAGCAGAAACCGCTGGCCGATCTGCTGGAACGGCGCATCCAGGCGATGGCGCGCTCGGCGCGGCGCGTGCGCGATCTGCGCCGCTTCGTGTTCGATAGCGTCAACAGCTTCCCGGACACCGCGCTGGTGATCGCGCCGGACGGCCGCCTGCTGCTGGCCAACCGCCATGCGTATACCTATCTGGCGACGCTCGGCATCGACGCCGGCGAACAAGCGCCGCTGCCGCTGCTGTTCGCGGCGCTGTCGGCGCCGCAGCCGATCGATGCCCATCCGAACCACCGCTTCGACTGGTCCGACCTGCTCGATCTGGCGCAGGTCGAGCAACTGGCCGGCGGCGTCGCCGCGCAGGACCGCAACGGCCGCGACCTGCTGCTGAAAAGCGCGCCGTGCCGCGCCGCCAACGGCCTGCTGATCGGCTGGATCGTCAGCGTGGTCGACATTTCCCGGCTGCGCGCGGCCGAGCGCAGCCGCGACGAAACCCTGCGCTTCCTTTCGCACGACATGCGTTCGCCGCAGGCATCGATCCTGGCGCTGCTGGAATTGCAGAGCGAACCGGAATCGGCGCTGCCGCAGCAGGAATTCTTCGCGCGCGTCGAGCGCGCCTCGCGCAAGACGCTCGGGTTGGCCGACAACTTCGTGCAGCTGGCGCGCGCGGAATCGCAGGAATACCGGCTGGAGGAAGTCGATTTCCGCGATCTGGCGCTGGATGCCGCCGACGAAATGTGGTCACTGGCGCAAAGCCGCCAGGTGCAGTTGCAAACCGATCTGGACGACAACGACACACCGGCGCGGGTCGACCGCGCGCTGATGACGCGAGCGCTGATCAACCTGATTTCCAACGCCATCACCTACAGCGCCGCCGGTACCCGCATCGTCTGCGCGGTACGGCGCCAGCCGGGACCACAGCCGCAGATTGTCTGCAGCGTCAGCGATCAGGGTTGCGGCATCGCGCCGGCCGACTTCGCCCGGCTGTTCCAGCGCTTCCAGCGGCTGGCGGCGCCGGGGCAGCCGCGCCACGACGGCATCGGCCTCGGACTGGTATTCGTCAAGACCGTGGTGGAACGGCATGGCGGCAGCATCGGCGTCGCCAGCGAACCGGGCGTCGGCACCACCTTCAGGATCACGCTGCCGTTATTGACCGAGCAACAGGTCGCCGCGCAGCCCTGATGCCGCCCTGACAGCGCGCCGCGCCGGCCGGCGCTGCCGCTTTGTGCGGCAGGGCAAGGGGCTATAATGGCGACTCCGCCATTCTCCGTTCCCCGCGTTTCCATGCACTTGCTCGCCGTCGGGCTCAATCACACCACCGCGCCGGTCGCATTGCGCGAAAAGGTGGCGTTCCCCGCCGACCGCATCGGCGATGCGGTGACGGCGGCGCGTGCCTGGTTCGGGCGCGGCGGCGGCGCGGCCGAGGAAGCGGCGATCCTTTCGACCTGCAACCGCACCGAGCTGTACGCGGCCGGCGATCTGGCCGGCGGCGTCGATGGCGCGATCGACGCCACCGCGCAGTTCCTGGCCGACTATCACCGGCTGCCGTACGGCGATCTGCGCCCCTACCTGTACACGCTGCCGCACGACAACGCGGTGCGGCACGCGTTCCGGGTCGCTTCCGGACTCGATTCGATGGTGCTCGGCGAGCCGCAGATTCTCGGCCAGATGAAGGACGCGGTGCGTCAGGCGGAAGCCGCCGGCGGCCTCGGCACCTATCTGCACCAGCTGTTCCAGCGCAGCTTTTCGGTCGCCAAGGAAATCCGCAGCACCACCGAGATCGGTGCCCACAGCGTGTCGATGGCGGCCGCCGCGGTCAAGCTGGCGCAGCGCATCTTCGACAGCATTTCCTCGCAGAACGTATTGTTCATCGGCGCCGGCGAAATGATCGAACTGTGCGCCACCCACTTCGCCGCGCAGAATCCGAAATCGCTGACCATCGCCAACCGCACTCTCGAACGCGGCGCCGCGCTGGCGCACCGTTTCAACGGCCGGGCGATCCAGCTGGCCGGACTGCCGGAGCAACTGGCCAATTTCGACATCGTGGTGTCCTCGACCGCCTCGTCACTACCGATCATCGGCCTCGGCATGGTCGAGCGCGCGGTCAAACAGCGCCGCCACAAGCCGATGTTCATGGTCGATCTGGCGGTGCCGCGCGACATCGAAACCGAGGTCGGACGGCTCGATGATGTATTCCTGTATAGCGTCGACGACCTGAGCGCGGCGGTGCAGACCGGCATCGAACTGCGTCAGACCGCGGTGGCGCAGGCCGAGGCGATCATCGAAACCCGCGTGCAGTCGTTCATGCACTGGCTCGACAGCCGGGCGATCGTGCCGGTGATCCAGGAACTGCACGACAGCAGCGAACAGATCCGCATGCTGGAGCTGGAACGCGCGCGCCGCCTGCTGGCGCGCGGCGAGGATGCCGAGGCGGTGCTGGAAGCGCTGTCCAAGGGACTGGCCGCCAAGTTCCTGCACGGTTCGCAGCAGGCGCTGCACCACGCCCACGGCGACGAGCGCACGCGGCTGGCAGCACTGCTGCCGCAACTGTTCCGCACCCGCCGTTAGCGCCGCGGCCGCCGCCGGCCGCATCCCGCCGTGGCTGCGCCGTCCGGCGCCCCTTGCGCGTTCCACCGTCCCTCTCACCCGTCCTGCAGATTTGCCGATGAAACCCTCGATGCTCGCCAAACTCGACCAGCTCACCGAGCGCATGGAAGAGCTGAACAGCCTGCTGATGCAGGAAAACGCCACCGCCGACATCGACAGCTACCGCCGCCTGACGCGCGAGCATGCCGAACTGCAGCCGCTGGTGGCGCTGTACGGCGACTATCGCGGCGCCGGCGCCGATCTGCAGGCGGCGCAGCAGATGCTGGGCGACCCGGAAATGAAGGAATTCGCGCAGGACGAGATCGGCGCCGCGCGCGCACGCATGGAGGCGCTGGAACTCGATCTGCAAAAGATGCTGCTGCCGAAGGACCCGAACGACGAGCGCAACATCTTCCTGGAAATCCGCGCCGGCACCGGCGGCGACGAGGCGGCGCTGTTCGCCGGCGATCTGCTGCGCATGTACACCCGTTTCGCCGAACGGCAGCGCTGGCAGGTCGAGATGGTGTCGGAATCGCCGTCGGAACTGGGCGGTTACAAGGAAGTGATCGTACGCGTGGTCGGCCACGGCGCCTATTCGAAGCTGAAGTTCGAATCCGGCGGCCACCGCGTGCAGCGGGTGCCGGCCACCGAAACCCAGGGCCGCATCCACACCTCGGCCTGCACGGTGGCGGTGATGCCGGAAGCCGACGAGGTCGGCGATGTGCAGATCAATCCGGCCGACATCCGCATCGACACCTTCCGCGCTTCCGGCGCCGGCGGCCAGCACATCAACAAGACCGATTCGGCGGTGCGCATCACCCACCTGCCGACCGGCATCGTGGTCGAATGCCAGGACGACCGCAGCCAGCACAAGAACAAGGCGCAGGCGCTGTCGGTACTGGCGGCGCGCATCAAGGACGTGCAGCTGCGCGAACAGCAGTCGAAGGAAGCCGCCACGCGCAAGTCGCTGATCGGCTCGGGCGACCGCAGCGAGCGCATCCGCACCTATAATTTCCCGCAGGGCCGGATGACCGATCACCGGATCAATCTGACCCTGTACAAGCTCGACTTCATCATGGACGGCGACCTGGAAGAATTGACCAGCGCGCTGGCCGCCGAGCACCAGGCCGAACTACTGGCCGCGCTCGGCGAAAACATGGGATGATCGGCCGCCGCCACCCGCCCGCAAGGAAACGATGAAAACCTCCAAGCCCCTCCTGCTCGTCATCGCCGCCATTTCGGTGGCGCTGCTCGGCTACGCGCTGTACCTGCAGCACGTGCAGAACATGCTGCCCTGCCCGCTGTGCATCATCCAGCGCTACCTGTTCGCGCTGCTGGCGATCCTCTGCCTGATCGGCGCGCTGCTGCCGGCCGGCGCCGCCCGCATCGGCGCCGCCGCGCTCGGCCTGCTGACCGCGCTGGGCGGCGCCGGCACCGCCGCCTGGCACATGTGGGTGCAGGCGCATCCGGCGATTTCCTGCGGCATCGATCCGCTGGAAACCGCGCTCAACACCGTGCCGACCGCGACGCTGCTGCCGTTCCTGTTCCAGGCCGACGGCCTGTGCAGCGCCGGCTATCCGCCTATCCTCGGGCTGTCGATCCCGCAATGGTCATTCGCCTGGTTCCTGCTGTTCGCGCTGACGCTGATCGCGCTGCTGCGCCGCCGCTCCCGCTGAGAAACAGGGGAGTATGCCTCAACTTTGAAGGACTGGCGCCCGTAACAGAAGGCATGCAAGGGGAGTATATGAATTCGCCAGCGCCACCGGCGATCACCGCCGGGATGCGCATCGACGCGCTGCTGCGGCAGCCGCCGCTGGCCGTGCTGGAAATGCGCCTGCTGCTCGGCCACGCGCTCGGGCTGTCGCGGGTACAGCTCATCACCCAATCGGAACGCACGCTGACGGCCGCCGAAGCGGCGGCGCTGAGCACGCTGCTGCAACGCCGGCTGGCCGGCGAGCCGGTCGCCTACCTGCTCGGCACACGCGAATTCTTCGGCCTGGCGTTCGAAGTCACACCGGCGGTGCTGATCCCGCGTCCGGAAACCGAACTGCTGGTGGAACTGGCGCTGCAGCGCGCCACGCATGGCGCCCGCGTGCTCGACATGGGCACCGGCTCCGGCGCGATCGCGGTGGCGCTGGCGCAGGCGCGGCCGGATTTGCACGTCAGCGCGCTGGACGCCAGCGCAGCGGCGCTGGCAGTAGCACGGCGCAATGCCGCGCGCCATCAGGCCGGCGTCCGTTTCCTGCAAAGCGACTGGTATGGCGCGCTGGCACACGGCGAACGCTTCGATGTGATCGTCGCCAATCCGCCCTACATCGTCGCCGGAGATGCCCATCTGGCGCAGGGCGATCTGCGCTTCGAACCGATCGACGCGCTGACCGACCACGCCGACGGCTTGAGCGCGCTCTCGACGATCATCGGCGGCGCCGGCGCCCATCTGCACAGCGGCGGCTGGCTATTGATGGAACACGGTTACGACCAGGCGCCGGCGGTGCGCGCGCGGATCGCGGCGGCCGGGCTGACGGCAGTGCAAAGCTGGCGTGATCTGGCCGGCATCGAGCGCGTCAGCGGCGGCCTGCGCGGCGTGGCGGAATGACTGCCGAGGTTGACTCCGGGAGTCGCTAACCGGCCGCCGCCGCCGCGTGTACCGGATCGTTGGCGACCATGCCTTCCAGCGCCTGTGTCAGCGCGCGATCGACCAGACCGGTCAGCGGCACCACGACGGCGCGCTGTTCGCGGAAGGCTTGCGCCAGGTCTTCGTCGGAAATCGAGAACGATTCCTGGCGGTCGCGGGTGGTGAAGATGAACAGGCTGCGCATCGGGCTGACCCAGGCCAGCTTGACCTTCTTTTGCGCGCCGTCGCGGGTGAATTCGAACCACATGCCGCTGTGCAGCTGCGCCAGCCGCTCGACGTGCTCGTCCGGTTCCGGCTCGGGCTGCGTGGCGGCCTGCTTTTCCAGACGCCGCTCGGCCGCCTTCTGCGCGGTTTCCAGCGCGATTTCCAGCTGGCGCTCGGGCGTCAGGTTGACCGGCGCGCGCACGATCGACGCGTGGCATTCGGCCAGTTCGGCGAAGAACTGCAGACGGTCCGAGTCTTCCCACTCGATCAGATTCAGCCACTTGTTCAGCGCCGCCAGCATGCCGGGCAGCTTGGCCAGCAACTCCTTGCGCTGTTCCAGGGTGATCTTCGGCTTCACGCTCCAGATCAGGTCATCCATCGTCTGCAGTGCGCTGCTGACCGCCTGCGGCCGCTCGTCGACGCGCGAATAGGCAATCGTCAGCACCGACACCCAGCGGTTTTCCAGGAAGGTTTCGACGAAGGCCACCACTTCGCCGGTGCCGATGCGCAGCGCCACTTCGTTCTTCGCCGCCTTGCTGGCCTGCCCCAGTTTCTCCTGGCGCAAGGCGCTCTTGATCGGCGCCGCCAGGCCATCGACCGCCGCTTCCTCGTCGGCGCGGATGAAGGATTCGAGATCGGACACGACATCGGAAAACACCGACATCTGCTGATCGAATTCGCGCTGCACCCGCTCGACGTTGCGCTTCAGTTTCTGGAACAGCGGATCGTGGTGGCCGCGCTCCGGGTCCCAGCCGGCGCTGGAGCGCGCCAGCACGTCGATCATGCGGCGCGCCGGATGCGCGTCGTCGAAGAAGAAATCCTTGTCGATCAGCGCCGCCTTCAGCACCGGCACCTGCAAAAAGCCGATCAGCGACTTGATGTCCGACGGAATGTGCTGGTCGCGGAAAATCACGTCGAACACCGATGCCAGCAGATCGATGGTGTTTTCGTCGACCTGGCTCATCGCGCCCGGCGGCGTCTGCTGCTTGATGTTGCCGAACAGCGTCGCCGGTGAAGCCTCACCGGCCGCCGCCTCGCCGACGGCCCCGCTCATCTGGCGCTCGAACAGGGTTTTCTGCAGGCCGGCCAGGTAATCGAACAATTGCCGGTTCGGCATGCCGCCGGCGACCGGAGCGCCAATGCCGGCGGCCACTGGCGCGCCAGCGGCGGCGCCTGCCGCGCCCGCCTGCGGCGTGAACAGCTGCTGCAGCTGTTGCAGCAGCGCCGGGTCGGGCTGCTTGCCGGCCGGGTCCTGGCCGGACAGGGTCTTGCGGATGCGGTACGAGCGCGTCAGTTCCGGCAGCACGCCCTGCGCCACCAGCACCTGATTCAGTTCCTTGTACAGCGGCGCCAGATCGAGGAATATTTCCGGCCGCAGCGCCTGCAGCAGCAGCGGATGGGTTTCGGTATCCGGATTGAATTCGCGCCAGGTGTCATCCAGCGCGCGCACGAATACCTCCGGGCGGAACGGGTTGTCCGCCAGCGCCAGCTCCTCGCGCCCGTACAGCGCCGCCAGCCGCCGCCCGAGCGCGCCCAGCGCCTCGGCATACTGATTGTCGAACGGCCGGCACAGATTGCCGAGCAGCACGCGGTTTTCGATTTCCTCGTACGGCACCAGCGTCAGTTCGCCATCGTCGGCGGCGGCGATGCTCGGCGGCGGCGTATCCAGCGCGGCGGTGGCCTGCTGCAACGCTTTCAGCACCCGGCCGGACGCGAGGAAATGGAAAGGATAGGCGTTCTTGCGCAGCAGGTTGGCGGCGTTGAAACTGAGGTTGGCCTCCTTGCCGTCACCACTCTGTTCGGAGCAGGCCAGCAGCATGTCGGCCAGCCGGCCGGCATACCCTTCCAGTTGCGCGTTGGCGGCGGCGGCGGCACTGCCGACCAGTTGCCGCAGCAATTCGGCACGGCGCGCCGGCGAAAACGCGCCAGCGCTGCCGGAAACATCGGGAAGTGGGCTCACCATGGTCGTGTCGCTCCAGGGCTGGATGAGAATCGCGTCGGATGCGCGACCGCTGTCCCCATCGACACAAAATCCGCACGGCGCGCCGGAAGCCGGCAATGCGGGTGCGGTTGAAAATGGGGGCGGCGGTTTTCTCTCATTTTGGCACAATATTTCCACATGGAAATATTATTTTGCAAATTTCAGCGAAATATTTATCGGATCGTTTCCGGTCGGAATGGTTTCCTGATCTTGTCTACGACGCCCCCGACCTCCTCCTTGAGCGAAATCAACGCACCGCCCCGACGGCCGACCAGCCGCGGCACAACCATGGAGAACTTTGGCGCCGCCGCGGCATCCCTTGGAAACCATGGTCGCTGATTCCACCACCGTTGCGCCGCGCTGTCCGTATTGCAACACCGAAAACCGCGCGGATGCCCGTGCCTGCGGGTTCTGCGGGCGCGCCCTCGGCACGCCGCCGGCCAAGCCAACCCCGCCCACGCCAACACCGCCGGCACCGGCAACTCAAACGACCCGGCGCGAACCAACGCTGGAGTCCGCCGCGCCAGTGGCTGTGGAATCGCCGACGCCGCCCCTCACCGCCTGGCGGCGGGAACAACCGCAACGGCCGCGCGGCGGCGGGAGTCGGGCGCTGGCGCTGTGTGCGATGTTCCTCCTTGGCGCCGCCTGTGGTGCCGGCGGCTTGTGGCTGCACGGCCATCCACAAGGGTGGAAGCAGGCACTCGCTTACTGGCCGCAGCGCATACAACATGGGACAGCGCGAATCAGGCCGACGCAGCCCGAGGCTGAATCGACCACTCCGGCCGGCGAATTGCCGTATGACGGCCATACACCGGCGACCGCGCCCGTCACACCGCCGGCGACCTCAACGGCAGCCACAGCTGCGATGGCGGCTGCCATCAACCCGCCACCGAGGCCCGCGCTGCCAGCGGCACCCGTCACTGCCGTCACCGAACCGCCCGTCGTGACAAACCCGCCACAGACCGCCGCCGCGCCACAACCCCGCCGCCGCCATCCCGCCACGTCGGCGCTGGCGCGTAACGATGCGCCTGCGGATACTGCCCGTGAACGGTCACTGACACCGCTGATGCTCGCCCAATGCGAAAGCATGAGCGGCGCCGATCAGCGCGCCCAGTGCAAGCGCGAGGTATGCCATGGCAAGCGCGGCCAGTATGGCTGCCCGGCCGCCGGCACCGAAGTCTTGCAATAACCGCACCGGCCGGGTTTCGCCGACGTTTGTTGCCGCAGCGCACAAAAAGCTTGCTACAATAATCCCTGTTATCTATAGGGTTATTGATGGCCATCGAACTTTTCAACGACGGCACCCACCTGTGCCTGATGTTTGTCGACCTGACCGCCGACGATGCCGGCGAGTCGGTGCAGTCCAATCAGTTCCTGATCGTGCGCGACGGCAACGGCATCCTGCTCGATCCGGGTGGTGCACTCGGTTACAACGAGCTGTACATGGCGATGAACCGCTATTTCCCGCCGAAGCAGCTGAAATACGTGTTCGCCTCGCATGCCGATCCTGACATCATCGCCTCGCTGCCGCGCTGGCTGTCCGGCTCCGACACGCAATTGCTGATTTCGCGGATATGGTCGCGCTTCGTGCCGCATTTCTGCCCGCAGGGCAAGACCCAGGGCCGCATCATCGGGCTGCCGGACGAGGGCACATTGCTGCCATTCGGCGGCGCCACCTTCCAGATCCTGCCGGCGCATTTCCTGCATTCCGAGGGCAACCTGCAGTTCTTCGATCCGGTCAGCCGCATCCTGTTTTCCGGCGACATGGGCGCCTCGATGCTGCCGGCGGCGCTGGCCGGCCAGCCGGTCGCCAACTTCGAACAGCATCTGCCGTTCATGCGCGGCTTCCACCGCCGCTACATGGTCTCCAACAAGGTGTGCCGCTACTGGGTCGACATGGTGCGCCGGCTCGATCCGGACATGATCGTGCCGCAGCATGGCGCGCCGCTGAAAGGCGGGGCGCTGATCGCCGAATTCCTCGACTGGATCGAAGGCCTGGCCTGTGGCGTCGATCTGATGACGCAGGACATGTACGTGCCGCCGACCGCCGTCAACTTCAGCGCCTGAACACGCCGGCGGCATGGCTGCCGCCGCTGACGCTGCCGGTTCGATTGGGTATCATTCCGGCCTTGTTTTTTCCCGGAACGATTCTCCATGCTGCCTTCGATCGAACAACGTCTCGCGCTTGAACTCGCCGCCAAACCAGCCCAGGTGGCTGCCGCCATCGCCCTGCTGGACGAAGGCGCCACCGTGCCCTTCATCGCGCGCTACCGCAAGGAAGCGACCGGCGGTCTGGACGACACCCAGCTGCGCCTGCTGGACGAGCGGCTGCGCTATCTGCGCGAGCTGGAAGAACGGCGCGCGACGATCCTGGCGTCGATCGAGGAACAGGGCAAGCTGACACCGGAACTGCGCGACGCGGTGCTGCACGCGGAAGACAAGACCCGGCTGGAAGACCTGTATCTGCCCTACAAGCCGAAGCGCCGCACCAAGGCGCAGATCGCCGCCGAAGCCGGCCTGACCGCGCTGGCCGATGCGCTCTTGGCCGACCCGACCCTGAACCCGGACGAGGAAGCCGCCAACTATCTGAAGCCGGCGTTTTCCACCGCCAACGGCGACAACCCCGGCGTCGCCGACGCCAAGGCGGCGCTCGATGGCGCCCGCCAGATCCTGATGGAACGCTTCGCCGAGGATGCGCAGCTGTTGCAGACGCTGCGCGAATACCTGGCCGAACACGGCGTGGTGGAATCCAAAGTGGTCGAAGGCAAGCAGGATGCCGGCAAAAAATTCGCCGACTATTTCGACTATTCCGAAACCCTCGGCACGATTCCGTCGCACCGCGCGCTGGCGTTATTCAGGGGCCGGCGCGAGGAAATCCTGAACGTCGCGCTGCGGCTGGACAGCGAAGAAGAAAAACCGAAGTGGGATGCGCCGCATAATCCGTGCGAGAGCCGCATCGCGGCGCGCTTCGGCGTTCGCAACGAAGGCCGCGCCGCCGACAAATGGCTGGCCGACACGGTGCGCTGGGCCTGGCGCGTGAAGGTCTTCATGCATCTGGAAACCGAGCTGATGGGCGCCCTGCGCGAAAAGGCCGAGGTCGAGGCGATCCAGGTATTCGCGCGCAACCTGAAGGACTTGCTGCTGGCGGCGCCGGCCGGCCCGCGCGCGACGATGGGACTGGACCCCGGCCTGCGCACCGGCGTCAAGGTGGCGGTGGTCGATGCCACCGGCAAGGTGGTCGATACCGCGACGATCTATCCGCACCAGCCGAGAAACGATTGGGATGGTTCGCTGCACACACTGGCGCGGCTGGCGGAAAAACACCAGGTCGCGCTGATTTCGATCGGCAACGGCACTGCCTCGCGTGAAACCGACAAGCTGGCGCAGGACCTGATCAAGCTGCGGCCGGAACTGAAGCTGTCGAAGATCGTGGTGTCGGAAGCCGGCGCTTCGGTCTATTCGGCTTCCGAATTCGCCTCGAAGGAATTGCCGGAACTGGACGTGTCGCTGCGCGGCGCGGTGTCGATCGCACGCCGCCTGCAGGACCCGCTGGCGGAACTGGTGAAGATCGATCCGAAATCGATCGGCGTCGGCCAGTACCAGCACGACGTCAGCCAGACCCAGCTGGCGCGCTCGCTGGACGCGGTGGTCGAGGATTGCGTCAACGCCGTCGGCGTCGATGTCAACACCGCCTCGGCGCCGCTGCTGGCGCGGGTGTCTGGCCTGAACGCCAGCGTCGCCCAGAGCATCGTCAGCTATCGCGACATGCAGGGCATGTTCGCGTCGCGCGCGGCGCTGCGGGCGGTGCCGCGGCTCGGCGACAAGACCTTCGAACAGGCCGCCGGCTTTTTGCGCGTAATGAACGGCGACAATCCGCTCGATGCGTCGGCGGTGCATCCGGAATCCTATCCGCTGGTGGAAAAAATCCTCGCCGACATCCAGAAGGACGTGAAGGCGGTGCTTGGCGACGGCCGCCTGCTGAAATCGCTGAACCCGGCCAAGTATGCCGACGAGCAGTTCGGCGTGCCGACCATTTCCGACATCCTGAAGGAACTGGAAAAGCCCGGCCGCGACCCACGCCCAGAGTTCGTCACCGCCGCCTTCAAGGAAGGCGTGGAAGACCTGCGCGACCTGAAGCCGGACATGATCCTGGAAGGCGTGGTCACCAACGTCGCCGCCTTCGGCGCCTTCGTCGACATCGGCGTGCATCAGGATGGGCTGGTGCACATTTCGGCGCTGTCGAACAACTTCGTCAAGGACCCGCACACGGTGGTCAAGGCCGGCCAGGTGGTCAAGGTGAAGGTGCTGGAAGTCGATGAAAAGCGCAAGCGCATCGCGCTGACCATGCGCCTGTCCGACGCCGCCCCGGCGCCGGGCGCGCAAGGCAGCCAGCGCGCCGACCGCAACGACGCGCGCCGGCTGGCGCAACAGCGCCAGCGCCCGCAGCCGGCCGCCGGTGGCAATGCGATGGCGGCGGCATTCGCCCGCCTGAAGTCGTAATACCGGGAGTATAGGCAAAAACTTGGCGACTGGCGCCCGCTGGAGAGAAGGCACAAAGGGAGTATATTACCAAGCCGGACTCTTGGCGCAGCCTGCCGAAAACAATTCCGGCGACACGCCGCCACGCCTGCCTGCGCACCGGGAACGGCAAAATTCCGGTCCGGTGGCGGCACGCCGCAGCGGTTTTTCTTATAATGGAACGCTTAATTTCAGTGAGGAAGCCATGAGCGACGTGCAAGCTTGGATCAAGGAAACCGTAACCCAACACCCGATCGTATTGTTCATGAAAGGCACCGCGCAATTCCCGCAGTGCGGCTTTTCCAGCCGCGCGGTCGAGTTGCTGAAAGCCTCCGGCGTCGAGAATCTGGTCACCGTCAACGTGCTGGACGACCCGGAAGTGCGGCAAGGCATCAAGGACTATTCGAACTGGCCGACCATTCCGCAGCTGTACGTCAAGGGCGAATTCGTCGGCGGCTCGGACATCCTGAACGAGATGTACACCTCCGGCGAATTGCAGACGCTGGTCAAGGCCGGCTGACATCCCGCCTCTCGCCTTGAGCGCATCCGCCGCCCCGCCGCAACGCCTGATCGTCGCCATCACCGGCGCCACCGGCGTCGCCTACGGTGTGCGGCTGCTGCAAGCCCTGCAGCCGCTGGAGCAGGTCGAAACCCATCTGGTGCTGTCCGACGCCGGCGTGCTGACGCTGCATCAGGAACTGGGCATGAAGCGCAAGCAGGCCGAAGCGCTGGCCGATGTCGTCTACAGCGTGCGCGACGTCGGCGCGGCGATCGCCAGCGGCTCGCTGAGCACCGCCGGCATGATCGTCGCGCCCTGTTCGATGAAAACCCTGGCCTCGGTCGCGCACGGCCTGTCCGACAACCTGATCGCCCGCGCCGCCGACGTGGTGCTGAAGGAACGCCGCCGGCTGCTGCTGATGGTGCGCGAAACCCCCTTCAATCTGGCGCACCTGCGCAACATGACGGCGGTCAGCGAAATGGGCGGCATCATCTTCCCGCCGCTGCCGGCCTTCTACCAGCATCCGCCCGACATCGCGACGATGATCGATCACACGGTCGGGCGCGTACTGGATCTGTTCGACATTCCGCATCGGCTGACGCCGCGCTGGAGCGGCATCCAGCACGCCTGAAAACCCCCACCACCGCCGCAATGAAAAAGGCTCGACGACCGCATTGGTCATCGAGCCTTTATCGTGTCTGGTGCCGGCTGCAGGACTTGAACCCGCCACCCCATGATTACAAATCATGTGCTCTACCAGATGAGCTAAGCCGGCGAAACGGAGCGGTATTGTACGTTATTTGATCCGGGTCAAGGTCGGCCGGCCGCCCTTCTTCGGCGGCTCCGGTTCGTCGTCGGAACCGCCTTCCGCGGTCGTCGGCGCATCGCTTGCCGGAGCCGGCACCGACGCCAGCGTTGGCGCGCTGGCGGATGGTGTCTGCTCGGCCGGCGGCGGCGCCAGCTTGGTCACTTCGAACGCCATGCCCTGGCCGTTTTCGCGCGCATAGATCGCAATCACGTTGTCGACCGGCACCAGCACGTCGCGCGCGACGCCGCCGAAGCGGGCGCTGAAATGGATGCTGTCGTTGTCCAGCTTCAGTCCGCTGGTGGCTTCGAAGCTGATGTTCAGCACGATCTCGCCATTCTTGACGAACTGCGTCGGCACCCGCGTATTGGCATCGACCATCGCCGCCAGATACGGCGTATAGCCGTTGTCGGTACACCATTCGTAGATGGCGCGCAGCAGATAGGGCTTGGTGGAAGTTTCAGGCATGGCGGTAGGACTGAAGCGGCAGGAACAAGGTTCGCGCCGCTTGCCGCCAGCAAGAGCGGCAAGCGGCACGAAGAAAGGTCCGGATCAGCGGCGCATCACCTTTTCCGACGGCGTCAGCGCCTCGATGTAGGCCGGACGCGAGAAGATGCGCTCGGCGTACTTCAGCAGCGGCGCCGCCGTCTTCGACAGGTCGATACCGTAATGGTCGAGGCGCCACAGCAACGGTGCGATCGCCACGTCGAGCATCGAGAACTCGTCGCCGAGCATGTACTTGTTCTTCAGAAACAGCGGCGCCAGCGTGGTCAGGCGATCGCGGATTTCCGCGCGCGCCTTTTCCTGGCTCTTTTCAGCGCCACGGCTCTTGTCGTTTTCCAGCGTATGCACGTGGACGAACAATTCCTTTTCGAAATTGAACAGCATCAGCCGGGCACGGGCGCGCATCAGCGGATCGGCCGGCATCAGTTGCGGATGCGGGAAGCGTTCGTCGATGTATTCATTGATGATGTTCGATTCATACAGGACCAGATCGCGCTCGACCAGGATCGGCACCTGACCGTACGGGTTCATCACCGAAATGTCTTCCGGCTTGTTGAACAGGTCGACGTCCCGCACTTCGAAATCCATGCCCTTTTCAAACAGGACCAGGCGGCAGCGCTGGGAGAAGGGGCAGGTCGTGCCCGAATAGAGAACCATCATGGTTGCAGTTCCTTAGAAACAAAAGGGTGAGACGTGTGGCGGCTCACCCCTGAAACATGCGTCCGCGCACGAACGCATTCAATCCGATTGCGGCAAGAGGCCGGCACCGCCGGCCGCGCTTACTCGACCTCTCTCCAGTAGGAGGCGTTCAGGCGCCATGCCAGGAACAGGAACAGTCCCAGGAACAACAGCACCCAGACGCCCAGACGCTGGCGGGTTTCCTGCGCCGGCTCGGCCATCCAGGTCATGTACGACACCAGATCGGCGACTGCGGCGTCGTATTCCAGATTGCTCATCTTGCCCGGCTTGATCTGCTCGAAGCCGGCGAACTTGTGCTCGGTGCGGCCTTCTTCGTGCGGGTCCTTCTGCTCGACGAACTTGGCGGCACGTACGCCCTGCAGCTCCCACAGCGCATGCGGCATCGCCACGCTCGGGTAGACCAGGTTGTTCCAGCCGGTCGGCCGGGTGTCGTCCTTGTAGAAGGTACGCAGATAGGTGTACAGGTAATCCGGACCGGAACCGGCTTCGGAAGCCTTGGCGCGGGCGATCACCGACAGATCCGGCGGCGCGGTGCCAAACCACTTCTTGCCGTCTTCCGGCGACATCGCCGAGGTCATCAGCGCACCGACCTTGTCGGAGGTGAACAGCAGGTTGTTCTTGATCTGCTCTTCCGACAGGCCGATGTCGCGCAAGCGGTTGTAGCGCATCGACGAGGCCGAGTGGCAGTTCAGGCAATAGTTGACGAACAGCTTGGCGCCATGCTGCAGCGCGGCGATGTCACGCGTATGGTCGGGAGCGCGATCGAGCGGGAACCCGCCTTCGGAGGCCAGCGCCAGCACCGGCAGCAAGGCCAGTGCCGCGATCAGTTTTTTCAGCGATTTCATGATTCTGTTGTCCCTTCGCGCTTAATGCGGATGATACGTGACACGTTCCGGCACCGGCTTGAACGTGCCGCTGCGGCTCCACCACGGCATCAGCAGGAAGAAACCGAAGTAGATGAAGGTGCAGATCTGCGCCACCAGCGTGCGGCCGGCGGTCGGCGGCAGCGTGCCGAGGTAGCCGAGCACCAGGAAGGCGATGCCGAACAGCAGGTAGATGTACTTGTGCCAGTCAGGACGGTAGCGGATCGACTTGGCCGGCGCCGAATCGAGCCACGGCAGCAGCGCCAGGATCATCACCGACACGCCCATCAGCACCACGCCCCAGAACTTGGCGTCGAATACCAGCATGCCGACGACCACCACCAAACCGATGATGCCGGCCACCATCTTGGTGGTGCCGCGCAGCTTCGAACGCACGAAAATCAGCGCCACGTAGGCGGCGACGCCAGCGATCAGCCAGTACATGAAGTCGGAAGTCGTGGCACGCAGGATCGAGTAGAACGGCGTGAAATACCAGACCGGCGCGATATGCGGCGGCGTCTTCAGCGGATCGGCCGGGATGAAGTTGTTGTATTCGAGGAAGTAGCCGCCCATTTCCGGACCGAAGAACACCACCGCCGAGAACACGATCAGGAACACCGCCGCCGCCATCACGTCATGCACAGTGTAGTACGGGTGGAACGGAATGCCGTCCAGCGGGATGCCCTTGGCATCGGTCTTTTCCTTGATCTCGATGCCGTCCGGGTTGTTCGAGCCGACTTCGTGCAGCGCGACGATGTGCGCCACCACCAGACCGATCAGGATCAGCGGAATGGCGATCACGTGGAACGAGAAGAAACGGTTCAGGGTGGCGTCCGACACCACGTAGTCGCCGCGAATCCACAGCGACAGGTCCGGGCCGATGAACGGGATCGCGCCAAACAGGTTGACGATCACCTGCGCGCCCCAGTACGACATCTGGCCCCAAGGCAGCAGGTAGCCGAAGAAGGCTTCGCCCATCAGGCATAGGAAGATGGCGACGCCGAACAGCCACACCAGTTCGCGCGGCTTGCGGTAGGAGCCGTACAGAAGGCCGCGCAGCATGTGCAGGTAGACCACGATGAAGAACGCCGAGGCGCCGGTCGAGTGCATGTAGCGCACCAGCCAGCCCCAGGGCACGTCACGCATGATGTATTCGACCGAGGCAAACGCCAGGTTGGCGTCCGGCTTGTAGTGCATCACCAGGAAGATGCCGGTGACGATCTGGATCACCAGCACCAGCAGCGCCAGCGAGCCGAACGCATACCAGAAATTGAAATTCTTCGGTGCGTAGTATTCGGAAACGTGGGCCTTCCAGGTGGCGGAAAGCGGGAAACGGGGATCGATCCAGTTCAATGCCTTGTCGGCCAGCGGCGCGTCAGCGGGCAGCTTCTTTTCTTGGAATGCCATGATTACGCCTCACCTTTTTCGTCTTTGCCGATCACCAGCTTGTTGTCGCCCTCGAACATATAGCGCGGCACTTCGAGATTGTCCGGTGCCGGCTTGTTCTTGAACACGCGGCCGGCGAGATCGAAGGTCGAACCGTGGCACGGGCACAGGAAACCGCCTTGCCAGTCGTCCGGCAGAGAAGGCTGGGCACCGGGCTGGAACTTGGAAGTCGGCGAGCAACCCAGGTGGCTGCAGATGCCGACCACGACCAGGATTTCCGGCTTGATCGAGCGATATTCGTTGTGCGCGTACTCCGGCGTCACGGCGAACTGGGTGCGGTCCGAGTCGGGGTCGGCGACTTCGCCATCGGTCTTCTTCAGCGAGGCCAGCATTTCCGGCGTGCGCTTCAGGATCCACACCGGCTTGCCGCGCCATTCGACGGTCTTCATCGTGCCGGCGGCGAGGTCGGAGATGTCCACCTCGACCGGCGCACCGGCTGCCTTGGCCCGCTCCGACGGCTGAAAGGTAGAGACAAAGGCTCCCGCCGTTGCCAGCCCGGCCACGCCGCCTGCCGCGCATGTTGCGACCAGCAAGCCACGTCGGCCCGGATCGACCTGCTTTTCGTTACTCATACCAACCCCAATCAGTCAAAATGCGAAATATGCATGAAACTTCTAGCAACCTTAGATTATAGCGGAGCGCAACATCGTTTTAAAGCAAGTTTTGAGGCACCGAAACAGCGCGAAACCAGGGGCGAAATGCCGTCTTTTTACATCGATTGACACACAAACAGGATGCATTTTCGGTCAACTAACGAATTTCGAGCTAAATTCGGCATTTGCCACCACCGCTACACCGGGTTGTCGATATCGATGAATTCGTGCCGCACGCCGAAATGCGTGGCCAGATGCGCGCCCAACACCTGCACGCCGTAGCGCTCGGTCGCATGGTGGCCGCAGGCCAGATAGGCGACGCCGGATTCACGTGCCAGATGCACGGTCGGCTCGGAAATCTCACCGCTCAGATAGACGCTGGCGCCCGCTTCGATGGCGGCGCCGAAAAGATTCTGGGCGGCGCCGGTGCACCAGGCCACCGGCCCCAGCGGCTGCGCCGGATCGCCGATCAGCAGCGGCTGGCGCCCCAGGCGCTGATGCACCAGTTCCGCCAGATCACCGACGGTGGCCAGCACCGGTTCGGCGACGCCCAGCCAGCCCAATCGGTCTTCGCCGAAGCGCTCGCGTGCGGCCAAGCCGAGCCGCTGCGCCAGCTGCGCGTTATTGCCCCAGGCCGGATGCATGTCGAGCGGCAAGTGGTAGGCGTACAGGTTGATGTCATGCCCCAGCAGCAGCTTCAGCCGGCGCTGCTTCTGGCCGACCACACGCATGTCCTCGCCGCGCCAGAAATAGCCATGATGGACCAGGATCGCGTCGGCACGGCGCGCCACCGCCGCCTCGATCAGCGCCTGGCTGGCGGTGACGCCGCTGACCACGCGGCCGATGCCGGCCCGGCCTTCGACCTGCAGTCCATTCGGGCAATAATCGCGATATTGTGTAATATCCAAGACTTGCGCCAGATATCGCGCAAGCTCGTCCCTGTCGATCATTTTCTCGCTCGTTTCTTCCATTCGTTTCCGACCCGTTTCCGATATTTATGCGACGTCTCTGGCTGCTGTTTGCGCAAACCATCACGGTGCTGCTGGCGCTGTGGTTCATTGTAGCGACCCTGAAACCCAACTGGGGACCGGCGCTGCTCGGCCGCCTGCCGGTAACGACTTCGCCGCTGCCGCTGCAGGAAGCACCGCTGGCGGCGGCACCGGGTTCGTATCGCGAGGCCGCCAGCAAGGCGATGCCTTCGGTGGTCAACATCTTCACCAGCAAGGAAGCGCGGCAGCCGCAGAATCCGTTTCTCGACGATCCGTTCTTCCGAAAGTTCTTCGGCGACCGCTTCGGCGAACAGGAAGAAAAGCAGGTCAGCCTCGGTTCCGGCGTGATCGTCAGCCCGGAAGGTTACATCCTGACCAACAATCACGTGGTCGAGGCCGCCGATGAAATCGAGGTGGCGCTGGCCGACGGCCGCAAGGCCGCCGCCAAGGTGGTCGGTGCCGATCCCGAAACCGACCTGGCGGTAGTCAAGATCAAGCTGCCGGACCTGCCGGCGATCACGCTCGGCCACGTCGAGCAGGCGCGCGTCGGCGATGTCGTACTGGCGATCGGCAATCCGTTCGGCGTCGGCCAGACGGTGACGATGGGCATCATTTCCGCGCTCGGCCGCAATCATCTCGGCATCAACACCTTCGAAAACTTCATCCAGACCGATGCGGCGATCAATCCCGGTAATTCCGGCGGCGCACTGACCGATACCAACGGCAACCTGCTCGGCATCAATACCGCGATCTATTCGCGCAGCGGCGGCTCGCTCGGGATCGGCTTCGCGATCCCGGTATCGACGGTCAAGACGGTGATGGAGTCGATCATCAAGAACGGCCAGGTGGTGCGCGGCTGGATCGGTGTCGAACCTCAGGACATCACGCCGGAACTGGCGGAAAGCTTCGGCCTGGAGATCAAGAGCGGCGCGATCATCGCCGGCATCCTGAAAAACGGTCCGGCCGACAAGGCCGGCATGAAACCGGGCGACATCCTGGTGGCGATCAACGGCAAGCCGGTCACCGATACCACCGAGATGCTGAACCTGATCGCGCTGCTGACGCCGGGCGATCGCGCCGACATGAAGGTGCTGCGCAAGGGCCGCGAAACCGCGCTGACCGTGGTGATCGGCCGGCGTCCGGCACCGGCGCGGCAGGAACGCTGAGCGCGGAAGCGGCGATGCACGTACGCGACCTTTCCCGCTTCCTGGCCGAACTGGCGGAGAACAACAACCGCGCCTGGTTCGTGATGAACCAGCCGCGCTACGACATCCTGCGCGCCGAATTCCTGCAGCTGACCACCCGGCTGATCACCGGCATCGCCCGCTTCGATCCGGCGGTGGCCGGCTGCAATCCGAAAAAGGCGCTGTTCCGCATCAACCGTGATCTGCGCTTCGCGCACGACAAGCGCCCGTACAAGACCACCTTTTCCGCCGCCATCACCGCCAGCGGACTGAAGAAGCCGAGCCAGGGCGGCGGCCCGATGTACTACTTCCAGTTCAACCACGAGGGCATGATGACGGTCGCCGCCGGCGAATACCGGCCGCCGGCGCACCGGCTGCTGGCGATCCGCCGGCATCTGGTCGACGATGCCGGCGGCTTCGACAAGGTGCGCAGGAACCGCAAGCTGCGCGCCGGTTTCGGCGATCTGCGCCGGCAGGAGGAACTGGCGCGCCCGCCCAAGGGATTTGGCGCCGACGATCCGCACGTGGATTATCTGCGCCTGAAGAGTTTCGTGGTCGGCCGCGACATCGCGCTGGCGGGGATGACGCCGGAACAGGTGGAGGCGGCGATCCTGGATGGTTTCCGCGATGCCTGGCCGCTGGTGGCTTGGCTGCGCGCGGCCTGACGCCGGCTAGGCGGTTTCTTCCGGCGCCTGCGTCACCTTGACGAACAGTGGCGCCAGCAGCAATCCCAGTTCGTACAGCAGGCACAGCGGCAACGCCAACAGCATCTGGCTCATGATGTCGGGCGGCGTCACCACGGCGGCGACCACGAAGGCGGCAACCACCACGTACGGGCGCACCGATTTCAGCCGCTCGACCGTGACAAAACCCATGCGCACCAGCACGATGACAATCACCGGCACCTCGAAGGTGATGCCGAAGGCGAGGAACATCGTCATCACGAAGCCGAAATAGCTGTCGATGTCCGGCGCCACCGAAATCGAATGCGGCGCGAAGTTGTTGATGAACTTGAACACCACGCCGAACACCAGAAAATAGCAGAAGGCGATTCCGGCCAGGAACAGCAGCGACGACGACACCACCAGCGGCGCCACCAGCCGCCGCTCGTGCGCGTACAGCCCTGGCGCGACGAACGCCCACATCTGGTACAGCACCCACGGCAAGGCGATGATGAAGGCGACCAGCAGCGTCACCTTGACCGGGATCAGGAACGGCGTGATGACGCCGGTGGCGATCATCTTGCTGCCAGCCGGCAGCGCCGCCATCATCGGATGCGCCAGCAGATCGTAGATCTCGGCAGCCCACGGCATCAGGCAGACGAACACCACGATGACCGCCAGCGACGCCCGCATGATGCGGTTGCGCAGCTCGATCAGATGCGAAATGAAGGTTTCTTCAGCGCCGTCGTTTTTCTGTTCTTTGCTCATGGGAAAACGGCAAAATTGGCGTCAGGCGCGCTGGCGGCAAACGCGCGCGGCGGTCGGCGCGCGCTCAATGGAAAAAGGCGGACGACTTGCCGCTGGCCGGACGGTGGCGGGCGACCCGCGCGGCGGCGGACACCACGTGCGTGCGCAAACCGCTCTGGTGCTTGTACCAGCGCGGCACCGACGAGGTGCGGGCCAGGCGCTTCTTGCGGAAATTTTTCGCCTTGAAGGCGATCGGGTCGAACTTGAAGGTCTTGATCCCGGCCGCCTGACCGTCATCGTCGGCGGCCGGCGTGTCGCGCCAGGCGTCGTTCAATGACTGCTCGGTGTCGGCCATGCTCCTGGAGATGCTGTGCTCGACGTCGCTGGCGGCTTCCTGCACGTCCTTCTGCATCTTGCGCAGCTCTTCCAGTTCGATCTCGCGGCTGACCTCAGACTTGACCTCGTTGATGTAGCGCTGCGCGCGGCCGAACAGCGAGCCGGCCATGCGCGCCACGGTCGGCAGCTTTTCCGGGCCGATCACCACCAGCGCCACCACGCCGATCACGGCGATCTTGGTCAGGCCGATGTCAATCATGGCGGTACGCGGTCGGGGCAGGCATCAGGAGGATACGGACACGGCTCAATGGCCGGCCTTTTCCTTTTCGCGCGCTTCGACGTCGATGGTGGACTGATCGGCCACTTGCGACGGTGCCGCGCCGGTCTTGGCGGCGCCATCCTCTTCGGCGCCCTTGACGCCGTCCTTGAAGCCCTTGACCGCCTTGCCGAGATCGCTGCCCATGTTGCCGAGCTTCTTGGTACCGAACACCAGCATCACGATCACCAGCACGATCAGCCAGTGCCAAATACTAAACGAGCCCATGCTTCTCTCCTTGCGGGACCCGGTCCCGATGTGAATGTGGCCGCCGTTCAAGGCGGGAAAACGCTATTTTAAGATGCTTTGATGACGCGCCGATGGCGATTCGCGCGGATTTTACCGGCGTTCAGCGCTGACCGCGCCACGGCCGCGGGCCGCCGATGATGTGCATGTGAAGATGGTACACCTCCTGCCCGCCGTCCGGCCCGGTGTTGAACAGCGTCTTGTAGCCACCGCCGCGATTGCCGTCGGCATCGACGGTGACGCCGCAGCCCTGTTCCTCTGCCAGGCGCTTGCCGAGCAGCGCCATGCGGCCCAGCATCTCGCCGTGGCTGTCGTCGCAATCGGCCAGCGTGGCGATGTGCTGCTTGGGGATGATCAGGAAATGGATCGGTGCCGCCGGGTTGATGTCGTGAAACGCCATCAGCTCGTCGTTTTCGTAGATGAGTTTCGACGGCAGCTGTTTCTTGCCGATCTTGCAGAAAATGCAGTTGTCCAAAATTTCCTCTTTGTCGCTGTAGCGGATGGAAGCGGTTGCGGCCTAGCGGCCGTCGCGGCGCTCTGCCTGTTCGCGCGCCTGCAGCTTGCGGCTGGCCTTTTCCTCGATGCCGGAAATGCCTTCGCGCCGCGCCAGTTCATCCAGCACGTCCTGCGGCGTCAGATCGAACTGCGCCAGCATGATCATCGAGTGGAACCACAGATCGGCGCATTCGTAGACCAGCTTGCTGCGCTCGGCGCCGGCGCGCACATCCTTGGCCGCCATCACGCTTTCGGTGGCTTCCTCGCCGATCTTCTTCAGGATCGCGTCGTCGCCCTTGGCGAACAGCCGCGCGACGTAGGATGTTTCCGGGTTGCCGCCATTGCCCGGCTTGCGCGAGGCGATCACGCCGGCAAGCCGCTTCAGGGTGTCGTTGGCGTCGTCATTCATGGTTTTCATTTGCCTTGTAGATGCTGGCCGGGTCTTTCAGCACCGGCTCCACGGTGTGCCATTCGTGTTCACCGTCGGCGACTTCCAGCTTCTGGAAGAAGCAGGCGTGGCGGCCGGTGTGACAGGCGATGCCGCCCTGCTGCTCGACCTTCAGCAGCACCACGTCCTCGTCGCAGTCGAGCCGCAGTTCCAGCACCTTCTGCACGTGGCCGGACTCCTCGCCCTTGTGCCACAGCTTCTTGCGCGAGCGGCTCCAGTACACCGCCTCGCCGGTTGCAACGGTCTGCGCCAGGGCCTCGCGGTTCATCCAGGCGAACATCAGCACGTCGCCGGAACCGGCTTCCTGGGCGATCACCGGCACCAGCCCGTGCTCGTCCCAGCGCACCTTGTTCAGCCACTTGGCGCCGCCGTGGATCACGCCGCTCATGCCAGCCTCACCGGAATTTGCCGCTCGTGCAGGTAGCGCTTGGCTTCCTGCACCGTGTGCTGGCCGTAGTGGAAGATGCTGGCGGCCAGCACCGCGTCGGCGCGGCCGCGCGTGATGCCGTCGGCCAGATCCTGCAGACCGCCAACGCCGCCGGAGGCGATCACCGGAATCGACACCGCGTCCGATACCGCGCGCGTCAGTTCCAGGTCGAAGCCGCTTTTGGTGCCGTCGCGGTCCATGCTGGTCAGCAGGATTTCACCGGCGCCCAGTTCGGCCATCTTGCGCGCCCACGCCACCGCGTCCAGCCCGGTGTTGTTGCGGCCGCCGTGGGTAAATACCTGCCACTGGCCGGGCGCGGTCTGCTTGGCGTCGATCGCCACCACGATGCATTGCGAGCCGTGCTTTTGCGCGGCGTCGGCCACCAGTTGCGGATTGGTGACGGCGGTAGTGTTGATGCTGACCTTGTCGGCGCCGGCGTTCAGCAGGCGCCGCACGTCTTCCAGCTTGCGCACGCCGCCGCCGACCGTCAGCGGAATGAACACCTGCGCCGCCACCGCTTCGATAATCGGCAGGATCAGGTCGCGCTGGTCGCTGCTGGCGGTGATGTCGAGAAAGGTCAGCTCGTCGGCGCCCTGCTCGTCGTAGCGGCGGGCGATCTCGACCGGATCGCCGGCGTCGCGCAGTTCGACGAAATTGACGCCCTTGACCACCCGGCCGGCGGTCACGTCCAGGCAGGGGATGATGCGTTTGGCCAGCGTCATGTCGGCTCGGCCTCGTCGGTGGCGCCCGGGCTCAGCTGGTCGGCGCGCTGCTGCGCGCTCTTCAGGTCGAGGGTGCCTTCGTAGATCGAGCGGCCGCAGATCACGCCCTCGATGCCTTCATCCTGCACCGCGCACAGCGCCTCGACGTCCTTGACGGTGTGGACTCCGCCGGAGGCGATCACCGGAATCGTCATGCTCTGCGCCAGCTTGACGGTGGCGTCGATGTTGACGCCGCCCATCATGCCGTCGCGGCCGATGTCGGTATAGACGATCGCCTCGCAGCCGTAATCCTCGAATTTTTTCGCCAGATCGACCACTTCGTGGCCGGACAGCTTGCTCCAGCCGTCGGTGGCGACCTTGCCGCCCTTGGCATCGAGGCCGACGATGATCTGGCCGGGGAAGGCGCTGCAGGCGTCATGCAGGAAGCCGGGATTCTTGACCGCGGCGGTGCCGATGATGATGTAACTCAGGCCGCCGTCGAGGTAGCGTTCGATGGTGTCGAGGTCGCGCACGCCGCCGCCCAGCTGCACCGGGATTTCGTCGACGTCATGTTCGGCGGCGTAGTCGCGCACCGCCGCCAGGATCGCCTTGACGGCGGCGGCGTTCTTCGGCTTGCCGGCGAAGGCGCCGTTCAGATCGACCAGGTGCAGCCGGCGCGCGCCCTGCGCCAGCCAGTGGCGCGCCATCTCGGCGGGATCTTCGGAAAACACCGTGGCCTGGTTCATGTCGCCCTGTTTCAGGCGTACGCAATGACCGTCCTTGAGGTCGATGGCAGGAATCAGCAGCATGGCGGATAAATGGACTGGAAAGTGAGTGGAGAATCGTGAAAAGGGGAATGGACGATCCGGTGACGGATCAGGGTTTCCAGGCAATGAAATTCTTGTATAGCTGCAAGCCGGCGGCGGCGCTTTTCTCTGGGTGGAACTGGGTCGCGAAAATATTATCACGCGCCACCGCGCAACTGAACCAGTCGCCGTATTCGGTGCGGCCGACTTCGTGCTCGGCCTGCTGCGGCCGGGCGTAATAACTGTGGACGAAATAGAAGTAGCTGTCGTCGGCGATGCCCTGCCACAGCGGATGCGCGCGGCTCTGGCGCACCCGGTTCCAGCCCATCTGCGGCACCTTGTAGCGCGAGCCGTCGTCCTGCAGCCGGCCTTCGAGTTCGAAGCGCACCACCTTGCCCGGCAGCAGGCCCAGCCCCGGCGTGCCGGCGCCGCCGTCGCCGGGGCGGCCTTCCTCGCTGCGCTCGAACAGCATCTGCTCGCCGACGCAGACGCCGAACAGCGGCTTGTTGCGCGCCGCCTCCAGCAGTGCTTCCTGCAGGCCGGAATCGGCCAGGCTCTGCATGCAGTCCGGCATCGCGCCCTGGCCGGGCAGCACGATCCGTTCGGCGGCGCGGATTTCATCGGCATCGCTGGAAATGCGCACGTCGGCGTCCGGCGCCACCCGCGTCAGCGCCTGCGCCACCGAGCGCAGGTTGCCCATGCCGTAGTCAACAATCGCGATCATCGTCTTCATGGAAATACTGTTTTAAGGGGAGTATGAGTCAATTTCGTAGAGCCGGCGCCCACCACAGGCCGGAATGCAAGAGAGTATATGTTTTCAGCCAACCGGTCCGAGCGCTGGCAGCAGACGCACCAGACCGTTGGCGATGATTTCCACCGCCAGCGCCGACAGGATCAGGCCCATCAGCCGGGTAGCGACGTTGATGCCGGTCTGGCCGAGCAGGCGGGCGATGCTGCCGGCCATCGACAGCGCCAGCATCACCAGCGCCGCCATCACCGCCGCCGACAGCAGCAGGCCGAGGTACTGCAGCCAGCCATGCATGTTGTGCGCGTAGACGATCACGGTGCTGATCGCGCCGGGGCCGGTCATGAACGGAATCGCCAGCGGCACCACGCCGATGTTCGGCTTGGTTTCGGCTTCCGATTCCTCCTCCGGCGTGCTGCGGGCGCCGCCGCTTCTGGCGTTCAGCATGTTCAGCGCGGTCAGCAGGATGATCAGGCCGCCGCCGACCTGCAGCGAACCGATCGAGATGCCGAAAAAGCCGATGATCTGCTCGCCGAGAATGCCGGACACGACGATCACCACGCCGACGCTGATGGCGGCGGTGGCGATGGTCTTCTTGCGTTCGGCGCGCGTGTGCTGCTGCGTCAGCGAGATGAAGATCGGCACCGCGCCGAGCGGATTGACCAGCGCCAGCAGCGCCACGAACAGCTTGAAGCTGTCCACTATAGGCTGCCCTTGGTCGACGGAATCGTGCCGGCGGCGCGCGGATCGTGTTCCAGCGCCATGCGCAGCGCGCGGCCGAACGCCTTGAACACGGTTTCGCACTGATGGTGCGCGTTGACGCCGCGCAGGTTGTCGACGTGCAGCGTCACCAGCGCATGATTGACGAAGCCCTGGAAGAATTCGCGCGCCAGATCGACATCAAAGCCGCCGACCATCGCGCGCGTGAACGGCACGTGGAATTCCAGTCCGGGACGGCCGGAGAAATCGACCACCACGCGCGACAGCGCCTCGTCCAGCGGCACATAGGCATGGCCGTAGCGGCGGATGCCGCGCTTGTCGCCGACCGCCCTGGCGAACGCCTGGCCGAGCGTGATGCCGACGTCTTCCACCGTGTGGTGGGCGTCGATGTGCAGGTCGCCCTTGGCTTCGATGTCGAGATCAATCAGGCCGTGGCGGGCGATCTGGTCCAGCATGTGATCGAGGAACGGCACCCCGGTCTGCAGGTGCTGGCGGCCGCTGCCGTCCAGGTTGATGGCGACGCGGATCTGCGTCTCGTTGGTATTGCGGGCGATTTCGGCGCGGCGCGGCGCCGGCACGGCGTCATGGGAGGTGGTCATGTTGGAACCGATACAGGAGTCAGGATGGAAGCGCGGCGGCCAGCGCGGCTTGCAGCAGCGCGTTCTCCGCCGCCGTGCCGACCGTCACGCGCAGGCAATCGCGCAGCGACGGGTGCATTTTACCGGCATTTTTGACCAGAACCTTCTGCCGCAGCAGCGCCGCGAACACGGCATCGGCGCCGGCCATGCGCAGCAGCAGGAAATTCGCCGCCGACGGAAACACTTCGACGCCCGGCAGCGCCGCCAGCGCCGCCGCCAGCCGGGCCCGTTCGGCGCCCAGTTCGGCCGCCTGCGCGTCCAGCACGGCGACGTGATCGAGCACGAATGCCGCCGCCGCCTCGGTCAGCACGTTGATGTTGTACGGCGGGCGCAGCTTGTCGAATTCCGCCAGCAGCGCCGCCGACGCCGCCATGTAGCCGAGCCGGATGCCAGCCAGCCCGAGCTTGGAGACGGTGCGCAGCACTACCAGATTGGCGAACTCCGGCAGCCTTGGCATGAAGCTGGCGCCGGCGAACGGCTGATAGGCTTCATCGACCACGACGATGCCGGTGTCGCCGACCGCAGCCAGGATCGCCTCGATGTCGGCGGCGGCGAACAGCGTGCCGGTCGGATTGTTCGGATAGGACAGCCAGGTGATCACCGGCCGATGGCGCGCGATCGCCGCCAGCATGGCCGCGCGGTCGAGCGTGAAATCGGGCTGCAGCGGCACGCCGACGAACTCCAGCCCGGCGAAGCGCGCCGCCATCTCGTACATGACGAAGCTCGGCTGCGGCGCCAGCACCGCCGGCGCCGTCTGCCCCGGCCGGGCGCAGGCCAGCGACAGGATCGAGATCAGCTCGTCCGAGCCGTTGCCGAGCACCACGTCGTAACCGTCCGGCACGCCGAGCCGGGTGCGGATGCTTGCCTTCAGCGCCGCGTAGTCCGGCACCGGATAGCGGTTCAGCGCCACCTCGGCCAGCCGTCGCCCGAGTTCGGCGCGCAATTCGGGCGCCAGCGGATAGGGATTTTCCATCGCGTCGAGCTTGACGAAGCCGGCCGCGTCCGGCACGTGGTAGGCCGACAGCGCGCGCAGTTCGGGACGGATCAGGTGATCGATCAGGGACATGAATGACTCGCCAACAGACTCGCCGGCATCGGCCGGAACAGATACTCCCTACATGCCCGGCCTGTGGCGGGCATCAGGAAACAGTTTTTGATGCATACTCCCGGCATCATGATACCCATCAGAGCGGCGCGGCCGGCGCTGCGGGAGCGTCGGGCGCTTCTGCCACCACCTCCGCCGGCGCCGGCTCCAGCGCCGCCAGCCGCCGCCCGGCCAGCGCGCAGTAGTCCGGATTCAGTTCAAAGCCGACGAAATCGCGGCCGCAGCGGCGCGCCGCCACCGCGCTGGTGCCGCTGCCCATGAACGGGTCCAGCACCACGCCGCCCGGCGGACACGAGGCCAGCACCATCCGCTCGATGATCGCCAGCGGCTTCTGGGTCGGATGGTCGGCGCGCTCGCGGTGCTCCCGATGCAGGCGCGAGACGCTCCAGACATCCTTCGGGTTGCGCCCCAGCTCCAGCCACTTGGCGCCGACGAAGATCGAGCGCGAACGCGCCTTCTTGGTTTCGGCATCGTAAGGAATGCGCACCGCGTCGAGGTCGAAATGATAGTCGCGCGCGCGGGCGAAAAATCCGATGGTGTCGTGCACCGAGGAAAAGCGCCGCGTCGTGCCGCCCATCGACGGCACCCGCCGGTCCCAGATGATTTCGTTGATCATCAGCAGCCGCTGCTTCAGCAGCACGAACACTTCCGGCGCATGGCGCCAGGTCAGGAAGATGTACAGGCTGCCGTTGCGCTTCAGCTTCGGCAGCGCCAGATCGACCCATTGCCGGGTCCATTCCAGATATTGCGCGCTTTCCAGCTTGTCGGAATCGTTGCCGTAATCCTTGCCGAGGCCATACGGCGGATCGGCGATCAGCAGGTCGATCGCGCCATCGGGAATGCGCGCCAGCCCGTGCAGCGCGTCTTCGCAAAACAGCTGATTGCGCCAGCCGTCCATCGCCGCTCAGCGCCGGCACCGGCGCGGTAGCACGGAACCGGGCGGCGCCATCTCAGCCGCCGTCCTTCAGCCGCAGTTCGGCCGAGCGCGCGTGCGCCGGCAACCCTTCGCCATAGGCCAGTTCGGCGGCGATCCGGCCGAGCGTCTGCGCGCCGGCCTCGCTGACCTCGATCATGCTGCTGCGTTTCTGGAAGTCGTACACGCCCAGCGGCGACGAGAAACGCGCGGTGCGCGAGGTCGGCAATACGTGGTTCGGTCCGGCGCAGTAGTCGCCCAGCGCCTCCGAGGTGAAGCGGCCGAGGAAGATCGCGCCGGCATGGCGGATCCGGTCGGCCCAGCGGCGCGGTTCGGCCGCCGAGATTTCCAGGTGCTCCGGCGCGATGCGGTTGGCGATCGCGCAGGCTTCTTCCATGTCGCGCACCTTGATCAGCGCGCCGCGGCCACCGAGCGAAGCGCGGATCACGTCGCGGCGCGGCATGCCGCCCAGCAGTTTGGCGATGCTGGCTTCGACCCGATCGAGATAGCCGGCATCCGGGCACAGCAGGATCGACTGCGCCATTTCATCGTGCTCGGCCTGCGAGAACAGGTCCATCGCCACCCAGTCGGGATCGGTGCTGCCATCGCAGATCACCAGGATTTCCGACGGTCCGGCGATCATGTCGATGCCGACGGTGCCGAACACGCGCCGCTTGGCCGCCGCCACGTAGGCATTGCCGGGACCGACGATCTTGTCGACCTGCGGGATCGTCGCGGTGCCGAAGGCCAGCGCGCCGACCGCCTGCGCGCCGCCGATCGTGTAGGCGCGATCGACGCCGGCGAGCGCCGCCGCCGCCAGCACCAGCGGATTTTTCACGCCGTCCGGGGTCGGCACCACCATGATGACGTCGGCGACACCGGCCACCTTGGCCGGGATCGCATTCATCAGCACCGACGACGGATAGGCCGCCTTGCCGCCCGGCACGTAGATGCCGACGCGGTCCAGCGGCGTCACCTTCTGCCCCAGCACGGTGCCGTCCGCCTCGGTATACGAAAAACCGGCCGAGCCGCATTCGACCTTCTGCCGTTCGTGATAGCGGCGCACCCGTTCGGCGGCGGTCTGCAGCGCCGCGCGCCGCGCCGGCTCCAGACCAGCCAGCGCCGCCTGCATCGCCTCGGCACTGATTTCCAGCGCCGCCACACCGGCCGCCTGCACGCGGTCGAAACGGGCGGTGTATTCCAGCACCGCGGCATCGCCGCGCTGCCGCACGTCGGCAAGGATGGCGGCGGCGGCGCCGTCGATCGCCGCGTCCTCGCCCGCCTCGAATGCCAGCAGCGCGCGCAGTTGCGCGTCGAAATCGGCTTGCGCCGCGTCCAGCCTGCGTAGTGTGAGCGTCATCGCTATTGCCCTCCGGCGTGGCGCTGCGCCACCGCCTGCTCGAATACGTCGAGAATCGGCCGCAGCCGCTCGCGCTTCATCTTCAGCGCCGCCTGGTTGACGATCAGCCGTGCCGAAATGTCCATGATGCGCTCGACCTCGACCAGCTGGTTGGCGCGCAGCGTGCTGCCGGTCGAGACCAGATCGACGATGGCATCGGCCAGCCCGACCAGCGGCCCCAGTTCCATCGAGCCGTACAGCTTGATCAGATCGACGTGCACGCCCTTGTCGGCGAAATGGTCGCGCGCGCAGCTGACGTACTTGGTCACCACGCGCAACCGCGCGCCCTGGCGCACCGCGCTGGCGTAGTCGAAACCGACCGGCGCCGCCACCGACAGCCGGCACTTGGCGATTTCCAGGTCGATCGGCTGGTACAGCCCTTCGCCGCCGTGTTCCAGCAGCACGTCCTTGCCGGCCACGCCGAAATCGGCGGCGCCGTACTGCACGTAGGTCGGCACGTCGGAAGCGCGCACGATCACCACCCGCAACTGCGCGTCGTTGGTGGCGAGGATCAGCTTGCGCGATTTTTCCGGGTCTTCCAGCACGCGGATGCCGGCCGCTTCCAGCAGCGGCAGCGTTTCCTCGAAGATACGGCCCTTGGACAGCGCCAGCGTCAGTTGCCGGCCATCGTTTGCGTCATGTGCGTTCATCGGATCCTTTCGATATCGGCGCCGACCGCCGCCAGCTTGGCTTCCATGCGGTCGTAGCCGCGGTCCAGATGATAGATGCGCTCGATCAGCGTTTCGCCCTGCGCCGCCAGGCCGGCAATCACCAGCGAGGCGGAAGCGCGCAGGTCGGTCGCCATCACCGGGGCGCCGCGCAGCTGCGGCACGCCGGTGACGATCGCGGTATTGCCTTCGATGGCGATGTTGGCGCCGAGCCGGTTCATTTCCTGCACGTGCATGAAACGGTTTTCGAAGATGGTTTCGGTGATATGGCTGCTGCCCTCGGCGATCGCGTCGAGCGCCATGAACTGCGCCTGCATGTCGGTCGGGAAGCCCGGATATTCGGTGGTGCGGAAACTCACCGCCTTCGGCCGCGCCGCCATCTGCACGCGAATCCAGTCATCGCCGGCGGTCAGGATCACGCCGGCCTCGCGCAGCTTGTCGAGCGCGGCGTCGAGCGTGTCGCCGCGAGTGCCGGTCAGCGTCACGTCGCCGCCGACGGCCGCCACCGCGCACAGGAAGGTGCCGGTTTCGATGCGGTCCGGGATCACCGTGTGCTCGGCGCCGTGCAGCTGGTCGACGCCCTGGATCACCAGCACGTCAGTATTGATGCCGTCGATCTTCGCGCCCATCGCCACCAGCAGCCTGGCCAGATCGGTCACTTCCGGCTCGCGCGCGGCGTTGGCGAGTACGGTTTCGCCCTCGGCCAGCGTGGCCGCCATCAGCAGGTTTTCGGTGCCGGTGACGGTGATCATGTCGGTGACGATGCGCGCCCCCTTCAGCCGCTTGGCGCGGGCGTGGATGTAGCCGGCCTCGATGTGGATTTCCGCGCCCATCGCCTGCAGGCCGCGGATGTGCTGATCGACCGGGCGCGAGCCGATCGCGCAACCACCCGGCAACGATACCCGCGCCTCGCCGAAGCGCGCCAGCAACGGCCCCAGCACCAGGATCGCGGCGCGCATGGTCTTGACCATGTCGTACGGCGCTTCCAGCCGGTCGATGGCGTCGCCATGCAGCGTCACCGTCTCGCCGTCCTGCTCGATCCGCATGCCCATCTGGCGCAGCAGCTTCTCCATGGTGGCGACATCGTGCAGGCGCGGCACGTTCGACAGCCGCAGGCTGTCGGCGCTCAGCAGGCCGGCGCAGAGGATCGGCAGCGCCGCGTTCTTGGCGCCGGAAATGGCGATCTCGCCGGCCAGCCGGCGGCCGCCGCGTATCAGGAGTTTGTCCATCCGCTTGTCTTGTAATCCGGATTCGGTGGTCAGGCGCCCGACCGGGCGTCCGCGTATTCTTCCGGCGTCAGCGTCTTCATCGACAGCGCGTGAATTTCCTCGCGCATGCGCTCGCCGAGCGCCGCGTACACCAGCTGATGGCGCTGCACCATGCGCTTGCCGACGAATGCCGGCGACACGATCAGCGCCTGGAAATGCTGGCCGTCGCCGTCCACTTCGAGGTGGCTGCAGTCGAGGCCGCCGTCGAGATAGCCCTTGATCAGCTCGGGAGTGGTTGCCATGGTGGGTTGCCCTCAAAAATATGCGCCGCCGACCGGCGGCAAGAATCAGTGGCGCAGCTTGTAGCCGCGTTTCAGCAGATACATGGCGAACGCGGCGACCGCGAGGAAGAAGCAGCCGACCACCGCGAAGCTGAACGCCGGCGCGACATCGGACTGGCCGAAGAAGCCGTAGCGGAAGCCGTCGATCATGTAGAAGAACGGATTGAAGCGCGACACCCCCTGCCAGAACGCCGGCAGCGAATGGATCGAATAGAACACGCCGGACAGGAAGGTCAGTGGCATGATCAGGAAATTCTGGAACGCCGCCAGCTGGTCGAACTTGTCGGCCCAGATGCCGGCGATCAGCCCGAGCGTGCCGAGGATCGCCGCGCCCAGCAGCGCGAACAGCACGATCCACCACGGCGCCGCGTAATGCAGGCCGATGAACAGGGCGGTGATGACGAACACGCCGCAGCCGACCATCACGCCGCGCAGCACGGCGGCGCCGACGTAGGCGCCGAACAGTTCGCGGTGCGACAGCGGCGGCAGCAGCACGAACACCAGGTTGCCGGTGATCTTCGACTGGATCAGCGACGACGAGCTGTTGGCGAAGGCGTTCTGCAGCACGCTCATCATGATCAGGCCTGGCACCAGGAACGCGGTGTACTTGACGCCCGGATAGACGTGCACGTGGTCTTCCAGCACGTGGCCGAAGATCAGCAGGTACAGCATCGCCGTCAACACCGGCGCCGCCACCGTCTGCGCCGCGACTTTCCAGAAGCGCAGCACTTCCTTGTAGAACAGGGTCTGGAATCCGACCATCGGACCGATCATTTCTCGCTCTCCATGATCTGGATGAACACGTCTTCCAGATCGGCCTGCTGCAACTGCATGTCCTCGACCACCGCGCCGCTCTGGCGCAGCCTGGCGAGGATCGGCTCGACCTCGGCGTAGTCGGTCACGCGCAGCGTGTATTGATTGCCTCCCAGCAGCTGGTCCGGATGCGACACCAGCGGCTTCAGTCCGTCCGGCAGGCTGCCGGAGGCCAGCCGCAGCACCAGCTGCGAGCCGGAGATGCGGTGAATCAGGTTGGCGGTGGAGTCCAGCGCCACCAGCTTGCCGCCCTTCAGCATGGCGATGCGGTTGCACAGCGCCTGCGCTTCTTCCAGATAGTGCGTGGTCAGCACCACGGTATGGCCTTCGCGGTTCAGGCGGGCGATGAATTTCCACAGCGTCTGGCGCAATTCGACATCGACGCCGGCGGTCGGCTCGTCCAGCACGATCACCGGCGGTTTGTGCACCAGCGCCTGCGCCACCAGCACGCGCCGCTTCATGCCGCCGGACAGCGCGCGCATGTTGGCATTGGCCTTGTTGCTGAGGTCGAGGTGGTGCATCACCTCGTCGATCCAGTCATCGTTGCGCTTCAGGCCGAAATAGCCGGACTGCAGCCGCAGCGTTTCGCGCACCGTGAAGAACGGGTCAAACACCAGTTCCTGCGGCACCACGCCCAGCAGCCGGCGGGCGGCGCGGTAGTCGGTGACGACATCGTGGCCGTGCACCGTGACGCGGCCGGAATCGGCGCGGTTCAGGCCGGCCAGAATCGAGATCAGCGTGGTCTTGCCGGCGCCGTTCGGGCCGAGCAGGCCGAAGAATTCGCCTTCCTCGACCGTCAGCGAAACGCCGCCCAGCGCGCGCAGGGTGCGGTAACGTTTTTCGACATCGGTAATCTGGATTGCGGCCATCGGCGTGAAGCAAAAAAAGAAACGCCCGCCATCGCGGGACGCACCATGCGCCCCTGCGGGGGCAAGGGAAAGCCTTTGATTATAGGGGATTTCCGCCCCGCCAGCCGGGGCGACGGCGGATCAGGACGCGGCCGGCGGCGCCAGCAGCGCATCGACGCCGTACAGCTGCGCCAGGCTGTCGAGGTTCGGCGGCAGGCGGCCGAAGTCGAGTGCGGCGCCGCGCGCGCCGGCGGCGCGGCGCCACGCCAGCAACAGCGCGACGGCGGCCGAATCGACCGCCACCACCTGCGACAGGTCGATCACGGTCTGGCCGGCGGCGATCGCCCGCAGACCGTCCTGCAGCACGCTGCCAGCGTTGTGCAGTGTCAGCGACGACGGCGGCTGGAACATGGCGCGGCTCAGGACGGCGCCTTGGCGTTCTTGGCGGCGCTGGCCAGGCGCTGGTTGCGCTCGGTCAGGGTCTTGATCAGGCCGTCGATGCCGCCCTTGTCGATCTCGCTGGCGAAATTGCCCTTGTAGGTCTGCACCAGCCAGGCGCCGAGCACGTTGACGTCATAGATCTTCCAGCCGGACGGCAGTTTTTCCAGCCGGTAGTTCAGCTGGATCGGATCGCCACGCGACTGCAGCACCTGCGACTGCACTTCGACTTCGGTGTCGTCCGGGCTGGCGCGCAGCGGCCGGAACTGGATTTTCTGGTCGCGCACCTGCGCCAGCGCGCCGGAATAGGTGTACTTCAGCAGGTCGCGGAATTGCGCGGTCAGCTGCTTTTTCTGCTCCGGGGTCGCCTCGCGCCAGAACCGGCCGGCCGACAGCGAGGTCATCCGCTCGAAATCGACATAGGGCATCACCTTGTCCTCGACCAGTTGCAGGATGCGCTGCTGGTCGCCGCTCTGGATTTGCTGGTCGCCCTTGGCGGTGTCCAGCACGTCGAGGCTGATGCGCTTGATCAGCGCGTCCGGCGCCTCGTCGGCGGCGCGGGCGGCGCCGACGAAGGCCAGCATGCCGCCGGCCAGCAATATCGCGAGAAATTTATACAGCTTGTTCATGGTTCTCCAATCCGGTGGATAGCGATGGATGGCGATGGATGGGCGGCAATCAGTTGCCGTCCGGTTTCTTTTGGACGGCGGATTCCGCAGCCGGTTCCGGCACGTCCTCATAGCCGTCGTCGGCCCACGGGCCGCCACGGTCGCGCACCTGGCTGGCGCGCCGCTGCAGGTAAACGTCGCGCACGAAGGCGTAACGGTCCAGCGCGACATCCTCCAGCAGGTTCGACGCATCCAGCAGCGCCGCGCGCTGATCGACCACGCGCACCGCAGTGCCGACGTTGCGCCAGACGATCGGCCGCTTGTAGGTCCAGATGTTGCCGTAGATGTCGGCCGGCAGCGCCACGGTGTCGCGCAGCGTCGAGGAGCCGAACAGCGGCAGCACCACGTACGGGCCGGAATCGACGCCCCAGACGCCGAGGGTCTGACCGAAATCCGCCTGATGGCGCGTCAGCCCGGCTTCGGTGCCGATGTCGAGCACGCCGCCCAGGCCCAGCACGGTATTGACCGCCACCCGCATCACGCCAGTGAAGCCGCCTTCCAGATTGCCCTGCAACAGGCTGTTGATCGCGCTCCAGACGTCGCCGATGTTGCCGAAGAAATTGCCGATGCCGGTCTGCACGAACGACGGCGTGACATCCTTGTAGACGGTGGCGGCCGGCTTCAGCGCCACCTGGTCCAGCTTGTCGTTGAAGCTGAACATCGTGCGGTTGAATCCTTCCAACGGGTCGCGCGGATCGTTGGCGCCGGCGCTGGCGCAGCCGCCCAGCGCGATCGCAATCGCCAAGGTCCCCAGCCGAACGGCTCGTTTCATTCCGTACCCTTTCCTTCGCTGGCCTTGCTGAAGAGGAACTGACCGATCAGGTTCTCCAGCACGATGGCCGATTGTGTCATGGTGATCTTGTCGCCGTCCGCCAGGTTGGCGGTATCGCCGCCGGCTTCCAGCCCGATATATTGTTCGCCCAGCAGACCCGAGGTGAGGATCTTGGCGGACGTATCCTTGGGAAATTTATAGCGTTCTTCCATTTTCAGCGTGACCCTGGCGCGGAAGCTCTGGTCGTCGAACGCGATGCTGTCGACCCGCCCGACCACCACGCCGGCGCTCTTGACCGGCGCGCGCGGCTTCAGACCGCCGATGTTGTCGAACACCGTGGTCACGTCATAGGTGCGGGCGAACGAGACCGCCGCCAGATTGCCGGCCTTCAGCGCCAGGAACACCAGCGCCAGCGCGCCCAGCAGCACGAACAGCCCGACCCAGGCATCCAGTGATTTTCGTTGCATTGCCACTACCTCACAAAATCGTCATTGACCGCCCCGCCCTCGCCCGATCACAGAACAGGGGGAGTATGCCGAAAAATCGGCCTGTGCCGGGCAGCCGGAGCCCGGCTTCGAAAATGCTCCACCCAGTATATGAATCAACCCTGGGTAAACATCAGCGCCGTCAACAGGAAATCCAGCCACAGCACCAGCAGCGAGGCGATCACCACCGTGCGCGTGGTGGCCTGCGCCACGCCCTCCGGCGTCGCCTTGGCTTCGTAACCCTGCCACAGCGCCACGAAGGTGACGGCAACGCCGAACACCACGCTCTTGATGACGCCATTGGCGATATCCTGCCAGATATCCACCCCGGCCTGCATCTGCGACCAGAACGCGCCCTCGTCGACACCGATCAGCTGCACGCCGACCAGGTAGCCGCCCAGCACGCCGACCGCCGAAAAGATCGCCGCCAGCACCGGCATCGCGATCACGCCGGCCCAGAAGCGCGGCGCCATCACCCGCTGCAACGGATCGACCGCCATCATCTCCATCGCCGCCAACTGCTCGCCGGCCTTCATCAGGCCGATCTCCGCCGTCAGCGACGTACCGGCGCGGCCGGCGAACAGCAGCGCGGTCACCACCGGCCCCAGTTCGCGCGTCAGCGACAGCGCCACCAGCAGCCCGAGCGCCTGTTCCGAACCGTAACGGTTCAGCGTGTAATAGCCCTGCAACCCGAGCACGAAACCGACGAACAGCCCGGACACCGCGATGATCAGCAGCGAATGATTGCCGATGAAGTGAATCTGGTCGGTCACCAGCCGCGGTCGCCGCCACAGTCCGGCCGAGCCGCGCAGCACTTCCAGCAGCATCCGCGTCGCGTAGCCGAGTCCGGCCAGCGCCGCGCGCACGCGGGCGCCGAACCGCGCCAGCAGATCGACGATCATGGCCGCCGCTCCAGCCCGAGATCGGCCGCCAGCGACGGCCCCGGATAATGGAACGGCACCGGGCCGTCGGCGTTGCCCTGGACGAACTGCTGCACGAACGGATCGGCGGAAGCGCGCATTTGTTCCGGCGTGCCGTGCGCGACGATGCGGCCGGCCGACAGGAAATACACGTAATCGGCGATCGTGAAGGATTCATCGACATCGTGCGACACCAGAATCGAGGTCGAGCCGAGCGCGTCGTTCAGATGGCGGATCAGCCTGGCGGTGGCGCCCATCGAAATCGGATCGAGCCCGGCGAACGGCTCGTCATACATGATCAGCTGCGGATCGAGCGCGATCGCCCGCGCCACCGCGACCCGGCGCGCCATGCCGCCGGAAATCTCGGCCGGCATCAGTTGCGCGGCATTGCGCAGACCGACCGCGTTCAGCTTCAGCAGCACCAGATCGCGCAGCAATTCCTCCGGCAGATCGGCATGCTCGCGCAGCGGAAAGGCGACGTTCTCGAACACCGACAAATCGGTAAACAGCGCGCCGTGCTGGAACAGCATGCCCATCTTGCGCCGCAGCCGGTACAGCTCGCGGGTGCCGAGCCGCGCCACTTCCTCGCCCGCCACCGTCAGCGTGCCGGCGCGCGGCCGCAGCTGGCCGCCGATCAGCCGCAGGATGGTGGTCTTGCCGGAGCCGGAACCGCCCATCACCGCCACCACCTTGCCGCGCGGGAAGCGCATGTCCAGCCCATCCAGGATCAGGCGATCGCCATACCCGAAACTGAGCTTGTCTATCTCGACCAGGAAAGGGGAATCCGGGGCCACGGCGCGCAAGGAAAAAAGTGAAGTCGGGAAAAATTGCGAAAGCCGCCATTATAGATGGAATGCCGGCCACGACGTTTGGCAATCGGCAAGCCCCGGCGTTCCCCGCCCGGCTTGCGACGGGGCAGCGGCGCTCATCGGACGCCAATGTGACAAAGCGGTCACAAAACGTTGCATTTAATACAAACTATTTGCAAACAGATATATTTTCCGCCACTATTCCGTTGCATTTCAGAAATGTGCCAAATTACTTCCGAAATGCGCCAAACGCCCCCCCGACAGGGACAAATCAGACCATTTCGCGGTTGACCTGATCGTTGTTTATTCAAGAGTAAAGGACCCTCGATGAAGCACAAGAATATCCTGCTGGCGACCCTGATCGCTACCGCACTGGCCGCCTGCGGCGGCGGCAATTCGTCCACGCCGACCCCGACGCCAACACCGACCCCGACTCCAACACCTACGCCGACTCCTACCCCGACGCCTACGCCGACTCCTACCCCGACGCCCACGCCGACTCCAACACCCACTCCGACTCCGACTCCGACGCCGACTCCGACGCCCGGCGATTGCGCACCGCGTCAGGTGCAGGTCGGCGACAAGACCGTGTCCGAATTCGACTATTCCGGCTTCGAGACCGGGACTGTAACTTCGGAAAGCGAAGTGCTGAGCGATAACGCCAGCTTCAACGGCATACCCGGCCTGTGGGAAATCCAGACCCGGTCGAACGGTACGATTACTACTGCCGGCGTAGCGGTCAACACCACGACCGAAGGCAAGATCTACTCGAAGATCAACGGCTCCACGTCGAGCGACTATGGCAGCATCATGACCTCCACCATGTCCGGATTGACCGGCAGCACCATCAAGACCATCTACAACCCGCCATATACCGATAACCGCTGGAGCCTGGCAGTTGGGGAAACCGGCAGGTATGAGATGTCCGGTACCGCCACCGTCACCACGCCGTATCTACCCGAGCAAGTGGTCAACCTGAGCGGCGCCAACCTGGTGAAATTCGTCGGCATGGAAATGGTGACGATCCCGGCCGGCACCTTCAACGCCTGTAAATACGAGGAAAGCAGCGAAGACACTCCGGCCGACATCACCACCAACTGGCTGTACAAGGGCCACCCGGTGAAGAGCTACGCCGAAACGCCGGCAGGGAAGCTGACAATCGAGCTGAAGTCGGCCCTGATCAACGGCGCACCGCTGCAGTAAGCCAGCCGCCGCGCAAACGACACCCCCCCGCTTGCGCGGGGGTTTTTTCATAGTGGAGACCGCGGTCTGACGGCCAGCGGCGAATACCTTGTCGACCGAAGTACGGTAGCCGCCGACCGCGTCATTGCCGACCTTGGCATTGCCACGCGCATCACGCTCACCCCCGAAGGCGTCCAGCCCACGCGCCACCGGCGAGACGAAACCCATCGCCAGCAGCACCAGGTCGGCCTTCATTTTGGTGGCGACCGCCCAGTCCCGCTGGCAGCCTTCCTCGTGCGAGGACGAGGTGCGCAGCTTCAGCGGCCAGTACGACCAGACCAGTTCCTTGTTTTCCTGTTGCGGCGGCTGCGGAGCCGGAACCGCCCATCACCGCCACCACCTTGCCGCGTGGAAAGCGCATCTCCAGCCCGTCCAGGATCAGGCGATCGCCATACCCGAAACTGAGCTTGTCTATCTCGACCAGGAAAGGGGAGTCCGGGGCCACAGTGTTCACCGCGCGGCTGGCGAGGGGACGGCAGCAGCGATCGACGTCAATGCGACAAAGCGGTCATGAAACATTGCATCGAATACAAAAATTTGCAAACGGTTATGTTTTCCGCCACTATTTCGTTGCATTTCAGAAATACACCAACCGCCCCTTGGCAGAGGCACAAAACCGGCCATTCCGCGATTGACCCGATCTTTGTTCATTCAAAAAAGAGAGGACCCTCCATGAAGCACAAGCATATCCTGCTGGCGACCCTGATCGCTACCGCGCTGGCCGCCTGCGGCGGAGGCAATTCGTCCACGCCGACGCCTACCCCGACACCGACACCGACACCGACACCGACTCCGACTCCGACTCCGACTCCGACACCGACACCGACTCCGACTCCGACGCCCACGCCCACGCCAACTCCAACACCCACTCCGACACCGACCCCAACACCGACGCCGACACCCACGCCCGGCGATTGCGCACCGCGTCAGGTGCAAGTCGGCGACAAGACCGTGTCCGAATTCGCCTATTCCGGCTTCGACACCGGCACCGAGACCTCGGAAAGCGAAGTGCTGAGCGACAACGCCAGCTTCAACGGCTTCGATGGCCTGTGGGAAATCCAGACCAAGACGAACGGCACGGTCACCGTTACCGGCCTAGTGGCCGACACCACGACCGAAGGCAAGGTCTACTCGAAGATCAACGGCTCCACCTCGAGCATCTATGGCAGCGTCATCACCGGCACCACTGCCGGCGCCTTCGTCACCACCGTCAAGACCCTCTACAACCCGCCGTACACCGATAACCGCTGGAGCCTGGCGGCTGGGGAAACCGGCAGGTATCCGACGTCCGGCACCATCTACTCCAACATGCTGCCCCAGCAAATGGTCAACCTGAGCGGCGCCAACCTGGTGAAGTTCGTCGGCATGGAAACGGTGACGGTTCCGGCCGGCACCTTCAACGCCTGCAAATACGAGGAAAGCACCGAAGACAACCCAACCAACATCACCACCAACTGGCTGTACAAGGGCCACCCGGTGAAGACCCACACCACAACACCGCAAGGCTCGCTGACGATCGAGCTGAAGTCGGCCCTGATCAACGGCGCCCCGCTGCAGTAAGCCTGCCGCCACGCAAACGACAACCCCCGCTTGCGCGGGGGTTTTTTCATGGTGGAGACCGCGGTCTGACGGCCGGCGGTTAACGCGGCAGCAGCGAACTTCCCATCAGATATTCATCGACCGCGCGCGCGCACTGGCGGCCTTCGCGGATCGCCCAGACCACCAGCGACTGACCGCGCCGCATGTCGCCGGCGGCGAATACCTTGTCGACCGAAGTACGGTAGCCGCCGACCGCGTCGGTGCCGGCCTTGGCGTTGCCGCGCGCATCGCGCTCGACGCCGAAGGCGTCCAGCACCTGCGCCACCGGCGATACGAAACCCATTGCCAGCAGCACCAGGTCGGCCTTCATTTCGAATTCCGAGTCCGGCACTTCGGTCATCTTGCCGTCCTGCCATTCGACACGGGCGGCGATCAGTTTCTCGACCTTGCCGCCCTTGCCCTCCAGCCGCTTGGTGGCGACCGCCCAGTCACGCTGGCAGCCTTCCTCGTGCGAGGACGAGGTGCGCAGCTTGAGCGGCCAGTACGGCCAGACCAGTTCCTTGTTTTCCTGTTGCGGCGGCTGCGGCATCAGTTCGAACTGGGTGACCGACAGCGCGCCGTGGCGGTTCGAGGTGCCGACGCAGTCGGAGCCGGTATCGCCGCCGCCGATCACCACCACGTGCTTGCCGGCGGCGCTGATCGGATTCTTCAGCTTGTCGCCGGCATTGACCTTGTTCTGCTGCGGCAGCAGGTCCATCGCGAAATGCACGCCCTTCAGTTCGCGCCCCGGCACCGGCAGATCGCGCGGATTTTCGGCGCCGCCGGCCAGCACCACCGCGTCGAATTCCTGACGCAGCTGTTCCGGGTCGATGGTTTTTTTGGCGCCGTTGCCGATGTGCGCCGGAAATTCCTTGCCGATCAGCACGCCGGTGACGAAGCGCACGCCTTCCGCTTCCATCTGCGCGACGCGGCGGTCGATATGCGACTTTTCCAGCTTGAAGTCGGGAATGCCGTAACGCAGCAGGCCGCCGACGCGGTCGCTCTTTTCAAATACCGTGACCGCATGGCCGGCGCGCGCCAGTTGCTGCGCCGCCGCCAGCCCGGCCGGGCCGGAACCGACCACCGCGACACTCTTGCCGGACTTTGCGGCAGCCGACTGCGGCAGCACCCAGCCGTTTTCCCAACCCTTGTCGATGATGAAGTGCTCGATCGACTTGATGCCGACCGGATCGCTGTTGATGTTCAGCGTGCAGGCCGCTTCGCACGGCGCCGGGCAGATGCGGCCGGTGAACTCGGGGAAGTTGTTGGTCGAGTGCAGCGTGTCGAGCGCCTGCTGGTAGTTGCCGTGATAGACCAGGTCGTTCCAGTCCGGAATGATGTTGTTGACCGGGCAGCCGCTGGTGCAGAACGGCGTGCCGCAATCCATGCAGCGCGCGCCCTGCACCTGCGCCTTGTCGTCGGCCAGCCGCAGCACGAACTCCTTGTAGTTGGCGACCCGCTCGGCCGGCGGCAGATAGGTTTCGTCCTGCCGCGCGAATTCCATGAACCCGGTGATCTTTCCCATGACTTTCCTTGAATCGTTGGCTGTGCCGCGCGCTCAGGCGGCGATCTGTTCCAGTTCCTGCTCGTCGACGCCGGCATTCAGTTCGGCCAGCGCGCGCTTGTACTCGGTCGGGAACACCATCACGAACCTGGCGCGCGCGTTGCCCCAGTCGTCCAGCAGGTTGCGCGCGCGCGTGCTGCCGGTGTGCTTGAAGTGGCGTTCGACCAGATGCTTCAGGATCAGCTCGTGCGTCTGCGGCTCGCCGCCGCGCTTGGCGGCGTGCCAGATGCCGCGCTCGCCAGCCGCTTCCTGCTCGGTCGCCGCCGGCACCGGCTGCAGATCGACCATCGCGCGGTTGCAGCGGCTGGCGAAATCGCCGTCCGGGTCGTACACGTAGGCGATGCCGCCCGACATGCCGGCGGCGAAATTGCGGCCGGTCGCGCCCAGCACCACCACGGTGCCGCCGGTCATGTATTCGCAACCGTGATCGCCGGTGCCTTCGACCACCGCCACCGCGCCGGAATTGCGCACCGCGAAGCGTTCGCCGGCGACGCCGTTGATGAACGCCTCGCCGGCGATCGCGCCGTACAGCACGGTATTGCCGACGATGATGTTGTCGACCGCCCAGCCGCGGAACTCGGTATTCGGCCGGACGATGATGCGGCCGCCCGACAGCCCCTTGCCGACATAGTCGTTGCCTTCGCCGACCAGATCGAGCGTGATGCCGTGCGCCAGGAAGGCGCCGGCCGATTGCCCGGCGGTGCCCTGCAGCTGGATGTGGATGGTGTCGTCGGGCAAGCCGGCATGGCCGTATTTCTGCGCCACCACACCGGACAGCATCGCGCCGACGGTGCGGTTACGGTTGCGGATCGGCGAAATGAACGACACCTTTTCGGCGCGCTCCAGCGCCGGCCCGGCCTGCGCGATCAGCTTGTGGTCGAGCGCGTGCGACAGGCCGTGGTCCTGCTCCTCGCAATGGAAATGGCGCGCTTCCGGCGACACTTCGGCGCGATGGAACACGCGCGCGAAATCCAGCCCCTGCGCCTTCCAGTGCGCTACCGCGCGGCTCTTGTCGAGCAGGTCGCTGCGGCCGATCAGCTCGTCGAAAGTGGCGATGCCAAGCTGCGCCATGATCTGGCGCGCTTCCTCGGCGACGAAGAAGAAATAATTGACCACGTGCTCCGGCTTGCCGGAAAACTTGGCGCGCAGTTCCGGGTCCTGGGTGGCGACACCGACCGGGCAGGTGTTCAGATGGCACTTGCGCATCATGATGCAGCCCTCGACCACCAGCGGCGCGGTGGCGAAGCCGACTTCGTCGGCGCCCAGCAGCGCGGCGATGACGACGTCGCGCCCGGTTTTCATCTGGCCGTCGGCCTGCACCCGGATGCGGCTCCGCAAGCCGTTCAGCACCAGCGTCTGCTGGGTTTCGGCCAGCCCCAGTTCCCATGGCGCACCGGCGTGCTTGATCGACGACAGCGGCGAGGCGCCGGTGCCGCCATCGTGGCCGGCGATCACCACATGGTCCGACTTGGCCTTGGCGACGCCGGCGGCGATGGTGCCGACGCCGACTTCGGCGACCAGCTTGACCGAGATCGACGCTTTCGGATTGACGTTCTTCAGGTCGTGGATCAGTTGCGCCAGATCCTCGATCGAATAGATGTCATGGTGCGGCGGCGGCGAGATCAGGCCGACGCCAGGTACCGAAAAGCGCAGCTGCGCGATGTATTCGGACACCTTGTGGCCGGGCAGCTGGCCGCCTTCACCGGGCTTGGCGCCCTGCGCCATCTTGATCTGGATCTGGTCGGCCGACATCAGGTATTCGGCGGTGACGCCGAAACGTCCGGAAGCCACCTGCTTGATCTTCGAGCGCAGCGAATCGCCTTCCTGCAGCGGCGTATCGACCATGATGCGCTTTTCACCCAGCACCGAGGCCAGGGTTTCGCCGGCGCGGATCGGGATGCCCTTCAATTCCTGCCGGTAGCGCTTCGGATCCTCGCCGCCCTCGCCGGTGTTCGATTTGCCGCCGATGCGGTTCATCGCCACCGCCAGCGTCGCGTGCGCCTCGGTCGAGATCGAACCAAGCGACATGGCGCCGGTGGCGAAGCGCTTGACGATGTTCTTGGCCGGCTCGACCTGATCCAGCCGGATCGCTTTGGCCGGATCGAAGCGGAATTCGAACAGGCCACGCAGCGTCATCTGCCGCTGCGACTGGTCGTTGATTATCTGCGCGTACTCCTTGAAACTGCCGTAGTCGTTGGCGCGGCTGGCGTGCTGCAGCTTGGCGATCGCGTCCGGCGTCCACATGTGTTCCTCGCCGCGCACGCGCCACGCATATTCGCCGCCGGCATCCAGCGCCTGCCGCAGCACCGGGTCGTCGCCGAAGGCGGCGCGATGCAGGCGCAGCGCTTCTTCCGCCACCTCGAACACGCCTATCCCTTCGACGCTCGACGCGGTGCCCTTGAAGTATTTGTCGACCAGCGCACGCGACAGCCCGATCGCTTCGAAAATCTGCGCGCCGCAATACGACATGTAGGTGGAGATGCCCATCTTCGACATGACCTTCATCAAGCCCTTGCCGATCGCCTTCTGGAAATGCTGGATCGCCTCTTCCGGCGTCAGGCTGCCCGGCAATTGCGGCGCCAGCGCCGCCAGCGTATCCATCGCCAGATTCGGATGGATCGCCTCGGCGCCGTAGCCAGCCAGCAGCGCGAAGTGATGGGTTTCGCGCGCCGAGCCGGTTTCCACCACCAGCCCGGTCGAGGTGCGCAATCCCTTGCTGACCAGATGCTGGTGGATCGCCGAGGTCGCCAGCAGTGCCGGGATCGCCAACTGCCCGGCATCCATCAGGCGGTCGGAAATGATCAGGATGTTGTGGCCGGATTTGACCGCATCCACCGCCTGCGCGCACAGCGACGCCAGACGCGCCTCGATGCCTTCCTTGCCCCAGGCGACCGGGTAGCAGATGTTCAGTTCGTGCGAACGGAACTTGCCGCCGGTGTGCGCGCCGATGTTGCGCAGCCGGGCGATGTCGGCGTAATCCAGAATCGGCTGCGAGACTTCCAGCCGCATCGGCGGATTGATGTGGTTGGTATCGAGCAGGTTCGGCTTCGGGCCGACGAAGGACACCAGCGACATCACCATCGCTTCGCGGATCGGATCGATCGGCGGATTGGTCACCTGCGCGAACAGCTGCTTGAAATAGTGGTACAGCGTCTTGTTCTTGTTCGACATCACCGCCAGCGGCGAGTCGTTGCCCATCGAACCGATCGCTTCCTCGCCGGCGATGGCCATCGGCACCAGGATGTGCTTCATGTCTTCCTGGGTGTAGCCGAACGCCTGCTGGCGATCCAGCAGCGCCGCCGCCGGCGGCGCTTCGGAGGCTTCCGCCGGCAGCGCCGACAGCTTGATGCGGACCGATTCGATCCATTGCTTGTACGGCTTGCTGTTGGCGTAGGTGTCCTTCAACTCCTTGTCGCCGATGATGCGGCCGGCTTCCAGATCGATCAGGAACATCTTGCCCGGTTGCAGCCGCCATTTCTGCACGATCTTCGATTCCGGAATCGGCAGCACGCCGGATTCCGACGCCATCACCACCAGATCATCGTCGGTGACGATGTAGCGCGCCGGCCGCAGGCCGTTGCGGTCCAGCGTGCCGCCGATCTGGCGGCCGTCGGTGAAGGCGATCGCCGCCGGGCCGTCCCACGGCTCCATCATCGCCGCGTGGTATTCGTAGAACGCCTTGCGCTTCGGGTCCATGGTCGCGTGGTTTTCCCAGGCTTCCGGGATCATCATCATCATCGCCTGCGCCAGCGGATAGTCGGCCATCAGCAGCAGTTCCAGCACGTTGTCGAAGCAGGCGGTGTCGGACTGCCCCTCGTAGATCAGCGGGAACAGCTTCTTCAGATCGTCGCCCAGCACCGGCGACTTCATCACGCCTTCGCGCGCGCGCATCCAGTTGAAGTTGCCCTTGACGGTATTGATTTCGCCGTTGTGCGCGATCAGCCGGTACGGATGCGCCAGCGGCCATTCGGGGAAGGTATTGGTCGAGAAACGCTGGTGCACCAGCGCCAGCGCCGACGCGCAGCGCGGGTCCTGCAGGTCGCGGTAATACTGGCCGACCTGATCGGCCAGCAGCAAGCCCTTGTAGACGATGGTGCGCGCCGACATCGACGGCACGAAGTATTCCTTGCCGTGCAACAGGTTGAGCGCCTGGATCGCGTGGCTGGACGACTTGCGGATCACGTACAGCTTGCGCTCCAGCGCATCGGTCACCATGATGTCCGGGCCGCGGCCGATGAAGATCTGGCGGATCACCGGCTCCTTGTCGCGCACGGTCGGCGACATCGGCATGTCGCGATCGACCGGTACGTCGCGCCAGCCCAGCACCACCTGCCCCTCGGCCAGCGTGGCGCGCTCCAGCTCCTGTTCGCAAGCCAGCCGCGACGCCTGCTCCTTCGGCAGGAACACCATGCCGACGCCATATTCGCCCGGCGGCGGCAGCACCACGCCCTGCCGCGCCATTTCCTCGCGATAGAACTGGTCCGGAATCTGGATCAGGATGCCGGCGCCATCGCCCATCAGCTCATCGGCGCCGACCGCGCCGCGATGATCCAGATTCTGCAGGATCAGCAAGCCCTGCTCGATGATCGAATGGCTCTTCTGGCCCTTGATGTGCGCAATGAAACCGATACCGCAAGCATCGTGTTCATGGGACGGATCGTACAAACCCTGGGCGTGCATGGCGCTGCTCCTGCTGATGAGGTGGAAACGTAGAATAGTGCAGCGCAACAGCGATTTCAATCAAAATAAATAGGGTCAGAGTCAAATTAAATCAGATATTTTCGGTTGAACAAAAAAATAGGGACAGAGTCAATTCGGCGACAGGATTCCCCTGCTTTAGCGACGGCACGCCACCTCAGGCGCTCGTGCCGACTGGACGTTTCGGCGGCCGCCCACGCCTGGCGGGCTGCACGCGCCGCTCGGTCTGCCGCTCCAGCGCGCTGGCGAAATGCTCCGATCCCAGCGCCCAGCCCTTGTCGGTCGCCTCGTTCAAGGCGGCAATGTCGTCGGCGGCGAGTGCCTGCTCGATCAGCTCCCGATAAGCCCGCTCGCGCGCGAACGGCGTATTTCCCAGCGCCCAGTACAAGGCATGGTCGGTGACCAGCGGATCGGGCGTACCGCCGATGTGATGCCGGTAGCTCGACCAGGGATACTCGGCCGGGTCCGCCAGCATGCCGGCGCGCACCGGATTCAGCTCGATATAGCGGCTGCAAACCAGAAAATAGCGCTCCGAATCGATCACCGTGGCCTTGTAGCGTCCTTGCCACAAAGTGCCAACGCGCTGGTACTTGTAGTTGAAATACGGCACGTAGTGGCGCCCAACCCATTGCATCATGCGGCCCAGCCCCGCCTGATCGACCGGTGTCGCCAGCAGATGCAGGTGGTTCGGCATCAGCACATAGGCATGAATCGCCACCTGGAACTGGCGCGCCGCCTGGCCGAGACGATCGAGAAAAACTTGGTGATCGGCCAGATCGCGAAAAATCAGCCGGCGGTCATTGCCGCGCTGGATCACGTGATGCGGCTGACCGGGAATGACAAGACGGGGAAGACGGGCCATGAGAATAAAAAGGGAATTTGAACGGAACGAAACCGGGATTTAATTTTACTCTGACCCTAATTTCAATTGATTTTATTCTTGGAAATTTTACTCTGACCCTATTTTTTGGCTTTGTGGCTCCGGAGGGCAAAAAAATACCCGCTGACGCGGGTATTCGGGGAGCTGCCGGAGCATGGCTCCGGCAGGCTTGCCAGCGGCGATCAGGTCGGGCGTGCCTGATCCGGCTTGCTGTAGTCGCAGACGCCGTCCGGGAAGATCTGCTTCAGCCTGGCGATGTCGGCCGGGGCCGGGGTCCACGGCGCGTAGGTGCCGTCGGCGACCGCGGTATCGACCGGCTTCAGCGCGCAGCGGTAGATGCCGCCTTCGATCGGCGCACCGGCGACGATGCGCGAGGTCGAGTGCATCGGGAAGCGCTGGGTGCAGGCGCCGGCCGGCTTGTCGTCGAGGATGCCGTTCCAGACATCGGGGCCGGAAGCGATCAGCTTGCCGTTGACGTCGAAGCAGCTGTCGACCGCCTTGGCCGGGCGGTTTTCGGCGATGCTCTTGGTCGGATTGGCGCGGATGTTGGCGATCCATTCATCCATCACCGCCATGGCTTCCAGCGACTGGCTGGCCTTCGGCACGCCGGGCTGGGTGTCGGTGAACCAGATCACCATGTTGTCGGCATTGCCCATCTTCTGGATCGTGCGCTTGCGCACCGCGAACGACTGGTGGACGTTGTGCATGTCGAGTTCACGTTCCAGATACTGGCGATGGTCGATGGTCGGCAGCGGCACCTCGCCGGAAAACACCATGCCGGACGTGTAGGCGGCCTTCATCGCGATCGGATCGCCGCTGGTGCGCGGCGCCGGCACGTTGGCCGGGTCGGCCGATACATTCATGTTGCGCCGGCTCCAAGGATCGAACTTGCTCGGGTCGGCCAGCACGTCAGCCTGCGAGCCGAGGAACGGGAAGCCTTCCTGCACCATGTCGCGCGGATGCTTCCAGCCGCCGACCTTGAAGTTGACGTCGAGGAATTCCTCCGGCGTGATCTTGCCTTCCTTCATCGACTTCAGGCCGTACTGGACGCCGACGTTGTCCCAGGTCGGGCGCGGATCGCCGTTCTCGTCAACGCCGTAGATGTTGCGCAGGTCGTCGTAATGGCTCCACTGCACGCTGTCCATGATGCCGGCCGGCTCCATCAGTTCCTGATTGTCGGCCTCGCCGTAGTGCGGGTTCATCGCCAGCGGCGACAGGCCGCGCCAGGATTTCACGCACTCGGTCGAACCGCGCGCGGTGCTGTAGCCGAGCATGGTCTTGGCGTCGGCCAACGGGTCGTTGACCTTGGCGACGTCGGTCTGGCCGGCCGGGGTTTCCTCGGCGTTCATGCCGACCAGCCAGCTACGGTTCTTGGTGGTGCGCCACTTGGCGTTGCTCTTGTCGGTCACGTCCATGTAGTACTCCAGCAGTTCGCAGTCGCCGACGTGGATGGTCTGCGTCACCATGTCCGGGTACGACTGCACCGGCAGCGCCGCATCCAGCACACCCGGATTGTTCTGCGCCAGGATGTATTGCTGGATCGCGCCGCCGGAGCCGCCCAGGCCGACCGTGTAGGTCGGCGCGCCGTAGCGCTTGACGAAGGCTTCCTTGGTCATCATCGCGGTTTCGCCGGCCAGCTGCAGGTTGTAATGGGTGCCGGTGTTGTTGCCGCTGGAATGGACGATCGCATAGCCCTGGCCGAGGATGTCCGGGTTCATCGAGCCGCTGTGCACGGTGCCCTGCGAATGGCCGATGGCGACGCCGCCCTGGAACCAGTACAGCAGCTTCTTGTTCCACAGGCTCAGGTCGGGCTTGCTGCTGTCTTCGCCGAACGGCGCCAGCATCGCGAAGCTGTACAGGAAGCGGTTGATGCTGCCGAGTTCGCGCCGCACGATGAAATCGACGCTGCGGCCATCGGACAGCGTGGTCTTGGCCAGATCGGCCGGTTTGGTGGCGCCGGGTGGCAGCGGCTTGAGTTTCTTCTCGGTCGAGCTGTAGTACGAATAGGTGACGAAGCTGTTGATCGAGCAGTTCTGGCTGTAGCCGACGGTGTTGCCGCTGCCGTCCTTGACCGGATAGCCGGGCGCGCTGGCGGTATCGACCAGCGGCTGCACGTTCAGCTGGTTGGTGGTGCAGACAAACGGCGTCTGCTGCGGGCCGGAAAACATCGGGCCGGTGATCGGATAATTGGTCAGCTTCAGCGAGGACAGCGCGCCGTGGTCCTTGTGCCGCACTTCAAGCGTGTTGGCGCCATTGGCCAGGCCGCTGACCAGTCCTTCCATGCGGTCGCCGCTGGCGGTCAGGGCCGGCTTGATCTGCTTGCCGTTGAGCCAGAATTCCAGTTTGGCCTGCTCGGCGCTGGCGGCTTTCACTTCGATCCGGGTATCGCCGCCGGAGACGTATTCGGGCGCGCTCGACAGGGTTTTCATCGAGACCGCCGGTTTCGGGTCGCTGCTGCTGCCGCACGCGGCCAGCAGCAAGGCCGCCGCGCCGGCGGCCAGGGTTCTGGGAAATGCCATTGTTCCTCCTGGATTGAATGGGATACGACTTGTCATTCACTGCTTGTGTACTACCTCATTCATGCACAATGGTGCGCGGATGATCCTAGCACACTATTTCCATAAAGAAATCATGGTTATTCGCTCAGTGCCCCTCCTCTCCGACCGGGTCGACGTGCGTCATCACGTCCAGCACCCGGTGCGCGTCCATGACGCGCTGGCGCGCCAGCACGGCGATCCGGTGGCCTGCGGCGACGCTCTGGCGGGCGTCGAGTTCGAGATGGACATCGACCAGCGTCATGTCGCCCATGCGGCGGGTGCGCAGTTCGTGGATGCCGAGCACGCCGGGGGTGGCGCGCAGCGTCGCGGCGATCGCCGCCGCTTCCTCGGCCGACACCGCGTGGTCCATCAGATCGTTCAGCGCGTTCCAGAAGAAGCGCCAGCCCATGCGGCCGACCATCAGGCCGACCACCAGCGCGGCGATCGGATCGAGCAGAGGAAAACCCAGCAGGTTGCCGCCGATGCCGAGCGCCACCACCAGCGACGACGCCGCATCGGAGCGCGCGTGCCAGGCATTGGCCGCCAGCAGGCTGGAGCGGACCCGGTGCGCCACCGCCAGCAGGTAGCGGAACAATCCCTCCTTGGCCGCCAGCGTCGCCAGCGCCACCCATAGCGCCAGCTGGTGCACCGGCTGCGCCGCCGGCGCCTGGATCTTGCCGAACGCGGCCCACAGCATGCCGGCGCCGACCGCCAGCAGCAGCACGCCCAGCGCCAGCGACGCCGCATTCTCGTAGCGCAGATGGCCATAGGCGTGATCGGCATCGGCCGCCTTGTGGCTGTGGCGGCCGGCCAGCAGCACGACGAAATCCGACAGCAGGTCCGACAGCGAATGGATGCCGTCGGCGACCAGCCCCTGCGAGCCGGAAAACATCCCGGCCAGCAGCTGCGCGACGCTCAGCGCGACATTGACGACGACGCTGACCCAGACGCTGCGCCGGCCGGCGGCGTGGCGCGGACCGTCCTGCGCATGACTCTCGACGGCGAACAGGCTCATTGGAAAAACAGGGGAGTATGCATCATTTTCGCAATGCTGGCGCCCGCATCAGGCCGGCATGCAGGGGAGTATGTGAAAACCCCCGTCCCGGCGGCGGCTACGCGCAAAAAAACCCGGCTTCCGCAACGGCAGCCGGGCTGACAACGCATAGCGAAAACCGTCCTAGAACGGAATGTCGTCGTCCATGTCGGAAAAATTCGGTGCCGGTTTGGGCGCCTGCTGCTGGCGCGGCGCCGGCGCGCTCTGGCGCTGCGGCGCGCCGCCGCCATAGCCGCCGTCATCGGACGGCGCGCCCATGCCCTGGCGGCTGCCGAGCATCTGCATGGTATCGGCGCGGATTTCGGTGGCGTAGCGCTCGATGCCTTCCTTGTCGGTGTACTTGCGGGTGCGCAGGCTGCCTTCGATGTAGACCTGCGAACCCTTCTTCAGGTATTGCGCCATGATCTCGGCCAGCTTGCCGAAGGCCGAAATGCGGTGCCACTCGGTCTGTTCCTTCTTCTCGCCGGTGGCCTTGTCCTTCCAGGTGTCGGTGGTGGCGACGGCGATGTTGGTGATGGCGTCGCCGCTCGGCATGTAGCGCGTTTCCGGGTCGCGCCCGAGGTTGCCGACGATGATGACTTTGTTGACCGAAGCCATGTGTTTCTCCTGTTGAATCCGTGAAATTAAATGGTGACGGCCTGCTGGCTGCGGCGCGGCAGATTTTTCATGTTAGCGGCGATTATAAGCCACAGCAAACTGGCGATTATGCCCAGCCAGAACACCGATCCCGGCCCTTCGTGCTGGCGCAGCCAGCCGCCGAGCGCGCCGCCGGCGAACAGGCCGAGCGACTGCAGCGTGTTGTAAATCCCGAGCGCCGCGCCCTTGGCGGCCGGCGGCGCGATGCGCGATACCAGCGACGGCTGGCTGGCTTCCAGGATGTTGAACGACACGAAGAATGCCAGCAGCAGCAGCACCAGCTGCCAGCCGTGCGCCGACTGTCCCAGCGCCAGATGAAACCCGATCTGCACCAGCAGCAGCAGCGCGATGGCGCCGACGAACACCTGCTTCATGTAACCGCGCCGCTCGCCGGCGAACAGCGGCGGCAGCATCAGCACGAACGAGGCCAGCATCACCGGCAGGTAGAGCTTCCAGTGCTCGGCCAGCGGCAGCCCGAGCGCCTGCACCAGCGCGGTCGGCACCACCACGAACATCGACATCTGCATCATGTGCAGCGCGAACACGCCAAAATTCAGCCGCAGCAGTTCGCCGTCGCGCAGCACCTGGCGCAGCGATACCGATTGCCCGGCAGCCGCCGCGGCGGCCGGCGCCGCCGGCACCACCCAGACCACCACCGCGATCGCCGCCAGCGACAGGATGCCGGTCAGCGCGAAGATGCCGCCCATGCCGATCACGCGGTACAGCAGCGGCGCCACCACCAGCGACAGCGCGAAGGTCAGGCCGATCGAGCCGCCGACCATCGCCATCGCCTTGGTGCGGTGCTGTTCGCGGGTGGAGTCGGCGATCATCGCCGTCACCGCCGCCGAGATCGCGCCGGCGCCCTGCACCGCGCGCCCGACCACCACCCAGATCAGCTGGTCGGCGGCGGCGGCGATGAAGGAGCCGAGCGCGAACAGCACCAGGCCGATGACGATCACGCGCTTGCGGCCGTATTTGTCGGAAGCGACGCCGAACGGAATCTGGCCGAACGCCTGCGTCAGGCCGTAGATGCCCATCGCCAGCCCGATCAGCGTGGCGCTGTCGCCGCCCGGCATGGTCTTGGCGTGTACGGCGAATACCGGCAGGATCAGGAACAGGCCGAGCATGCGCAATGCGAAGATCGATGCCAGCGAGGTGCTGGCGCGGATTTCGGTGCCGGTCATGGCGGTGCCGGAGCGGCGGGAAGGAGTGTCCATCGGCGGGGAAAGCGCGTGATTACAGCGGAATTCGAAACCCGTTATAGTAACAGGTTGCCCCATTTTCCCCGGCTTGCCGCGCCGACACGGCAGCCGGTCCGGGCGTAAAAAATTCACGCTGAAGGCAGTTCATGGAAGAAATTCGCATTCGCGGTGCGCGCACGCACAACCTGAAGAACATCAACCTGGATTTACCCCGCAATCAGCTGATCGTCATCACCGGCCTGTCCGGTTCCGGCAAGTCCTCGCTGGCGTTCGACACGCTGTACGCCGAAGGCCAGCGGCGCTACGTCGAATCGCTGTCGGCCTACGCGCGGCAGTTCCTGCAGCTGATGGAAAAACCGGACGTCGACCTGATCGAAGGCTTGTCGCCGGCCATCTCGATCGAGCAGAAAGCCACCTCGCACAACCCGCGCTCGACGGTCGGCACCGTCACCGAAATCCACGACTACCTGCGCCTCCTGTACGCGCGCATCGGCACGCCCTATTGCCCGGACCACCCGGAAAACCCGCTGGCGGCGCAATCGGTATCGCAGATGGTCGATGCCGTGCTGGCGATGCCGGAAGACACCCGGCTGATGATCCTGGCGCCGGTGGTGGCCAACCGCAAGGGCGAGCACGCCGATCTGTTCGAGCAGATGCAGGCGCAGGGCTTCGTGCGCTTTCGCGTGCAGAGCGGCACTGCGCCGGCGAAGATCGTCGAGGCCGACGCGCTGCCGAAGCTGAAGAAAACCGAAAAGCACACGATCGACGTGGTGGTCGATCGCGTCAAGGTCAAGCCGGAAGTCAAGCAGCGGCTGGCGGAAAGTTTCGAGACCGCGCTGCGCATGGCCGAAGGGCGCGCGCTGGCGGTGGAGATGGACAGCGGCGCCGAGCACCTGTTTTCCAACAAGTTCGCCTGCCCGATCTGCGGCTATTCGCTGCACGAACTGGAGCCGCGGCTGTTTTCGTTCAACAATCCGATGGGCGCCTGCCCGGAATGCGACGGCCTCGGCCACATCGAATTCTTCGATCCGAAGCGCATCGTCGCCTTTCCCAATCTGTCGCTGGCGTCCGGCGCGATCAAGGGCTGGGACCGGCGCAACCAGTTCTATTTTCAGATGCTGTCGAACCTGGCGGCGTTCTATGAATTCGACATCGACGCGCCGTTCGACGAACTGCCGGAAGCGGCGCGCCAGGTGATCCTGTTCGGCTCCGGCCGGCAGGCGATCCCGTTCACCTACATCAACGAGCGCGGCCGCGCGGTGGTGCGCGAGCACAGCTTCGAAGGCGTGGTCACCAACCTGGAACGGCGCTACCGCGAAACCGATTCGATGGCGGTCAAGGAAGAACTGGCGAAGTTCATCAACAAGAAGGATTGCCCGAGCTGCCACGGCCACCGGCTGCGCGTCGAAGCGCGCTTCGTCAAGATCGGCAGCGGCGCGCAGCAGCGCGCGATCTATGAAGTGGCGGCAACGCCGCTGCGCGACACGCTGGCGTTCTTCGAGCAGCTGAAGCTGTCCGGCGCGCGCCGCGAGATCGCCGACCGCATCATCAAGGAAATCGTCTCGCGCCTGAAATTCCTGAACAACGTCGGCCTCGACTACCTGTCGCTGGACCGCAGCGCCGACACGCTGTCCGGCGGCGAAGCGCAGCGCATCCGGCTGGCCTCGCAGATCGGTTCCGGCCTGACCGGCGTGATGTACGTGCTGGACGAACCGTCGATCGGCCTGCACCAGCGCGACAACGATCGCCTGATCGATACGCTGAAACACCTGCGCGACATCGGCAACAGCGTACTGGTGGTCGAGCACGACGAAGACGCGATCCGCAGCGCCGACTTCATCGTCGACATGGGCGTCGGCGCCGGCGTCCACGGCGGCGAGGTGATCGCGCAAGGGCCGCTGAAGGACATCCTGCGCCACAAGGATTCGCTGACCGCGCAATACCTGAACGGCACCCGCAGCATCGCCGTGCCGAAGCAGCGCACCGCGCCCGACCCGCAGCGCCAGTTCGTCATCGAAGGCGCCGCCGGCAACAACCTGAAAAACGTCACGCTGGAACTGCCGGTCGGACTGCTCACCTGCGTCACCGGCGTTTCCGGCTCCGGCAAATCCACTCTCGTCAACGACACGCTGTACCTGGCGGCGGCGCGCCACCTGTACGGCTCGCACGCCGAGCCGGCGGCGCACGAGGCCATCAGCGGTTTCGAGCATTTCGACAAGGTGATCGCGGTCGATCAGGCGCCGATCGGACGCACGCCGCGCTCGAATCCGGCCACCTACACCGGCGTGTTCACGCCGATCCGCGAATTGTTTTCGACGGTGCCGGTGGCCAAGGAGCGCGGCTATTCGGCCGGTCGCTTCTCGTTCAACGTCAAGGGCGGCCGCTGCGAAGCCTGCCAGGGCGACGGCGTGCTGAAGGTCGAGATGCACTTCCTGCCGGACGTCTACGTCCCGTGCGACGTCTGCCACGGCAAGCGCTACAACCGCGAAACGCTGGAAGTCCAGTACAAGGGCAAGAACATCCACGAAGTGCTGGACATGACGGTCGAGGAAGCCGCCGAATTCTTCCAGCCGGTGCCGGTGGTGGCGCGCAAGCTGCAGACGCTGCTGGATGTCGGCCTCGGCTACATCCGCCTCGGCCAGAGCGCCACCACCCTGTCCGGCGGCGAGGCGCAGCGCGTCAAGCTGTCGCTGGAACTGTCCAAGCGCGACACCGGCCGGACGCTGTACATCCTGGACGAGCCGACCACCGGCCTGCATTTCCACGACATCGAGCTGCTGCTGAAGGTGATCCACCGGCTGCGCGACCAGGGCAATACCGTGGTCATCATCGAGCACAATCTGGACGTCATCAAGACCGCCGACTGGGTCATCGATCTCGGCCCGGAAGGCGGCGCCGGCGGTGGCTGCATCATCGCCAGCGGCACGCCGGAACAGGTGGCGAAGAATCCCGCCAGCTTCACCGGCAAATACCTGGCACCGCTGCTGAAAAAGAAATAAGTGGAGTATGAGGGAATTTCTCAAGGTGGACGCCCGCCACAGGCCGACCACCTTGGGAGTATATGAGCCGAACGGGAAACGGTACGGGATTCTACCGACGCCCGCCTAACGCAAACCAAGCCACAAGCCGGCCGGGACGAAAGCCAGCGCCAGCAGATTCCCCAGCAGCACGATCGACGCCACCTTGTCCGGTTCCTGCTGATACTGCTCTGCCACCATGAAACAGAATACCGCCGGCGGCAGCGCCGCGAACAGGTACATCTGCCCGCGCTGCGCCGCCGGCAGATGCATCCACTGATCCAGCAACACCGCAATCACGATCCCGGCCAGCGGGCACACCACCGCGCCAACCAGACCGATGTGCCAGCTCTTCAGGCTGACATCGCGCATCCGCACGCCGAGCGAAAACAGCATGATCGGAATGCAGGCTTCGCCCAGCATCTTCAATGCCTGGAATAGCGGCTGCGGCAAGGCCACATGCAGCAGCGCGAACAGCACGCCGGCCATCATCGCCAGCATCATCGGACTGGCCAGAAAGCGCCAGGCCGAACCGGCGGCACGCTCGCGGCCTGCCTCGATGATCTTGATACCGACCGTGAAATACACCAGATTCGACGCCATGAACAAGGCCACCGCCGGCGCCAGTCCGTTGGCACCGAACGCCAGCACCGCCAGCGGCAAGCCCATGTTGCCGCAATTGTTGTACATCATCGGCGGCACGAAACTCTTGACGTCGTAACCGAACAAACGGGCCACCGGCCACGCCAGCAGGCCGGAGCCGAGTGAAATGATCACCCCGGCGAGCAGCAGCGCCGCATTCTGCCCGAGATCGAACTCCTTGCCAGCCAGCGCCGAAAACACCAGAAGCGGACACAGGATGTCGGTACTGACCCGATTCACCGCCGTCATGTCGGCCTTGGCCGCCCCACCGCGCAGCCGCGCATAGGCAAAGCCAAGCGCGATGATGATGAATACCGGAAGAATGATGCCGAGAATGCGCTCGAATACGTCCATTGCAGCTGTTTTCTGAAGTTGTGCGTGATACGCCGAAGGTGAGGGAACCGGGCGGCCGAAGCTAAAGCCGCCATGTTGTCGAATGGAATGGAATAAATCTTTCTGACGCCGCCGAAACCTCCAAGTTTCCTCCAATAAAGGAAAAACAACTGGAGGTCGGCATTTTTCGAACGGAGGTTATTCGGAGCCGAACGACGGGGTAAATTTTTTGGTGTTGAGGCTGCGGTACGGGTTTTAGGGGAGGTTGCGCCTGGTACAGCGGTCTGATGGCGGGTTGGCTGCACCGGGCGGCGGAGGTCTGTGCGCGTGAAGGAGGATTTCGGGCACTAAAAGCAAAAACCCCCAACCGATGTGGTTGGGGGTTTTTGGGGAATAGAGCCTGACGATGACCTACTTTCGCACTGGTTGCAGCACTATCATCGGCGCGAAGTCGTTTCACGGTCCTGTTCGGGATGGGAAGGGGTGGGGCCAACTTGCTATGGTCATCAGGCATGACTTGTCGTGTTGACTGGCGGTAGTGCGGGAGCCAGGCAACGCAATCTGGAAGAAGTAGAGGAACAGATTATGGGGTGTGATGCACAATTGGCAGACACTGCAACTCGTCTATAACCACCAAGGTTATAGGGACAAGCCTTACGGGCAATTAGTACTGGTTAGCTTAATGCATTACTGCACTTCCACACCCAGCCTATCAACGTCCTGGTCTCGAACGACCCTTCAAGGAGCTCAAGGCTCCGGGGAAATCTCATCTTAAGGCAAGTTTCCCGCTTAGATGCTTTCAGCGGTTATCTCTTCCGAACTTAGCTACCCGGCAATGCCACTGGCGTGACAACCGGTACACCAGAGGTTCGTCCACTCCGGTCCTCTCGTACTAGGAGCAGCCCCCTTCAAATTTCCAACGCCCACGGCAGATAGGGACCAAACTGTCTCACGACGTTTTAAACCCAGCTCACGTACCACTTTAAATGGCGAACAGCCATACCCTTGGGACCGGCTACAGCCCCAGGATGTGATGAGCCGACATCGAGGTGCCAAACTCCCCCGTCGATATGAACTCTTGGGAGGAATCAGCCTGTTATCCCCAGAGTACCTTTTATCCGTTGAGCGATGGCCCTTCCATACAGAACCACCGGATCACTATGTCCTACTTTCGTACCTGCTCGACTTGTCAGTCTCGCAGTTAAGCACGCTTATGCCATTGCACTATTAGCACGATGTCCGACCGTACCTAGCGTACCTTCGAACTCCTCCGTTACACTTTAGGAGGAGACCGCCCCAGTCAAACTGCCTACCATGCACGGTCCCCGACCCGGATAACGGGCCTAGGTTAGAACCTCAAACAAACCAGGGTGGTATTTCAAGGATGGCTCCACGAGAACTAGCGTCCCCGCTTCAAAGCCTCCCACCTATCCTACACAGATTGGTTCAAAGTCCAATGCAAAGCTACAGTAAAGGTTCATGGGGTCTTTCCGTCTAGCCGCGGGTAGATTGCATCATCACAAACATTTCAACTTCGCTGAGTCTCGGGAGGAGACAGTGTGGCCATCGTTACGCCATTCGTGCAGGTCGGAACTTACCCGACAAGGAATTTCGCTACCTTAGGACCGTTATAGTTACGGCCGCCGTTTACTGGGACTTCAATCAAGAGCTTGC